>Ga0116180_1002894_pt1 | contig 13262 bp, 12 predicted proteins | sample AD_UKC073_MetaG_FD_89804 | JGI IMG/M metagenome (GOLD analysis project Ga0116180, IMG submission 89804) | Active sludge microbial communities of municipal wastewater-treating anaerobic digesters from USA - AD_UKC073_MetaG | ecosystem: Engineered > Bioreactor > Anaerobic > Digestate | place: USA...
AGCGGGCGCGCGGGTGGTGATCGTGAACGCCGACGAGACCCCGATGGACGACATCGCCGACGCGCTGCTGCGCGGCTCGATCAGCGCCGTGCTGCCTGCCATCTGCGCCGGCTGACGCGCCAGGCTCGGTCGGCCGCGCGTTCGGGCCGGCCCCAGGACTCAGGCCGGCGCGGTGCGCTGGGCGATCACGGCGCCGATGTCGTCGATCACCGTCCGCCAGGCCCGGTCGAAGTCGTCGCTCCAGTCGGCGCCCAGAACGTCGCGGAACGTCTCGACCAGCACGTCGAAGAAGCGCGTGAACTGATCCCCCGGCACGCCGAGGCCCTGATGGTTCACCCACTCGGTGGCGAACAGGCCGTCGGCGAACCCCCGGGGTCCGACGAAATCGAGCACGGCCTCGATCACCTGCTGGAACATCTGCCCCTTCACGCTGTCGTCGTGGTCGCGCAGGAACAGCGCCTGCAGGTCGGGATTGCCGTCGAACAGACGGCGATAGACCAGGGGCGCCGGATCGCCGACCCGCTCGGCCACCGCTTCGAGACTCTTTTCGATCAGGTCGGCCGACGCGTGCATGGAAGCCCCTTCAGTCGAGCAGCGTGCGCGCACTGGGCTGCGCGAAGTAGAACCATTCCTGGCCAGGCTCGGCCCGGGCGTTGGGAAACACGACGCGGCCGTCGGCCGGCGCCGTCACCAGCGTGCCATCATGCCTGCGGCCGATCGGTTCGCCGGCGCGCACGGCGTCGAAACTGGACCACGCGCGCACGAAGGTGTCGTCGGGATGCAGCCGGTCGGTCACGTCGACCAGGCGGATCACCTCGTGTCGCGGCACGGGCGGCGCGAGCGGCACCGGCGCCAGACGCAGCAGGGCCAGCGCCTGCATGATCGCGCGGTAGGCGACCTCGGGCGCGGCAGGGTCCTCGTGCTGCCCGCATTCCACCGTGACGGCATAGCCGCCGCGTGCGCGCATGTACTCCGTCGTGCCGACCCCGTAGTTGGGATCGTTGTTCAGCAGGTGCTGCCGCTCCGCCGAGCCCGGGCGCTGGCGACGGCGGCGCACGCCGCGGTCGTACGCCGCCATCCAGCCCTCGACGATGCGCGCCGGGCCCACATGGGCGGCAAGCGCCGATTCCTCGGCCGAGCGCGCGAACGGCTCGAGATCGCCGTCGTTGTCGGGCGGGCCGACCAGCGCGAACGGCTCGCCGCCGGCGGCGAGGAACGAGTGCAGGTCGAGCAGCGCATCGTGTGCGTCGAGCAGCGGGCACAGCACGTTGGCGATGCGGTCCTCGAAGTCCTGCGGCGCCGCGGCCGGCCGCAGGTTGCGGTTCAGGTTGCGGTCGCCGCCACGCTGCCCGAGCGCGTTGGCCAGCGGGTTGGTGACCGGCACCATCGTGAGCACGCCGCGCTCGATGCGCAGCGCGCCTTCGGTGAGCTCGCGCGCGACCCGTTCGATCGCGTGCATGCCGCAGACCTCGTTGCCGTGGACGGCGGCCAGCACGATCAGGCGCGGGCCGGGCCGCAGCCCGAAGAACTGGTGGGTGCGCAGATGGTAGGTCTGGGCGCGTGCTTCGGCCTCGGTCACGTCGGTCTCCTGAACGCTGATCGCCGAAGTTTTGCACACGAACGGCCCGGCACAGGAATCGCGCCGGCGGATTACCTGACACAATCAGCGCGAACGAATCGAACCCGCCCCCATGGAGACCCTGATGACCCGACTGCGCTTCGGCGCCTTCCTGGCGCCCCACCACCCGATCGGCGAGCACCCGCGGCTGCAGTACCGCAGCGACCTCGATCTCGTCGAGCAGCTCGACAAGCTCGGCTACGACGAGTTCTGGTGCGGCGAGCACCATTCGACCGGCTGGGAGACGATCGCGTCACCGGAGATGTTCCTGGCGGCCGCGGGCGAACGCAGCCACCGCATCATGCTGGGCACCGGCGTGGTCTCGCTGCCCTACCACCACCCGTTCAACGTGGCGCAGCGCATCGTGCAGCTCGACCATATGACGGGCGGCCGCGCGATCTTCGGAACCGGCCCGGGCGCGCTCCCCTCGGACGCCTACACGCTGGGCATCGACCCCCTGGTCCAGCGCGATCGCCAGGACGAGGCGCTGGGCGTGATCCGTCGGCTGCTCGCCGGCGGCGAGCGCTTCACGCACGAGAGCGACTGGTTCACGCTGAAGGACGCGCAGCTGCAGCTGCTGCCGCTGCAGGAGAACCTGCCGATGGTGACGGCGTCGACGATCAGCCCGTCGGGCATGACGCTGGCGGGCAAGCACGGCACCGGCGTCATCTCGATCGGGTCGACCTCCACCGAAGGCCTGGCGGCACTCGCCACGCAATGGAGCTTCGCCGAGGAGTCGGCCGCGAAACACGGCAACACCGTCAGCCGCAAGGACTGGCGCGTGCTGCTGTCGTGGCACATCGCCGAGAGCCGCGCGCAGGCCCGCAAGGAAGCGAAGGATGGACTGCAGCGCTGGCACAACGAGTACATCGTCGGCACGCTGATGCGGCCGGGCGCGAAGTTCTTCCGCACGCCCGACGACGCCGTCAACGAGACCGCGTTCTCGCCGATGTCGGCGTCGGTGATCGGCACGCCCGACGACCTCGTGAAGGCGGTGCGCGACCTGCAGGAGATCACCGGCGGCTTCGGCACCCTGATCGGCTTCGTGCACGACTGGGCGAACCGGGAAGCCACCGCGCGCAGCTGGGATCTCGTCGCCCGCTACGTGATCCCCGAGCTGAACGGCCACCTGACGCACTACCGCGCGTCGCGCGAGCACGTGGTGAACAACCGCGGCGTGTTCGAGCAGGCCGGCAAGGCCGTGCTGAACAAGATCATGGCGCACGAGGGCGCGACCAAGGCGCTCGCGGTCACCCGCAACAGCCGCCTGGCGATGCCCGGCCACCATGCGCCGGACCTGAACCGCAAGGACTGACCATGAACGCACCGACGCACATCCTGATCGACGCCCCCGCCGCCGGCGTGCGGCGCATCACCCTGAACCGCCCCGAGAAGCGCAACGCACTGAACAACGCGCTGCGCTCGGAGATCTTCGCGGCGCTCGAGGCCCATGATCGCGATCCCGACGTGCGGGTGACGATCATCCGCGGCGCCGGCCCGGCGTTCTGCTCCGGCTACGACCTGTCGGCGAACAATCGCGTGGGGCAGCCCTACCACTCGTCCGACGGCCTCGGGCAGTGGTCGCGCCACGTGGTCGACGGCTGGTTCCGCGTGTGGGACCTGGCCAAACCGGTGATCGCGCAGGTGCACGGGTACTGCCTCGCCGGCGGCACCGAGCTCGCGACCGCCTGCGACCTCGTCTATGTCGCCGAGGACGCGCAGATCGGCTACCCGCCCGTGCGGCTGATGAGCCCGCCGGACATGCAGTTCCATCCCTGGCTGATGGGCATGCGCCAGGCGATGGAGTCGATGCTGACCGGCGATGCGCTGAGCGGCGCCGAAGCCGCCCGGCAGGGGTGGGCGAATCGCGCGTATCCGCTCGACCGGCTCGAGTCCGAGGTGCTGGCGATCGCCGACCGCGTGGCGAAGCTGCCCACCGAGCTGGCTGCGATCAACAAGCGCAGCGTGCATCGCGCGATGGAGATCATGGGGCTGCGCGCCGCGATCCGTTCGGGCACCGAGCTCCAGGCACTCGCCTTCCAGACGGAGCCGAGCAAGGCGTACATGTCGCGCTTCCGCCGTGACGGCGCCAGCGTGAGCGGACTGCTGAGCGAGCGCGACGCGACCTTCGGCGACTACCGGGAGCGCGGCGACAAGTGAGGACGTCCATCGGCGCCTGTGCCCTCGTCGCGGCCGTCGCGGGGACGGCGACAGCCCAGACCGCGGATCCGCGCGCCACGGTACCCGCCGCGCGGCCGACACCGGAACAGGCCGCCCCGGCGTTCGAGCGCTGCCTGTCGGCGCTGCGCGGCACGGCACTGGCCGGCGGGATCTCGGCCGGCACGTACACGCGCGCCACGTCGGGCCTCATGCCCGATCTCAGCGTGCTGGACCTGCTCGACTTCCAGCCCGAATTCCGCACGCCGATCTGGGACTACCTCGCCGGGCTGGTCGATGACGAACGCATCGCCGACGGGAAGGCGATGCTCACGCGCTGGTCGGACGTGCTCGCGTCGGTGCAGCAGCGCTTCGGCGTCGACGCTGCCACGGTGGTCGCCGTGTGGGGCGTCGAAAGCGACTTCGCGCGATCGCAGGGCGCGCGCCCGCTGCTGACCTCGCTCGCGACCCTGTCGTGCTTCGGACGTCGCCAGGCGTTCTTCCGGGGCGAGTTCATCAGCACGCTGCGCATCGTCCAGGACGGTCACGCCACACCGGACGGACTGGTCGGCTCCTGGGCCGGCGCCTTCGGCCACACGCAGTTCATGCCGTCGACGTTCCTGCGCACGGCGGTCGACTTCGATGGCGACGGCCGCCGGGACGTCGTCGGCAGCGTGCCGGATGCGCTGGCGTCGACGGCGAACTACCTGAAGCGTGCGGGCTGGCGCACGGGCGAGCCCTGGGGCTACGAGGTGCGGCTGCCTGCCGGCTTCGACGTGTCGCAGGCCGGGCGCCGCAACAAGCGCCCGCTGGCCGACTGGACGGCGATGGGCGTACGCCGCGTCGATCCGGTCGATCGCGGCGCGGCGGCGGGGGAAGCCGCCGCGGTGGCGGGCGATCGCGGCGCACCGAAGGCCGATCGCGGCGCCGCGCCGGTCGAGCCGTCCCCGGGCTCGCCCGCCGCCGTGCTGCTGCCCGCCGGGGCAGGCGGCCCCGCGTTTCTCGTCTTCCGCAACTTCGATGCGATCTACGCGTACAACGCCGCGGAAAGTTATGCGCTGGCGATCGCGCATCTGTCGGACCGGCTGCGCGGCGCCGGACCATTGGTGGCGCGCTGGCCCACGGACGATCCGGGGCTGTCGCGCGCCGAACGCCGCGAACTGCAGACCCTGCTCGCGCAGCGCGGCCACGACGTCGGGGCCATCGACGGCATGATCGGCGAACGCTCACGCGCCGCGATCCGCGCCGAAGAGCAGCGCCTCGGCGTCACGCCGAGCGGGCGCGCGGGACGGGTGATCCTGGAACGGCTGCGGGCGCGCTGACCCTGAAGCAGCTGCGGGCGCGCTGTTCATGGAACGGGGGCGGCCGCGCTGTTCCTCGAGCCACGACGGCCGCGCGGTTTCTCGAGCGGCTACGGCGCGCAGCGTCAGGCGTCGGCCGGTGGGCGCGTGCCGGCGATGACGCGCAGTTCATCCTCGTTGAGGGTTTCGCGCTCGAGCAGCGCGCGCGCACCGGCCTCCAGCCGATCGCGTCGCGCCTCGAGCACCGACGTGGCCCGTGCGAACGCGTCCGCGACGAGCGCCCGCACGGCGACGTCGATGCGGCGGGCCGTGTCCTCGGAGTAGTCGTGCACGGCGGCGCCCGGCAGGACGTTGCCGAGCAGCGGTGCCTGCGGCTGTTCGTAGGTGACGTTGCCGAGGGTTTCGTCCATGCCGAAGCGCACGACCATCGAGCGGGCGATCTCGGTCGCCTTCACGAGGTCGTCGGCGGCGCCGGTCGACACCTCGCCGAACACGATCGCTTCGGCCGCACGGCCGCCCAGCAGCACCGACATCTTGTCCTCGAGCTCGCGTCGCGTCATCAGGAAGCGGTCTTCGGTGGGGCGCTGGATCGTGTAGCCGAGCGCGCCGACGCCGCGCGGAATGATCGACACCTTGTGCACGCGATCGCTGCCGGGCATCGACAACGCCACCAGCGCGTGCCCCATCTCGTGATGCGCGACGATGCGGCGCTCGGTCGGATTGAGCAGGCGGTTCTTCTTCTCGAGCCCGGCGACGATGCGCTCGACCGCACCGGTGAAGTCGGCGAGCGAGACCGCATCGGCACCGCGACGTGTCGCCAGCAGCGCGGCCTCGTTGACGAGGTTGGCGAGGTCGGCGCCGGAGAATCCGGGTGTCAGCGCGGCCACCTGCTCCGGATCGGCATCCGCGGCGAGCGTCACCTTGCGCAGATGCACCCGCAGGATCTGCACGCGCCCCACCTTGTCGGGACGGTCGACCAGGACCTGCCGGTCGAAGCGCCCGGCCCGGAGCAGCGCGGGATCGAGGATCTCGGGCCGGTTGGTCGCGGCCAGCAGCACCAGCCCCGCGCGCGGATCGAAGCCGTCGAGCTCGGCGAGCAGCTGGTTGAGCGTCTGCTCCTTCTCGTCGTGCCCGCCCAGTCCGAAGGCACCGCGCGCGCGGCCGAGCGCATCGATCTCGTCGATGAAGATGATCGCCGGCGCGCGCTGCCGCGCCTGCTCGAAGAGATCGCGCACGCGCGCGGCGCCGACCCCCACGAACATCTCGACGAACTCCGATCCGTTGATCGAGAAGAACGGCACACCGGCCTCGCCCGCCACGGCCCGCGCCAGCAGCGTCTTGCCGGTGCCGGGCGGCCCGACCAGCAGGATCCCCTTGGGCAGGCGCGCGCCCAGGCGCCCGTGGCTCTTGGGGTCCTTCAGGAAGCCGACCACCTCCTGCAGCTCGGCCTTCGCCTCGTCGACACCGGCGACGTCGTCGAAGGTGACCTTGATGTCGGTCTCCATGTAGACGCGCGCCTTGCTCTTGCCGATCGACAGCAGGCCTCCGCCGAAGCCGCCGGAGCCGAATCCGCCCGCGCCGTCCCGGCCCGCCATGCGCCGCAACAGCAGCATCCACACGGCGTAGAAGATCAGCGCCGGCAGGATCCAGGAGACGAGATCGCGCAGCAGCCCGCCCTGGGCGACGCCGGTGAAGCGCACCTCGTGACGCGCGAGCGCCTCCGCGATGCCGGGGTCCACGCGCAGCGTGACGAACCGGTCGCGCCCGTCGGGCAGCGCGGTCTTGAGCTGTCCCTGCAGGCGGTCCGCCTGCACGACCACGTCCTTGACGTTGCCGGCATCGAGCTGCTTCAGGAACTCGCTGTAGGGCAGCGGCTCGACCTCTTGCCAGGTCTGCCACGCATCCCGCACGAGAATCGCGAACAGGATCGCGAAGGCGAGATACAAGGGGTTCCAGCGCGGCTTGTCCATGCCGCGATTCTACGGCGGCCCTCCGGGTCATCGGCTGCGCAGGTTGACGATTCGCATCGGCAACGCGCACCGGCGCTGCTAGCGTCGTCGTGCATCGACGCCGCGCCACGCGCGGCGGCAGCGTGCACTTCCAGGGAGGGCCCGACGTGGCTGAGAAACGCGTTCCGTCCGACGACACCGCCCCGGCCTCCGGGCGCAGCGACGATGCCGAACGCCTGGCGCGCGCGGCGCGCCCGGCGGACGAGGCACTGCGACTGCATCCGTTCTATCAGGGCAAGATGCAGACGCTGCCGAAGTGCGCGGTGCGCGGCCTCGACGACTTCTCCATCTGGTACAGCCCCGGGGTCGCCGCCCCCTGCCGTGAGATCCAGGCCGATCCCGAGCGGGTGTACGCGCACACCAATCGCGGCAACCTGGTCGCGGTGGTGTCGGACGGCAGCCGGGTACTCGGCCTCGGCGACATCGGCCCGGAGGCGGGGCTGCCGGTGATGGAAGGCAAGGCGCTGCTGTTCAAGTACCTGGGCGGCGTCGATGCGGTCGCACTGTGCCTGCGCAGCGACGACGAGCGGGAGTTCGTGCGCGCGGTGCAGATGCTCGAGCCGTCGTTCGGCGCGATCAACCTCGAGGACATCGCGCAGCCCAAGTGCTTCCGCATCCTCGAAGCACTGCGCGCGACGCTGTCGATCCCGGTCTGGCACGACGACCAGCAGGGCACGGCCGTCGTCACCGTCGCCGCGCTGCTGAACGCGCTCGAGGTCGTCGGCAAGCGCCTCGACGCGGTGCGCATCGCCATGATCGGCATGGGCGCGGCCAACACCGCCACGTGGCGGCTGCTGCGGGCGTTCGGGGTCGACCCCGGCCGGGTGATCGCCTGCGACTCGCGCGGCACGCTGCATCCGGGCCGCGAGGACATCGCCGCGCAGCGCGATGCACGCGCGGAGCGCTGGGCGCTGTGCACGACGACGAACGCGGCGCACGTCACGGGCGGCATCGCGCAGGCGCTGCGCGACGCGGACGTGTGCATCGCCTTCTCCCGATCGGGCCCCGGCACGATCGATCCGCGCTGGATCGCGACGATGGCGCGCGATCCGATCGTGTTCGCGTGTGCGAATCCGGTCCCTGAAATCTGGCCCTGGGCGGCCCACGAGGCCGGCGCGCGCGTCGTGGCCACCGGCCGCGGCGACTTCCCCAACCAGGTGAACAACTCGCTGTGCTTTCCGGCGATCTTCCGCGGCGTGCTCGACGTGCGGGCGCGCACGATCTCCGACGGGATGGCGATCGCCGCGGCCCGCGAGATCGCGGCATTCGCACGGGCCCGCGGCATCCACGCCGGCGACATCGTGCCGCGCATGGACGAGCATGCGCTCTACCCCAGGGTGGCGGCCGCGGTCGGGATGGCGGCGCAGGCCGAGGGACTCGCCCGCGTGCGCGCCACCCACGACGAGCTGGTCGCGCGCGCGACCGCGCGGATGGCCGCGGCGCGGCAGGCGACCGACACGCTGATGGCATCCGGGCTGATCGCGGCCCCGCCCGACGACATCGGGAACCACCGGCCGGGCTGAAGGCCTTCGACGGCGCTTCGGGCGCTTCGGGCGCTTCGGGCGCTTCGGGCGCTTCGGGCGCTTCGGGCCTTCGGGCGCGTCAGGGCGCGTCAGGGCGCGTCAGGCCTCCAGGATCACCCCGGGATTCAGGATGCCCTTCGGGTCGAGCGTGTTCTTGAGCAGGCGCATCAGGGCGATCTCCTCGGGCGAGCGGCTGCGGCCCAGATGCGGTCGCTTGGCCACGCCGATGCCGTGCTCGGCCGACACCGAACCCGACGGCGGCAGCGCGCCGTACACGATCGTCTCGATCGTCTCCTTGTCGGCGGGCGACAGGGTCGGCCCGACGTTGACGACCACGTGCAGATTGCCGTCGCCCAGGTGGCCGAGCACCCAGCAGTGATGCGACGGATAGCGCTGCGCGATCTCGGCCCGGATGCGCTCGACGTAGGCCTTCATCAGCGGCAGCGGCACCGAGATGTCGAAGCTGATGCGCTCGCCATGCCGCCCCATCTCGGTCACGCTGTCGCGGATCGCCCAGATCCCCTGCACTTCCTTGTCGCTCTGCGCGATCACGACGTCGTCGACCAGTCCGTCCTCGATCGCCTCGCCGAGCACGCGCTCGAAGCGGGCGGCGTCGGCCTCGCGGTCACCGCCCTGCGACTCGATCAGCACGTACAGCGGACGCCCGTTGGGCAGCGGCGCACGATGCGGGCCCGGCGGCAGGGTGATCAGGTCGTAGTACTCGCGCCACATCACTTCGAACGCCGACAGCGCGCCGCCGAACTGCCGGTCGACGCGGCGCAGCAGGTCGACGACCTGGTCGAAGCCGCTGCAGGCGGCCAGGGCCACCTGCTCGCTGGCCGGCGCCTCCCACAGCCGCAGCACGATGCGCGTGACGATGCCGAGGGTGCCTTCGGCGCCGATGAACAGCTGCTTCAGGTCATAGCCGGTGTTGTTCTTCAGCAGCCGGTTCATCGACGAGATCACGGTGCCGTCGGCGAGCACCGCCTCGAGCCCCAGCACCATCGCGCGGGTCATGCCGTAGCGGATCACGCGGTTGCCCCCGGCATTGGTCGACAGGTTGCCGCCGAGCGTGGCCGAGCCGCGCGCGCCCAGGTCGAGCGGAAACAGCAGGCCCTCTGCCGCCGCCGCCTCCTGCATCGCTTGCAGGGTGACGCCGGACTGCACCACCGCGATGCGCTGGGTGGCGTCGATCTCCTCGATGCGCCGCATCCGCTCGGTCGACAGCACGAGCACGTCCGGCTGGGTGTCGGCGCCCCGCACCAGCCCGCTGATGCCCCCCTGCGGCACCACCACCTGCCCGGCCGCATGGCAGGCCTTGAGCACCGCCGACACCTGTGCGGTGCTCTCCGGACGGGCGAGGTAACGGGTCTGGAGGGTGCCGGGACGTGCGACCGACGCGGGCCGCGCCAGGACGTCGTCGCCCTCGAGCCAGCCCGCCGGGCCGAGGATGGACTGCAGCTGCTGCTTCAGTTCGGGAGACATCGGAGACCTTTCCGGGTTCAGAACGGACGCACGCCGATCAGCGCGGCATGCAGGTGGAAGGCGAAGGCGGCCCAGGCGGCGAGCCCCACCAGCACGGCGACGACGTCGCGGCCGGGACGCACGGCCGGGCGCGGCGCGGCGGCGGCGCGGTCGCGCCCGCGCGCGGCGCGGAACACGAGCACGGCCCAGACGAGGAACACGCCGAACAGCACCACGTCGGCCAGCCGCCCGTTGGCCAGCAGGTGGGCCAGCGCCCAGGTCTTGACGGCCACCGTCATCGGATGGCGGATCGCGGCCTTGATGCGGGTGCCGGGCACGTAGGCGGCCGCGAGCAGCACGAAGGCCACCAGGGTGAGCAGGGACGCCAGATGACGGGTCCAGACCGGGGGCGCCCAGAGATCGACCGGCGCCTGCCGGGCGAGGCCGTAGCCCCAGACGATCAGCGCGAAGCCGACGATCGAGACGAGGGAATACAGGCCCTTCCATCCGTTGGGGCCGAGCCGGGCCACCTGCGCGCTGCGCCATCCGTCGGCGAACACGCGCACCGAGTGGATGCCGATGAACAGGACGAGACCGAGCAGCAGAGCGGACATGGCGGCAGCTTCCGTGTGGGGATCGGACGGCCGCCCGGCGGGGCGGGCCGAGCCGGGCCGTCCCGGACCGCCTGGAACGTTAGCACGGTTCGCGCACCGGTCCGACCGCAGACGCTGCCCGTCGGCTGGACACGCGCGCCGGGCGCCGCGCGTGGAATCATCGTCCCATGCCCCTGCCACCCGCCCTCGCCCGGATCGAATCGAGTCATCGGCTGAACGCGCCGATCGTGCTCACCACGATCGCGTCGCTCGGGAGCGAGCCGCACGACCACCCGCCGCCGCAGTGGACGCCCGGCCAGCAGCTGCGCGCGCGGGTGCTCGAGCGGGACGACGGCGGACGGGCACGCGTCGAGGTCGGCGGACGGCAGTTCATGATGGCCCTGCCCGCGTGGATCCGCAGCGGCGACAGCGTCGAGCTCACCTACCTGCACGCGCAGCCGCGCATCGCCTTCGCGCTGCCCGCGGCACCCGCGCGCAGCGACGGTCCATCGGTCGCGCTGGGGGCGGCGGCGCGCATGATCAGCGCGCTCGCAGGGACGCCCGATCATGCCGGCCGCGACATCGCACATCCGACGGCCGACACGGCCGCAGGGGCCCAGGCCGCAGCCCCCCTGACAGACGCGACCGGCATGACCGGCAGCGCCGGCGCGCTGCTGGCACCGCTGCTGCGCAAGGCGCTTGCGCAGAGCGGCCTGTTCTACGAATCCCATCAGCTGCAATGGATCAACGGGCAGCGCAGCCTCGAATCCCTGCTGACCGAACCGCAGGGGCAGGTGCCGGCGATGCGGGGCGGCGGGCACGAGGTCGCGCCCCCGCCGCACCCGGACACGGTGCCGCTGGTGCGGCAGCAGCTCGACTGCCTCGACACCGGCCGGCTGGCGTGGGAGGGACAGGTCTGGCCCGGTCAGCCGATGCGCTGGGAGATCGACGAGCCGCCCTCCGAAGCGCGGCACGAGGCGCCCGGACAGGGGCGCGCATGGCGCACCCGCCTGCACCTGCAGCTGCCCGGACTCGGCGCGGTCGACGCCGAGCTGGCGTTCGCCGACGGCGCCGTGCGGGTGGCGCTGCAGGCCGCCGATCCGGCGCGTGCGGCCCGCCTGCGCAGCGGGCTGCCGGACCTGGCGCAGGCACTCGATGCCGCGGGGCTGCCCCTGACGGGGGCCACGGTCCGCGATGCGTGAGCCCCCGCCCCCGGACGCCGCGCCCGGCCCGCTGCCGCTGGCCGTCGCGATGGCCTACCGCGAAGGCGCGGCGGCACCGCAGGTGGTGGCCAAAGGCCGCGGCGCGATCGCGCAGGCGATCATCGACCGCGCCAACGCCGCCGGCGTCTACGTGCACGAATCGCGCGAACTCGTCGCGCTGCTGATGCAGGTCGACCTCGACCAGCACATTCCGGAGCAGCTCTACCGCGCCGTGGCCGAGCTGCTGGCGTGGCTGTACCGGTTGGAGCACGGCCTGGCCGCCGGCCCGGCACCGGTCTTCGAGGCGCCGCCGGTGCCGGTCTTCGCGCCGCCGACGCTGCCGGACGCGGCGGCGCCGGCGCGGCCGCCGACGCCGTCGGGCGGCGATATCGCACAGGGTGGCGCATTCACCCCTTGAAATCGCGCGGGTGACCCCCTATGATTAGCACTCGCAAACGACGAGTGCTAGTACAAGCCGGCGATGCCCGGCGACGACCCTCGGCGTTTTTCGACACGGCCGCGGCTGCGGCCCAGGTTGTTCTGCAAACCCTCTTTGATCAAGAACTCAGGAGCCAACTCCATGAAACTTCGTCCCCTGCACGATCGCGTGATCATCAAGCGCCTCGATTCCGAGCGCAAGACGGCTTCGGGCATCGTGATTCCGGACGCTGCAGCCGAGAAACCCGACCAGGGCGAGATCCTGGCCGTGGGCAACGGCAAGGTCGGTGACGACGGCAAGGTCCGTCCGCTGGGTGTGAAGGTCGGCGACAAAGTGCTGTTCGGCAAGTACAGCGGCCAGACCGTCAAGGTCGACGGTGACGAGCTTCTCGTGATGCGCGAAGAAGACATCATGGCCGTGGTCGAGGGCTGAGGCCGCTCCACCCGAATCCAACACTCCTCTCATTCCCGGTTTTCAGGAGACTGAACAATGGCAGCCAAGCAAGTACTGTTTCACGACGATGCCCGCCACAAGATGGTCAACGGCATCAACATCCTGGCCAACGCGGTCAAGGTCACGCTGGGCCCGAAGGGCCGCAACGTCGTGCTCGAGCGCAGCTTCGGCGCTCCGACGGTGACCAAGGACGGCGTCTCGGTGGCCAAGGAGATCGAACTGAAGGACAAGTTCGAGAACATGGGCGCGCAGATGGTCAAGGAAGTCGCGTCCAAGACCTCCGACACCGCCGGTGACGGCACCACGACCGCCACCGTGCTGGCGCAGGCGATCGTGCGCGAAGGCATGAAGTACGTCGCCGCGGGCATGAACCCGATGGACCTGAAGCGCGGCATCGACAAGGCGGTCCTCGCCCTGACCGAAGAGCTGAAGAAGATCAGCAAGCCCTGCACGACGACCAAGGAAATCGCCCAGGTCGGCTCGATCTCCGCCAACTCGGACAC
>Ga0116180_1002895_pt1 | contig 13258 bp, 9 predicted proteins | sample AD_UKC073_MetaG_FD_89804 | JGI IMG/M metagenome (GOLD analysis project Ga0116180, IMG submission 89804) | Active sludge microbial communities of municipal wastewater-treating anaerobic digesters from USA - AD_UKC073_MetaG | ecosystem: Engineered > Bioreactor > Anaerobic > Digestate | place: USA...
AACTGAAAAACAGGATGCGGGAACTGGAGGAAGAAATACAAAGTCTGCAGGCCAAAAATGAGGAGATGGCTAAAAGATTATCGTCCAAAGAAGAGGAGAAAGAATCCTCATCTTCTATCATCAAGGAACTGGAAATGAGATGCAGGGAAATGGAGAGCAGCTTTTTTGATCTCCAGATGGAAAATATCCAGTTAAAGAGCCAACTGGAGCGCTATAAAAAGAATTTGGAGAACTTGGAACAATCTGAGCAAATAGAATGAGAACATGAATGAAAGAACGTATAGAGTTTTAGAATTCGATAAAGTAAAAGAGCTCCTCAGAGAGGAGGCGGCTTCTCTCATGACCCGAAAGGTAATAGAGGAGCTCTTGCCTTCTACGGATAAATATGAGATAAGAGAGAGAATGGCGGAAACCACGGAGGCGGTTTCCGTTATTATGAAAAAAGGGACGCTTCCACTGGGCAGTTTCTACGACATTGAAGAGTCGGTGAATCTGGCGCAGAAGGGCGGGATCCTTACTATGAAGCAAATGCTTCAGATTCTGTATAACCTTCAAGTCTCCCGCCACGCAGCATCCTTCCTTAAAAGCGATCTTCCGCCTCTTCCGAGGATAGGCCAACTGGCGTCGCTGATCAGCGTCAGAAAAGATTTGGAGAACGAGATCGATCGCTGTATTATATCAGAAGACGAGATGGCTGACAGCGCCAGCGCGGAGCTTAGAAACATTCGACGAAAGATAGCCCTGCAGAACGAGGCTATCCGGAACAAGATAAACAGTATCCTGACCTCTGCAGACAACAGGAACATACTTCAGGATTCAATAGTAACCATCAGGCAGGGAAGGTATGTAATTCCCGTCAAGCAGGAGCACAAAAGCCGCTTGCCCGGCATTATACACGATCAATCAGCCACAGGAGCAACCCTTTTTATCGAGCCCCAGTCAATCGTGAATATGAACAACGAACTCCGCGAACTTGAATTAGCCGAGAAGAATGAAATAAATCGAATTCTGGCGGAACTATCAATGTTAATAGCCGAAGCGGGGGATGATTTAATAAATAACCAGCGCATTTTGATAGGGCTGGATTTCATATTTGCCAAAGGCAGGCTTTCTGTAAAAATGAAGGCTGAGCCGCCGGAGATCAATGTTCAGGGGATATTGAACATACGTGACGGCAGGCATCCGCTGATCGATCCTCAAAAGGTCGTGCCTATATCCGTGCCCATCGGAAAAGATTATAATACGTTGGTGATTACCGGACCTAATACTGGCGGGAAGACCGTTACGCTTAAAACCGTGGGCCTCTTTGTGCTGATGGCTCAATCCGGACTCCATTTGCCTGCGGCACATGGAACCAATGTACCCGTTTTTCAAAAAGTATTTGCGGATATAGGGGATGAACAAAGCATTGAACAGAGCCTATCCACTTTTTCTTCCCATATGAGAAATATAGTTGACATCGTCCGGGAAGCAGATGCGGATACACTAGTTCTCTTAGATGAATTGGGAGCCGGAACAGACCCGACGGAAGGGGCCGCACTGGCGATTTCCATTTTGGATGAACTTTATGAGAGAGGATGTAAAACTCTCGCAACGACTCATTACACGGAATTGAAAAAGTACGCCATCGCTACTCCCGGCGTTCAGAATGCCTCCATGGAGTTCGATGTGGACACCCTGTCTCCTACCTATCGCCTTACCATCGGCACCCCCGGAAGATCAAATGCCTTTGAAATTTCTGCCAAACTGGGGCTTCCGGATCATTTAATCCATCGAGCAAGGGGATTGCTCGATGAAAATGCCATCGCTTTTGAAGATGTGATTGCGGCCATTGAAAAGGATCGCAAATTGGCCGAATTAGATAGGGATGAAGCCATGCTGCTTCGCATCGAGATTAAGCGGCAACAAGAGGAATTGGAGAGGCGGCTGCAGAAATTTGAGGAACAAAAAGAAAAGTTGCTGGCTAAGGCGAGACAGGAGGCCAGAGAAATTGTACAGGAAACTAAGGAACTGTCGGACCTCATACTCAGCGAACTGCGAGAACTGGAAAAATATGAGGATAAGTCTCTGAGAAACCGGAAAAAGGAGGCCCTGCGTCGAGAAATTCGGGAACTTCAAGAAAAAAACAGTGAAAAACTACCTGTTAAAAGAAATTTTAAACCGGTGCGTCCGGAAGAACTTAACATCGGCGATAGGGTGAAGTTACTGTCTTTGAACCAGAATGGGGAACTGATTTCCTTGCCGGATGACAAGAATGAAGTACAGGTTCAGGTAGGTCTTATGAAGATCAACGTGGGTCTGGACCAGATTTCAAAGGTGCAGAATGGAAAAAAACAGGAGACGACGAAGAAGTCGCAGTACGGCAAATTGTACCGAAGTAAGGTAACGTCCGTGGCTCCGAGCTGCAATGTGGTAGGAAAAGTTTTGGACGACGCATTGGTGGAAGTGGATAAATATCTGGACGATGCTTTTATGGCCGGATTAAAAGAAGTCACCATCATACATGGAAGGGGAACCGGCATCCTGCGGGAGGGACTGGCCGCTATGCTCAAGGCACATAAACATGTGGAAAAAATAAGAAAAGGTAATTATAATGAAGGAGGCGACGGCGTGACCGTCGTGACCTTGAAATAGAAATACGGGGGAACAGAAAGAGAAGCGGGAATGTATATTATAAGCGCATGCCTGTTGGGCGAGAATTGTAAATACAACGGCGGAAACAATTTAAACGAAAAAGTGATGGAAATTGTGAAAAACCGCAACTACATTGCCGTGTGCCCCGAGGTAGCAGTGGGTTTTCCGACGCCGAGGCCTCCTGCAGAGATCCGTGGCGGCAGGGTCTACAATATCGAAGGGAATGACGTGACAGAGGAATTTGAGAAGGGAGCGGCCATGGAGCTTGCCAGGGCAAAGGAACTGGCGGATAGGTTGGGTGAGGATATCGAACTTGCTATCCTGAAGTCCAATAGTCCTTCCTGCGGATGCGGGCGGATTTATGACGGAACCTTTACCCATAGGCTGGTACCCGGCGACGGGATCTTTGCCCGCTTGCTTAAGGAAAATGGCATCAAGACAATTTCTGAGGAGGAAAGCTGAATGATAAATTTCAAAGAGCAAATCGGAGCCCTGTTGGCTGAATATATTGACGGGCTCACCGCGAAAGAATTGGAAGAAATGATTGAAATTCCTACGGATAGCAAGCTTGGAGACTATGCTTTTCCATGCTTTCGTCTGGCAAAAACCATGCGAAAATCACCCGCTATCATTGCCAAAGATATAGCCGAAAAGCTAGCGGATAACGGAATGTTTGAGCGAGTTGAAAACGTAAATGCTTATGTGAACATGTTCATGAACCGGGAAATCTTTGTTCGCGAAGTACTTTCTGAAGTGGTTCGCAGGAAGGACAGGTATGGAAGCAGCGATGTGGGACGAAACCGTAAGGTTATCGTTGAATATTCATCTCCCAATATTGCGAAACCCTTTCATATCGGCCATATACGCAGTACGGTCATAGGCAACGCAATTTATAAGAACTATGATTTCCTTGGATATGATACAGTTCGCATCAACCATTTGGGCGATTACGGCACCCAGTTTGGAAAAATGATTGTAGCTTACCGGCGCTGGGGTAAAAAGGAAGATGTTGAGAAGTCACCTATTCAGACTCTGTTAAGCTACTATGTGAAGTTCCACGAGGAAGCCGAAAAGGACCCGTCTTTGGAGGACGAAGCCAGATCCACCTTCGCCCGTTTGGAAAGCGGGGCCGAGGAAGAGATGGCACTCTGGAAATGGTTCCGCGACGAAAGCCTGCGGGAATTCAACAGAGTCTATGAAATGCTCGGCATAGAGTTCGACTCCTATGCGGGAGAGAGTTTCTACTCTGACAAGATGGACAGAGTCATCGATGAACTTAAAGAAAAAGGGCTTCTGGTGGAATCGCAAGGTGCTCAAATCGTTGACCTTTCCGAATACAATATGGCGCCGGCTGTAATCATCAAAAAAGACGGATCTACTCTATACATTACCAGGGATATTGCAGCAGCCATTTACCGTAAAGAGCATTACGATTTCTATAAAAACCTTTACGTGGTTGCTTCCCAGCAGAATTTGCATTTCCAGCAATGGATTAAAGTGGTTGAGCTCATGGATTATGAGTGGGCGAAGGATTGCGTCCATATCCCCTTCGGGCTGGTAAGCCTGGAAGATGGCACAATGTCCACAAGGCAAGGAAGAGTGGTGTTCCTCGAAGATGTGCTCAATAAAGCCATAGAACGTACCCGTGAGATTATTCTGGAGAAAAACGTTAATACGGACAATGTGGATGTCACAGCGAGACAAGTAGGAATCGGCGCTGTTGTTTTCAATGAACTTTCAAATGGAAGAATCAAGGATTATGTGTTCTCCTGGGATAAGGTCCTGAACTTTGACGGTGAGACCGGGCCTTATGTTCAATATACCCATGCCAGAGCGGCCAGCGTGTTGCGCAATGCAGGCGAAGATGCGAATAGGCTTATAAATTCGGAGCAAACTGCGGATATGAAATACATTACAAGCGACAGCGCATATGAACTGTCCAGGCTTATTTACGAGTTCCCTGACAAAGTGATTGAAGCCGCAGAAAAATATGAACCATCCATAGTCACGAGACAAATTGTGGATATCGCACAGAGCTTCAACCGTTTCTATCACAACGAACACATTCTCGTAGATAAGGAAGAAGAGAAGAAGGCAAAATTGCTGCTTACCTACGCAGCCAAGCAGACTATTAAAAACGGACTGTTGCTTCTGGGCATTGAAGCTCCGGAAAGGATGTAAGAAATGAGATACGAGGGACGTGTTTATCGACCTCCCAGCGAAGCCAACAGTCTGATCCTGCAGGTTACGCTGGGGTGTTCCCATAACCGGTGTACATTTTGCAGCATGTATAAGGGAGAGGCGTTTCGAATCCGGCCTCTTACGGAAGTAATTGAAGATCTGAAATGGGCCAGAGCACATTATCGCTATATAGAAAAGATTTTTCTTGCCGACGGAGACGCTTTGGTCTTGCCCAATAAAACCTTGGTGCAGATCATGGATACGATCCGTGAATTGTTTCCTGAATGCAAGAAAATCAGCATTTACGGCTTACCGCAGGATGTGCTGCGAAAAACTCACGAGGAGTTGGTTGAGCTCCGTGAAAAGGGGCTCAAGATGATTTATATCGGTGGAGAATCCGGAAGCGACTGGATATTGGAGAAAGTTAATAAAGGTGTCACTGCCGATCAACTGGTAGAGGCAGTGCGCAAAATAGAAGATGCTGATATCCGTGCTTCGGTTACGTTTATTTCCGGCCTTGGAGGAAGGGCGGATTGGAAAGAACATGCTGTCGAGACAGGAAAGGTAATCAGCCGGATGTCGCCTTCCTACGTCGGGCTGTTGACGCTGATGGTAGATCCGTTGGCAGAGATATATGAAGAGATCCAGTCGGGGAGGTTTGAGCTTCTCTCGCCCGAGGAGGTGCTGGAGGAGACCCAACTGATGCTTGAAAACATCCACTTGGAGAAGAAGTGCGTCTTCCGGAGCAATCATGCTTCGAATTATCTTTCTCTCAAAGGGGATCTGCCGCAGGATAAGGAGCGAATGCTTAAGCAGATTGAGGTGTCGAAACGGGATAAGGATATGCTAAAAGACGAGTGGCTCCGAATGCTTTAATAAATATTTCCGGAGCGGGGGAATGCATTCTATAAATATAAAAATCACCAGATTTTTATAAATTTTGCAGGAGAAATGATGAAGATATTGCTTACGACTCTCAATTCAAAACACATCCACTCTAATCTGGCATTAAAGTATTTATATGCCGTGAGTGCTGATGCGGTGAAGGGAGCCGTCATGGAACTCCGGGAGTTCACCGTCAATCATTCGGATGATTACATATACGGGGAACTGCTCCGGGGCGAATACGATATGGTTTGCTTTTCCTGCTATATATGGAATATTGAACGAATCTTGTATCTTGTAGAAAACTATAAAAAGGCAAGTCCAAAGACCATGATACTGCTTGGAGGGCCGGAAGTTACCTGGCGGGCTGCTGATATCATGAAGAAGCATAAATATGTGGATTTCATATTACAAGGCGAAGGAGAAGAAACTTTCCCCAAGCTAATGGACGCAGTAACAGGAACGGGTCAACCATCGCAGTTTGACGGAATCAACGGACTGTTGTACCGGCGCGATGGAAAAATTTATGTAAACCCAGCTTCTTCCCAGGTGGACTTTACTAAAGTACCATTTCCCTTTCGAAGCCTTGTAGGAGAGTCGGATAAGATCATGTATTACGAATCCTGCAGAGGCTGTCCTTTTTCGTGCACATATTGCGTTTCTTCCATTGAAAAAGGCGTGCGCCCTCTTCCCATAGAAAGAGTTAAAAATGACCTGAGTTATTTTTTGTATAAGAATGTTAAACAAGTTAAGTTCGTGGACAGGACTTTTAACTATGATAACGCTCGTAGTACGGAGATCCTGCGCTATCTCATGGAAATGGATAACGGGGTCACAAATTTTCATTTTGAGCTCTGCGGCGATCTGATCAGCGAAGAAATGTTGGATTTGCTCGAAAAGGCAAGACCCGAGCTCTTTCAATTTGAGATCGGTGTACAGAGCACCAATAAGGCCACTCTGAAAGCAATTAATCGCCGGTGTGATTTTTATAAGCTTTCGGAAAATGTAAAGCGAATTAAGAGAATGGGGAATATACACCTCCATTTGGATCTGATTGCAGGGTTGCCCTATGAGGATTTTTACGGATTTGCAAATTCCTTCAATCAGGTTTACGAAATGAAGCCGCATTTGCTGCAATTGGGGTTTTTAAAGCTCCTGCCGGGGACTCCCATTCGGGAACAGGTTGAGGAATACGCTTACACATACCGTTCCAAAGCCCCGTATGAGGTGATCTCCAACAAGTTCATATCTGCCAAAGAATTGGCGAGGTTAAAGATGGTGGAACACGTCTTCAATTTATATTATAATAGGGGAGGTTTCGAAAAATCCCTAAATTACCTTGCAGATATGCTCCACCCCAACGCTTTCGCTTTTTATGATGAATTGGCGCTATTCTTTTATCTCAAAGGATTTCAGCACCGATCTCATAAAAAAGAAGACCTTTACCGTATCCTCTACCTTTATGGCAGTTGGAAGGACAGGACGGTACCAGGAGTGAAAGAAAATCTGAAGCAGTTTCTTGTGGAAGATATAGAGCGGAGTATGTATCCGGAAGTGGTAATGAATTTTATGAAAAAAGGATGGGAGTTATCCGTATGAAGAAACTAGCTGAAAGATTTAAAAAGAATGACAATCAGGAAGAAACACAGGTAATTAAAGAAGAAAAGGAACTAATAGAGCAGAAAAAGGAGAATGATGCTCCCGCGCTGATTCCTTTCGAATCTCGAAATGACAGGGTGGGAAGATACTTTAAAAAATATTTGAAGAATTTCCTTTTTGATGAGTTCTCGGATTCTTTCATAACAAAAAATAGATTAGAATTCATGAGAGGTGTGCCCATACCTCTAAGACATGATGATTTCCAGGCGTTCCAAGGCGGAGAAGGCCTGAAGATTCTCCATATTGCTGAAAATATGGCTTGGATCATGGGCATAGACCCTAAGTTTAAATATACAGTAAAATACGTAGAGTTTATGAACCGGCTTTTCAATCAAAGAACCCTGTTGGAAGGTCTTTTAAAAGAGGGAAGAGACGCGGCGGAAAAAGAGGATTTCGATAATGCTATCATTCATTTCCGGGCTGCCCTTATATTAAAACCGGATTACCTTCATGCCCTGTACAGCTATGCACGGGTCTGCAGAGAATTTTATCTGCGAGGGAATGACGATATATACATCGGCCGTTTCAAGGCTGAATCTATGGAGTATTTTGAACTGCTGACCGAGGTACATCCTCGCTTTGCGCAAGCATATTACTATTTAGGGTATGACTATTTAAATTTGGGATTGTATCAAAAAGCCGCTCTTGTGTGGAAGGAGTTTTTGCGAAGGAGCAACAATTTCCAGGACAAGAGGGAGATAAGAAAGCGGTTGGCCCAGTTGGAGCAGCCAATAACCATAGAAAAGGGTTGCAATGCAGTTTTGGCAGGAAGGTGGAGGGAAGGCCTGGATATACTCGAACCTTTCCTTGACACCAAGTTTAAGGGTTGGTGGCCATTGCACTACTATTTAGGTGTCGCTTATGCCAGAACCGGCAGCAATGCCAAAGCTGTGGCAAGCTTTAAAAGAGTGTTGGGAATCAACGGATCCCACCTGGAGAGCATAAAAGAGCTTGCGGACCTGTACGCTCTGAGCGGTGACAAGGAGAACGAAAGAAAGTACAGAAAGAAAGCTGAACTGATCATGGCTCAGATAGCCGAGCAGGAGAAAGAAAAAAGAGAAAGAGAAGAAAAAGAAGAAGAGGAATGTTGATATGAAACAGATTTTGACCGGAAATGAAGCGATTGCAAGAGGAGCTTACGAAGCGGGATTGGTGTTTGCTTCTGCCTATCCGGGGACTCCGAGCACGGAGATACTTGAAAATCTTGCACAATATAAAAATGAATTATATTGCGAGTGGGCGCCGAATGAAAAAGTGGCACTGGAAGCTGCTATAGGGGCGTCAATAGCCGGTGTGCGTTCTCTTGCTGCGATGAAACACGTAGGTGTGAACGTTGCGGCGGATCCGCTGTTTACTTTTGTGTACACCGGTGTCAACGGAGGTTGCGTGCTAGTGTCTGCCGATGATCCGGGCATGCACAGCTCGCAAAATGAACAGGACAATCGAAACTACGCTATCGCCGCAAAAATTTTGATGTTGGAACCTTCCGATAGCAGCGAGGCAAAGCAATTTACAAAACTGGCATTCGAGCTCTCAGAAAGATTCGATACACCGGTGTTGTTGCGTGTAACCACCCGAGTATGTCACAGTAAGAGCGTGGTAGAGCTTGAGGATAGGATAACGAGAGAACCGATTCCATACGAAAGAAACATAGCCAAATATGTAGCGACACCGGCAAACGGAAAGAAACTGCGCCGCAGCCTGGTGGACAGGCTTAAAGCCATGGAGGAATATTCCAATAGTACCGAAATCAACAGAGTGGAATATAACGACAGCGAAATTGGCGTTATTTCTGCCGGTGTGGCGTATCAATATGCCAAAGAAGTATTTGGATCGAATGCTTCGTATCTGAAGCTGGGGATGACATATCCCATGCCCATGAACCTCATAAGGGAATTTGACGGAAAGGTAAAAAAGCTTTATGTGATTGAAGAAATGGATCCTTATATGGAGAACCAGATCAAAGCTGCCGGCATTGATTGTATCGGAAAAGAAATCATTCCCGAATTCGACGAACTGAATCCGGACATTATTCGCCGTGCGGTTTTCGGGACGGAGAGAGATACTCTCACATCGGAAAAACAGGCGGTCATGCGCCCGCCCACTTTGTGTGCAGGCTGCCCTCACCGGGGTTTCTTCCAAGTTCTTAAGAGCAAGAAAAATGTCATGGTAACCGGCGATATCGGTTGTTACACCCTCGGCTCCGCTCCTCCGCTTTCAGCGATGGACACCTGTTTCTGCATGGGAGGAAGCATCAGCGCGGGCCACGGTGCGGCAACGGCTTTCAGGATGACCGGGAGAGATACGAAAGTAGTGGCCGTAATAGGCGACTCAACGTTCTTCCATTCAGGCATCACCAGCCTGATGGATATAGTTTACAACAAGGGCAATTGCGTAACGGTTATACTGGATAATCGCACGACGGGAATGACAGGGCATCAGGATAATCCGGGAACCGGCCAGACCCTGATGGGAGAACCGGCGGTGGAGGCAGACATCCCGTTGCTCTGCAAAGCTATCGGCATCAAGGAAGACAATATTTTTGTAATCAACCCGCTGGATTTAAGAGAGACCTATAAAGCGTTAAACCAGGCATTGGAAAAGGATGAACCAACGGTGATTATCGCTGCATGGCCATGCGCAATTAAAAAGTTCAGCGAAGGAGACAAGGCGCGTTTCGACCTCTCACCGAAGAAATGCATCATTGACCAGGAAAAGTGTACACGCTGCAAACTTTGCGTGAAGACCGGGTGTCCTGCCATATTGTCCGGCGAGCGGATTGAGATTCAGCCGGAGTCCTGCAACGGCTGCAGTGTGTGCATGCAGGTTTGTCCCTTTGAAGCTATTTCCTTTGCAGAATGATTCGGTTCGGAGGTAAGATATGAGTAACGTAAAAAGCATACTGTTGGTGGGCGTGGGAGGTCAGGGCACCATTCTCGCCAGTAAAATATTATCCGATGGATTGATGGAAGCAGGCTACGATGTGAAGATGTCTGAGATCCACGGCATGTCCCAGAGAGGCGGAAACGTCAGCACTCAAGTGCGGTTTGGCGACAAGGTTTTCTCTCCTATTATCGGTAAAGGGGAGGCGGATCTCATCGTTGCTTTTGAAAAGATGGAAGCGCTTCGCTGGATTGAGTATTTAAAACCGGGCGGGAGGATAGTGATTAACGACGCTGAGATTCCCTCAGTTCCCATCCAAATGGGCGTTGCAAGTTATCCTGAAGGTATAGCCGAGGAGCTTGCCAAAAAGGCGACTACATATGTGTTCAAAGCCACTGATCTTGCAGAAGAGCTGGGTAATCCAAAGAGCATGAACATGATTCTTCTCGGAGCTCTTGTTAAAGCTATCGATCTTCCGCAGATTGACTGGGAGGAAATTATAAAACGAAATATAAAACCCGCTTTTGTGGATATAAACCTTAAGGCTTTCCAGGTAGGGCAGGCTCAAGTTTCGGATTAGATTTTCCGATTTTCTGATGCCTTGGAGGCTATTGGAGGCCGGATGTGCAAAAATTCAAGTAATGCATTGTTTTAATTGGAATAAAAAGGAATATATAGACCGAATTTGTGCAGAATTTCAACTAATGCATGGATTTCTAGTAAATAATCTGCTTTTTTCAATGCATAACTTGAAATTTTGCACATTTTGTTGAACTCAGTACATAATAATATAGGGTACAAAAACAAGACGGAAATTGGTTGACAGTACGGTGATTTTTATTGTATAATAGCAACGTCGCCTCGCTGGCGGCTCGGTTTATTCCAAGGTAGCTCAATGGTGGAGCACTCGGCTGTTAACCGATAGGCTGTGGGTTCGAGTCCCACCCTTGGAGCCAAAACTTGGGTCGGGACTCGCAAGCGAGTCCTGACGTCGAAAAACTGCCGGAGTGGCGGAATTGGCAGACGCACAGGACTTAAAATCCTGCGATCCTTCCAGATCGTACCGGTTCGATTCCGGTCTCCGGCACCAAGTAATAAACGAAAATTGACGCCGCGGGGTAGAGCAGCTGGTAGCTCGTCGGGCTCATAACCCGGAGGTCAGGGGTTCAAATCCCCTCCCCGCAACCAAAAAAATCTCAGCAGGTAGAAGCCTGCTGTTTTTTTATATCTGCTGAGATGTTTATTTTGTGATGGAGGGATTTGAACCACTTTTAGCTGAGGTACCTACCGCAAGGTGGCAGCGGTAAACCGGGTTTTCCAAGCAAAGTGAGCAAAAAAAGAACTTATGTGTGGGCACTATTGAGTAAATCCACACATAACTCGATATTTTGCACATAAATAGCTGATTAACCCACTTTTTTTCATAGAAATCCACACATAAGTCCATTTTTTGCACTGATTCATCGTGAAGAGTTTCACCTCATTTTGTCGCACAAATCAATTACAATCTAAAATGTATTGGTGCGAACTGAAAAGGCGTTAATGTAAAAAATAAAAGATAAAATATAAAATATAATTGACATATTGTAAATTAAATGATACTATAAACCTGTAAGCGATATGACTGCTTTGTAACGGAATCGGGGTGATACATTGGGTAAAAATCTCAAATTAAAGGCTGCACGGGCAGCGAAGGATATGTCGCAAAAGGATGTTGCCGATGCGGTAGGCGTAACGAGGCAAACGATTAACGCCATTGAGAACGGTGATTACAATCCGACGATAAATTTGTGCATTGCGATTTGCAAAGTGTTGGATAAGACTTTGAATGATATTTTTTGGGAGGATGACCAAGATGAATAAAAAGGGTTTAGACGAAATGCAAGTGCAAATAAGAGATAGAATAGGCAACCAGACACTTCTATTGCTTATATATGCTTTGCTTATAGACACAGGTCTCTATGGTTTTGGCTTTAGATGGGTGAGCTACCCGGCAAATATAATGATCATTGTATCCGTTGTATCGGGAATCTATGTTACAAGGCTAATTTCCGCCAATGCATATGTGGGGCCATCTTCTAAGAAAGAGCGGCCTGTTTTGAAAGTCCTTTTTAATGTAGGATTGGCGGTCATAGTATCTGCAGTTATTTTGATTCTTGTGAAAAACGCAAGCTTCAGTGATGCCGGTCAAATTAATGAAATGGCTGCGCCGATTTTATTCATAACCGCCGGTATCGCCATAGTTATACCGATTGTTAGAATGATATTAAATAGAATACAAAACGAGGATGACGGGGAATAAAAAAAGTTTGAGAAATTACATTATTTGTCATATAATTAGGCGTAAACTTTTTTAAAGGCGCCGCACCTGTACGAAAGGGCTTGGCAAACGTATGAACATTCTAGTTGCGGATGATGAGGCTGACATCCGGAATTTAATAAAAATCAGCCTTGAAGAAAACGGATACACTGTCTTAACGGCGCGGAATGGCAAAGAAGCCTTGGATATATTCATGTCGGAGGAGGTTCATCTTGCTATTCTCGACGTAATGATGCCGGTGATGGACGGTTTCAATCTGCTTCGAAAAATACGGGAACACAGCACCGTTCCCGTTATTTTCTTGACCGCAAGGGCGGATGATATGGACAAAGTGCTTGGGCTGGGACTGGGAGCGGATGACTACATCTCCAAACCTTTCTCTGTTGCCGAGTTGATCGCCCGAGTAGGAGCGCAGCTGCGCCGCAGCAACGAATATCTGTCGCAGAAGGAAAAGCCGGTCTCAAGTATTTCATACGGGAATCTATCCATTGATAAAGAAAAATGCTGCGCTTTTAAGGACGGAAAGCCCATTGAGCTGGGAGCCAAGGAATACAAGCTGCTTCTGTATTTTATGGAAAATCCGGAACGGGTTTTTACAAAGCAACAGCTATATCGTGCCGTATGGGACGAAGAATACTATTTCGATGATAACACCGTTATGGTTCATATCAGCCGCATACGAAGCCGCATCGAGGA
>Ga0116180_1002903_pt1 | contig 13229 bp, 13 predicted proteins | sample AD_UKC073_MetaG_FD_89804 | JGI IMG/M metagenome (GOLD analysis project Ga0116180, IMG submission 89804) | Active sludge microbial communities of municipal wastewater-treating anaerobic digesters from USA - AD_UKC073_MetaG | ecosystem: Engineered > Bioreactor > Anaerobic > Digestate | place: USA...
AGCACGACAGAGACCGCCCACAGCAGGTGGGTGACGCGTCGCGGCCACGGCATGTCTCAGGCTAGAACGGCCCTCCAGCTGACGTCATCCGTACTGGCACGGACGGCACGTCCGGTACTACCGCCGACGACGCGCCGGTTCCCCAGACCCCACCGTGGAGGTCCCAACCAGACCAGTCCACAGGAGCCTCCCGTGACCACGACCCATCACACCCCGACCCACACCGAGACCTCACCCGACACCGCGCCGCGCGACCTGCGCCGCACCTGGCGGTGGCTCGCCGCAGCCGCCCTCGTCCTTGGGCCCCTGGGCGTCACCGCCATCCGTGCCGTGATGCCCTACTGGACCGACGACACCCCCGCCGAGATGGTCGCTGGGTTCGCTGCCAACCCGGGAGCCGGGGCGCTGATGAACTGGCTCTCCCTCGTCACCACCCCGTTCCTCCTCCTCAGCGCGCTCGCGATGGGGTTCGTCGCCCGACGCCGTGCCCCCGTCATCGCGTCCTGGGGGGCAGCCGTCCTCTTCGGCGCCTATGCCCTCGGCGGCGCCGTCAGCGCCCCCGACGTCCTGACCTCCGCGCTCCTTGGCCGCGGCGACGACCAGGCCTCGGTGGCCGGGACCGCAGCCGTACTCATGGATCACCCCCCGATGCTCGCGGGCGCGCTGTCCTTCGTCATCGGCCACCTCGTCGGCATGGTGCTCGTCGCCATCGCCGTCGTCAGGGCCAAGGTCGTCCCCTGGTGGGTCGGGCTCGTCATCGCCGTGGCCCAGCCCGTGCACGTCGTCTCTGCCGTCGTCGTCCCGAACCGTCTGCTCGACGTCGTCCTCGGCTGGGGCGCCACCACCGTCGGCTACGCGCTCGTCGCCGGCGCCGTCCTCCGGACGGCGGACGAGGAGTGGGACCTCCAGCCGCAACCACGGTGAGGAGCCCTCGCGTAGGGCGTCCATCCACCGACCCAGACGCGAGTCGGCCACGCAGGAGTGAGCTGCAGGCAGCCAGCACCTTCGTGGTCGGTCCCGCTGGGGTGGCGTGACCTCACCGGAGGTGGTGCACGTCGCCGGCGGCGTACTCGCGGACCTCCGTACCCACCCTCACCTGGAGCCTGCCGTCACGGGACACGCCAACGGCTGTACCGTGCACGTGGTCGGTCTCCGAGAGCTCCACCCGTACCTCACGACCCAGCGTGGCGCAGCGCTCTGCGTACGGCGTCCCGACCGCGTCCCAACCCCCGGCAGCCCACTGCTGCACAGCCTCGCCAACCCCTGTCAGCACGGCGATGGCCGCCTCAGTCCGGCTCACCCCCGCGCCGGCCAGAGCCAGCGAGGTCGCCCACGGTACGGGGAGCTGCTCGGTGGTCTGGGAGACGTTGACGCCCATCCCGACCACCACTGCCGGAGTGGCATCCGTCAGCACGATCTCGGCAAGGATGCCGCACACCTTCAGCCCGCCGACCAACACATCGTTCGGCCACTTCAGCCGCGCGTCGAGCCCCAGCCGGCCCAGTCCGCGGGCCACGCCAAGCCCGGTGACCAGCGGCAACAGGCCGATGTCGGAACGCGGCGGTCTCAGGAGGTACGAGATCGACAGCGAGGTACCGGGCGGCGATGACCACGCGCGTGCCAGCCGCCCGCGCCCGGCGGTCTGCTCGGCTGCGACCAGCACGGCGCCATCGCGCTCCCCAGCACGCGCCGCGGCGGCGAGGTCGTGGTTGGTCGACCCTGTCTGCGGCACCACGGTGACCGAGGTCCAGGGCCCCGATCTCACCACGGCAGCCGCCAGGTCACTCTGAGCGAGGCCGTTGTCCACGAGCGTCAGAGTAGTGCTGGGCGACCGGCGGGGGCCGACGTGACCGACTCCCCGACTCCCCGACTCCATGGTGTGCCGAAAGGCACCATAATCACGGCCCAGCGTTGACTTTGGTGCCTTTAGGCACGGAAATCAACGCGGAACCGTGATTTTCGTGCCTATCGGCACCATTATCAACACCGCCGACCCGGGGTCCGGACCGAGCGGTGGCTGAGTAGTGTGCCGACCATGGAGATCGACATCCACACCACCGCTGGCAAGGCGGCGGACCTGTCCCGTCGCATCGACGAGGCGATCCACGCCGCACCTGCCTCGGCGGTCGAGAAGCAGCACGCCAAGGGCAAGCTGACCGCCCGGGAGCGGGTTCTGGCGCTGCTCGACGAGGGGTCGTTCTCCGAGTTCGACCAGTTCGCGCGGCACCGCTCGACGAACTTCGGGCTGGAGCAGCGCCGACCGTACGGCGACGGCGTCATCACCGGAACCGGCGCGATCCACGGTCGTCCGGTCTGCATCTTCAGCCAGGACGTGACGATCTTTGGTGGTGCGCTGGGTGAAGTGTACGGGGAGAAGATCTGCAAGATCATCGACTTCGCTCTGAAGACCGGGGTACCTCTGATCGGGATCAACGAGGGCGGTGGCGCCCGGATCCAGGAGGGCGTCGTCTCGCTCGGCCTGTACGCGGAGATCTTCCGGCGCAACACCCTCGCCTCGGGAGTGATCCCGCAGATCTCACTGATCATGGGTCCGGCCGCGGGTGGCCATGTCTACTCCCCCGCGCTGACCGACTTCGTCGTGATGGTCGACCAGACCTCGCAGATGTTCATCACCGGGCCCGAGGTGATCAAGACCGTCACCGGCGAGGACGTCACGCTCGAGGACCTTGGCGGCGCCCGTACGCACAACACCAAGTCGGGCACCTCGCACTACCTGGCCGCCGACGAGGACGACGCGCTGGCCTACGTGCGCGAACTGCTGTCGTACCTCCCTCAGAACAACCTCGAGGACGCGCCCTCCTACGGCGACGACGAGGTCGACCTGACGATCACCGACCACGACCGCCGACTCGACACCTTGATCCCGGACTCGGCGAACCAGCCGTACGACATCCGTGAGGTGATCCGGACAGTGCTCGACGATGACGAGTTCCTCGAGGTGCACTCGCTGTTCGCCCAGAACATCGTCTGCGGCTTCGGCCGGGTCGAGGGCCGCTCGATCGGCATCGTCGCCAACCAGCCCATGGTGTTCGCCGGCTGCCTCGACATCGACGCGTCGGAGAAGGCAGCCATGTTCGTCCGCACATGTGACTGCTTCAACATCCCCGTGCTGACCTTCGTCGACGTGCCCGGGTTCCTGCCGGGCACCGACCAGGAGTGGAAGGGCATCATCCGGCGCGGCGCGAAGTTGCTGTACGCGTACGCCGAAGCAACCGTGCCGCTGCTCACGGTGATCACGAGAAAGGCGTACGGAGGGGCGTACGACGTGATGGGCAGCAAGCACCTCGGCGCTGACATCAACCTGGCCTGGCCGACCGCCCAGATCGCGGTGATGGGCGCCGAGGGGGCGGTGAACATCCTCTACCGCAAGGAGTTGGGCGCCGCTGAGGATCCGGTGGCGACGCGCAAGGAGCTGATCTCGGACTACAACGACACCCTGGCGAACCCGTACCTCGCAGCCGAGCGCGGCTATGTCGACCAGGTGATCCACCCGCACGAGACTCGGGCGAGCGTGATCAAGGCGCTACGGCTGCTCCGTACGAAGCGGGCCTCGCTTCCGCCCAAGAAGCATGGGAACATCCCCCTGTGAGCGCCGACGCTGCATTCTCGGTCAACCGTGGGCAACCCACGGACGACGAGCTGGCTGCCGTCATCGCCGTGCTCGCGGCCGCGTCGATGGCACCCGAGCGGGCACGACCTTCCGTGGACAGCCACCTCGTCGGAGGTTGGAAGTCATACTGGAGGACGGTCCGTGCTCCGTTCCATGCGGGACGCGAGGCCTGGCGTCACAGCTACCGATGATCCAAGGAAGGACCACCACGTGACTACGAACGCTGTCGAGGACATCCTCGGCCAGATCCCAGCCGACCAGCTCGCCGAGCAGCTCGGCGTCGACGAGCAGACCGCCATGCAGGCCGCTCGCGCGGTGATCCCTTCGCTGATTGGCGGCATGCAGCACAACGCCCAGGACGTCGCTGGTGAGCAGGGCCTCGCTGGCGCGTTGCTGCAGCACTCAGGCTCCTCACTGTTCGACGGCGGCAACGTCGACCTCAGCCAGATCGACGTCTCCGACGGCGAGAAGATCGTCGGGCACGTGTTCGGGAACCAGTCGGGCCAGCTCGCGCAGGCGATCGGCACCCGTACCCAGGGCGGCGCGTCGCTGATCGACAAGCTGCTGCCGATCCTCGCCCCGATCGTGCTGGCCTACATCGCCAAGCAGATCACCGGCGGCTCGCAGTCACAGGGCGGCGCGGGTGGGGGCGGTATCCTCAATGACATCCTGGGCGGCGTCCTCGGTGGCGGCATGCAGGCACCACAGCAGCCAGCTCCCCAGCAGCGGGCGCCGCAGCAGCAGGGTTCGGGCAGCATCCTCGGCGACATCCTCGGCGGGATCCTTGCCGGTGGCCTCGGCGGAGGGGCTGCGCAGCAGCAGGGCTACCCCCAGCAGCAGGGCTACCCGCAGCAGCAGAATGGGCCGTTCAACGTGCCTGGCCAGACCAACGACCCTGGCGACCTGCGGATCGACGACGCCGCGCCGACCACGGCCGACGGCCGTCCCCTGCCTGGCGGGCAGCAGCAGTCCGAGGGTGGTGGCGTCCTGGGCGACATCCTCGGCGGCATCTTCGGCAAGCGGGGCTGACCCCCCTCAAGCCCAGATGCGCCTGATCCTGGCTTCGAAGTCACCGGCCCGCCTCACGACGCTGAGGCGGGCCGGTGTCATGCCCGAGGTGATCGTCTCCGACGTCGACGAGGACGCTATCCCGATCACCGACACCCGAGCGTTGGCGCTGGAGCTGGCCCGGCTGAAGGCAGAAGCAGTGGCAGAACGCCTCTCCCCGAGCGAGGACGTGATCGTCGTTGGCTGCGACACCGTGCTGGACTTCGATGGCAAGCCGCGCGGCAAGCCCGGCACGCCCGAGGCAGCGGAGCGGCTCTGGCGTCGCCTGCGTCGTACATCGGCGGCTCTGACCACCGGGCACAATGTGATCGTCAGGGTGGGCGGCGACGAACGGGTCGCCTCCCGGGTGGCCGAGACGATCGTTCACTTCGCGGACCTCAGCGACGAGGAGATCGCCGCCTATGCCGCCACCGGCGAGCCCGAGAAGGTGGCTGGCGGCTTCACCATCGACGGCATGGGCGGACCGTTCATCACGGGCATCGAGGGCGATCACCACAACGTGGTCGGGATCAGCCTGCCCTTGCTTCGGATGATGCTCGCCGACCTGGGCATCCCCTGGCACACCCTCTGGGCTTCAGGTGGAGCCCTCACCAGGCTGGAGCCGGTCGAGGCGGACTGATCCGCCCCGGTCCACAGGTCAGGCCGGCTTGCGCCTGATCGTCAGTGCCCACAGGTCGTCGCTGATCGTGAAGGCAGCCGAGAACCCCTGGTTGGCGAACAGCAGCGCGCCCGGTGAGTCGGCGTCGACCTTCCAGATGTCGGTCTGCAGAGTCCGCCTGAGAAAGGCCTGTACGGTCGCACCCTCCGCAGCTGGACCGAACGCCGTGGTGACGTTCACCTGGTCGATCCTGCGGGTGATGGTCGCCTGAGCCGGCAGGAAGACCACGTCCACTGGGCCGTTGGTGAAGCCGAGCTGCCGCAGCGAGACACCGTCCGCAGGCCGGGAGACGACGACGGGGGGCGGGTTCCTGATCGAGGTGGGTGCCGCCGAGCACCCGGTCCCAGCGACCGGGACAAGGACGGCGGCCATGAGGATCCGGCGACGCGAATGCACGCCCACCACCGTAGCCGCGATAGCCTTGCCGACCGTATGACGCCCATCGACACGCCATCGGCCCAGGGGGCTGGCTCGACCGATCTCGAGCCGGCGCCTCGGCACCGGCTGCCCGCCATCGTCCGAGCTCTGCGCCCCAAGCAGTGGGTCAAGAACGTGCTGGTCTTCTCGGCGCCCCTGGCGGCCGGTCAACTGCTGCACGGGGGCGTGCTCCGGTCGACGCTGGGCGCGCTGGTGGCGTTCGCCCTGGTCAGCTCGGCGGTCTACCTGCAGAACGACGCCCGTGATGTCGAGGAGGACCGGCAGCATCCGCGGAAGCGGTTCCGGCCGATCGCGGCCGGTGAGCTGTCGATCCCGGCCGCTCTGGTGATGTGCGGCGTCGTGTTCGTGGCTGGCGCCGCGCTCGGCTTCTGGATCAACCCTGCGCTGGCCGCCGTCCTCGTGGTCTACGCCGTGATGCAGGTCGGCTACACCGCTGCCCTCAAGCACCAGCCTGTCCTTGACCTGGCCATCGTCGCCCTCGGCTTCCTACTGCGGGCCATCGCCGGTGGCGTGGCGAGCGGCATCCCGCTGTCGCAGTGGTTCCTGTTGGTGGCCTCGTTCGGGTCGCTGTTCATGGTCGCCGGGAAGCGCTACTCCGAGATCGTCCAGCTCGGCGCCGAGGCTGGCACCCGGCCGTCACTCGCGTCGTACACCCCCGGCTACCTCAGGTTCGTCTGGACCGCCGCTGCCGTCCTGGTGATCGCCTTCTACAGCCTGTGGGCGTTCGACCAGCGCCACCTCGGCGTCTGGGGTGTGCCCTGGACGTGGGTGTCGATCGCGCCGTTCACCCTGGCCATCCTGAGCTACGCGCGGCAGATCGACGCCGGTGAGGCCGGCGAACCCGAGAGTGCGATCCACGACCCGGTGCTGCTGGTGCTGGGTGCGCTGTGGCTGGTGACCACCGGGATCGCCGTCTTCGGCAAGGCCTTGGCGAGCTAGCAGGACTACCCGCAGCCGTCGCAGCCACCGAGGTCACAACCGTCGCAGCCGTCTGGCAGCGACAGGTCCGTACCGGATCCGACGAAGTCGGCCACACCGCCCACCAGGTCTCCGAAACCGCCGTCCGGCAGGTCACCGAAGCCTGACAGGTCGGGCATGTCGATGCTGCCGACCAGGTCAGCGTCAATGCCGATCGCCGCCAGGTCGGCCGCGTCGCCGAGCACCGCACCGACCTCGATCAACGCGCTCAGGTCGAGATAGCCCACATCGGTCCAGGCCATCGCGAACCCGTCGAGCCTGGCGCGCTTGGCCACCTCAGCGAACACCGTGGCCCAGTGATCGGTGACGCCAAAGGCAATGGCGTACGGGAGGTAGCGGCTGAAGATGTCCTGCGCCTCCTCGTAGCGAATCTGGTCGGCCTCCGCGGTGGAGAGGTAGGTCTTGAACCCGAGCGCCTGGATCCGCTTCGCCGTACCGAGCGCAGTCCGAGGCGTACGGCCGCGGCCCGTCATCGCCAGGACCACGCCACCCGCGATCACCATCGCCCCGCCGAGCCAGCCGTACCAGACTCCGATCTGCGCACCGAGGAACCCGAGGTACCCGAGCAGCACGACGCCGATGGCGATGACCAGGTACCCCACGAGCGATACCCGCATGTTCTTCGCCCGAGGATGACGCCGGTAGTAGCCGTCGCGGACGACCGCCCGGTAGAGCTCGACCTGCGCCTCGCGCATGGCCTGGCCGAACCGGCCCTGGGTGAGCTGGCTCATCAGCACCGTCCTGCGACCTGAGAAGAGCCCAGCGAGCAGCTGGTCCTCCCACGGCTCCCAGCCGCTGAGCTGGACGGCTTCGAGCTCCCAGTCCGGGTCGCCGCCGGACTTCTCGGGCGGGATGCCCCTGATCGTGATCGCGCCGCGCACGGCGAGGTCCAGCAGGCCTGCCGTCACGTCGCGGAGGTCCGCCCTGCCGTCGACGAGCGTGCCGACGATGCCGGCGGTGACGCCCGGGGGTGGAGTGAACTGCACGGCGATGGGCCCGTTGTACTCCCCCGCGGCACCCGAGACCCGGCCGACGCGAACGGGCTGCCCAGGCGCCGGTGTCAGGCCAGGCGTGACGCCCTCGTAGATCTCGTCCCGCCGCCGTCGTACGACGACCACCGCGACAACCACGCACACCAGCAGCGCGGCTGCCGTCCAGACGAGCACGTCGGTGCCCTTTCGTTCAGCAGGAGCTCAGTGCCCGCGGTCGATCCACTCCTGCAGATGCGGCGCCTCCGCGCCGATCGTGGTGGGGTCACCGTGGCCGGTGAGCACGAGCGTGTCCGCCGGCAGGGTCAGGAGCTTCGCGGTGATCGACTCGATGATCGTCGGGAAGGAGGAGTACGAGCGGCCGGTCGCGCCTGGCCCGCCCTGGAACAGGGTGTCGCCGGAGAACAGCACACCCAGGTCCGGCACGTACAGGCAGCAGGCGCCGGGGGCGTGCCCGGGCGTGTGCAGCACCTGTCCTGTCACGCCACCCACCGTCAGCTCTTGGCCGTCGGCCAGCTCCCGCTCGGGCTCGACATCGACGGTGGCGTCCCACAGCACCCGGTCGTCTGGGTGAAGGTGGACCGGCGCCCCGGTCGCCTCACGCAGGGTGGGCACCTGGTTGATGTGGTCGTCGTGGGCGTGGGTACAGACGATCGCGGTCACCGTACGGCCGCCTACGGCATCCAGGATCGCCTCGGAGTCGTGAGCCGCGTCGATGACCAGGCACTCGACGTCGTCACCGAGCAGCCAGACGTTGTTGTCGACGTCCCACGTGCCACCGTCGAGGCTGAACGTGCCCGACGTGATGACCCGCTCGACACGTACCCCGTCGACGGCGTACGGGGTGGTGACCACCACGGCCGCCATCAGAGCACCACCACCGAACGCAGCACATCACCGTGGTGCATCTTCTCGAACGCCCCCTCGACCTCGTCGAGCCCGATCGTCTCGGAGACGAACCCATCGAGGTCGAAGCGGCCCTGCCGGTACAGGTTGATCAGCATGGGGAAGTCGCGCGACGGCAGGCAGTCCCCGTACCAGGACGACTTCAGTGAACCGCCCCGCCCAAAGATGTCGATCAGCGGCAGCTCGATGGTGACGTCGGGGCGGGGGACGCCGACCAGCACGACCGTGCCGGCCAGGTCGCGGGCGTAGAAGGCCTGCTTGTACGTCTGCGGCAGACCTACGGCATCGACCACCACATCGGCGCCATGGCCACCGGTGAGGCCCTGGATCGCCTCAACAGCGTCGGCGTCCTTCGAGTTGACCGTGTGGGTCGCGCCGAACTTCTTGGCTTGCTCGAGCTTCCGGTCATCGACGTCGACGGCGATGATCGTTGTCGCGCCAGCCAACGCCGATCCGGCGATCGCGGCGTTGCCGACGCCGCCACAGCCGATCACGGCGACCGAGTCACCTCGCCGTACGCCACCGGTGTTGACCGCTGCTCCGAAGCCGGCCATGACCCCACAGCCGAGGAGCCCGGCGGCCGCAGCAGACGCCTCCCTGTGCACCTTGGTGCACTGCCCTGCCGCCACCAGCGTCTTCTCCACGAAGGCGCCGATGCCGAGCGCCGGGCTGAGCTCCGTACCGTCGGTGAGCGTCATCTTCTGGGTGGCGTTGTGGGTCGCGAAGCAGTACCAGGGCTCGCCCTTGGCACACGCCCGGCACTGGCCACAGACGGCCCGCCAGTTCAGGATCACGAAGTCCCCCGGTGCCACCTCGGTTACGCCCGGCCCGACGGCCTCGACCGTACCGGCGGCCTCATGGCCGAGCAGGAACGGGAAGTCGTCGTTGATGCCACCCTCGCGGTAGTGCAGGTCGGTGTGGCACACGCCACACGCCTCGACCTTGACGACCGCCTCGCCCGGACCTGGGTCGGGAATGACGATGTCGGCCAGCTCGACCGGCGCGCCCTTGCTGCGGGCGATGACACCCTTGACGGTTTGGGGCATGGAGTTCTCCTTCTCCTGGCAGGTTGGGGCCAGCCTAGCGAGCGGGTCGGCGCGGCGGACCCGGTTGCGCGGCTGCCCCGGCAGGGTGGGTGGTGGCCGGTAGATTCTCGCCATGACGGGCGCGAAGCGGGACCTCGACCTGCTGCCCAAAGCCCATCTCCACCTGCATTTCACGGGCTCGCTGGACGTGGCGACCCTCCGTACACTCGCCGCCGCGGCCGACCTCGACCTGCCTGACCACCTGCTCGACGCCGAGCCCCTCGACGTGCCGCTGACCGAGCGGGGCTGGCACCGGTTCCAACGCTCGTACGACCTGGCTCGGCTGGCTGTGGTGGGTGAGTCGGCGATGCGGCTCGTCGTCCGGGCTGCGGCTGCCAACGACGCACGGGAGGGGTCCCGGCGGATGGAGATCCAGGTCGACCCCACGTCGTACGGCCGGAGCGTCGGCGGCGTGATCCCGGCGCTGGAGATCGTGCTGGACGAGGCCCGACTGGCGGCTGAGGCGACCGGCGTCTCGATCGGGGTGATCGTGGCGGCCTCGCGGATTCGGAACCCGATGGAGGCAGCGACGGTGGCGCGGCTGGCGGTGAAGCATGCCGGGAACGGACCTGGTCAGGTGGTCGGGTTCGGGCTGTCGAACGACGAGCACGCGGGGGTCACCGAGGAGTTCGTCCAGGCGTTCCGGATCGCTCGACGAGGCGGCCTGGCATCGGTGCCGCACGGAGGTGAGCTGTGCGGTCCCGAGCATGTGACGGCGATCCTCGACCTGCTCGAACCGGACCGGCTGGGTCACGGCGTCAGGTCAGCCGAGGATCCGCGGGTGCTTGACCGCCTCGTCGCTTCGGGGGTGGCTTTGGAGGTCTGCCCGGTCTCGAACGTGCATCTGGGGGTGTACGAGACGGTCGCCGACGTACCGCTGCGCGCCCTGGTCGACGCCGGCGCGACCGTGGCGCTCGGCGCCGATGACCCCCTGCTGTTCCTCTCCCGCCTGACCGCGCAGTACCGGATCGCGCGTGAGGTCCACGACTTCACCGACAACGAGCTGGCAGACCTGGCGAGAGGGAGCATCCGTGCCTCCTTCGCGCCAGAGTCTGACAAGGACCGCTGGCTGGGCGAGGTGGACGACTGGCTGGCCTGATGGTCAGGGCAGGGTGTCGATCCCGAACGTCTCGTGCCAGTCGTCGGCGAACGCCCGTACAGCCTGGTTGATGTCAGGTGACGACAAGGCCGCGCGGAGGAGCGACGGGGCCACCGTGACGGCATGGGCGCCAGCGTCGAAAGCAGCACTCACCTGTGCGACGTTCTTGAACGAGGCCGCCATGATCTGGGTGTCGCTCTTGTCGCGTTCGATGAACTTCGACAGCGACTTGATCGTCGCCGAGATGTCGATGTCGAGGCTCTCCATGCGGTTGAAGTAGGGCGCGATGTAGTCAGCCCCAGCCGCGATCGCGAGCAGCCCCTGCGCCTTCGAGTAGATCGCGGTCGCTGTCACGTTGACCGACTGCTTCTTCAGCACCCCGATCGCCTTCAGGCCCTGCTCGGTGACGGGGATCTTGATGTAGATCTGGTCGTCGAGGGTGGTGAGGATCTTCTCGGCCTCCCTGACGATCCCGTCGGCCTCGGCGGCAATCACCTGGATGTGGAGCGTGCGGCCAGGGCCGAGCGCGGCCCGCACCTTGCGGAAATGCTCCCAGAAGTCGATCCGGCCCTCCGCCTTGATGATCGTCGGGTTGCACGTCGCGCCGGTGACCGGGTAGATGCCCGAGAGCGTCTCAATGTCACCAAGGTTGGCCGTGTCGAACAGGATCTCCATGCTTGCAACGCTAGTGGTCGGCGTTGCTCAGCGGTACGGGGTGGGGCCCGCCTGCCTGAGCCCTAGGCCTCGGCCTTGCGCACCTCAGCCAGGGCCACCTCGAGGCTCGGGCACTGCACCCGTACCTGGCCTGGCTGGGCGGCGTGCAGCATCTCCGTCCGGAGGGGCTCCATCAGCAGCGCCGTCCCGGCCTTCGACAGCATGCCCAGGTCGTTCTGGCCATCCCCGACCGCGAGCACGTCGGACCAGTGCAGCCCAAGGTCGGCGAGCAGGATGTCACCGCCCTTGGTGGCGGCGCTGGTTGCGAGCACGACGTCGTTGTAGCCGGGGTACGACTCCACGACCGCGAGCTCCGGGCGGCTGTCGAGCTCGACCAGCAGCGAGTTCTGCTCGGGCGTCCGGGCGAAGGCGAGCAGCTTGATGATCTGGTCGTTGCCGGTGAGCTGGTCAACGACCTCGGCTGTGGCGTCGGTGAGCTCCCGGTCGCGGGTGACGCGGTGGGTGACCTCCTTCACGATCCATGAGTCGATCGTGTAGGCCCAGATCTCCATGTCGAGAGCAGCCGCGCGGGTCTCGAGCTCGGCCACCAGCGGCAGGGGCAGGAAGCGGGTGCCGACAGTCGTCCAGCCGTCGAGGTCGCGGCGCTGGACGAGAGCGCCACTGCCCGCAGCGATGTAGGCAATCTCCTGACGTTCGTCGGCGAGGGCCAGGAGAGACTCGACCGGGCGGCCGGAACACAGCGCGATCGGCACACCGGTCGAAGCCAGCTCGTCGAGGAGGTCCGTTGCCCCCGGCTTCCACCCCTCCTCGTCGCGCAGGGTGCCGTCGACGTCGAGCATGGCGAGTCTGAAACGCATGGGCGACAGGCTACTGACCTCGTTGCGGCATCGTTCGGTGGGTGGTCAGATCGCGGTCAGGTCGCCGTCAGATCCAGTCGTACTTGCGGAACAGCAGGTAGAGCCCGGCTGAGCCGAGCACGATCGCGATGATGCTCATGTAAAGGCCCGAGTTGGCCGAGAACCCTGGGTACGGGAGATTCTGCCCGAACCAGCCGGTCACGGCGGTCGGTACGGCGATGATCGCGGCCCAGCTGGCCAGCTTCTTCATGATGGTGTTCAGCCGGGCGTCCTGCAGCGACAGGTTGGTCTCGAAGATGCTCGCCAGCATGTCGCGCAGCGACTCAGTCCACTCCGAGGCGCGAAGGACGTGGTCGTACAGGTCGTCGTACCAGCCGTCGAGGGGGCTGAATGATGGCGTGGCTGGGGTCGGGGTCTCAGGCGCGTCGGCGTCCGGGTCGCGGTCGAGGGCGACGGCAATGCCGCCGGAGCCGGTCATGACCAGACGACGCCGCAGGATCGACGCGACCACCTCGCGCATCGGCAGCACCACGCGGCGCACTTCGACGAGCTCACGGCGCATCCGGTACACCCGCTCCTGCAGGCCCTTGGGGGGTCGATCGTCCGCGAAGAGGAGGTCCTCCAGGTCCTGGATGGCGTCGTCGAGCTGCTGGATGGTCTCGAAGTGGCCGTCAACGATCGTGTCGAGGAGGCCATGCAGCAGTCCGCCCACGCCCTGGGCGCACAGGTCCGGGTCGTCCTCCCACCGCCGTACGACCTCGGCGGTGTCGAAGCCGTCGTCGCGCCGTACGGTGATCAGCCCCCGGGCCAGCACGAACACCGACACCTGCGAGCTGACCAGCCTC
>Ga0116180_1002906_pt1 | contig 13225 bp, 11 predicted proteins | sample AD_UKC073_MetaG_FD_89804 | JGI IMG/M metagenome (GOLD analysis project Ga0116180, IMG submission 89804) | Active sludge microbial communities of municipal wastewater-treating anaerobic digesters from USA - AD_UKC073_MetaG | ecosystem: Engineered > Bioreactor > Anaerobic > Digestate | place: USA...
GCTCTCTGCCGTGGTAACGGTCGGTGCTGAGTCCACCAACTCGCCGTCGACGTAGAGCCGCTGGCCGACGGTGGCGCCTGCGGTCGGTGTCAGCGTGGCGACCACATGGTGCCACTGGTTGTCGGCGTAGGTGGTGTCGGGAGTCGAGACGGTCTTGACTTCGCCTGGGTAGACGCCGAAGACGACGCGCCCGTTGGGATCGATGTAGATGTGCCGGTCGTACTGCCCCTCGCCCGTCGTATTGAGGGAGCCGAAGCCGATGATCTTGCCGTTGCTCTTGGTGCCGGTGCGGAACCAGGCCTCCAGTGAGAAGGTGGCCGCGTTGGCTGCCGGGACTGCAGTCGCGTTGTACACCGCCAAGCACTTGCCGGAGAAGTCCACGGATCTCGTCGGCGAGTCGCGCGTGCACGCGATGTTCGGGTTCACCGCCGCATCGGTGGAGTAGCGACCCCGGCGGCTGGTTCCGTTACCGGCCAGGTCGGTCTCGAATTGGCTGGTTGTCCGCGCGGTGCCCAGGGCGTACGCGAAATACGTGCCGGCCGTGCCCAGACTCGAGACGGCACGTTGGCAGGTGAAGAAGCTGTTGGAGCCGGCCTTGTTCTTGGTGTTCTCGATCTTGGCGGCGTAGGAGCCGTACGCGATGGTCTGGTTGACCGCAGCCACCGACACCACCACTGCGACCACCACCGCACCGATCAGGAGTCGGCGACGCTTCGGGCGGCTGGTGTCCTCGTCCCGCACGACCGCCGCGGCCGAGCCTTCCGGACGCACCAGGAAGGACGCCGCCAGCGGAATGAGGCAGACCAGGAGCAGCGCGATCCGTTCCCACAGATCCAGAGCCGGCTCCGGTGCCATCGTGTAGAAGCCGGCCGAGTTCTGTTCGGTGACGTGGACCACAGCGTCCTGGCCGCTGAACAGCCGGGTACCGTTCGCGTCCAGCGGGAAGAGGCCGGTGTTCACCACGTGCATCGTCACTCCGCCGCCGGCGTCAGCGGGAGTGAAGCCGAGCATGTCGATGTTGATCCAGGGACGCAGCCAGACGGCCACCAGCGCGACCACCAGCGTCCAGCCGCTCAGCCGGATCACCCACCTACGGACATGGTCACGGCGTCCGATCAGGGAGAGCAACCAGACGATCACTCCACCAAGCAGCAGCCAGGGCAGTCCGCGCAGTACCCAGCCGAGCCCGGGCGCGATCCAGACGGCCTTGCCGATGACGCTGCTGGCCTTGGTCGGCAGGGGGTCGTTGGCGCCGTTGAGGTCGCCCTTGGTGGTGATGCCTTCGGGGCCGACGGCCACGATGCGGTGAGTGAAGACCCTCGAGACCCGCTCGAAGGAGATGATGTCCCCAGCCTGGTAAGACTCAGCCGGGTGGGTGACCACCAGGGTTCCGACTGGCGCGGTCTGCCCCATGCTCGGGGTGAGGATCGCGAACAGCCGGAACCCCGACGACAGGAACAGGATCACCGCCACCGCGGCGATCCCGGCCCCGACCGCCGTCCAAAGGACGGCCTTCCTGGTCATGGCTTCAATCAGTGCCTGCTCAGGAGCCGGCGCCGAAGGTCCAGGTGATGCCCTGAGCGATCGAGAGGCCCTGATGGGTGTTGCCCGCCGAGGTGTTGAGCGTGACGGCGATGCTGGTCGGGGTGCCGGTGGCGTTGCCCGCTGCCGGGATGAGGCTGGGCACGATGGCAGTCGCCGGGGCGGTGCCGAAGGCAAGGGCGTTGCCGGAGTAGATCGTGGTGCTGCCCGACTTGATCACGATGTCGTACTTGCTGCACAGGTCGGTCGCCGATCCGTTGGTCGACCCGTTGTTCGCCTGGGTGCAGGCGCCGCCCTTCACGCTGAACGAACCAGCCTCGACCGTTCCGGTGTTCTTGATGGTGATGTTGGTGGTCACGGTCTGGCCGGGCACCATGCCCAGGTTGCCGCCGTACTTGTTGATCGTGGCGCACGTTGCCGAGTTGGTCGAGATGCCGCCACCGTCGGTGCTGTTGCACTTGATGACGCCGTCCGGTCCCACTTCCTGCATGATCAGGGTTCCGGTGCCGGCGGTATCGACGGTGTTCTGAATGGCCGCCGAAAGGGCAGCGAAGGTCGGGGTCATGCTGAAAGCGAGCAGCAGCGCGCTGACGCCACCGGCGATCACTGCCGGGATGGCTACACGGGCGCGACGGTGCGGGGTCCGGGGGCCTCGGCCATGGTCGTTCTCTCTACTTGTATCTGGGAGGGACGACTTCCGAAGAAGTCTGCGCAAATGCTAGCGATGGTTTGCTTCGCGCGCGACCCTACCCAGCAGGGTATTTTCGGATCTTTGTCGAAGGTTGAGAGTTTGGCGCCGAAAAGGGCCGCCGGAGATCACCGATATGATCGCCCCCATGCCCAAGGTGCTCACTGAACTTCCCGTCGGCGAACGCGTCGGCCTCGCCTTCTCCGGCGGCCTCGACACTTCGGTTGCGGTCGCCTGGATGCGCGAGAAGGGTGCGGTCCCCTGCACCTACACCGGCAACCTCGGCCAGTACGACGAGCCCGACATCGATTCCGTCCCCGGCCGTGCGGTCGAGTATGGCGCCGAGATCTCCCGGATGGTCGACTGCACTGCCGCAATGGTCGAGGAGGGCCTGGTCGCGCTGGTCTGCGGCGCCTTCCACATCCGCACTGGCGGAAAGACCTACTTCAACACCACCCCGATCGGACGCGCCGTCACCGGCACCATGCTGGTCCGCGCCATGCGCGAGGACGATGTCTGGATCTGGGGCGACGGCTCCACCTACAAGGGCAACGACATCGAGCGGTTCTACCGCTACGGCCTCATGGCGAACCCGCGGCTGCGGATCTACAAGCCGTGGCTGGACGCCGATTTCGTCCACGAACTGGGCGGCCGCGCGGAAATGAGCCAGTGGCTCACCGAACGGGGCCTGCCGTACCGCGACTCCAAGGAGAAGGCGTACTCCACCGACGCCAACATCTGGGGCGCCACGCACGAAGCCAAGGAACTCGAGAACCTCAATGTCGGCATCGAGATCGTCGAGCCGATCATGGGCGTCCGGTTCTGGGATCCGAGCGTGGAGATCGCCACCGAAGACGTCACGATCACCTTCGAGCAGGGCCGTCCGACCCAAATCAACGGACGCACCTTCGCCACCGCCGTCGACCTCGTCCGCGAAGCCAACACGATCGGCGGCCGGCACGGACTCGGCATGAGCGACCAGATCGAGAACCGGATCATCGAGGCCAAGAGCCGCGGCATCTACGAGGCGCCGGGTATGGGGCTGCTGCACATCTGCTACGAGCGCCTGGTCACCGCCATCCACAACGAGGACACCTTCGCCAGCTACCAACTTGAGGGCCGCAAGCTCGGCCGGCTGATGTACGAGGGTCGCTGGCTCGACCCGCAGTCGCTGATGATCCGCGAATCGCTGCAGCGCTGGGTCGGTTCCGCAGTGACCGGTTCGGTGACCCTGCGGCTGCGTCGCGGCGACGACTACTCGATCCTGGACACCGCCGGGCCGTCGCTCTCATACCACCCGGAGCGACTCTCGATGGAGCGCGTCGGCGACGCGGCCTTCGGCCCGCTGGACCGCATCGGTCAGCTCACAATGCGCAACCTCGACATCGCCGACTCCCGTGCCCGGCTGGAGCAGTACGCCCAGCTCGGTCTGGTCGGCGGTGAGGTCTCTGCCCTGGTTGGTCAGCTCGAAGCTGGGACGGCGCCCGCGATCGCAGCCGGTGAAGGCACCGATTCCGAGATTGAAGCCGCCCAGACCCGTTCGGGTATGGAGGCCGGCACCGACTGAGTCGTCCGTTCCCGGGCCACAGCTTCAACTTCGCTCCCGAAAGGAACTCCTGCTCCCGATAATTCGGGAGCGCGGGTCCCTATCGGGAGCGAAGTCGCGTTTGCGGGTGGTGAGGTTCGGGTGGCTAGCTGAGCACGTTGGGCACGGCACCGCCGTAGCGGCGGTCGCGCTGCACGTACATCTCCACCGCGCGCCACAAGTCGCGGCGGTCGAAGTCGGGCCAGAGCCGGTCCAGGAAGACCAATTCGGCGTACGCGGACTGCCACAGCAGGAAGTTGGACGTGCGCTGTTCCCCAGACGAGCGCACGAACAGGTCCACGTCCGGGATCTCCGGCTCGTCCAGGAAGCGCCGGAAGCGGTCCTCGGTGAGCCGGGACGGATCGAGCTCGCCGCGCTGGGCGGCCGCGGCGATAGCGCGAGCAGCGTCCACGATCTCGGCGCGACCGCCGTAGTTCACGCAGAACTGCAGCGTGATCCGGTCGTTGCCAGCGCTCATCCGCTCGGCTTCCTGCAGTTCGTTGATCACGCTGCGCCACAGCTTGGGCGTGCGTCCGGCCCAGCGGACGCGGACGCCCATCTCCACGAACTGGTCGCGCCGCCGATGGATCACGTCCCGGTTGAAGCCCATCAGCCAGCGCACCTCGTCGGGGGAGCGACGCCAGTTCTCGGTGTAGAACGCATAGGCCGACAGGTACTTGATGCCCAGCTCGATGGCGCCCTCGATCACGTCGAAGAGCGCCGCCTCGCCGCGGGTGTGGCCTTCGGTGCGCGGGAGATTGCGGGCCTTCGCCCAGCGTCCGTTCCCGTCCATCACGATCGCCACGTGCTGGGGCAGCAGCTTCGGGTCGAGTTGCGGCGGGCGAGCGCCGGACGGATGCGGGCTGGGTTCGACGAACTGGCGAGGCACGGACACACCCTAGTCAAGCCACGCTCCTCGAGGCGTTCGCGAGCAGCGAACTCGAGTTGAGCCGACGTGGCTCAACTTGCTTGAAATGCATCCGGATTTGGCGCAAACTGGACTTAGCACTCGGGCATGGCGAGTGCTAACAACAGACGAAGGAGTGAGTGCAATGGCACGTAGTTACGACCCGTTCCGCGACCTCGATCGCTGGTTCTCCGAAGCGCCCCGGACGCCGGCCAGCACCGCTATGCCGATGGACCTCTACCGCGACGGCGACGTCTTCGTGGCCCGGATCGACCTTCCTGGGGTTGACCCGTCGTCCATCGACATCGACGTCGACGATCGCACCCTCACCGTCCGCGCCGAGCGGCGTGCGGAGACCGGTGCGGACGCGAAGTGGCTGGTCCGGGAGCGCCCGGCCGGAACCTTCGCCCGGCAGCTGACCCTCGGCTACGGCGTGGCGCTCGACCGGATTTCGGCCGAATACAGCGACGGTGTCCTGAACCTGAAGATCCCGGTCGCAGAGGAGGCCAAGCCGCGCAAGATCAGCGTCACCCACAGCGGCGGGCCTACCCAGATCGAAGGCTCAGTCGAGAGCTGAGCTCTCAGGCGAACGGCGCCGACACCTTGTTCAGGCGGTTCAGTTGGCCGCGGGTGAGCTTGAGTTCGCCCGCGGCCAGAACCGCCGGCAACTGCTCGACCGTACTGACCGAAGCGATGGGCGCGGTCACTCCCGGCTGCTGTCGTAGCCAGGCCAGGGCCACGGTGGCCGGTTCGACGTCCAGATCGTTCGCGATGTCCACCACCGCGTCCACCACGGCGAAGCCCTCCGCGTTGGCCCAGTGCTTCACCCGCGCTGCCCGGGCGCCGTGCATCGGCTCGTCGGCCCGGTACTTGCCGGTGAGGAAGCCGGCGGCGAGCCCGTAGTAGGGCACGATCGCCAAGCCGTTGGCAGCCGCCAACTCGGCCAGCCCGCCTGCCTCCACTTCGCTGCGATGGACCAGGTGGTACTGCGGCTGGAGGACCACCGGCGCAGCCAGGCCTTCGGCCTTGGCGACTTCCAACACCTCAGTGGTGCGCTCGGCCGAGAAGTTGGACAAGCCGTAGTGGCGGATCGCGCCATCGGCGATCATCGCGTCGAACGCACCCACCCATTCGGCCACCGGCACATGCGCATCGTCGGAGTGGGCGTAGTAGAGGTCGATTGTCTCCACGCCAAGGCGCCGGCGGGAGCCGTCGAGGCAGACCCTCAGGTTGGCCGGACGCAGTCCGCGGCGGCTCGGGTGCTTGCCCACCTTGGTGGCGATCACCATCCGGTCGCGTAGCCGCCGCTTGCGCAGCCAGCCGCCGATCAGGCTTTCGGACTCACCGCCGGAATGGCCCGGCACCCAGGCCGAATACGCGTCCGCAGTGTCGATGAAGTTCTGGCCCGCGTCCGCGTAGGCGTCCAGGATCTGCTCGGACGCCGCACTGTCCGCGGTCCAGCCGAACACGTTGCCACCAAGGCAGACCGGCGAGACCCGAAGATCGGCGATGCGCTTCATCAGCAAAGACTATGGGGTTCGGTGCGGGCCGGCTGGCAAACGTGCAGCGACTCACTCAGCCATTTCGAAGTCCACGCTCACATGGACGCTGAGCTGGGTGGAACTGCTGTAGTCCAGGCCGAGATCCAGATCAGCGGAGCTCTTCATCGAGCGTGCGGCCATCGGCGCTCCGTAGGCCAGCGCCTCGCGGGGCGCGACCATGCTCCAGGAGTCGCTGGCGTTCGTGATGCCGGTGATCCGCAGGCCCGCCGCCGCCGCGACCGCGTCCGCCTTGCGCCTGGCCTTGACCATGGCCCCTGCGGTGAGCGGGATGCTCGCCTCGAACGTGTCGAAGACCCACTCGAGGCTCTCCAGGGTCAGGTTCGGCGAATCGGTCAGGATGCCGAGCGCGCTGGGTAGTTGGTCGGGTTCGAGCGAAACTGTCAGGGAGATCTCGGCCCGCTGGTTGCGTCCCAGCAGGTTGGTGGACGAGCTCAGCTGGACGCCGGCCACCTCTACCTTGTCCTCGCCGATGCCCGCCTTGGCCAGTGCTGCCACCAGCTCGCGCACCTCGGCCGCGCGCTTCACCGCGGCATTGCCGAGGACGGCTGCCGCACCTTTCACCACCAGGTGCAGCTTGGCCGAACTTGCGGCGACCGTAGCGGTGTCATCGACTGTGATCCGCAGGATTCCCATGCCGGCAGCGTAGGGCGGCCAGCGCGGCTCCGGTAGCGGTTCAGCTGTGTTCGACTGCAGTCTTCTCGATCGGCAACCCGCGGACGAACCGGCTGACGTAGGCGTCGAACCCGGCCACGTCGGTGGCGTCGGGCTCGATGGTCTCCAGCGCCGCATTGGCGAAGGCACGGCTGTTCAAGTATTCGTCGAGCCGCTGGCCCTCGACGCGATCACGTGCGAACGCGGCCAGCAGGGCGATACCCCAGGCGCCACCCTCGCCGGCGATGTCGCCGACCGAAACCGGGGCATTGATCGCTGCGGCGAGGTAACGCTGGGCGACGCCCCTGGTCTTGAACAGGCCGCCGTGGGCGAACATCGAGTCGAGCTGCACCTGCTCCGCCTTCAGCAGCACCTCCATGCCCACCCGCAGGCTGGAAAGGGCCGTGAAGAGGTGGGTTCGCATGAAGTTGGCCAGGTTGAACTGGCTGTCGGGGGTGCGGGTGAACAGCGGTCGACCCTCAACGAGACCGGTGATGTGTTCGCCGGAGAGGTAGTTGTAGGCCAGCAGCCCACCGCAGTCGGCCGCGCCCTCAAGCGAAGCGGCGAACAGGGTCTCGAAGACCGCGTTCTGGTCGGCGTCCGAACCCAAGCGCTTGGCGAACTCACCGAACAGGCCGGCCCAGGCGTTCAGCTCGCTGGCGCCGTTGTTGCAGTGCACCATCGCCACCAGGTCGCCGGCCGGGGTGGTGACCAGGTCGAGCTCGTCGTGCACCTGGCTGAGCTCGTGCTCGAGCACGATCATCGCGAAGATCGAGGTGCCCGCGCTCACGTTGCCGGTGCGGCGGGCCACCGAGTTGGTGGCCACCATGCCGGTGCCGGCATCGCCCTCGGGCGGGCAAAGCGGGATGCCGGCGGCCAGCTTTCCGGTCGGATCGAGCAACTGCGCGCCGGCTTCGGTCAGGCGTCCGGCCACCTCGCCGGCCGGGAGCACCTTCGGCAGGATGTCGCCGAGGCGCCAGTCGAAGCCGGAATCGGCGACCAGGTCGTCGAACTGGGTGAGCATCGCGGCGTTGTAGTCACCCGTGTTGATGTCGATCGGGAACATGCCGCTGGCGTCGCCGACACCCAGCACCTGCTCGCCGGTCAGCTGGGCGTGCACGTAGCCGGCCAGCGTGGTGACGTGCGCGACGCGCCCGACATGCTCCTCGCCGTTCAGGATCGCCTGGTAGAGGTGCGCGATGCTCCAGCGCTGCGGGATGTTATGACCGAAGAGCGCGCTCAACTTCCCCGACGCTGCGCCGGTGATCGTGTTCCGCCAGGTGCGGAACGGCACCAACAGCTCGCCGGACGCATCGAAGGCGAGGTAGCCGTGCATCATCGCCGACACGCCGAGCGCGCCGATCGTGGTCAAGTCCACGCCGTAGCGGGCCTTCACATCAGCGCTCAGCGAGGCGTAGGCGGCCTGCAGGCCGGTGCGAACGTCGGCCAGGGAGTAGGTCCACACCCGGTCGACGAACTGGTTCTCCCAGTCGTAGGCGCCGGTGGCGAGCGGGGCGTTGTCGGCACCGACCAGCACCGCCTTGATGCGCGTGGAACCGAACTCGATGCCCAGGGCGGTCCGGCCTCCTGCGATCACCTCGACTACGGATTGGCTCACCTGATCCTCCTTGACTGAGTGCTGGAACCATCATGGCAGGCGTGTGTGTGCGCTAACAACGGCGCGCCGGAGCTCTCCTGACCCGAGCCGATCAGGTGGGCAGGGACAATGGCCTGGTGCCCACCCATCGTGACGAGGCGGTCGTCCTGCGCACCCACAAGCTGGGTGAGGCCGACCGGATCATCACGCTGCTCTCCCGGCAGCACGGCAAGGTGCGCGCGGTGGCCAGGGGCGTGCGGCGAACCTCGTCCAAGTTTGGTGCGCGGTTGGAGCCGTTCAGCCACGTCGACCTGCAGTTCGCCACCGGACGCACGCTGGACGTGATCACCCAGGCGGTGACCCTGCACGCCTACTCCGAGCCGCTCGCCCACGACTACGAGCGCTACACCACCGGCCAGGTGCTGGTGGAGACCGCGGACCGACTCGTCACTGAGGTGGGGGAGCCGGCCGTCCAGCAGTACCAGTTGCTGGTCGGGGCCCTGCACGCGCTCACGGGCGGCGGAGCGGACGCACCGCGGCCCGCGGCCATGGTCATGGACGCCTACCTGCTGCGCGCGACGGCCCTGGCCGGCTACGCCCCATCGCTGTCCGACTGCGCCCGCTGTGGTGCGTCCGGGCCGCATGAGGCGTTCTCTCCGCAGCTGGGCGGCATGGTCTGCCGGCGCTGCCGTCCGCCCGGTTCGGCGCACCCCGATCCGGCCACCGTTGCCTATCTGGTGGCGCTGCTGACCGGAGACTGGGCGGCGACCGAGCAGGTTTCCGCGACCATCGTCCGGCAGGGAAACGGGCTGGTGGCAGCCTTCGTCGGCTGGCATCTGGAGCGCGGGCTGCGGTCGCTCAGCCACGTCGACCGGTCCGAGCCGACTCGCTGAGCCCGGTCTTGATTCGATACCAAACCGTTATCGCCACTTGCATCACCCGAGCTGTGATATCGGTAACATTCCGATTGTTGGCGCGCTGAAGCGAGATTGGAAGACGACACATGGATGTGACTCGGACCGCGATCGGGGGCGAACTCCGCGACGTCGTTGAGCAGCTCAAGATCGAAGTGGCCGCGCTGCATGCCGAGCTTCCCCGCAACGGACTGGTCGTCTGGACCGCCGGCAATGTGTCGGCCAGGGTTCCGGGAGCCGAGCTGTTGGTGATCAAGCCGTCGGGGGTCTCCTACGACGAACTCACCCCGGAAGCGATGGTGGTCTGCGACTTCGAGGCGAACCTGGTCGAGGGCAGTCGCAGTCCTTCGTCCGACACCGCTGCGCACGCCTATGTGTACAAGCACATGGCGGACGTCGGCGGTGTGGTGCACACCCATTCCGACTACGCGACCGCTTGGGCGGCGCGTCGCGAGCCGATTCCCTGCGTACTCACGATGATCGCCGACGAGTTCGGCGGCGAGATCCCGGTCGGCCCCTTCGCCCTGATCGGCGATGACTCGATCGGGCGCGGCATCGTCGAAACCCTGCGGGAAAGCCGCTCCCGAGCGGTGCTGATGGCCAATCACGGCCCGTTTACCATCGGGCGCGACGCCCGGGACGCGGTGAAGGCCGCGGTGATGGTCGAGGACGTTGCTCGCACCGTGCACATCGCCCGCCAGTTGGGCGAGCCGGTGCCGATGGCGCAGGCCGACATCGACCGGCTTTTCGATCGCTACCAGAACGTCTATGGACAAGGAAACGACAAATGAGCAAGAAGATCTGGTTCCTCACCGGAAGCCAGGGCCTGTACGGCGATGACGTGCTGGCTCAGGTCGCCAGCCAGTCGCGCCAGATCTCGGACGCGCTGGCCGCGGCTGCGCAGATCCCGGTCGAAGTCGTCGCCAAGCCGACGTTGACCGACGCGACCGCGATCCGGCGGATCATGCTCGACGCCAATGCCGATGACGACTGCGTCGGCGTGATCGCCTGGATGCACACCTTCTCGCCGGCGAAGATGTGGATCACCGGCATGGACGCGCTGACCAAGCCGTTCCTGCACCTGCACACCCAGGTGAACGTGGAACTGCCCTGGGCGACCATCGACATGGACTTCATGAACCTCAACCAGGCCGCCCACGGCGACCGTGAGTTCGCCTACATCGCCACCCGGCTGGGCGTCCCGCGCAAGACCGTGGCCGGCCACGTGAGCGATCCGCGGGTGATCGATCGGGTCGGCAGCTGGGCGCGCGCTGCGCTGGCTCGCGCGGAACTGGCCACCCTCAAGCTGGTGCGCTTCGGCGACAACATGCGCAATGTCGCGGTCACCGAAGGTGACAAGGTAGAAGCCGAGCGTCGCCTCGGCGTCTCGGTCAACACCTACGGCGTCAACGACCTGGTGGCAGTGGTGGACGCGGTCACCGAAGCCGAGATCGACCCGCTGATCGCCGAGTACGCCGACCTCTACGAGGTGGCTGCCGAGCTCCTGCCGGGCGGCGATCGCCACGATTCGCTGCGCTACGGCGCCCGGATCGAGATTGCCCTGCGCAAGTTCGTGATCGACGGCGGCTACGGCGCCTTCACCACCAACTTCGAGGATCTCGGCGGGCTGCGCCAGCTCCCCGGCCTCGGCGTGCAGCGGCTGATGGGTGAGGGCATCGGTTTCGCCGGCGAGGGCGACTGGAAGACCGCTGTGCTCGGCCGCACCCTGATGACCATGGCGGACGGGCTGCCGGGCGGCACCTCCTTCATGGAGGACTACACCTACCACCTCGTGCCAGGCCAGGAACTGAGCCTCGGCGCCCACATGCTCGAGGTCTCGCCGCTGATCGCCGGGGAGACCCCCCGCATTGAGGTGCACCCGCTGGGGATCGGTGGTCGCGAGGACCCCGTCCGGATGGTCTTCGACGCGGCCCCCGGCGACGGGGTCACCCTCGGCCTGTGCGATCTGGGCGACCGCCTGCGGATGGTGGCCAACGAACTCACCGTGGTGCCGCCGCTGGCCGACATGCCGAAGCTGCCGGTCGCCCGTGCGGTCTGGAAGGCCGCGCCCGACTTCACCACGTCCACGGAGTGCTGGCTGAGCGCCGGCGGACCGCACCACACGGTGCTGTCGACCGCGCTCACGTCCGAGCACCTCACCGACCTCGCCGAGATGCTGGGTCTCGAGCTCGCCCTGATCGGCCGGGACACCAAGACTTCGCAGTTCCTGAAGGAACTGCGTTGGAACAACGCGTACCATCGGCTGGCCCTCGGGTTCTGACCCGTAGCCGGCCCAGACACAACTGAATACCGTCCGATCCTGGGGACTTCCCGGACGGGCAAGACATGAGGACAGGGCGTCGGGTATCCGACCGGCGGCCTAGAAGGAGATGCAGCAATGCGCAAATTGGTTGCCATCGCAGCCACGGCAGCACTGGCGCTGACCGTGACGGCTTGCGGCCAGAACACCGCGGCCACGTCAGCGGCGCCCGCGGGCACCGAAGGCGCTTCGAGCGCCCCCGCCGCGGAGAAGGGCACGATCGGCGTCGCGATGCCGACCAAGACCTCCGAGCGGTGGATCAAGGACGGCGACTACCTCAAGAAGACCCTTGAGGAGGCTGGCTACACCGTCAACCTGCAGTACGCCAACGACGACATCCCGACCCAGGTCACCCAGGTGTCCGACATGGTCACCAAGAAGAACCAGGTGCTGGTCATCGCGGCCATCGACGGCGTCGCCCTCAAGGGTGCGCTGGCCGATGCCAAGGAGAACAACATCCCGGTGATCGCGTACGACCGGCTCCTGCGTGAGACCGACGCCGTCAGCTACTACACCACCTTCGACAACTTCAAGGTCGGCGTGCAGCAGGGCACCTCGCTGCTGACCGGTCTCGAAGGCTCCGGCACCAAGGCGCCGTGGAACGTCGAGCTGTTCGCCGGTTCCGCCGACGACAACAACGCGAAGTTCTTCTTCGACGGCGCGATGAGCGTGCTGCAGCCGAAGATCGACGACGGCACCATCAAGATCGTCTCCGGTGAGACCGAGTTCAACAAGGTCACCACCCTGCGTTGGGACGCCGGCGTGGCGAAGAAGCGCATGGAGAACCTGCTCACCAAGTCGTACTCCGACAAGGACGTGCACGGCGTGCTCGCTCCCTACGACGGCATCTCCCGCGGCATCATCGCGGCGCTGAAGGCCTCGGGCTACGGCTCCGGCGGCAAGGCCATCCCGATCGTCACCGGTCAGGACGCCGAGCTGGACAGCGTGAAGATGATCCTGTCGGGCGAGCAGTTCTCGACCATCTTCAAGGACACCCGTGAGCTGGCGAAGACCACCGCGAACATGGTCCAGGAGGTCCTGGGCGGCAAGGAAGTCACCGTCAACGACACCAAGACGTATGACAACGGCGTGAAGGTCGTCCCGACCATGCTGCTGGAGCCGGTCTCCATCGACAAGAGCAACGCGGTTCAGGTTCTGACCGATGCCGGCTACTACACCAAGGCGGATCTGGGAGTCTCCTGATCCATTGGGCTGAACCCCTGGGTGGCGGATCCTCCGCCACCCAGGGTCGTCCATGTCGGTAGCGGGTGGCGCAACACCCCGTTGCCGGAGTATTCATGCCAGACAAAGGGGTACAGACGCATGGTCGACACAATTCTGTCGATGCGGAACATCACCAAGGAATTCCCTGGGGTCAAGGCGCTGTCGAATGTGAACCTCGAAGTGAAGCGTGGTGAGATCCACAGCATCTGCGGGGAGAACGGCGCCGGCAAGTCGA
>Ga0116180_1002908_pt1 | contig 13223 bp, 9 predicted proteins | sample AD_UKC073_MetaG_FD_89804 | JGI IMG/M metagenome (GOLD analysis project Ga0116180, IMG submission 89804) | Active sludge microbial communities of municipal wastewater-treating anaerobic digesters from USA - AD_UKC073_MetaG | ecosystem: Engineered > Bioreactor > Anaerobic > Digestate | place: USA...
CGGGCCGGGCGGCACTGGTGCGGGCGAAGGGACTCGAACCCCCACATCTTGCGATACTGGTACCTAAAACCAGCGCGTCTACCAGTTCCGCCACGCCCGCAGCCGACGAAGCCGCCAAGCCGCCCCGGCTGGAGCGATTCAGCGATCAAGCGGTGGCCCTTAGTGGCCGCGCGGGCAAAGGGCAAGCACTAGCGGCCCGATTCAGCGCAGGCCAAGCACGTCCGCCAGAATTGTCCGCCACGCCGTCCGATCGGCGACTTTGGCAGAGCGGGCGGAAACCGGACAATCGAGGCAATAGGCCTGGGCCCCGCGAACCTGGCCGAGCCAGCCGAGTTCGGCCACAATCGCGTAAAGCCGGGCCTGCTGGCGCGCGGCGATCAGTCCGGCCAGATCGCTGCTGCCGCCCTGGCGATCCTCTTCATCGCCGCCGCCCAGCCGCTCGATCAGCGAAGCATAGGGATCGGCCGGGCTGCCGTAGAATTCGCTGTGCCAGCTATCGAGCTTGGCCGCCTTGGCGGCATAGGCCAGCGCATCGTCCAGCCCGCCGAACTGATCGATCAGCCCGTTCTGCCGCGCCGTGCCGCCATCCCAGACCCGGCCCTGCGCGATCGCATCGACCTGTTCGGGACTTTTCTTGCGGGCCGCAGCGACCAGACCGATAAAGCGGGCATAGCCACTTTCGATATTGGCCTGGATCATCGCCTCCACTTCGGGCGTCAGGCCGTTCAGTGGGTCGGGCTGGCCGGATAGCGGCGTGGTCCGCAAGCCATCGCCGTGGATGCCATAATCGGCCAGCGTCTTTTCGAAGCTGGGCATCACGCCGAAAATCCCGATCGATCCGGTGATCGTGCCCGGTTCTGCAAAAACCTGCTCACCCGGGGTTGAAACCCAATAGCCGCCGCTGGCCGCGACGTTGCCCATCGATACCACCACCGGCCGTCCTTTGGTCTTGAAGCGCAGCAGCGCGGTGCGGATCTGTTCGGACGCGAAGACCGAGCCGCCCGGCGAATCGACCCTCAGCACCAGCGCCTTGGCATCGTCACTGGTGGCCTTGTCGATCAACGCGGCGATCCGTTCCCCGCCGGCAGTGCCGGGTCCGGCCTTGCCGTCAACGATCTCTCCCGCAACGGTGACGACCGCCACCGCATCGCCTTTCTTGCTTTCCGGGTGCGCCGCCAGCAGGGTGGACGCGCGGTTGTGGGCGAAGGCACCGGGCGATTTGTCGGCCTTGTCCTCACCGACGATTTCCTTGACCCGTTCGCCGAACGCCACTTCATCGCCCAGCTTGTCCACCAGCCCGGCAGAAAGCGCCGCCCTGGCCGCATCCCCGCCCGAAGCCTTGAGCCAGCCAACCGGATCGGAGGTCACCCGGGCGATATCGGCCTTGGGCCGGGCCTTGGCGACATCGGCCTTCCACTCCTCCCAGATCGAGCCGTAAAGCGCGCGGCGCGCCTCTTTCGAAGGCTCGGACGCCTTGTCGAGCACATAGGGCTCCATCGCGTCCTTGAAGGTGCCGACCTTGAACAGGTGGACGTTTACCTTGTGGCGCTTCAGCAGCTCGCCGTAATAGATCCGCTCACCGCCCGGCCCGGTCACGAAAGCGCCGCCCAGCGGGTTGAGCCAGACCTCGCTGGAGTGGGCGGCCAGCATCACCGCATCGTCGGTGTAGATCATGCCATAGGCCAGCACCGGCTTGTTCGCGGCGCGAACCTTGTCCAGCGCCGCGCCGATTTCCTGCATGGTCACCAGCCCGCCGCCCATGAATTGCGAGAGATCGAGCACCACCGCCTTGATATGATCGTCTTCCGCCGCCAGCGTGATCGCTCGGACCACATCGCGGGCGCGGTGTTCGCGGGCAAGGTCCCCGCCGCCCAGCAGCCCGTCGAGCGGATCACGCACCGCCGGTTCTTCCACCACGCTGCCATCCAGCTTCAGCAGCAGCGCGCCATCGTGGAGCGAGGCCGCACTGGACCGCCCGCTGAGCAGGCCGAACAGCATGACGAAGAACAGCAGCATGAACAGCAGGACCAGCCCGTCCTTGATCGCAACCAGCAGGTGCCAAACCTTGCGCGCCAGAGCCATGCACTATTCCCTCGTTGTCCTAGACCCCGGACATAGGGACGGCGCCCGCGAAAGGCCAGTGCGGGCTCGACCGGCGCACCAGCCGGATCGGCGGGTGACAATCGGATCACGCCCCCTTGCCGCCCCGCGGCACCCTCGCTATGGCACCGTCTTCAATGACATCGCCAGAAATCACCCCGTCGGGCCGCTATCCAGCCGGTTCCGCCGCCTTTCCGCACCGCGGCCTTACCGGCCTTGCGGGCCTTGCCCCCTGGGAAATCCTGTTCCTGCTCGATGAAGCGGAACAGTGGGTTGACCTCAACCGCCAGTCACACAAGCGCAGCGATCGGCTGGCCGGGCTGACGATCATCAACGCCTTCTTCGAAAACTCGACCCGCACCCTGCTCAGCTTCGAGATCGCGGGCAAGCGGCTGGGGGCGGACGTGGTCAATATGCACGCCGCGCAATCGAGCGTGAAGAAGGGCGAAACCCTGATCGACACCGCGATGACGCTGAACGCGATGCACGCCGATGCGATCGTGATCCGCCATGGATCGAGCGGCGCGGTCGGCCTGATTGCCGACAAGGTCGATTGCCCGGTGCTCAACGCCGGTGATGGCCAGCACGAACATCCCACCCAGGGACTGCTCGATGCACTGACGATCCGCCACGCCAAGGGGCCGGAATTCGCTGGGATGCGGATCACGATCTGCGGCGATATCCTGCACAGCCGGGTTGCCCGCTCGAACATCCATTGCCTGACCACGTTGGGCGCGGAAGTGCGGGTCTGCGCGCCGCCCGCGCTGATGCCCGAAGGGATCGAGGCGATGAAGGTCACCCCGTTCCATGATTTCGACGCCGCGCTGGACGGCGCCGACGTGGTGATGATGCTGCGGCTGCAGCAGGAACGGATGAGCGGCCAGTTCATCCCCAGCCCGCGCGAATACCGCCACCTTTATGGGCTGACGCTTGAGCGGCTGGCCCGGGCGAAAAGCGATGCGCTGGTGATGCACCCGGGGCCGATGAACCGTGGGATCGAGATTGACAGCAACGTCGCCGATCTGCCCGGACGATCGGCGATCACCACCCAGGTTGAGATGGGCGTGGCGATCCGCATGGCCTGCCTAGACGTGCTGACCCGCAAGGCGCGCGGGCTGGAGGGCTGGGCATGAGCGTGCAGCGTCCCCTGACGATTTTCAACGGCCAGCTGGTCCTGCCCGGCAAGCGCCCGGTTCCCGGCACGCTGCGCTGCACGGATGGCCTGATCGCCGCGATCGGCGGGGCCGATCCGGGGCCAGACGATCTGGTGGTCGATGCCGCAGGCGGCCTGATCACCCCAGGACTGGTTGACCTTGGCGTCTTCGCGATCGACAAGCCGGCGTTCCATTTCGGCGGGATCACCCGCGCCGCGCTGATGCCCGATCAGGGGCTGGTGCTGGACAAACCCGCCGCCGTCCGCTTTGCCGCGCAATCGGGCAAGCCCGACCTGTGGGTCCACCCGCTCGCCGCCGCCACCCGCGATCTTGCTGGGCGCGAGATTGCCGAGCTGGCGCTGATGCGCGATGCCGGGGCCCGCGCGGTGGCGACCGGACGGCAGTGGATCGCCGATAGCGGGGCAATGCACCGGCTGCTGTCCTACTGCGCGATGTTGGGGCTGACCGTGGTGACCCATGCCGAAGATGCGGGACTGGCCGGATCGGCGGTGGCGACCGCGGGCGAAATGGCGACCCGGCTGGGGCTGCCTTCGGCCCCGGCCGAGGCCGAAGCACTGGCGGTGGCGCGCGACATCGCGCTGGCCCGGCTGACCGGTGCGCGGCTGCATTTCCGGCAGGTAACAACCCGATCCGCCTTGGCGCTGGTGCGCGCGGCCAAGGCCGAAGGGCTGGCGATCAGCGCCGGGGTCACCCCTGCGCACTTCATGCTGTCAGATGTGGCGATCGGCGATTTCCGCACCTTCACCCGGCTGTCCCCGCCGCTCCGCTCCGAAGCGGACCGGCAAGCCGTGCGCCAGGCGCTGGCCGATGGAACGATCGACGTGATCGCATCGGGCCACGATCCGCGCGGACCGGAAGACAAGCGCCTGCCCTTCGCCGATGCAGAGCCGGGCATGGCGGGCGCGGAAACGCTGCTGGCGCTGACCCTTGGGCTGGTTCGCGACGGCGTGATCGATCTGCCCCGGGCCTTCGACCTGCTGGCGGCCAATCCCGCCAGGCTGCTGGGCGTGAATGCCGGACGGCTTGAGATCGGTGCAGAGGCGGACATTGCGGTGATCGCGCCCGACAAGCCGTGGGTGGTCGATTCCGACAAGATGGAAGCCGCTGCCGGGAACACCCCGTTCGACAAGCAGGGGGTTCAGGGCCGGGTCACCGCGCTGTTCAAGGGCGGGGCCGCGATCGGCTGATACGCAGACCCCCTCCCGCGCGGAGCGGAAGGGGGCTGGCGTGGGCTTTTGCCCGTTGAAGCTGTTCGGCTTACTTCTTGCGCGCCGCAGCCGGACCGGCCGGAGCAACCTTGGGCTGCGCGGCGGCAACTGCCGGAGCCTTGCGGGCCGGTGCCTGAACCGCCAGGGCCGGAGCATTGCGCGGACGACCCTTGGCCGCGAAAACGGGTTCATTGTCGCGCCGACCGACAGTCGAATAGGCGAAGCAGACCCCGCCACGCGATTTGACCGTCGAGCACAGACCGCCCGCGCCGTTGCCATCAAGGCCGGTCGCGGCGACGCGCCAGAACTGCTTGCCGCGCACAGTTGCGGCGGTGATCGTCATCCGGAAGTTGCGCAGCTCGGGGTTGCGCTTGGCATAGTAACCCCAGGCGCGGCGCGCACCCTGTTCGCTGCTGAAGGCGCCAAGCTGAACCGCATGGCTCGATCCCTTGCCCAGAACCGGCGCGGCATCGCGGCGCGGGCGCAGTCCCGGACGGTGGGCCGCGGGGACAGGTACGGCTGCAACCTGGACCGGGGCGGTCTTGACCACCGGAGCCTTGGCCTTCGGAGCCTTGGCCATTGCCGGAGCAGGCAGCGCCGCCGGGGCCAGAGCGGGGGCGGCTTCAACGTCACCGCCAAAGCTGGCGGCAAAGCTCTGCGAACCGTTGCTGGCAACCGGCGCCGGGGCCGGAAGCGAAGCAACCGGTGCAGGAGCGTCAACCGGGCTGTACTGGGCCAGTTCGGCCGGATTCTGGTTGCTGCGGGCAGCTCGCCGTTGGCGGCGAGTGCCGGGGCCGGATCGCGCTGTGCAGCGGTTTCGGCGGCAAGCTGCTGCTGTTCAGCGCTGGCATTCAGTGCAAGCGCGGTGGGCATCCCGCTGTCCTGGCGATTGGGCGCACCGATCAGGCTGGCAACGCGCACGCGGCCATCTTCGGGCTTTGCCTTGCTGGCCCAGTCGCTCAGCCGGGCATCGACCTGTCCGGCTGGCACGTCCTGCGAAACCATCAGCCTGGCTTCGCGCCAACGGCCGTCGAGCGCGAAGGCATAGGCCAGATTCTGGCGCAGCTTCGGGGTATTGTCACCGGCGCGCAGGGCATCGGAAAGGATCGCAACACCGCGGTTCGTCTCACCCGCCAGGGCATAAGCCAGGCCAAGGTCAGCCGCCGGAATGGCATCGCGCCAATCATCAAGGATCGCCACGGCTTCGCGGTTCTTGCCCTGGCCGACATTGGCCAGCGCCAGGCTCAGCGCGGTGCGCGAGGAATTGTCACCCAGCTTCATCGCATCGTTGAGCGCCTGGGCCGAGGATTCAAACCGACCCGCGCGCAGATAGGCCTGACCCAGCAGCGCGCGATAGCTGGCTTCACGCGGGTTGGCCGCGACCAGCGCCTCGGCCAGTTCGATCGCCTTGTCGACCTGACCGCTCGACAGCGCCTTCTGCGCTTCGGCCGCCACCTTGTCGGGCGCGGGCTTGGCGACAACGGCGCTGGGCGAAAAGCCCGCGCCGGTGGCGATTGCCACGGCCATGATCCCGGCCATTCCCAGCGGGAGGACATTGCGGCGGATGCGGTTGGACTTCATGGGAGATCTCCCTTCATCTACAATCAATTGTGCTTCGTCTTCGCCACGTGCGCGGCAAGATCGGAAACAGCGGGTACATCGGCGAGCAGCCGGTCGAGAGCTTCGGTCACCAGCGACTGGGCGCTGCGGCCTTCGATCGCGCAGGCCAGCCGCAGCTTGAGATGGCGTTCGGCATCAACCCGCAGGGTAAAGGCGGCGCGGCGGCCATCCCCCAGGGCAGAGCGGCGATCGGCCGAGACGCGGTCGGCCAGCTTGCGCTGCTGACGAACCACTTCAGGCACAACCAGATCGCCGTGGATTGCAACCACAGCGGCCTCATGATCGTGGCCCATATCGTTCCAGCCCAGATCGTCGGCGTGGTCATCGCCATCGATCTGCAGCGTTTCGGCCGCCAGGGCGCTGGCCATGTGGCGCATGGCCGGGCGGGCCCCACCCTTGCGGGCGAGCAACTTCGGGCTCAGCGAAGCGACGGGTTTGTGATCGCTCATGCCCGGCAAACTCCGCTCAGGAACCCGCGACCCGGCGCCCGAAGCCGCCGGCCGGACGATGGACGCCCTGGATCGAGGAAACGCTGGTCGGCGCCGCGAAGACCGTGCGGCGGAAATTCTTTTCGAGCCGGTCCGAAATGTAGTTCCACAGCGCGGTCACTTCCTGTGCGCTACGGCCGTTGGGATCGACTTCCATCACGGTGCGGCCATCGATCATCGAGGCCGCGAAATCGGTGCGGTGGTGCAGGGTTACCGGGGCAACCGTGCCGTGTTGCGACAGGGCAACAGCGGCTTCCGACGTGATCTTCGCCTTGGGGGTCGCGGCGTTGACCACGAACAGCAACGGCTTGCCTGCGCGTTCGCAAAGATCAACCGTTGCGCCCACGGCGCGCAGATCGTGCGGGCTGGGGCGGGTCGGCACAACGATCAGTTCGGCCACCGAAATGACCGACTGGATCGCCATGGTAATGGCCGGCGGGGTATCGATCACCGCCAGGCGAAATCCCTGCTGGCGCAGAACCGCAAGATCGGCGGCAAGCCGCGCAACCGTGGTCTGGGCGAAAGCGGGGAATTCTTCCTCGCGCTCGTTCCACCAATCGGCCAGCGAACCTTGCGGGTCGATGTCGATCAGCACAACCGGCCCTGCGCCAGCGCGCTGGGCCTGCACGGCAAGGTGCCCGGACAAGGTGGTCTTGCCCGATCCGCCCTTCTGCGATGCCAATGCCAATACTCGCAAAGCCGTTCCCCCTCGGAAAAAATGCAACAAACCCAATTCGAGTTGCCGCCGGGGATCGCAGAACGTTCCTAATTTTGGGTTAACGCGCAGCCTCGCCAAGGCTGCCCCGGCCCTGCTGCGTGGCCACAAAACCTTTGCTAATGCCGCATTAACTATGGCATTTTACCAAAGGTCGCCGCTTTGCTGCTCTTGTCGGGCAGGTTCACGCCCCGCAAAGCTGAACCGTTGGAACCGATACGGGAAAAAATTTCACTATGGGCCGCAAAACTTTGATTGCCGCGATTGTCGCCGGTTTTGGCGTGATTCTCGCCGCTCCTGCAGTGGCCGACACCAGGGCGGGAATCGATGCCTGGGACCGCGGAGACTATCCCGCAGCGGTCAGGGAATGGCAGGCCGCCGCCGCCCGGGGCGATGCCGATGCGCTGTTCAACCTCGCCCAGGCCTACAAGCTGGGCAAGGGCGTTCCGCAGGATCTGCAGAAGGCCGAAGACCTGTTTGGCCGTGCTGCGGCGATGGGCCACATCCAGGCCGCGGACTATTACGGGCTGCTGCTGTTCCAGCGCGGGGAAAAGGCCCGCGCCCTGCCCTATATCCGGGCCGCGGCCGATCGCGGCGATCCGCGTGCGCAATACCTGCTGGGAATCGCCCACTTCAACGGCGATATGGTGCCCAAGGACTGGCCCCGTGCTTATGCCCTGGTCAGCCTGGCCCGCCAGCAAGGGCTGCCGCAAGCGACGACCGCGCTGCAACAGATGAACGAATTCATCCCGCTTGAGCAACGCCAGCAAGGCATTGCCCTGGCCGGGGAATTGCAGACCCAGGCAGACGCGACCCGGGCGCGCCAGCTGGCCTCGGTCGATCTCGGCAATCAGGCTGCGCCGCCGGCACCGGCCCCCGCTCCCGCGCCCGTCCGCGTTCATAATACCCCGCCGCCGCAGGTTGCATCCGCCGCGCCGCCGCCCCGTGCCATGCCAAACCCGGCCCCTGCACCAGCCCCCACCCCGGCGCCGGTCGGCAAGTGGCGGATCCAGCTGGGCGCCTTCGGACAGGCCGCCAACGCCGACGCGCTGTGGAACCGGATCAGGAACCGCCCCGAAGTGGCCGGACATTCGCGCCTCAACGTCAAGGCCGGGGCCGTGACCAAGCTCCAGGCCGGTGGCTATGCCAGCCAGGCCGCAGCCCAGGCGGCTTGCGGCAAGCTCAAGGCCGCTGGCTTCGAATGCGTGCCCGTTTCGGGCTGACGGGTGGAACAGGACGCGCAGGCGCGGATCCGCACGCTTGATTTGATCCGCGGGGTAGCCGTGCTGGGCATCCTGGCGGTCAATATCACCAGTTTCGCGGCGCCGGATTCAGCGGGCTATTCGCCCAACCTGCCCGATGCCGGAAGCGCTGCGGACGCTTGGGCTTTCGCTTTCACCCTGCTGTTTTTCGAGGGCAAGATGCGGGCCTTGTTCAGCCTGCTGTTCGGGGCCAGCCTGGTGTTGTTCATCGAACGCAAGGATGCGCGGGGCCGCGACGGCGTTGGCCTGCAGGTCCGCCGCCTGTTGTGGCTGGCGCTGATCGGCTGGCTGCATTTCCTGCTGCTGTGGGATGGCGACATCCTGTTCCTTTACGCCTGCGTCGGCTTGGGCGCGCTGGCCATGCGCCGCACACCGGCCTGGCAACTGGCGGCGATGGCGGTGATGCTGTTTACGGTCTGGCAGGCCTGGGGGGCGCTCAGCTGGACGCCCAGCGCCGTGCGGGAAGCACAGGTTACCGCCGGAACCGCCAGCCCGGCGGACCGCGCCGCGCACGACAGCTATATCGCGGGCAAGCGCCAGGATGACCGCCGCGACCAGCGCGATACCCTTGCGCCGTGGGGCGCGGAGGTTGCCGCCCGGCTGCGTGAGCGTCCGGCCTATCCCTTGCAGGTCGTGCTCTACACCTGGGGGGAAACGCTCAGCTACATGATGATCGGGATCGCCCTGCTGCAAAGCGGCTTCTTCGCGCTAGCCTGGCCGCGCCGCCGGATGATCGGACTTGCCCTTGGCGGCGCCGGGACCGGGCTGGCGCTCACCGCGCTGTTTACCGCCTGGGCCATGCCGCGCGGATTTCCGGAACTGGCGATGCACCTGGGGATCGGATACCTGCTGGGCTTTCCCCACCTGCTGACCGCGCTGGGCTATGCCGCGCTGCTGGTGCTGGCCGCGCCGCGGCTGCTGAAAACCGGGCTGGGCACGCGGCTGGAGGCGGCGGGGCGCATGGCCTTTTCAAACTACATCGGCACCAGCCTTTTGATGGGCGCGCTGTTCAGTGGCTGGGGTTTCGGCCTGTTCGGCCGCTATGGCGCGGCCGGACAATGGCCTTTCGTGCTGCTGGCCTGGGCCATCATGCTGGCGTGGAGCAAGTGGTGGCTGGCCCGCTTCCGGCAAGGCCCGCTGGAGTGGGTCTGGCGCAGCCTGACCGATGGCAGGATCGGGCCGATCAAGATGTACCAGTACTGAGCCATTCATCTGGGATTCACGCCTTCGGCTGGATTCAGCCGCCAGCAAGAAAGGCCCCAGAAACATGAGAAAACCTAGCGTTTCCGCATCCCAATCAATCACTTGCGCCATCCGCCCGATGGTCAGCATCCTGGCTATCGGAATCGCCTGTGCAGGCACCCCGGCGCTGGCTAATTGCGTTGCGGACGCCAGCGGGCTCGTCGTTACCTGCTCAGGCACGTCGGGCCCCTATGTCAACACGGCCTCCGGCGTCACCGTGACCGCGCAGTCGGGCGGAACCGTGACCGGCTCGATGGTGCTGGGGTCCTCCTCAAGCACCACCAACAGCGGAACGTTCAACGGTGCAGCGGGCAACCCGATCCTGACCGTTGGCGCCAACAGCACCGTCACCAATGCCGCCACCGGCAAGTTCGTTCAGGCCGGAACCACTGCGGGATCGGAAGGCGTTGTGCTGGGTGACAATTCGACCTTCATCAATAACGGGACGCTGACGGCACCCACCGGTTACAACGTCGCCCGTTTCGGCGCCAACGGCACCTTCACCAACACCGCCCTCGCGCCCGCCGCCGTAACCGGCAACGTCGTGTTTGGCCCCAGCCTGGGCGCCAATGTCAGCCGCTTCACGAACCAGAACACCGCCTTCGGCTTTACCGGAAACGTGACCGCCAGCGGCAACCTCAACTTTGACAACTCGGGCAAGTTCACCGGCAGCCTGATCCAGCAGGCGGCGGGCGGTACGGTCAACCTCACCAACCAGTCCGGCGGGACGTTTGCCGGGGCGATCAACACCGCCGACACAACCGTCGTGAACAACGCCGGCACCATGACCCTGACCGGTGCCTCAATCATCGGCAACTTTTCGGCGGCTGGGACCAGCTTTACCAACACCGGGCGGCTCAACCTGGGAACGTCCGCCGGGGTCGGCAGGCTTACCGTCAATGGCAACTACTCGCAGTCCGCGGCCGGAACGCTGGGAATCACGATCGGCCTGCCCGGTTCAGCCGGCCCTGTCGCCGGGACCAATTTCAGCCAGTTGCGGACCACTGGCACGGCGACGCTGAGCGGCACCCTGGCGCTGACCGTGGTCAATGGATATTATCCCACCAATTCGCTCTACAACGTGGTTGTCGGCGATACCGGGGTAACCGGAAGCTTCTCCTCGATCACGGGCAATCAGCTCACCTTTATCCGGTTTGTGCCGGTGGGGATCGTCACCGTTTCGGGAAGCCAGCAGGCTTACCAGCTTCAGGTTCAGCGGGTCACGACCTATGCGGCCGGGCTTGGCTCAACCGCAACCGCCAACCAGCTGGCCGTCGCCACGGCATTCCAGCCGATGGTGGCCTATGCCGATACCCACCTTACCAGCGATGCCGCCAAGCTGGTCGGCCAGGTTGACGTGCTGACCGCCGCCGAAGCGCGCACCTTCTTTGGCGCGGTCAGCCCCGATGGCTACCTGGCCTATGCCAATTCGATGCGCGATCACGCCAGCCTGTTCCAGCGCCAGATTTCGCTGCGCATGGACGATTTCCATGCCGATCATGCCCAGCGCGGATGGTGGAACAATTCCGGCCTTACCGCATTCAACGGCGCGGTAAGCGGGACCAACAAGACCAAGACCACCGGCTACTATTTCGCGGGCGGTTTTGATTTCAGCGGCGAAAACTATGTCGCGGGGATTGCCGCAGGCTATGCCAAGGGCACCCTGAAATTCGCCCCCGGAACGATGAGCGGCAAGGATTCGGCCTATCAGATCGGGGGCTATGCCTCGCTGAAGTTCAATCCGATCTTTGCCAACCTGGTGGTTGACTATCAGTTCGGCAAGTTCTCCGCGACCAAGACGATGACTGCGGGAACCGTGGTTCGCATCGCTTCGGCCGAAAGCAAGAGCCACCTGCTGACCGCCACGGGCACGCTTGGCGCAAATGTGGACGTGGGCGGCATCGCTTTTCAACCGTTCGCCGGTGTGCAATACCACAAGGGCTCGATCGATGCCTTCACCGAAACCGGGGCCGGTGCGGCGAACCTGAACATCGGCAAGATCAAGGCCGATCGCACCGATTTCATCGGCGGCGCGACCCTGACCCGCAGCGAAGGCACCTGGCGCCCCTATGTAAAGGGAACCTACCGCCGCCAGCTCGGCACGGGTCCGGCCAACACGATCTCCGCGTCCTTCGTTGATGTTACCGGAACCAACTTCACGGTGACCGGCCGCGGCGCGGGCAAGACCGAATTCGATGTCGATGCCGGCCTGAACTGGGTGTCGGAAGATGAAGGCGGCCTGTTCATCGCCTATCAGGGCACCTTCCGCGACGATCTGAACAGCCACGGCGTGATCGCGGGGATCCGGGTTCAGTTCTGACCGGACCGCAGCCTTTGGATTGAAGGAAAGCCCGCCGGTCAGTTCCGGCGGGCTTTTCCTATTTCTTGAACGGGTTCTTGGGGCTGCGCAGGGTCAGCCGCACCGGCACGGCATCGAATCCCAGATCGCGGCGGATGCCGTTGACCAGATAGCGCTGGTAGCTCATCGGCAGGTCATCCAGCCGGGTGCCGAACAGCACGAAGCCGGGCGGGCGGGTCTTGGCCTGGGTGATATAGCGCAGCTTGATCCGCTTGCCGCCCGGCGCTGGTGGCGGGTTCTTTTCCAGCGCTTCATCGAACCAGCGGTTGAGCAGCGCGGTCGGCACCCGTTTTGACCAGGCGGCACGGATTTCAAAGGCGACCTTGATCAGGGTATCGAGGCCCTTGCCGGTCCGCGCCGAAACGGTCAGCACCGGCAGCCCCTTTACCTGGCTTAGCCCCTCTTCCAGCGCGCCCTTGATACCGTTGAACAGGCTTGAGGCGTCTTCGGCGGCATCCTTGCCTGCAACGTCCCACTTGTTGACCGCGATGATCAGGGCGCGGCCTTCTTCAAGCACCATGCTGGCGATCTTGAGGTCCTGGTGTTCCAGCCCGCGCGTGGCATCCAGCAGCAGCACCACCACTTCGGCAAAGTCCACCGCATGGCGCGCGTCGGCGACGGCGAGCTTTTCCAGCTTGTCGGTCACTTGCGCCTTCTTGCGCATCCCGGCGGTATCGATCAGCCGCACCGGGCGCACATCGCCGCTGTCCGGATCGGTCCATTCCCAGTCGATCGCAATCGAATCGCGGGTGATCCCGGCTTCCGGCCCGGTCAGCAGCCGGTCTTCCTTGAGGAAGGCGTTGACCAGGGTGGACTTGCCGACATTGGGCCGCCCGACAATTGCGAGCTTCAGCGGCGCCTTGTTGATCGCCTCCTCATCCTCGTCATCGAAGGGTTCGAACTCGTCGTCACCCTGCTTGTCATCGAGGTGCGGCAGCAGCGCCTCGAACAGATCGGCCATGCCGGTGCCGTGCTCGGCCGAAAGCGGGACCGGATCGCCAAAGCCAAGCGCGAAGGATTCGTAAACGCCGTGGTCGGCGGCCTTGCCTTCAGC
>Ga0116180_1002911_pt1 | contig 13219 bp, 11 predicted proteins | sample AD_UKC073_MetaG_FD_89804 | JGI IMG/M metagenome (GOLD analysis project Ga0116180, IMG submission 89804) | Active sludge microbial communities of municipal wastewater-treating anaerobic digesters from USA - AD_UKC073_MetaG | ecosystem: Engineered > Bioreactor > Anaerobic > Digestate | place: USA...
GGGCGGGGACCGGTGCCACCGTCGGGCTGCTGTCGCTGAACCGGCCGGAAGTGCTGATGATCATCGGCGCCGGCCAGACCCAGGGCTACCGGCGCACCGCCCTGCACCCGCTGGGGTCACTGGATGACCACGCTTATGTCCTCACCGACGCCGGCGCGACGTCGCTGATCATCGACCCCATTCCGATGTTCGTCGAACGGGCGCTGGGACTGCTGGACAAGGTGCCGTCGCTGACCGCGGTGCTGACCCTCGGTCCGGTGCCCGCGGAGTTGGCGGACGTCGGCGTCGACCTCATCGCCGAAGCGGCCCGTCACCCGGTCCGGGCCCTGACTGCGGCGGAACTGCCGCCCGATCACATCGGCGGCCTGACCTACACCGGCGGCACCACCGGCAAGCCCAAGGGGGTCATCGGCACGGTCGGGTCGATCCTGACCATGACCACCGTGCAGCTGGCCGAGTGGGAGTGGCCCGAGCATCCGCGGTTCCTGATGTGCACCCCGCTGTCGCATGCCGGGGCGGCGTTCTTCGTACCGACCATCGTCAAGGGCGGCGAGATGATCGTGCTACCCAAATTCGATCCCGCCGAGGTGCTGCGGGTCATCGAGGAACGTCGGATCACCGCCACGATGCTGGTGCCCTCGATGATCTACGCGTTGATGGACCATCCCGACTCCCACACCCGGGACCTGTCCTCGCTGGAGACGGTGTACTACGGAGCGTCCGCGATGAACCCGGTGCGGCTGGCGGAGGCGATCCGACGGTTCGGCCCGATCTTCGCCCAGTACTACGGCCAGTCCGAGGCGCCGATGGTGATCACCTACCTGGCCAAACGCGACCATGACGAGAAGCGCCTGACATCGTGCGGCCGCCCGACCCTGTTCGCCAGAGTTGCGCTGCTGGATCCTGACGGGAACCCCGTTCCCCGTGGGGAAGTCGGCGAGATCTGCGTGTCCGGTCCGTTGCTGGCGGGTGGATACTGGAACCTTCCCGAGGCCACCGCGGAGACTTTCCGAGACGGCTGGTTGCACACCGGCGACATGGCACGCGAGGACGACGAGGGGTTCTTCTACATCGTCGACCGCGTGAAGGACATGATCATCACCGGCGGTTTCAACGTCTTCCCCCGCGAGGTCGAGGACGTCGTCGCCGAGCATCCCGCCGTCGCGCAGGTCTGCGTGATCGGCACGCCGGATGAGAAGTGGGGCGAGGCCGTGACGGCGGTCATCGTGCTGCGGCCCGACCATCCCGACGACCCCGAATCGGTCGCCGGGGTGACCGCTGAGATCCAGGCGGCCGTCAAGGACCGCAAGGGCTCGGTGCAGGTTCCCAAGCAGGTGATCGTGGTGGACGCGGTTCCGGTCACCGCGCTGGGCAAACCCGATAAGAAGGCGGTGCGGGCGCGGTTCTGGCAGGGTGCTGGGCGTGCCATCGGTTAAAGCGGTCCTGTTCGACTTCTCCGGGACGCTGGCCCGCTTGGAGGACGACGACAGTTGGTTCGACGGGATGGGTCTGGACGCCGCCCAACGCGCGGAGGTGATGGATCGGCTGACACACCCGACCGCCGCCGTCGACCACCACGCTTGGCGGTACCGGGATCTCGACAGCGGCCTGCATCGGGAGGCTTACCTGCATGTGCTGCTGGAGGCCGGCCTGGCCGTACCGCATGCCGAATCGCTGTATGCGCGGTGCATCGACCCCGACCAGTGGACCGTCTACCCGGATACCGTTGCCGTTTTGGATGGTTTGCGCGCCAACGGAATTCGCACGGCCGTGGTGTCCAATATCGCCTGGGACGTCCGCTCGGTCCTTGTGTCGGCCGGGACTGACGCGGAGGAATACGTGCTGTCCTACCGGATCGGGTCGGCCAAGCCGGATCGGCGGATCTTCGAGGTGGCCCTATCCCGCCTCGGCGTCGACGCCGGCGAGGCGCTGATGGTCGGCGACAGCGTGGAGAACGACGGCGCTGCCGGCCAGTTGGGGTGTGACTTCGCGTTGGTGGATCCGTTGCCGGTCGCAGACCGGCCGACCGGGTTGCTCGACGTTCTGCGCGACCGCGGAGTCCGGATATAGGTGTCTCCACCTCTGAGCGACTCCACGTCACTCTGAGCGACTCCACGTCACTCTGAGCGACTCCCCGCGACTCTGACTCCGAGCATCTCTTTCTTCGAGCGACTCCGTATCGTCCGCCGGAAACGGTCGGCCGGAAACGGTCGACCGGAAATGGTCCGCCGGAAACGGTCGACCGGAAATGGTCCGCCGGAAACGGTCGGCCGAAGCTTCAGACCCGATGTCGTTCCACCTTCGAGCGACTCCATCCGCTTCGCCGGGAGGTGCGGCATTGAGTTGTTCCGCCTATGAGCGACTCCGCGCGCTTCGCTGGGAAGTTCGGGCAAGCGGTTCCCCACCTCCGAGCGACTCTTAGCGACTCGCCGCGGGGCGGAGATGCGGCTGGCGATGCGGGGAACCATCGACCCGGTGGTGTGGCGACGCGACGCCCCGGCGGTGTGGCGACGCGACGCCCCGGCGGTGTGGCGGAGCGACGACCCGGCGATGCCCACATGCGCCTTACTGGAAACACGAAGATGTCGGTGCGATGTGCAACCTTGCCCGCATGGCACGTTTGCTGCGCGGAACCGATCTCCGCTACACCCTGACCCGCCTGCTGCAGATCTGCGGACCGCTGACCGTAACGGAACTCTGCGCCGAGTTGGAGAACTGGGGCTTCACCGTCGAAGGCCGGCCGACCAAGGTCGTCTCCGACGCACTGCGGTGGGAGATGCGCCGAGACCGCGTACGGAAGAGGGGTCACGGACTCTACGGCGCCGGTTGCGCACCGGGCGGTACCGCCTACCGGATCGTCGACCGGGTCAGCCTGTTACGGGAGGAAGCCGAGTCGCTCCGGGCGGAAGAAAATGACCCCATAGCCAACAGGCTGGCTGGTACCGAGTTCGAGTCGCTCGAAGGTGGAGACACCGACCGACCCGACCCCGCCGCGCCGAAGCGTGAAAGCGCGGAGTCGCTCGAAGGTGGAGACACCGACCCACTCGACCTGGGCGCGGAGTCGCTCGACCCGGGCGCGGAGTCGCTTGACCCGGGCGCGGAGTCGCTTGACGGGAGCGCACGGTCGCTCACCCACGATGCGGAGTCGCTCGAAGGTGGAGACACCGTTGCGCGTACTTTCGACGCCGTGAGCGACAACCCGTTCAAACCGCACCTGTGGCAACCCGTACCGGGCTTCGCCGACCTCACCGACATCACCTACCACCGGCACGTCCTCGATGGGGTCGCACAGCCGACGGTGCGGGTGGCGTTCAACCGGCCTGAGGTGCGCAACGCCTTCCGTCCGCACACCGTCGACGAACTGTACCAAGCTTTGGAACACGCCCGGATGTCCCCCGACGTCGGAGTGGTTCTGCTCACTGGCAACGGCCCCTCCCCGAAGGACGGTGGCTGGGCGTTCTGCTCTGGAGGCGATCAACGCATCCGCGGCCGCACCGGCTATCAGTACGCCGCGGGCGAGACCGCCGACACCGTCGACGCCGCCCGTGCCGGCCGGCTGCACATCCTCGAAGTCCAAAGGCTGATCAGGTTCATGCCGAAGCCGGTCATCTGCCTGGTCAACGGCTGGGCGGCGGGCGGCGGACACAGCCTGCACGTGGTCTGCGACCTCACCCTCGCCAGCCGCGAGCACGCCCGGTTCAAGCAGACCGACGCCGACGTCGGCAGCTTCGACGGCGGCTACGGCAGCGCCTACCTGGCCCGTCAGGTAGGGCAGAAGTTCGCCCGCGAGATCTTCTTCCTCGGCCGGACCTACACCGCCGAGCAGATGCACCACATGGGGGCGGTCAACGAGGTCGTCGACCACGCCGAACTCGAGACGGTGGCCCTGGAGTGGGCAGCCGCGATCAACGGCAAATCACCTCAGGCTCAACGGATGCTGAAGTTCGCCTTCAACCTGCTCGACGACGGACTGGTCGGCCAACAACTCTTCGCCGGGGAGGCCACCCGGCTGGCCTACATGACCGATGAGGCCGTCGAGGGTCGCGATGCCTTCCTCGAAAAGCGGGACCCCGATTGGAGCCCGTTCCCGCGATACTTCTGAGACCGGACTTCGGAGACCGGACAAGCCAGAACCCGTAAGACCTCCATAGACTCGGCGACCGTGAATCCTCTCAACTTCCCCGGACGGCGCAAGCTCACCGAGGCGATAGCCCTGACCGGGATGCGCCCACCGCTGAGCGTCCCGTCCCGCACCCGAATCCCGCTGCGCGGTAAGCGGGTGCTGATCACCGGTGCCTCATCGGGCATCGGGGAGGCGGGCGCCGAGGCGTTCGCCGCCGAGGGCGCCGAGGTGATCGTGGTCGCCCGGCGCGCCGACCTGCTCGACGACCTCGCGTCCCGGATCGCCGACTCCGGCGGCACCGCCACCGCGCTGCCCTGCGACCTCACCGACCTCGATGCCGTCGACGCCCTGGCCGACACCGTGCACCAACGCTTCGGTGGAGTGGACATCCGGGTCAACAACGCCGGCCGGCCGATCCGCCGCCCGCTGGCCGACTCCCTGGACCGCTGGCACGACGTCGAGCGCACGATGCAGTTGAACTACTTCTCCCCGCTGCGGCTGATCCGCGGACTTGCGCCGGGCATGATCGAACGCGGCGACGGCCACATCATCAACGTCGCCACCTGGGGCGTCCTCAGTGAAGCCTCTCCCCTGTTCGGCGTCTACAACGCCTCCAAAGCCGCGCTCAGTGCCGTCAGCCGCGTCATCGAAACCGAATGGTCGCGCAACGGGGTGCACTCCACCACGCTGTACTACCCGCTGGTCGCGACCCCGATGATCGCGCCCACCCGGGCCTATGACGGGGTTCCCGCCCTGAGCTCCGAGGAAGCCGGCCGATGGATGATCGACGCCGCCCGGCACCGGCCGGTGCGCATCGCGCCGCGCTTCGGGGTCACCGCCCGCGCCATCGACGTCATCGCGCCCGGGGTGTTGAACAGCGTGCTCAAGCGTCAGCGGATGCAACCGAGCTGATATGGAGATCCTGTCCAGCCGGATGCTGCTCCGGCCCACCGACTACCAACGGTCCCTCACCTTCTACCGGGACACGCTCGGCCTCGCGATCGCTCGGGAATACCCCGGCGGGACAGTCTTTTTCGCCGGTCAGTCGCTGATCGAACTCGCCGGACACGGCGAACCCCGGTCGTTCTCGGGCGCGCTGTGGCTACAGGTCCGCGATGTCTACCAGGTCCAGGACGAGTTGCGGCAGCGCGGCGTGGAGATCACCCGCGAGGCCCGTCAGGAACCGTGGACGCTGCACGAGATGCACATCACCGACCCCGACGGGGTCACGCTGATCTTCGTTCAGGTGCCGTCGAACCACCCCTTACGCAGGGATTCCCGCGGCTGACGCGGGTCAGCCGTGGTCGGACAACGGCCAGCCGACCATCGCCAACCGGCCCGCCACCTGATTGATCTCGTCGGCGGTGGGCTCCTTCTCGACCACCTCGCGGATGGCCTCCCGGATCTGGTCGGCGGTCACCGGGTTGTCCGGGTCGCTGTCCTTGAGCACGGTGAACGTCGCCTGAACCACCTCGTCCTCGGACAGCGACCGCTTCAGCAACGCCAGCAGCGGGTAGTAGTCGGTGCGCGGAACACCGTCCGGATACCCGCTGTGCAGCCAGCCGAGAACGGAGTGGAAGAAGCTGGTGGTTGTCGGCGATTCCGCATCCGGGGTCTCGGCCATCGGCGTCTCAGGCATCGGCGCGTCTCACTTCTTTCTCGGCAGATACGGGAACAGGTCCACCCCGAAGTGGTGAATGATCGTGGTGCGGGTGATCCACAGGATCGCCATCAGGATCACCGCCGTCACGAACACGAACAACAGCCCGCCGAGCGGCTTGAGGATCGGCCGCGGCGGGTGCACCACGCCGTCCTCGTCGACACCCCCGGCCCCCGCGGAGTACAGCCGCAGGCCGATCGCGAACACCGCGGGCAACCCGGCTCCGAGCAGCAGCCCAACCACCAGGACGCGGAAAATGCTCTCCAGGTACTGCATCAGCTGTCCCTTCCACCCGGAGCGGTGGTCTTCTTGCGCTCACTCGCGGCCGCCCGCACATCGGCCGGAACGACCGAGTTCGTGGACGCGTCCCAGTCGGCGTTGACGTTGGTGTGATCGACCTTCTGCTGCTGGGCGCGCCACCACAGGTAGCCGGACAGCGCCACCAGCACCGCGAAGATCACGATGCTGCCCAACAGATCCGAGGTCACCGACGCGACGCCGTGGCCGAGCCAGAAGGTCAGCGCCCCGGCGAGAGCGGCCGCGGGCAGGGTGATCAACCAGGCCACCGCCATCCGGCCGGCGACCGACCAGCGCACCTCGGCGCCCGGCTTACCGACGCCGCTGCCCAGGATGGACCCGGTGGCCACGTGCGTGGTCGACAGCGCCATTCCGGCGGCGCTGGAACTGAGGATGATCGCCGCCGAGGAGGCCTCGGCCGCCAGTCCCTGCGGGGGTTCGATCTCCACCAGACCCTTACCCAGCGTCCGGATCACCCGCCAACCGCCGATGTAGGTACCCAGGCCGATGGCCACCGCGCAACTGGCGATGATCCAGAACGGCAGGCCGTCCTCCTTGACGTTGCCGGTCAGGTGTCCGGTGGTCATCAAGGCCAAGGCGATGACGCCCATCGTCTTCTGCGCGTCGTTGGTGCCGTGCGACAGCGCGACCAGCGAGGCCGTCGCGATCTGTCCCCAGCGGAACCCGACGTCGCGGCGCCTCTTCAACACGTTCCGGGTGATGCGGAACACCAGCCAGGTGCCGCATGCCGCCACCAGGCAGGCGATCACCGGGGCGGCCACCGCCGGGATGAGCACCTTCTGGGTGATGCCCGCCCAGTTCACCCCGGCGACACCGAGTGCCGCGAGGCCGGCGCCGACCAGTCCGCCGAACAACGCGTGCGAGGAACTCGACGGGATACCGAACAACCAGGTGAGCAGGTTCCAGAGGATGCCGCCGATCAGCCCGGCGAAAATGATCATCAGGCCGAGGTTCGAACTGACGGTCGGCAGCAGGGATCCGGTCTTGGCGTCCTGGATGCGCAGCACGTCCTTGGTCACGGTGGCGGCGACCTCGACCGACAGGAACGCACCGATCAGGTTGAGGATTCCGGCCACGGTCACCGCGGTCTTCGGCTTCAGCGCCCCGGTCGCGATCGAGGTCGCCATGGCGTTGCCGGTGTCGTGGAAACCGTTGGTGAAGTCGAAGGCCAAGGCTGTCGCGATCAACAACAGCAGGATGACCATCTCCGCGCTCATAGCGAGCATTGTGCTGGTTGGATTGCGATTTGGGCCAATTACCGTCGGAGTCGTGACCTAAGTCAACTTCTGGCCTCTAGGATCACGTCCATCAGCGGTGCCGGAACGATCTGCGCCGACGGAGAAGGCCGACGACAGGGGGCCGTATGGCCACGCTGCGGGCGCTGGCCGTGCCATCCGGACCCTGCGCAAACTCCCTGCTCAGCGTGCTCGCCGGCGTGCTGGACGGCCGCGACGCCCCCCTGGTTCCCGTCCCCGCCGGGAATCTGCGGGAAAGCCAGCTGCTGACCTCCGCGCTGCGGGTCGGCGAACCCATCGACGATGACATCGCGCTGGTCGTTCCGACCTCCGGCACCACCGGCACCCCGAAGGGGGCGATGCTCACCGCGGCCGCCCTGATCGCCGGGGCCTCGGCGACCCATGACCGCCTCGGCGGCCCGGGGAGCTGGCTGCTGGCGCTGCCCGCCCATCACATCGCCGGGATACAGGTGCTGGTACGCAGCCTGCAGGCCGGAACCGTCCCCGCCGAGATCGACGTGACGGCGGGGTTCGATCCGGCCGAACTCCCCCGGGCGGTGGCCGAACTCGGCTCCGGCCGCCGCTACGCGGCCGTCGTCACCAACCAGCTGGCCAAGGCGCTGGATGATCCGGCAGCGGCCGACGCACTGGCCGAACTCGACGCCGTCCTGTTGGGTGGCGGCCCGGCGCCGGCCCCAGTTCTCGAGAGGGCCGCCGCAGCGGGCGTCACCGTCGTGCGCACCTACGGCTCCAGCGAGACCGCCGGCGGCTGCGTATACGACGGCGTTCCTCTCAACGGCGTGCGGGTGCGCATCGACCACCCGGCCGACGACGGCTACGGCCGCATCGTGATCGGGGGCAGCACCCTGGCCAAGGGTTACCGCAACCCGGTGGACCCGGACCCGTTCGCCGAACCGGGCTGGTTCGTGACCGACGATATCGGCGCGGTCGACGACGCCGGACGCCTCAGCGTGCTGGGCCGCGCTGACGACGCGATCAGCACCGGCGGTCTGACCGTCCTGCCCGGCCCGGTCGAGTCCGCGCTGGCGACGCACCCCGCTGTCGCCGAGTGCGCGGTGTTCGGAGTCGACGACGACCGGCTCGGGCAGCGGGTGGTGGCTGCGGTGGTGGTGAACCTCGGCGACCTCGAACCCGGACTGGCCGAACTGCGCGAGGTGGTGATCCGCGCGCTGGACCACACCGCCGCGCCGCGGGAGTTGCACATCATCGACGAACTCCCCCGCCGCGGGATCGGCAAGGTGGACCGGCGCGCCCTGCGCGAACTGTACGGCTGAGCACGGGCCGGATAGTGCCGATAGTGCCGGATAACGAAAACATGACCGGTCGGCAGTCATCGCCGCAGGTAGGCGAAGCCCACAAGTACGCTCACCCTATGACGGCCCGCGTGTTGATCGCCGATGACGACGCCGTCGTCCGGGATGTGGTGCGCCGCTACCTGGAACGGGACGGCATGGAAGTCGTTGTCGCCGTAGACGGCAACGAAGCCCTCCGGGTTCTGGGGAGCGAACGCATCGACGTCGCCGTGCTCGACGTGATGATGCCGGGCCCCAGCGGCCTGACACTGTGCCGGACGCTGCGCCACGGCGGGGACTACACCGTCCCGGTCATCCTGCTGACCGCCCTCGGCGAGGAGGACGATCGGATCGCCGGTCTGGAGGTCGGCGCCGACGACTACCTGACCAAGCCGTTCAGCCCGCGCGAACTCGCTCTCCGGGTGCGCTCGGTGCTGCGGCGCGCACCCAGCCCGACGCCCGCCATGCCGGTGGAGATCTCCGTCGGCGACCTCACGGTCTCCACGGCGGCTCGTTCGGTCAGCATCGCCGGCCAGCCGGTGGGGCTGACGAATCGCGAGTTCGACCTGCTGGTCTTCTTCCTCACCCACACCGACACCGTCTTCTCCCGCGAAGAACTGCTCAAACGGGTCTGGAACTGGGACTTCGGCGATCTGTCCACGGTCACCGTGCACGTCAAGCGGCTGCGGTCCAAGCTCGGCGACCATCACCGCGTGCAGACCGTCTGGGGGCGCGGCTATCTGTGGCGCGGTGACGGCACCACCAACGGGGCCTCGGAGGACGCCGGTTCCGAGGATCGTGACGGGGTCCGTGACGGGGCCCGTGACGGGTCCGGGTGAGTGTCCGCGTCCGGTGAGCGCCAGTGCCCACTGACCTGACCGGGGTGGCCCTGCTGGCCCTCGCCGCCTCGCTGCCGGTGGTCCTGGTCGGCGCACTTGTGATCCGGCTGGCGCGGTCCTGGTCGGTCACCGTCAGCATGGTGGCCCTGGTGCTCATCCCGACCCTCGCGACCTACGCGGGCGTGTTCTCGGCAAGCCGGTCGATGACCCATCCCAGCTTCGGGGCGATCGCGGTGGTGCTCGCCGTCGTCGCGGTGGTGACCCTGCCCGCCGCCGTCATGCTTGCCCGCTACCAGGGCCGAAGGGCGGTGTGGGAGCAGGAGATCCAGGATGCCGAGCGGGCGGCCGAACAGTCCCGTCGCCAACTGGTCGCCTTCGTCAGCCACGACCTGCGCACCCCGCTGGCCGGGATCCGCGCTCTGTCGGAGGCCATCGCCGACGGCGTGGTCAGCGACGACGAGGTGCGCAGCCAGGCGAAAGTCATTGAGCAGGAGAGCATCCGGCTGTCGGAGATGGTCGACGACCTGTTCGAGATGGCCAAGATCAACGCCGGCGCCGTCACCGCACCCTACGAGCGGGTCGCCCTCGACGAGGTGGTCGACGACGTGATGAACATCCACGGTATCGCCGCCGAGCGGGCGGGCGTTGCCCTGGAGGTGCACATGCCGCCGACCCCGGTGCGGGTCATCGGCAGCGACAAGGCCCTCGTGCGGGTGCTGTCCAATCTGGTGGGCAACGCGATAGCGCACACCCCGGCCGGCGGGCGGGTCACGCTCTCGATCGGCCAGGACGCCGACGGGGCCTGGGCCCGCGTCGACGACACCGGGGTGGGCATCGACACCGCCGACCTACCCCGGGTGTTCGACATCGCCTACCGCGGCTCCAACGACCGGGTGCCCCGGCCGGACTCCTCGCTGCCCAGCGGTTCGGGCCTGGGACTGGCGATCGCCGCGGGCCTGGTCCGGGCGCACCGCGGTTCGCTCGCCGCCCACAACCTGGCCCACGGTGCCCGGTTCGAAGTTCGTCTACCGCTCGCGGCGGAGCGCCCGGTGCCGTAATTTTCGGCACATGAAACTTGGCAGCGCGATCATCACCGCCACCGCCGTCACCTCCCTGCTCGCCGTGACCGGCGCCGCCCCGCGGGACGCAGACGTCTCCACCGCCTCCGTTACACGTCACGTCGCCCTGGCGGACGGCCAGCTAGAACTGGCCGAGTTCAGTTCGATCATCGGCTTCTTCATCGGGGACGGAACCGCGGAGCACCCCGACGCCGGCCTGCTGATCGGCGACGGGTACAGCTACATCCCCGGGGTCGACGACCTCCCCGGCCGGGTCTGCGCGGACGGCAAAGTCTGCAACGGCGGCCGCGGCGGCTTCCTGCTCGGCAACGGTGGCAACGGCCTCAACGGCGGCAACGGCGGTAACGGCGGCGCCATCGGCAACGGCGGCGACGGCGGCCAGGGGGTGATCGCCCTCTACGACACCACCACCGGGGCCCGCATCCGTGCCGCCGGCCCGGGCGGGAACGGCGGCGACAGTGGGCTCTTCGGCACCGGCGGCAACGGCGGCGGCGGCGGACAGGACCTGTTCAACCCCTACACCGGGGTGAGCAAAGTCTTCGGCGCCGCGGGCGGGGCCGGCGGCGCCGGCGGACGCGGCGGCCTGATCTGGGGCCGCGGCGGAGACGGCGGTGCCGGTGGCCGCGCACAGATCGAGGTCGCCGATCCCGAGGGCAGCGAGATCGTCGCAGTGGTCGGCGGTGCGGCCGGAAACGGCGGCGACGCCGGACTGCTCGGCGCCGGCGGCGCCGGCGGCCAGGGATCGTTCGCGAACTTCCAGGGCGCCGGAGCAGGATCCGCGGTCGGCGGCGCCGGCGGTGACGGCGGACGCGGCGGCATCCTGTGGGGCAACGGCGGCCGCGGCGGATTCGGCGGCGGTCGCGATCCGCAGGATCCCAACAGCGCAGTCTCCGCCATCGACGGTCCGGCCACCGCCGGCCAGGGCGGCGACGGCGGCAACGCGACACTCGGGTACGGCGGCACCGGTGGTGCCGGCGGAACCTCCAAAGCCGTCGGATCGGGTACCGCCGCCGGCGGATCTGGCGGCGCGGGCGGCACCGCCTGGGTCGGCGACGGCGGCGACGGCGGCGACGGCGGTCTGGCGATCTCCGTGGACGGCAACGCGACCGGCGGCGCCGGCGGCAGGGGCGGCAGCGCACTGCTGGCCCCCGGCCGGGCCGGCGGCCGGGGCGGTGACGCGACCGTGATGAACAACACCTCAGGAACCGCCCGCGGCGGTACCGGCGGCGCGGGAGGCGACGGCGGCCTGTTCGCCGACGGCGGCAGCGGCGGCGCGGGTGGATCCATCATCGACACCGACAGCGTGCAGACCGGGATCACCGCCAACGTCGGGGTGGCCTACGGCGGCGGCGGCGGAACCGGAGGCGCGGGCGGATTCCTCGGCAACGGCGGACGCGGCGGAAACGGCGGCAACGCCAAGGCCGGCTCTGCGAAGACCGGCGGGTCCGGCGGAGCGGGTGGCGCGGCCGGGCTGGGCGGCCGGGCCGGCCAGCCAGGCGCGGACGGTTCGACGACCTGACCGGGCACCCGCCCGCAGACGGGCGGGCCCCAGGTCGGGTCAGTCCTCCAGGGTGCGGCTGAGCCGCTCGGCGGCGGCGACGTAGTCCTCGATGAACTCCAGCACCACCTCGCGGGCGGGCTTGATCTTGTTCATCAGGCCGACGCCCTGGCCCACGAAGTAGGTCGACAGCGCCTGCGCACCCTCATGGCCGTTCTGCGCGAGCTTGTCGATGCGGCGCAGGGCCGGTTCGGCCACCATCGCCTGCAGCGGCAGCGGCAGCGGCTTGCGGCCGCCGGGGTTGGGCGCCCAGGCGTCGGTCCAGTCCGACCGAAGCTGCCGCGACGGCTTGCCGGTGCGGCCCGCGGAGCGGACGGTGTCACGCGAGGACGCGGCCAGCATCTTCTGCTTGGTGTGCGGCGCGGTCTCGGCCTCCTCGGTCGTCAGCCACACCGACCCGGTCCAGGCGCCGGCAGCACCCATCGCGACGCACGCGGCCATCTGCCGCCCGGTGACGATGCCGCCCGCCGCCAGCACGGGGATGTCCTTTCCGCCCGGCACCTCCGAAATCGCCTCCAGCACTTCGGGAATCAGCACCAGCGTGCTGACCTCACCGCAGTGACCGCCGGCCTCGGTGCCCTGCGCGACGATCAGGTCGACCCCGGCGTGGACCTGTTTGATGGCGTGCTCCTTGGCGCCGACCAGTGCGGCCACCGGGATTCCCCGCTCCTTGCCGGCCTGGATCATGTAGTCCGGCGGCACCCCCAGGGCGTTGGCCATCATCCGGATCGGGTGGTTCAGCGCCACCTCCAACAGGCTCTGCCCGGTGTCGCCGGCCAGCGCGGAGGAGGCGATCCGTACCTCTTCGACCTCGATGTCGTGGTCGGCGAGCAACTGGTTGATGAAGTCCTTGTGTTCGGCCGGGATGCGCTCCGACAGCTGGGCGAACGTCAGGCCCTCGCCCTTGCCCTCGTACTTCGCCGGCACGATGATGTCGACGCCGTACGGCTTGCCGTTGACGTGGTCGTCGATCCAGGTCAGTTCCTGCTCGAGCTGATCGGGCCGGAAGGCCACCCCGCCCAGCACGCCGAACCCGCCGGCGTTGGTCACCGCGGCGACGACGTCGCGGCAGTGGCTGAAGGCGAACAGCGGGA
>Ga0116180_1002912_pt1 | contig 13219 bp, 11 predicted proteins | sample AD_UKC073_MetaG_FD_89804 | JGI IMG/M metagenome (GOLD analysis project Ga0116180, IMG submission 89804) | Active sludge microbial communities of municipal wastewater-treating anaerobic digesters from USA - AD_UKC073_MetaG | ecosystem: Engineered > Bioreactor > Anaerobic > Digestate | place: USA...
CCAAAGCGCTTGATCGGCCAGATCATGGATTTCCCGTCATTGGGGCTGCCGCCCAGCGTGTTGATGCGGGTGACGGGTTGGGTGGCATCGATCTTGTCGGTCAACAGCGTGTAGTTGACCTGGCCGTTGAACCACACATAGGTGGGCTTGACGTTTTCGGCCAGAACGAAGTCGCCTTTGCGCGATTCGTAGATGAGGCGGCCCTTGGCGTCTTTCTTTTCGATGTGCCTGCCGTTGGCATCGCGTTGACCGGCGGTGGACCAGTCCCAGCTCATCTTGGTGGCAATGCCGCCGCGTGCAAATTCGGGGATGTGGCAAGTCTGACAGGCCAGCTTCGCGGTGTGGCGGTTCAGCACAGCCTCCTTCTTGTGCGGGCCGTTGCCGTGGCAGGAGACGCAAGTGGCGGGGTTGCCGTCGTTGCTGGCGCCGCGCATGTGTGCACCCTTGGCGTCCTTGGCTGTCGGGGTGTAGCGGCTGCCGGCCACGTCATGGCTGGAGGTCTTGTGGCAGGTGGCGCAGGTGAAGTCCAGGCCGGAGGCGTCCATGTGCACATCGACGGCCTTTTCTGGCGCGGCCAGCGAGCTGTCCATGTCGCCGTGCTTGACGCCGTCGCCGCCGCCGCCGTTGAAGTGGCAGGCGCCGCAGGTGTCGCGGCTGGACTTGCCGACCTTCTGGGCAATCTTGGACAAGTCAATCGCCTTCAGAATCTTGCCCGAGCCGGGCGGAAACTCCATGTCCTGGGTGACCACGTTGCCGGCCAGCCCGGACGGTTTGCGGTAGTTGCCCGTGGTGTCGTGGCACACCACGCAGTCCACGTTCTCTTCGGACTTGAAGTCAAACGACGCGTCTTTCCACCCGTAGCCGACGTGGCAGCTGTTGCAGGCGGCTTCGTTGGAGGCGATCGAGATGCAGAAGTTGTTGACGACGTTCTTCTTGCCCAGCAGCTGGTTGGTGGCCGGGTTCTTGTATTCCCACTTCCAGTGCTTGGTGCGGTGGATCTGCCCGGCCGCCTCGGTGTGGCAGGACAGGCAGGCCTTGGTGAGCTCGGGGCCCGACTTGAACTCGCGCTGAAGTTCCTTGAATTTGGTGTGATCGGCCGTGGTCTTGAGATTCACCGGCTTGGCTTCTTCGGCCTGCGTCACGCCCATGGCTGCCAGGCCGAGACAACTCGCCATCCATGCCACGCGCGCCCATCGATTCAGTCTGGAGGTCATTTGCAACCTTTCGTCGTATGTCCCAACTGCTGGGGTTTACCCTCGACGCCATTCTGCAAATCTTTGGCTTCACTTATATTGACCTAGATCATAAATACCCTACGGGGTATCAACTAAATTGCGTTCATGGCCGGTCAATGCGTGACGACGGCCAAATTTCCGAAAGGCAAAAAGACCATGAACACCCTCTCCACCGACGGCCGCCGCACCGTCAAACCGTTCTGGCCACCCATGGCCGCGGGCATTGCGCTCGGGCTGGCGCTGCTGTTCACCTTCCTGATCACGGGCCACGGCCTGGGCGCCAGCGGCGCCGCCACCGACGTGGTGGCGGGAACCGGCTTGGCGGTGGCACCTGCAGCCACCCAAGCCAATCTTTACCTGGCTTCCAAAGTGGCCGACGGCAACCCGATCGGCTCCTGGATGACCTGGGAAGTGCTGGGTCTGTTCATCGGCGCGCTGGTGGCGTCCTTCATGGCCGGTCGATTCCGCGTGCAACTCGATGCCGCGCGCAGTGTGGGCTCCTCCGGCCGCATCGTTCGCGCACTGGCCGGCGGCTTGCTGGCCGGCTTCGGCGCAAGGGTGGCCGGCGGCTGCACCAGCGGGCTGGGCCTGTCGGGAGCGGCGGCCCTGGGCATTGCCGCGTTTGTGTTCCTGGCCCTGTTTTTCGCGACCGGCCTGATCGTCAACCGCATCGTTCGAGGAGTCTGAGATGTTGGACCTTCATTTCCCCCTGCATACCTCCGGCGCCCTGTCCGGCCTGATCTGCGGCGTACTGTTCGGCTTCATCCTGGAGAACGCCGGCTTCGGCAGCCCGCTGAAGCTGACTTCGCAGTTCCGGCTGACCGACTGGTCCGTCTTCAAGGTGATGTTCACCGCCATCGTCGTGGCGGCTTTCGGCCTGTGGATCCTGCGCCTGGTCGGCGTGATACCGCCCGATTCCGTGGCGGTGCCGCAGGCGCTGGTGATGGCCTCGGCCGTCGGAGGCGTGCTGGTCGGCGCCGGCTTTGCCATTGGCGGCTATTGCCCCGGCACCTCGGTGGCGGGCCTGGCCTCGGGCCGGCTGGACGCGCTGGTCTTCATCGTCGGCCTGCTGGTCGGCACCTTCGCGTTCGTGGGTCTTTACGGGCCCACCATCCGTACCATGATGGCCATGGGCTCGATCGTCGATGGCGACACCTTCACCGACGCCTATGGCGTGGCCGAGCCCATCGTGCTGGCCGTTCTGGCGGCGGCGCTGGTGGCCGTGTTTTATTTCGGCTCGTGGTTCGAGCGCCGCGGCCCCGGCCCGGTGAGCGCCGAGCAGGCGGTCGCTGGCGCCGAATAGGCTGTCGCTAAAAGAATGGCCCCGGCTGCAACGGCAGTCGGGGACATTTTCTTTACTACTATTTCAATAGCTGTTTGCGTCCATCCGACGCTGGACTACGCCAGATCGGCCGCTCCATCGGCCTCGACCCCCCCGTTGAGACGGATCGAATCGCACTGTGTGCGCCACCCAACAGACGGATGACACCCGCCGGCGAAGAATGAAGGTCGTTGACTGAACGTACCGCCGTTGGCGTGTCCGTATCTTCCTCACCTTTTCCGTCTGTGATCATGAAGCATTCCGGCACCGCCCTAGTGGTTCTCGCTCTTTTGTCCGTCCTCGCAACCCAGGCAAAAGCTGCGGACGAGCCCGCAGTTTGTCGCGCCCTCGACGACGACGCGTCCCGGCTGGCCTGCTACGACCAGGCCGCCGGCCGGGCAAGGCCCGGGGTTGCAGCGCCCGCCTCCACCCCTGACGCGGCCATGGTGACAGCGGCGGCCAGCCCGCCCCCGGTGCCGGCGCCGACGACGCGCAACTGGTGGACCGCAGGCACGTACACGCCGCAGACCTTCGCCGAACGCTGGGAACTCGATCCGGGCACAAAGGACGGCGTCTTCAAGATCAAGCCCTATCAACCCACCTACGTGATGGCCGGGAACTGGCGCAAGGACACCAACCCGAACCCCTGCTCGCCCAATCCGCTGAACTGCGCGTCGGGGCAGGACAGCTACATGCATGGCGACGCCAAGTTCCAGATCAGCGCCAAGACCAAGCTCTGGCAGGACATCTTCGACACCCCGCTTGATCTGTGGGCGGCCTATACGCAGCAGACCTACTGGCAGGTCTATGACGGGAAAAATTCGCGCCCCTTCCGCGAGACGGATTTCCAGCCCGAGGCTTGGTTGACCCTGCCCGTCAGGGTCGGCCCCGACTGGCTGCAGTGGCGCATGCTCAACCTCGGCATCTCGCACCAGTCCAACGGGCAGAACGACCCGCTTTCGCGTTCGTGGAACCGGGTCTATGCGACCTTCGGGCTGACAACAGGTGACCTGAGCCTGCTGATCAAGCCGTGGTGGCGCCTGCCGGAGACCGGAAAGTCCGACAACAATGCCGACGTGGGCGATTACGCCGGCCGGCTCGAAGTGCAGGCGGTGCTGCCGTACGGCGCCAATGTCTTCTCGGCGACCTTGCGCAACAACCTGAAGAACAACGCGAACACGCCCTCCCGCACCTCCATTCAGGCCGACTGGGCGTTCCCGCTGTATGGCCAGTTGCACGGCTACGTCCAGGCCTTCCATGGCTGGAACGACTCGCTGCAGAACTACAACTTCCGCAACACGGGCGTGGGGATTGGTGTCTCGTTGACGCAGTGGCGCTGAGCCAGATAACTCATCTATCAATAGCTGGTGATGACCATTTGACGCTGGGATAGTGCCTTTTTGACTCTATTTTTCAGGGGTATTGTCGCGCCACATGCATCACGGCCAGGACGGTGACGGTGGTCCTTGAGCATGGACGCCTACGCAGCGCGAGCCGTTTGCAGGGCTTGCGGCCGGGCCCGCAAAGCCGCGCGGCGAGCCTCGACTTCATCCGGGCTCAGCACGCCATTGGTACCGTCCTGGAGTCCATCGAGTGCCGCTTGCGCTTTGGCGCGAAACCGGCGGTCGTAATCGGCGCCGGCCTGGGCGGCCTCATGCGCGGCTTTCAGGGCAAGGCTGCGGTCGGGGCGGGCAGTTTTTTCCAGCGCGCGGTCTTCGGGGCGCCACTGGGCGGCGTCCACCCGGCATTCATTTTAATTGTTAATTAAAAATCAAATAATTATTAAATGAAGATCAGGTTCTTTTGTTTAACACCTCGACAGCCTGAGCTTCGCGGGCCGGAAGCTTGTCCTCCCCCCGACCCTCTCCTGCCGGGAGGAGAGGGATTGGATACCAGTCACCCCATAAAAAAGCCCCAACTGCGAAAGCAGTCGGGGCCTCCGAATACTCATCAATCAATAGCTGACAATGACCATTTGATGCCGGCGTCCTGCACCGCCCTTGTAGTCGGCCAGCGACATGCTCACGGCGTCGGACGTGGTTGAGGCAAAGTCTGTTGACACAGCATGGCTTTGCTTGCTTCTTCGTGAGCCGCAGCTTGCGGGCTAAGCAGGCCCGTGTCCTGGCGACTCAGGATCCCGTCGCAGGGTATCCGACGGCAGTTCGCCAAAACATTCCTTGTAGGCCCGAGTGAAATCACCGAAGTGCCAGAAGCCCCAGTTGAGCGCTTGCGCCGAGACCGTGGTGGAGCCCAAAGGCGCGGCCAGCAGGGCCTGGCGCACCCGATGCAGCCGCAGCCGGACCAGGTAGGCCATTGGCGCCAGCCCCATCACCTCCTTGAAGGCGTATTCCAGCTTGCGCTCGCTGACGCCCGCGGCCTTGCACAGGTCCGTCACGTAGAGGCTGGCGCCCGCCTTTGACACGGCGTGGGCCTCGGCGGCCTTCACGATCAGGCTCTGCGCCTGTCGCGTCCGGTCGCCGCGGCTGGGCTCCAGGTCTTTGGCCCTGTCCAGCGCCGCCAGCAGCGTCTCGATCAGTTCGACCTGGGCCGCGCCGCGTTCGGTCTCACGGTCGTTGAACAGGGCCGGATCGCGCACGGCGGTGTCCACCAGGCGCCGTCCCCAGTCGAACAGCTGCCGCGCCCTGGCTTCGCTGACCTGCAGCGCCTCCACGCCCTGCGGGGGTTGGAAATCGCGGTCGCGCTGGCGGATCGCCAGATGCTCCCCGATCACCTGCGTGGACACCAGAAAGGTCAAACCCTCCCAGCCCGGTTCGACGACGAACGCGGCCTCGGACTGCGGCGCCGCGGCCAGCATCATGCCGGAGCGGACCGGCAAGCCGTTCATGGTGCCCCGGGTCTGCGGGCCGAAGGTCACGTAGGCCAGCAAATCCTCCCGCACCTTCGTGTGCGTGCGCACGCGAAGGTTGCTCGTGTAGAAAACGACCATGACAGCCCCCAGACGCACGATCACCCGCCGCGCCCGCAGCGGCAACGACTGGAGCGTCATCGCATCGTGGTAAGCCAGGTCAATGCCCGCGCCGACGGTCGCAGCGTCGGTGAGGTCGTCAATCGTAACGGCCGCCGATGCGGAGGTGACTGCGGGGTCCAAGGTGTTCATTTTGCGGAATTTCGATAGACAGTCGTCAGGACTTCCAAAACAATCCAATCAGCCAGAATCTGCCGAACCAGTTGACGCCATCAGCCAACTCCTGAGGAGTGCTGGCCTTGGCAGGCCGTCAGGGTGAAGGCATCGTTTGAAGCAAGGGGCCAGACGGGACGGATCCACCGCCCCGTACACTGAAAACCGCGCAACCCTCGGGCATCGCCCTGGATCTGAACCATTGCGCAGGCCGTGTCGCGCGGTTTTGCAGACGTAAACTACCATTGTGAGTAAAACCGCACCATGACCCGGTCAATCATGAAAAAGACCTTTGCCATCGTTCTTGCTTGTCTGCTGGTCGCGCTGTCGGCGCTGGTTGTCCCCGCGCGCGCCCAGGCGAAGCGCCCCAACATCGTCGTCATCGTCGCCGACGACATGGGCTACGCCGACATGGGCGCGTTCGGCGGCGAGATCAGGACGCCGAACCTCGACGCGCTGGCCAGGGACGGCGTGCGCTTCACCAACTTCTACACCCACGCCAGTTGCTCGCCGACGCGATCGATGCTGCTCAGTGGTGTGGATACCCACCTGAATGGCCTGGGCAACATGAACGAGTGGACCGCGCCCAACCAGCGCGGCGCCGTCGGCTACGAGGGCTACCTCAACAACCGTGTCGTCACGATGCCGCAGCTGCTCAAGGGCGCCGGGTACCACACCTACATGGTCGGCAAGTGGCATATGGGCAAGGAGCCCGACCAGATACCGCGCGCACGCGGCTTCGAGCGTGACTTCTCGCTGCTCGACGGCGCCGGCAGCTACTGGGACATGACGAACTTCAGTGCCGCGACGCCGAAGTCGACCTTCACCGAGGACGGCCGCTACCTGACGAAGCTGCCCGACGACTATTACGCGACCAAGACCTACACTGACAAGCTGATCGGCTACATCGATTCCAACCGCGGCGACGGCAAGCCGTTCTTCGCCTATGTCGCGCACCAGGCGCCGCACGACCCGTACCACCTGCCGAAGGACTGGCGCAACCGCCATGTCGGCGAATACGACAAGGGCTGGGACGCCGTGCGCCAGGAGCGGCTGAAGCGGCAGGTCGAGATGGGCATCACGCCCGCAGGGACGGAACTGTCCGAGCGCATGTGGTTCATCCCTGACCCGATCGTTCTCGCGCCGGCCAGCCGCGCCGTGCTGGGCAGGAAGATGGAGCTCTACGCCGGCCTGGTGGAGAACATGGACCACCACATCGGGCGGCTGGTCGACCACCTGAAGAAGATCGGCGAGTACGAGAACACGATCTTCGTCTTCTTCGGCGACAACGGGGCCGAGGGCACGGACCTGTTCGAGATGATCACGGGTTCCCCGGGTTCGCGCGACTACCTCTTCGCGGCGATCAACTGGTCGCAGACCCATATCAATGCGTGGGGCGACCCGGGCTCCTATGTCGGCTATGGCCCGATGTGGGCCCAGGTGTCGATGACGCCGTTCAGCCAGTTCAAGGGCTGGCTGGCGGAGGGCGGCATCCGCAACGCGCTGATCGTCAGCGGACCCAACGTGAAGCGGCCCGCCGGCAGCATCAACAACGGCCTGATGCATGTGGCCGACCTGATGCCGACGCTGCTTGAAGTCGCCGGCGCCGGCTATCCCAAGGCCAGCCAGCCTGATCTGCCGCCGCTGATCGGCAAGTCGTGGGGCCCGGTGCTCGCCGGCAGGGCGGACTCGGTGCGAACCGAGCAGGACTCCCTCGCCTGGGAGGTCTTCGGCAACCGCGCGCTGCGGCAGGGCGACTGGAAACTGCGCTGGCAGATAAAGCCGTACGGCAAGAGCGACTGGGAGCTGTTCAACCTCGCCAAGGACCCCGCCGAGCGCAACGATCTCGCCGCACAGAATCCCGACAAGGTGAAGGCCATGCTCGCGGCCTGGGAAAGCTACGTCGCGGCCAACAACGTGATCCTGCCGAGCCGTGGGCCGTTCGACACCCTGGAAAAGGACATGCCGCAACGGGTGACGGTCCATCCGGGCTTCCCGGCGCTGATCTACCAGCGGCAGTTCGTGCCGCCCAAGGACATGCTGGCCGAACCCAAGCCCTGAGCGTTGTCGATCCGAACCCCAGTCAGACAATCAACCAACAGAGACGGAGATCCCATGAAGAACAGCATCAACCCGATGAAGCCGGCCGCCTGGCTGCGGTTGGCCGCCGCAGCCATCCTCAGCCTGGGCGCACTGTGTCCGCCGCAGGCCTCGGCCCAGGTTCCCGCGCGCTTCTACTGGAAGTCCCTCGCGGGCGCGAATGCGGTGCCGCTGATCTTCAACTCGATCAGCGGCAACTCGAACCCGTTCGACCCCGCGCATACCGTCCTGCCGGGCAGCAGCATCGACGCCAGCATGGCGATTGCGGGCTACGCGCACACGTTCGAAGTGGGTGATCGCGCGGCCATGGCCGCGATCCTAGTGCCCATGGGCCGACTCTCCGGCCAGGTCACGGCGGCGGGCAGGACGGCCAACGAGTCGGCCAGCGGATTCGGCGATCCGATGGTCGAACTCAACGTGAATCTCATCGGTCCGAAGGCACAGAAGGACATTCCCGCCAACCTGCGTTTTCAGCCCGGATTCTCGGTCGACCTGATCGCCGACCTGGCGTTCCCGATCGGCACCTACAACAGCAGCCAGCCATTGAACATCGGGCTGAACCGCTGGTATGGGCGCCTGGGCGCGCCGATTGTCGCGCAGCTCGGCTCGTGGGTGCCGGGCCAGCGCACCACGCTGGAATTCCTGCCGGCGGTGTGGCTGTTCGGACCCAACAACAACTTCGTCGGCCAGACGCTCAAGACCGACCCGATGTTCCAGCTGGACGCGCACCTGACGCGCGATTTCACCCAGAACCTCTGGGGCTCGCTCGACGCGGTCTATTACAACCACGGCGCGTCGAGCATCAACGGCGTCGCCGGGAAACAGCTCAACACCTGGGGAGTCGGCTTCACGCTCGGCTACCAGATCAACGACAACCTGGGTTTCACCTTCGGCTACAAGTCAAACTTGAACAACGGCAGCGACCCGAACGCCTTGCGCATGGACAGCTTCATGATGTCGCTCGTGTTCGGGTGGCACCCGCTGGTCGAGGGTATGAAACGGCTCAAGAGCGAGTAGTAGGCCTCCGGCGGCCCGGGTTGGACCCTGGTGCGCGATGGAAATCAACGAAAGATGCGAGATGGCCAGCAGTGGCAAGCGCAACAAGACCCAAGCGGCCCCTCAGCCCGCGACCCCCTACCTGTCGGCCGATGAGCGCGCCGCCCAGGGGAAGGCGCTGCGTGATGCCGCGCCCCGTACGTCCCACGCGGGATGGAAACCGTTCAAGGGTCGGCGCGACCCGGTTGAACTGCTCAGCGCGTCCAACCACGGCCGCCTGACGGAACTGATCCCGATCCGCTTCGGCCGCATGTCCGCCTCGCCCTTCGCGTTTTACAGGGGTGCCGCCGCCCTGATGGCCGCCGACCTGGCCCACACCCCGACCAGCGGCATTCGCGTGCAGGCCTGCGGCGACGCCCACCTGATGAACTTCGGCGGCTTCGCGACGCCGGAGCGCAACGTGATCTTTGACATCAACGATCTTGACGAGACCTTGCCCGCCCCGTTTGAATGGGACCTCAAGCGGCTGGCGGCCAGCGTGGTGATCGCGGCGAACTACCTGCAGTTGCCTAACAGCGACGCCGCGCGCGTGGCCACCGACCTGGTGCGCGGCTACCGCGAGCGCATGAGCGATTACGCGACGATGCGGGCCCTCGACGTCTGGTACGACAAGATCGACCTGCAGAAGTACGAAGACCGGTCGGCCGACCCGGAAGTCATCAAGGAAGCCCGAAAGCGATATGCCGCCCGCCTCGAACGCGAGCAGCGCAAGTCCGTGCCCGACTTCCTATATCCGAAGTTCGTCACACAAGAAGGGGCCGAGCCCAGAATCAAGGATGAGCCGCCGCTGATCTTCCACCCGACGGTGGAACAGTTGCCCGGCGTCGAGTCGGGGTACGGCGAAGTGATTGCCGCCTACCGCGAGACCTTGCCTGAGCAGACGCGCACGCTGTTCGACCGCTTCCACTTCTTTGACCTGGCGTTCAAAGTCGTCGGCGTAGGCAGTGTCGGGACGTACTGCGGCATCGCCCTGTTCATGGCCGCAGACGACGACCCGCTGTTCCTGCAGATCAAGGAAGCCCGCGCCTCGGTGCTCGAACCCTACGCGGGCAAGAGCCTGCATGCCAATCACGGCCAGCGCGTCGTGGTGGGCCAGCGGCTGATGCAGGCAGCAAGCGATGTGTTCCTTGGCTGGACCCGCGGAAAGAACGGGCGTGACGTCTACATTCGCCAGCTGCGCGACATGAAGATGTCCGCAATCATCGAGGACTGGGATGTCGCCATGCTGCGGCACTACGGCCGGATGTGCGCGCACGCGCTGGCCCGTGCGCACGCCCGCACCGGTGACGCGGCCATGATGGCCGGCTACATGGGCAGCGGGCAGACCTTCGATGACGCGATCGGCGAATTCGCCGTGGAATACGCCGCGCAGAACCGCGCCGACTACCGGGCCTTCATCAAGGCGATCCGCGAGGGGCGGATCCCGGCGACGGCCGAGAGCTAGGAGATCCGGGGTGCAGGCTGACCGTGGAAGTTCGCGACCCGGTTCCGAAGGCCCCGGCAAACGGGAAGCAGTGACAGCTGGTCGTCCGCAAGGGCAATGATTTTTCAGGCAAAGAGAAGGAAAAAATATGATTCGACAAACTATTGGAATAGCGCGCACAGGGGGCGGCATTCTGGCCGTCGTGCTCGGATTGGGGCTTGCGGCCGGCGCCGCAGCAGCAGCCCCGGGCCTGGACCCGAACGCCGATGAAATCCTGCGTTCCATGTCCAAGTTCCTCGCGGACACCAAGGCCTTCAGTGTGTCGGCGGACATCAGCAATGAAATCATCAGCGTCGAGGCGCAAAAACTGCAATTCAACGGCCACGCCACCGTGCTGATCGAGCGGCCGTCACGCTTCCACGCGACCCGCAAGGGCCGCTTTGCCGATGCGGAGTTGATCTTCGACGGGAGCAAGCTGACGGTGTACGGCAAGACCGTAAATGCCTATTTCCAGAAAGACGTCGCCGGCACCATCGACCAGGCGATCCCGGCGCTGGAGCGTGAAGTCGGCCTGAGCCTGCCGGGCGCCGACCTGTTGCTGTCCAATCCCTACGCGGTGCTGACCGCCGGCGTCACCAGTAGCGGCTATCACGGCATCGCCCAGGTTGGCGGCGTGCCGGCGCACCACTTGTCATTTCGCACGCCACAGGTGGACTGGCAGATCTGGGTGAAGGACGGCGCCGAGCCGCTGCCCCTGAAGTACGTGATCACCACCAAGTGGTTGACCGGGGCGCCGCAGTACAGCGTCTCCTTGAGCAACTGGAACACCAAGGCGGCGATCCCCGCCGACCGGTTCAAGTTTGTGGCGCCAGCGGGCGCCAGGAATCTTCAAACGCTCGTGGTGGATGAAACCGGCGAACTGGCACTGCCCGAGGAGAAAAAATGATGAAAAAATCAACCATCATGTTGCTGGCACTGGGGTGCGCCGTCATCGTCGGGGAACTCATGCCGGGCGCTGGCATGCCCGGCGGGGTTCTGATCAAGGATGCCCAGGCCGTTGTCGGCCGGCCGATGACGCCCGTGAGCGTCGCGGGGGTGGCCCGGCGCACGACGCGGCGCGTGATCGTTGCGACCTCCGTCACGGTGGCCACACTGCCCCCGGCCTGCACCGTCGTCGTCATCGAAGGCACTACCTTGCATCAATGCGGCACGACTTACTATCAGCCGTCTGGCACGCAGTACGTCGTCGTCAACGTCCAGTAATTGCTGAAAATCACTTAAGGAGAAATAAATGATCCGCTTTGTGTCCCTCGCGGTTCTCGGCTCCAGCCTGCTGGCCGGTCCGGCCAGCGCCGTGGTCTATTGCAAGTCCGTCGGCGTGCCCAAGGGCTGCGTGGCGCGACCGACGGCCGCCGCCGCCGCAGTCGCTACACCGGGTGTGGGGGCGCCAGGGGTGGGGGTTGCCCCCGGCGTGGGTGTGGGCGCGCCGGGCGTGGGCGCGGCTCCGGGGGTTGGCGCTGGCGCGCCTGGCGTGGGCGTTGCACCCGGCGTGGGGGCGCCCGGTCCGGGTGCTGCCCCCGCGAACCGCGGCGGCCCCGTGAACCGGGTTGGCGTGCGCTGAACCTCAGGCCCGGCGCGCCGGGCCTCGAAGAAAAGCCCCGGCTGCGATGGCAGGCGGGGCTTTTTTTGCTACATTATCAATAGCTAACTATGACCTATTGACGCTGGGAAAAGCCAGTTTTTCTTCAAATTTCTGGCAAACAGGCGTCCAGCGACGCTGACAACACTGGCAATCAGGCCAGCAGGGCGTTCACCCGCTTCACATAGGCCGCAGGATCGTCCGGCAGGCCGCCCTCGGCGATCAGCGCCTGGTCGAACAGGATGTGCGCCAGGTCGTTGAAATGCACGCTGCCGTCGAGCTTTTTGACCAGCGCATGTTCGGCGTTGACCTCCAGCACCGGCTTGACCTCGGGCGCGGCCTGGCCGGCCTGCTTGAGCATGCGCGCGAGCTGCATGCTCATGCCGGCGTCCTGCACCACCAGGCAGGCCGGGCTGTCCACCAGGCGGGTGGTCAGGCGCACGTCGTCGGCCTTGTCCTTGAGCGCCTCCTTGAGCTTGGCCAGCAGCGGCTTCAGCGTCTCGGCGGCCTCTTCGGCAGCCTTCTTCTCGGTCTCGTCCTGCAGCTTGCCCAGATCCACCGCGCCCTTGGCGACCGACTGCATCGGCGTGCCGTCGAAGTCGTGCAGGAAGTTCAGCGCCCACTCGTCCACGCGGTCGGTCATGAGCAGGACTTCGATGCCCTTCTTCTTGAACACTTCGAGCTGCGGGCTGTTTTTGGCGCCAGCCAGGGTGTCGGCAGTGATGTAGTAGATCGCTTCCTGGCCCTCTTTCATGCGCGCCTTGTAGTCGGCAAGCGACACGCTCACCGTGTCGGTGCTGGTGGAGGCAAAGCGCAGCAGCTTGGCCAGGCGTTCCTTGTTGGCGAAGTCCTCGCCCAGGCCTTCTTTCAGCACCGCGCCAAATTCGGCATAGAACTTGGTGTACTTGCCGGCCTTGGCCTTGTCCTCGTCGCTGACCACGTCGGTCACGCCATCCGCGCCTTCGGTGGTGACGGGCAGCTGGTCGTGCTTGGCCAGGTCTTCCAGCATCGACAGCACCCGCTTGGTGCAACCGTCGCGGATGGCCTTGACGTCGCGGCTTTCCTGCAGCAGCTCGCGACTGACGTTCAGCGGCAGGTCGGCCGAGTCGACCACGCCCTTGACGAAGCGCAGGTAGGTGGGCAGCAGCGCCTCGGCGTCGTCCATGATGAAGACACGCTTGACGTAGAGCTTGATGCCGGCCTTCTTGTCCCGGTTCCACAGGTCCATCGGCGCCTTGCCGGGGAGGTAGAGCAGCTGGGTGTATTCGGTGCTGCCTTCGACGCGGTTGTGCGTCCAGGTCAGCGG
>Ga0116180_1002913_pt1 | contig 13216 bp, 17 predicted proteins | sample AD_UKC073_MetaG_FD_89804 | JGI IMG/M metagenome (GOLD analysis project Ga0116180, IMG submission 89804) | Active sludge microbial communities of municipal wastewater-treating anaerobic digesters from USA - AD_UKC073_MetaG | ecosystem: Engineered > Bioreactor > Anaerobic > Digestate | place: USA...
AGATAGCTCAGCTCGCCGCTGGCGGGGTCATGCAGGATACGAAAGTACATGTCAGGGAGAGCCGGACGCGATCGCACCCACCGGCAACGGTTGCTGCAGCGAGAAGGATCGAAGGGTCATGGCGGGGGTTCGCGGCAAAAAAGGAAACAGCTCCAAGGCCGAAGCCCTGGCATGGCTGAGCGTTACAAGTTCCATGCCACCGCACGCGGAATGAAAACTCCTTTTCAAATCAAGCACTTGCAGGATACAACCCGACAAACCACGAGCATCCTGCCAGAAAAATTGCCATAATTGGCAGTATGACCGTCATTCTTGACACCATCCCCGGCGCGAGCCCAGGCCAGCGGCCATGAAGCTGCTGCCCGAACTCACCTCCTACCTGGAGGGGCTGCCCGAGCCGCACATCCTGTTCGACACACAGTACCGCATTCTGGCGGCCAACGCCGCCTACCGGGAGCAGTTCAGCCCCGGGCGCAGCGTCGTGGGGCGCACCTGCTACGAGGTGTCGCACCACTTCACCGTGCCCTGCGACCGGGCGGGCGAATCCTGCCCGCTGGCGCGATCCCGCGAGTCGGGCCAGCGCGAGCGTGTGCTGCACCTGCACCACACGCCCAAAGGCGAGGAGTACGTCAACATCGAGCTGGCACCGCTGCTGGACGACAGGGGCCAGCAAGCCTTTTATGTGGAAAAGATGGAGCCGGTGCGCGTGGCACGCGGGCAGCCGGCCGCGCAGGGGCTGATCGGCCGTGCCCCGGCTTTCCAGCAGATGCTGGCCCTGGTGGCGCGTGTGGCGCCGTCGATGGCCACGGTGCTGCTGCTAGGCGAATCCGGCACCGGCAAGGAGCTGGTGGCCCACGCGGTGCACGAGACCAGCCCGCGCGCGCACCGCGCGCTGGTGGCGGTGGATTGCTCCAGCCTGCCCGAGACGCTGTTCGAGTCCGAACTGTTCGGCCACGAACGCGGCGCCTTCACCGGCGCCACCACCGCGCGCGCCGGCCTGGTCGAGGCCGCCAGCGGCGGCACCTTGTTTCTGGACGAGGTGGGCGACATCCCGCTGCCGATGCAAGTCAAGCTGCTGCGCCTGCTGGAAACCGGCACCTACCGGCGCGTGGGCAGCACCGAGCCGCGCCACGCCGACATCCGCGTCGTGTCGGCCACCCACCGCCACCTGGACCAGATGGTCCGCGACGGGCGCTTCCGCGAAGACCTGTACTACCGGCTCAGCACCTTCCCGATCGAGCTGCCCGCGCTGCGCGAGCGCCGCGACGACATCCCGGTGCTGGCCTCCGCGCTGCTGGAGCGCGTGGCGGCCCCGCGCCGGCTCGCCATCACCCCCGCCGCCATGGACCTGCTGCAAGCGCAGCCCTTCCCCGGCAACGTGCGCGAGCTGCGCAACCTCATGGAACGCGCCGCGCTGCTGTGCGACGGCGACACGCTGGACCTGGGCCACGTGCAGCAGGCGCTGGGCAGCGGACGGGCACCGCGCCCGGCCCGTGCGGCCGAAGCCGCCGCCGAGCTGGCCGCACCACTGGCAACGGTGGCGGAATCGCCAGTGCCCTGGCCAACCGAGGCCCCACCCGGCGACCTGCGATCCCTCGAACAAGCCGCCCTGCTGGAGCGCGTGGCCCGCCACCCCGGCAGCCGCGCCACCCTGGCCGCCGAGCTGGGCATCAGCGAGCGCACGCTATACCGCAAACTGAAGGCGGCGGGGGCCGCCTGATGCGCGGTCGTCATCGGGCGGGTTGAAATATGTCCCCGAGCTCCCTTTGAACGCGGGGACGGGCGCACTAAAGGCGTCCTCAGTGCACTGGCCGGCTGGGCAGCGCATCTAGGGTCGGATTCGGGGTGGGCGAGGGGCTTGGGACGCTCGGGACGGTCCAAAGGAGCCATGTTCAGGGGAAAAGTCGCTCATCCCAGCCCTGGATGGCTACGAGCAGCTATCAAAACAATAGTTTTGGGCGGCCCGAAAGCAAAACGCTCAACGCGCACCGGGTGGTGTGCGTTGGGCTCTGTGGTGTCCGCGGCTTGCGCCGGAACAAGGGCACCGCGCGGGCGACCGCGCACACCAAGGCACCTGCGCTCAAGGTCGCCATCGAGGCCGCTGGCTATACCGCCCCGGGCGTTGGGCCGGGTCATAATGCCCGTTAGCGACGCGGGAAATCTCAAATCCCCTGTCGTCCAGGATGGCGGTTCAGTCCACCATGGTTAATCTGTCGCAATTGAAGCCATAGTTTCTTGCACACACCTTGGCGCGGCAGATGCACGCTGATTGTTAGTCCACAGAGGAGACCATCTCGCATGAGCGTAGACCTCGGAATTGCGATCGTTAGTCTCGTCTTATCTATAGTGTTCTGGTGGAACGCCAAGAGTCAAGCCGCAGCCGCTGAAAAAACGCTGGAAGAAGTTAAATCGCAAATCATCGGGTGGCAAAACGAATTAAACAAGACAGCAATAGAAATGTTGTCATCCTCTCCCGCCATGGTTGCTCAGAAAACTGCGCTTGCTTCGTCCGAAGCAGAGGCACAATTTACAGCCTCAATGGCAGCCCTCGTTGAAACCCTAGCTAAAGCGGATAGCAGTGCAAATCTGGATGCCATCGGTACGCTTCTAAAGCATCACGAAGATCTAGTGTTGGGTAAGCAAAAGTTGGGGTTCGAGGCCGCGACAAAGGGACAATGATGGCTAAATCTACATTCTGCATTCGAACCCCAAAGTGCCCCGCAACACTGCTTGACCTAGTCGCAAGCCACCTCATCCATAACCATGGTCGCGGCAGGAACCAAAACCTGCTGATTGGCCGTATCTTCAGCTTCGCAACACTCTTGCTCACTGCGTCCGGTGCAATAGCCGCTAATCCGGCTCTTTTTGATTCTGCGAAATGCGACTTCACTGCAATATTTCCCACGATCTATCAAAGCAAAGAGATAATAAAAAATGGAGTGATTGGTGTACTTGCAACCGCCAGACCTAACGCCGACCTTAAACTTACTGCGGAATGTTGGCCGTTAGAGAAGATCTCTGCCCGGGATTTCGCCATCATGCTTGAGCGTCGAGCGCAAGAGCAGGGTATCGAAGTCAGTGGGGTTACTTCCGAAAGGACTGCCCATGGCGATGCGGTGATGCTTTCTGGCAGAACCAGCGCTCAAGGCAAGATCGTTCATGTGCGACTGATAAGCTATTTTGGGCCAAGATACAGGTTCGATTTGCGAATTCTTGACTTCAACGCATCCGGAAGTCCAGAACAGATCGCATTCAGGAATAGCGTCCGGCTGAAGTAGGTCGCATTGACGCCAGACCTTCTCGAAGTACCTGTCGAAATTCCGGTGGCAACACTCGGATGCCTAAGCCCTTTATCTTTAGATTCAATGACAGCCCCCGATCCTCACTGGACAGCGTACCTGCAGGCATTGCTCACGTCTGTCGTTGCGGCGTTGGCGGCCTTCATCGCTTGGCGCCAGTGGTTGACCGCACGGAACAAGCTGAAGCTTGACCTATTTGACCGGCGCTTCGCTGTCTACGACGCAGCACGAAATCTAATTGGGTCTATTGCGACCAGTGGCAAAGTGAAAGAAGATGAGCTTATGAAGTACTTGCTCGGAACGCGCGAGGTCCGGTGGCTCCTAAATAAGGATATTGAGGAGTACCTATGGGGCATCTACTTGGAAGCCGTGAATCATCAGTCCACGGATGACGAACTGAATTTTGCGAACCCTGGTGACCGCCCGCGGCTTGCGCAGGTGAAAGCGGCGCAACGCAAGGCACTTCTACAGAAACTAGAAGGCTTGGATGAGAAGTTCAGCGAATTTCTGTCGCTCGGGCATTGAATCAAACAAGTCACTCTTGGCGCGCCGGCTAAAAGGAATTTTGCAGAAGCGACTAATTCGCAAACGAAGTATTCGATAGGCGTATTCAATGTGGAAAATTATGTGCCTAGACTTCTAGTTTGCTATTAGACGTAAGCTTATTTTCTTGGAAATGTGACTATTTACTTAATCCCGAAAACTAAGACATTCTGGATGAACTTTAGTAAATTGATCAGAAATAATTTCAACTCCGCCATTCTTACTTGTATCTGGACGGCAAAGAAGCTTGTGCTCGTCCCAATGATTTATTACTATCGAGTAACCAAGAAAAAGTGATCGCTCGATTGTCATTGGACTCTTTTGCATAATTTGTCGTTGCCACATAAGCACAAAGCTGTGTGCTTTCGAAAATTTCTCGCTATTTAGAAATCGCGCGGAAAGCTGTTCATCACCCCAGGCCGCCACATCTGTCAGACTTTGATTTCCACCTATCCCATTTTTCTTTAATACCTCTTTGTCTGAAAGTAATGATGTGTGGGTGGTGGATGAAGCTTCGTTAACTGGCTTTGATGCCGGCGGTAGATCTTGTGCTTCTTCGTGCGTGTTTGTCTTTTGAGGTATCTTTGAAATCTCCGGGCGTTTTTCAGATTTAGATATGTAGTCCTGGTAAACCGGCAGCACCACGGCGGCTAAAATGCCAAGGTCAAAGAGCACTCCCAATCCTATCGGTACAGATAGGTGAACACCGGCAACAGAAGACAGTCGCCTTCTCACCCGGGAAGCATCAGGCCCCGATTTCTGCGCGCCGGCAATACGGGCCTTCACCTTTAAGTGATAGAGAGAGTTTGCGTAAGCAGCGAATCCCATCACAACAACAAGATTTCCAACCGTTAACCAAAACGCGCCAGAGGGCGACTTTGATGCGATTCTGTTCATTACACCAAGGAAGCCAAAGATACAAATCCAACCTAAAAACCAACCATACAGCTTTCGATACAAGGCCCAGAAACCCGTAAAGAAGAATGCCGCCCAATTCCAACTGGGATGTAGGCCCCCGCCTTTTTCATCGAATGTTTCAAACTTGTCGAGGTAGTATGTTTGGTTTTTCGTACCTATTGCCGCCTCATAAAGGTTCGTCGGCTGTGTGTCGGAAAAATCTTTCATCGTTCCTCCGCTTGTGATCAATGGACGCCTATCTCGGGATATCTCTTCCGCCATCTATGAAGTTAGGTTCAGGTCTGGCCTTTTGCCACATTGGGTAGTGTCCCAATTCCCGGTGTAAATCAACAGCCCGGACAGGCTGATTCACACGGTATTCGGCTGGGCACGGCGGCCGCCCAAGTCGGCACAGTATCGCAGAGGGACTACCGAGCCTCAACCTCCATGTTACGCCGGTTCGGGCTTCGCTCGTCGTTCTGCTCCAGCATCATCGCGCCCATCAGGCGCACGATGGAGGGCTCATTGCGGAAGATGCCCACGACATGGGTGTGGCCCTTGATCTCCGCGTTGAGTCGTTCAAGCGGGTAAGTGCTGTAAATCTGCGTCTAGTGCAACCGCAAGGCCCAGATCAACTGACCACAAACCGCCGTCTGATCCATCAATCGACGCGGACACCCTATGGCGTTCGCTCCCTTCGATCGCGCTGTTGACCGCCCACGGGGGCCGAACCGTTCAAATGTGATAGGCGCAAGTAATGCTCCCAGATGACTTCATGCGCAGAGGCCAAGTACTTCCTGCGCAACTGCCCGGGCGCCAGGATGGATGGCGACCGCAACGGCATTCCCTGTGAACAGCAGTGGTGCAGCAAGTAGGCCGTCAGCCCCAAGGCCTTGATCAATGGTTTTGCCAGGCGCAGACGGCATCAATACCATAGCGTCTTATGACCATTCGACGCTGGGATCGGGCCGTTTTGATGCCGAAACATGCCGAATTCGAGCACCCGACATCGCCAACGCTTCCCGTGTTGGGCCAGCCGACCGCAGATTGACAAACGTACGCATTTGCGTACCATTCAGCCTTCTCAGAGAAAGACCGCCATGAACACCATCACCGCTAGCGAAGCGCGCGCCAACCTGTACCGGCTGATCGACCAGACAGCAGACTCCCACGAGCCGATCATCATTTCCGGCAAGCGAAGCAGCGCGGTTCTGCTTTCTGCGGACGATTGGAGCGCCATCCAAGAGACGCTGTATCTGCTGGCGGTGCCCGGCATGCGGGAGTCCATCAAGGAAGGCATGGCCGAACCCCTGGCCGACAGCTCGAAGGCGCTGGAGTGGTGAACTGGACCCTGGTGTATGCGCGGCTGGCGATGAAAGACGCCCCCAAGCTGGCCGCAAGCGGTCTGAAGCCCAAGGCGCAGGAACTGCTTGAGATACTGGCCAACGACCCGTTCCAGAAACCGCCTCCCTTCGAGAAGCTGGTGGGCGATCTGGCTGGCGCCTACTCCCGCCGCATCAACATCCAGCACCGCCTGGTGTACGAGGTCTTCGCCCAGGAAAAGACGGTGCGCGTGCTGCGGATGTGGACCCACTATGAATGAACCCGGAGGCTCCAGGGGAATGAACGGCGCAAGAAGCTCAGGCAAGACCCTGGCGTTCAGCCCGCCGCCATGCCTGAGGTCCTGATTTCATAGCGCCTTGTGACCATTTGGCGATGGGCAGGCGGACAACAGACTCGAATAGAGCAGATCGTCGGGTTCCTTTTCGACAGGTGTCGATGCCAGAAACGCAGCAGCCCGGTGTCATATCAAAGGACTGCGAGGCAGGATGCTTCCCCCCTGGCTTGAACCCCGATGGCCGGCGGAAGACCTCGCCCCGCCTCCGCTCGGGCACTGGCCTGCCGGGGCGTCCGCCCGCGCTGGCGCTTGAATGCGCGGGTGAAGGCCGCGGAGGCAGCCCTCTTGTCGCAACATCAGGCGCGCAATAACATGCACTCTGCACCCACCCCGGGTGATCTACAAGGAGGAGACATGCAATTCAAACACGTGTGCCTGTTGGGCATCATCAGCTCACTTCCGTTCGGCCTGGCCTTCGTCCTGGCTCCTGAAGCCTCTTCGGCCATCTATGGCATCACGGGCTGGAACCCCGGCACGGCCACCATCGGGAGGCTTTTTGGAGCTGCACTTCTGTACGTCGGCGCTACGCAAATCGCAGTTCGAGGGATGACGGATGTTGGCGTTCAACGCGGCCTCGCCATCGGCTTCGGGCTACTGAGCGCGGTGGCAACAGTCATCCTCGCTCACGCCGTCATCGCCGGCGCAGCCAATGCGATGACATGGTCGTCAGTCGTCATCTATGCGTTCTTCGTGGTCGCATGGGCATCTGTCGCCATGCGGCGAACCTAGTGAGCACAACGACAGGCGTCGCTCTAGAAACACCCGGCAGGCGGCGGCAGCCGCACCCAATGTTGGTTTGCTCGAACGCAGCGCCGCCACCGACGGTCGAACACCTGAACGCCGGGCACAAGAAAAAACTGGGTGATGTGGACACCGGCCCGGTCGCAACGCTTTCGGCGACAGCATCGGTATCAATACCATAGCACCTAGCGACCACGGGACAATGGGATCGGGCCGGTTGGATACCAAGAATCGCCCAAACTGCACTTTCCGGGCAGTTCACCCTCACCCCGCCCTCTCCCAGTGGGACAGGGAGTGAAATCCAGGATCGGGCGTGCGCAGACCGGCCGCTTCGGTCTGGCTGCCCGCGCGCTCAGTCGAACGACGGCGTCTCGGGTCTGGCCACGGGCTTGCCGGCGGCGGCCCAGGCGTCGAAGCCGCCGGCGATGGACAACACGTTCAAATAGCCCATGTCGTGCAGCGCGGCGGCGCACAGGGCCGCGCGGCCGCTGGTCTTGCAGTACAGCACCACCTTGATGTCGCGCGCCTGCAAGGCGGGCGCGCCACTGAACTTGAATTCGAGCAGGCCGCGCGAGATGTGGACCGCCCCCGGCAGGTGGCCGGCGGCGTATTCGTCGGCCTCGCGCACGTCGACCAGCACGTCGGCGTCGCGGATCGCCTGTTCGGCGTCCTGCACGGGAATCTCCTGTACGCGGCTCTTGGCGGCAACGACGAGGTCATGGGCGGTTTTCATGGTGGGCGCTCCTGATGCAAAGTGAATGAATGATCGACGAATAAGGGCGTACGCCGGGTTCAGCGGGCGGCTGCGATGGCAGGTGGATTGCGCCGCCCGACCCAGCGGGTGACATGCGCCAGCCCCTGGTGGCCGGGCCCCTCGGCAAGAACGGTCTCGCCGTGCCAGGACAGCACGGGCGTGAGCAGGCCGGCGAAATCGGCGTCGAGCTGCTCGGGCGTGTAGAGCATGTCGGCGTCCTTCGGTCCGCCGCTGCCGTGCGCGAGTTGCGCGGGGTGAAAGGCTTCCAGCAGCAGCCAGCCGCCGGGTGTGAGCCCGGTGGCCAGGCGACGATGCGCGCCGGCACGGATGCCGGAGGGCAGGTGGGTGTAGATCAGCACCACGGCGTCCACGCTGGCGGGCGCTGGCGACCAGTCGCTCAGGTCGGCCAGCTCGGTCGCCAGCGCCACGCCCTCGCGTTGGGCCAGCGCCCGGGCTTTTTCGAGGCCCACCGCGGACGAGTCCACCGACGTCACCCGGTGGCCCTGCTGCGCCAGCCAGACGCCGTTGCGGCCCTCGCCGTCGCCGGGCACCAGCACGTCGGCGGGCGCGCTCAGGCGCGCGGCCTGCTCGCGCAGGAAGGCGTTGGGTTCGGTGCCGTATTTGTAGCCCGGCTCGGCAAAACGCTGGTCCCAGAAGTTCATGGTGCGTGGATTCTTGCGTGGATGCGGCGCGTGGTGCGCCAGACGGCCCAAAGCACCAGCGGTATCAGCGCGCCGGTGGCGATCTCGGGGTTCACCGGAACGCCGGACGCCTTGAGCGCCTTGCCGCCATACAGCAGCAGGCTGACCACGTAGTAAGAGATGGCGGCGATCGACAGGCCTTCCACCGTGGATTGCAGGCGCAGCTGCAACTCCTGGCCACGGGTGAGCTTTTCCAGCAATTGCTGGTTCTGCACCTCGGTGGCGATATCCACCCGCGTGCGCAGCAAGGCGCTGGCGCGGGAAATGCGCTCCGACAGCGAGACCAGCCGCTGGCCCGTCGCGGCCACCGTGGCCATGGCCGGTGAAAGCCGGCGCTGCATGAACTCGCCCAGCATCTGGGTGCCGGGGATGGCTTTCTCGCGGAGCTCGGTGATGCGCTGGCCCACCAGCGTGTCGTAGGCGCGCGTCGCGGCGAAGCGGTAGCTGTGCTCGGCCGTGGCGCGCTCCACCTGGGCCGCCAGCGACACCAGCGTGTCCAGCAGGTCCTGGTCGGAGGCCGACTTGTTTTCCAGCCGCGCGGTGATGTCCGACAGTGCCGATTCGGCCTGCGACAGCATCGGGCCGAGCGCCTTGGCCACGGGCAGGCCGCGCAAGGCCATCAGCCGGTAGGTCTCCAGCTCCAGCAGGCGCTGGGCGATGCGGCCGGCGCGGGTGTCGGTGGTGCCGGGCGGCGCGATGACCAGCATGCGCTCGAAGCCGTCCGCTCCGATGCGGAACTCGGTCAGCGCCCAGGAATGCCCGTTGCCCAGCTGCGACGCGACCAGGGTGTGCCCGCCAAACCAGGTCTGCCCCAGGCTCATGAGCGCGCGCTCGTCCGACAGGTCGCCGGTGACCAGGGCCAGCTGGATCGCTGCCACGGTGCGCCCGGGAATGCCGCGCAGCCATTCGGGCGCCACGGCGGGGGCCGACAGCAAGTCCGGCGCCTGTGCGCCGAGCAGGGCGGCATCCGGCAAGGGCTGCACGATGACGTAGCCCGTGAACTCCGTGTGGCGCTCCCACTTGACGGTGTGATCGGCAAAACGCAGGCGCAGAAAATTGCCGTTCAATTGCTCCGGCGCCAGGCCCTGCTGCCCCGGCAGGCGGCGCAGGTGGGCGCATTCCATCTCGCGCGTGACGCCTTCATTGAGCACGGCCACCTGGACGATCAGCGCCGGCACGCGGATTCGTGCCGAGGGGCGCGAGTGCACTTCGTTGTGCAGGGTGGCGCGCTGCGGGTCGTCGGGCGGCAGCAGGCCGTCCGGCGCGTGCCGGGGCGCGGGGGCTGCGGGGTCCAGGGAGAAATCGGGGCTCATGAGGTAATTTTGCAGCGGCTCGCCGGGTGGAATTCGGGCGTGCAGGCAGGCACGCCCACCTGTTCAGTCCCGTATTGATAGCTGCTCATGGCCATTCGACGCTGGGATGAGGCTGTTTTTAAGCGGAAAGCAGGCCACCGCGTCAACCACGCCGCCCCAGCATGGTCTCCAGTTCGCCCAGAATGGCCGGCAACCCGGAAGCCAGCGCTCCATCCGGGGCGACCCGTGCGCCGATCTCCTGCTCCAGCAGGCAGACCGTCATGCGCACATAGGTGCTGTCCAGCGCGCGGCGCACGGCCGAGAATTGCTGCGCCACCTTCAGGCAGTCTTCACCGCGCTCGACCATGCGCTGGATGCCTCGCAGCTGGCCTTCCGCGCGCCGCAGGCGGTTCAGCACATCGGTGCGGGCGCCAGGCTCCATCAGGCCGCCGGTAGCGCAATCGACCGGCGCGGCAGCGGGGCTCTCGGGCAAAGCCGCAGCCTCGCGGTCGGCGTCGCTTTTTCGGGGTTGCGCGTTGGCCATCACGGGGCTCCCTTGTCCGGCGCGGCGCCGGCGACGTTCATCATGGCCATCGGCTCGGGGGCCAGCAGACTGCCATCGCGCAGGCCTTTCACCGTGGCCAGCGCCAGCGCCGCGATCACCAGCGAGCTCAGCGCCAGAAGCAGCATGGCCAGCGCCTGGAAGGCGCCCGAGGCGCCTTCGGCCAGGCGCAGCGTCAGCGCGCTGAAGGCCGCCAGCGGGAACGACAGGGCCCAGAACGGCACCGTGAACGGCTGCGAAACGGCCCGCTTGAAGACGCTGGCCGACCAGGCCAGGAAGAACAAGCCGATGCCCCAGGCGACCCAGGCCAGCACCGTCGGGGCGCCGAGTTGCAACGCGCCCAGCCCGATCACGGCCGGTGGAGCGATGGTGATGAAAGTCGTGGGCAGCAGGCGCTCGGGCCACAACCCGCTGACGCCCACCCGCACGGCCAGCAGCGTCAGCGCCACCGGCCACAGGAACAGGCCGATGCCGAACTGCGCCGCCGACCATTCGGGAAAGCCCAGCGTGACCCCCGCCAGCGGCGGCACCACGTTGCCCACCACGGGAATGAACAGCGCCGGGGTGATGGACGGCCAGAACGGGGTGCCGTCCTTGCCCCCGATGTTCGGACGAAGCCAGCGCGACAGCGCCCAGACGGTGACGCCAAACTGCCAGACCGCGCCCACCACCCACAGCACCTTGGCCGCCAGCGACGGGCCCGTCAACTGCGTGGCCACCGTGGCCAGCAGCAGCAGCGAAATCGGCATGGCAGCCACGAAGACATGGCGCACCGGATGGTTCAGGTCCTCCTCCAGCGCTTTTGGATAACGCTGCCAGCGCACCAGCGACAGGACGGCCAGCACCACCGCCACCAGCGCGGCCAGCGCACCCACGACCAGCGCGCCGGCGCCGGCCATCTCGCCCATCAAGGGTACAGCCCGGTGCCAGGCCAGCGACAGGCCGCACAGGCCCATGACGATGGCAAACCAGCCGGGCATGAGGAACTTGAGCGGGGTGGCGTGATGAGACATGGTGGCGGTTCGGGTGGAGGATGCAAGGGGACAGGCGGCCCGCGCGCTTATTTGAGGCGGGCGCCGGTGCTGTCGAGCACTTCAACGGTGATCGGAATGCCCTGCCCCACGCTTTGCGTGACGGTGCAGAAGGCCTCGAACTGACCCAGCACGCGCTCCAGATGTTCCAGTGACGCCGCCGGCACGCCCAGCGTGAGCACGGCCTTCATCGACAGCACGCGCATGCGGCTTTCGGCGTTGCGGCCCACCTCGGCCGTCACGGTGCAGCGGATCGGCTCCGGCGCCTGCTTGAACTTGCGCAACGCAAACAGCAACGAGTCCGACAGGCAGTTGCCCACGGCCGCGCTCAGCAGCTGCACCGGAGAGGGCCCAAGGCCTGCGCCCAGCGGCGCAGGCTCGTCGCCGGTCAAGACCGGCACATCACCACCGAAGTGGATGTCGAAACGGTAGTCGTGCTGCTGGACCAGGGTGACCTGGATGGTGGTGTCGCTCATGGTGTCTCCGTCGTGGGGGGTGCCAGGGGCGCTGGCGCTTCAGGTGTAGCGGCCGAACGCGGTGAAGGTCCGGGCAAAAGGCGGCTTGATGGCGGCGGCCGCCTTCAGCAAGGCCGCGTTGTCGGTGCCGCGCAGCGCGTCAGACAGACGGGACAGGGCTTGCGTCACATCGGCCATGCCCTTGTTGAACTGCGCCTGCTGCGCCTCACTCAGCTGGTAGACCTTCGGATCGGGCAGGTTCTGTTCCACGCTGCGCCACAGGGCGTGGGCCTCGGCGTAGGTCTTTTCCGTCTCCGCCCGCTTGGCCGGCGTCAGGTCCTGCGGCTTGAGGGTGTTCCCCGCCAGGGCCAGCACTTCCATGGGCTCATGAAAAGCGGTCAGGCGGTCCATGAAATAGTCCACGCCCTGTGCGCTGCGCAGTTTCATCAGGTCGATGCGCACGTCCTCCAGGGCCGTGTGCGCCGCTGCGTTGTTGCCAGCGGCCATCGCCTTTCGGGCCTCCGCCAGTGCATGGTCCACCTGGGCCAGGGTCTTGCGTGCGGCGGCCGCCTGGGCGGGCGCCTTTCCGGAAAGATCTTTCAGCAGCGCAGCACGCAGGGCGGGCCATTCAGCGTCCAGGCGCTGCATCGCCGCGCGCGCCTTGGCGGCCGCGGCGGTGTCGCCCGGTTTGGCGTTGGTCAGCGACAAGGCCGGGATGTAGACCGCGTCCAGCGCGATGCTGTTGTCCAGGATGGCGGCCTGCGCACTCCCAAACAAGGCCAGTGCGAGACCGATCGCGGCATATCCGCGACGAAAGCGGGGACCAAAAGCGCGACTCATGCGAAGCCTTTCACGAGCGGGGTCGTTGTCAGCAATAGCTCAACGGCTGCACGACGGCCCGGAATCCGGCACGCCGAGCTTGCGCAGCAGGATGCCGGGCGGGCAGAAGCCGGTGAAGCCGGACTGGAACAGGTTGAAGCCGACAAAGGCGGTGAAGGCGAGGAACCACCGGCTGATGAAAATGGGACTGCCTTCGATGCCAAGAGCCAGCGAAAGCATGACAAAAAAACCGGCCATGATGCGGATGTAGCGTTCAACGGTCATAAAAACCTCCTGGAATCGAAAAATGAAAGGGGTGAAAGTGTTGGCTCACTTGGTCACGCGAACAAGGCCGACCAGTTTGAGGATGTATTTTTCGTAGATGGGTTCGGAGTTGCCGGATTTCATCTTGCTGAGGAAATATTTTTCGTAGGCAATCTTGGC
>Ga0116180_1002922_pt1 | contig 13184 bp, 10 predicted proteins | sample AD_UKC073_MetaG_FD_89804 | JGI IMG/M metagenome (GOLD analysis project Ga0116180, IMG submission 89804) | Active sludge microbial communities of municipal wastewater-treating anaerobic digesters from USA - AD_UKC073_MetaG | ecosystem: Engineered > Bioreactor > Anaerobic > Digestate | place: USA...
CTGCGCGGCGCCGCGCTCTCGCCGAAGGGCTCCTCGCCCCTGGCCTCGGCCACGGAGTGGGTCGCCACGACCTGCCCCGCCTGCGGAGGGCCCGCGGAGCGCGACACCGACACGATGGACACCTTCGTCGACTCGTCGTGGTACTTCCTGCGCTACTGCTCTCCCGGCTACACCGAGGGCCCGTTCGACCCGGAGCGGGTCCGCGACTGGATGCCGGTGGCGCAGTACGTGGGCGGCGTGGAGCACGCCATCCTCCACCTGCTCTACATGCGCTTCTTCAGCAAGGTGCTGCGCGACATGGGCATGCTCGACTTCGACGAGCCGATGCTGCGCCTGCTGAACCAGGGACAGGTCGTCAACCAGGGCAAGGCCATGAGCAAGTCGCTGGGCAACGGCGTCGACCTCGGCAAGCAGATCGACGAGTTCGGCGTCGACGCGGTGCGCCTCACCATGGTGTTCGCGGGTCCCCCGGAGGACGACATCGACTGGGCCGACGTGTCCCCGGCGTCGAGCCTGAAGTTCCTGCAGCGGTCCTACCGCCTGGCAAGCGACGTGACGTCGGCCCCGGGGGCCGACTTCGCCACCGGCGACGCCGCGCTGCGCAAGGCCACGCACAAGTGCATCACCGAGGTGACCCAGCTGCTCGAGTCGGGCCGCTTCAACGTCGCCGTCGCGCGCACGATGGAGCTGGTCAACGCCACCCGCAAGGCCATCGACGGCACCGCCGGCCCGGCCGACCCTGCGGTCCGCGAGGCCGCGATGTTCGTCGCGCAGTCGTTGAGCGTCGTCGCCCCGTACGTGGCGGAGGAGATGTGGGAGGTGCTCGGCCTGCCGCCGTCGATCGCCAACAGCCAGTGGCCGACGGCGGACGCGTCCCTGATCGTCGACGACACCGTCACGATGGTCGTCCAGATCCAGGGCAAGATCCGCGGCAAGCTCGAGGTGCCCGCCGACATCACCGAGCAGACCGCGCTCGAGCTGGCGCTGGCCGACGAGGCGGTGCAGCGCTCGCTGGCGGGCCGCGAGGTGATCAAGGTCATCGCGCGCCTGCCCAAGATGCTGAGCCTGGTTCCCGCCGCCGGTTGACGAGACGCGTCGACGAGGCCGCCCTCGATCATCGTTATCGAGGGCGGCCTCGTCTATTCGCTCAGTGAAGCTCGATGGTCTTCACGGCGAGGATCTGGTCGCGAATGTAGCGGTTGGCGTGCGCGGCGAGGTCGTCGCCGTCGGACCATAGGTTGCGCCAGATGCCGAGCGTGTTGCTGAGCGTCGCGGAGACCACGGCAGAGGAGAACGACTCGAAGGTGATGGGGCCGTCGTAGCCCAGCCGCGCCAGCGCGCGGAACGTGATGGCGAAGTCCACCGAGCCGGTACCGAGGTATCCGCGGTGGCTCTCGCCGATGTGCACATAGCCGAGCCGCTCGCCGGCGTCGAGGAACGGCTGGAAGAGGTCCGACTCCTCGATGTTCATGTGGTACGTGTCCAGGTGCACGCCCGCCCAGCCGTGCCCGACCTCGTCGAGGTAGGCGAGGGCCTGGCGCCCGGTGTTGAGGAGGTTGGTCTCGTACCGGTTGACGACCTCGAGCGCCAGCCTGATACCCAGGCTCTGCGCCTTTCGGGAGAGGTCCGCGATCGCGGCGGCGCTGTTCGCGCGGCCGGCCTCGGAACAGGGCGCCATGTGCTTCCGCATGGCGCCGTAGATCACGCCGCACAGGTGGGTGCCGCCCATCTCGGCGGTCTTCTCCAGCGCGGCGTCGAGCAGCGCCGCCCCGGCGGCGACGATCGCGGGATCCTCGCTGCTGATGTCGGCGTCGACGGGGAGCCCGAGGCTGGCCGTGACCTGCAGGCCTTCGCCCTCGACCGCGCGGCGGGCCGCGGCGGCGTCGAAGGAGAACGGGTCCATCAGGGGATACTCGATCAGGTCGACGCCGGCCTGTGCTGCCCGCTTCGCGGACTGTTCGATGCCCGCGGTGTCGAACTCGCCGGTGAACACGAGAGCGTGGCACCCAATCGGAGATGTCATGGCGTTGTCCCTTCTTCAGCCTTCTATGCTGCCTAGTCTCGCGTGAGTTCTCCACAGATGTCTCCGCGCGCGGAAAACGGAGGCTCTCTTTTGACATCACACCCGCATGGAGCGCGTGGACGTCGAGGAGGTTGCACGGGCCCGGCTGGCTTACATCGGCGCGGGGCACGGCGCGATCGGCGGTCCGCGGCGCGCCGCCGACGACGGCGTTCCCGACGAGCCTCCTCTTCCCGGGCCGGCGGTCCCGCTTCCCGAGCCGTCCGAGCCGCCGCGGGGCGCGGCACCGGCTCGATGGCGCCTGCCGCGGGGCATCACGCTCCGGCATCTCGCCGTCGTGGCGCTGTTGCTCCTCAGCGGGGTGGGGATCGCGGTGGCGGCGCTCGGGCGCAGCTCCGCGACGGAGGTTCCCCTCGCGCCGATCGTCAGCACCGCGGCGGTCGCCGCCCCGCCCGGCCCTTCTCCGTCTCCGACGCCGAGGCTGCTGCGGGTTCACGTCGCCGGTGCGGTCGTGCGGCCCGGCGTGGTCGAGCTCCCCGAGGGGGCCATCGTGCGAGACGCGATCGAGGCCGCCGGAGGGCTGGCGGAAGGGGCGGACCCGGCGCTGTTGAACCTCGCGGCCGCGGTCACGGACGGCTCGCAGGTGGTGATCGGCACCGCGGAGGCTCCGCTGGGCGAGGTGCGCGGAGAGGCCGGAGGGGGTGGGACGCCCGGCGGCGGTAAGGGAGCCGCGGTCGACCTCAACGCGGCGACGGCGTCCGAGTTGGAGGCGCTGCCGGGGGTGGGGCCGGTGACGGCGGCGGCCATCCTCGCGTGGCGCGAGGAGAACGGCCGGTTCACCAGCGTCGACGAGTTGCAGGAGATCAGCGGGATCGGGCCGAAGACGCTCGAGAAGCTGCGGCCCTTGGTGACGACATGAGCCCCGCCTCTGATGCCGCGACCGGAGGCCGGGAGGGCGACGGCGGCCCGGGCGAGCACCGCGGCGACGGCCCTTCGCCGGCGCGGCACGACCTCCGGCTCGTCCCCTTCGCCGTGGCGTGCTGGGGTGGAGCGTTCGTCGGGGTATCGGGCTGGCGCCCGGACCGCGAGACGCTGCTGGCGTTGGTGGTGGGGGTGCTCCTGCTCGGGATCGTCGCGGTTAGGGCGCGGCGCCCGTGGCTCGCGCTGTGCCTGCTGACCGTGCTGCTCGCGTCGCTCGCCGCGGGCGCGCGCTCCTGGGCGCTCCACGAGTCCCCGGTCGCAGGGCTGGCGGCCGACGGCGCGAGCGGCGTCGCGCGGTTCCGCCCTCGCGCCGAGCCTCGACCTGCGGGGGAGGTCGTGGTCGTCCGGGGTGAGCTGCTGAGCTTCGAGGGCCGCGGTCGGCGGGTCGAGGCGCGGCTCCCCGTCGTGCTGCTCGGGGTCGGGGCGCAGGGGGAGCAGGCGATGGGGTTGGTCCCGGGGGCGAGCTACGACGCGCGCGTGCGGCTGGGCGCAACCGATCCGGGCGACTCCGCCGCGGCGCTCCTCAGCCTCCGCGGCGAGCCCACCCGGGTGGACGCCCCGGGGCCGCTGGACGCGCTCGCCAACGGGCTGAGGTCGGGGCTGCGCGCTGCGGTTGCGCACTCGCCGCCGGAGCAGGCGGCGCTGGTGCCCTCGCTCGTGGTGGGGGACACGTCGGCCGTGACTGACGAGATGAGCGAGGCCTTCAAGGCCACCGGCCTCACGCACTTGATGGCAGTCTCCGGAGCCAACCTGACGTTGACCCTGGTCGTGCTCCTGGCGGCCGTCCGCGGCGCCGGACTCCGCGGATGGTGGGTGCGAGGGGCGGCGGTCGTCGGCGTCGGCGGGTTCGTGCTCGTGTGCGGACAGGACCCGTCGGTGCTGCGTGCCGCGGCCATGGGCCTCGTGGCGCTCGCGGCCACCGGCGTGGCCCGAGGGTCGAGGAGCGTCCGCGGGCTCGCGGTCGCGGTGTGCGCGCTGATGTGGATCGACCCGTGGTTGGCGGCCTCGGCGGGGTTCGCGTTGTCGGCGGCGGCCTGCGCCGGGATCGTGCTGCTCGGCCCGAGGCGCGTCGCCGCGCTGGTGCGCTGGTGCCCGAGGTGGGTGGCGGAGGCGTTGGCCGTCGCCCTGGCCGCGCAGCTGGCCACCCAGCCGATCGTCACGGCCATCAGCGGCCAGGTGTCGGTGGTAGGGGTGCTCGCGAACGTGCTGGCCGCGCCCTTCGTCGGCCCCACCACCGTCCTCGGGTTGGCCGCCGCGCTGCTGAGCTTCTGGCCCGCGCTCGCCGTCGGGCCGGGCTGGGCGGCGGGATGGTGCGCGCAGCCCATCCTGTGGCTCGCGCACGCCTGGGCCGCACTCCCGTCCGCCGCGTGGTCGTGGGAGACGACGCCGCTCGGGGTGATCCTCGTCGGGGCAGGCTCGGCGGGCATGGCAGCCCTCCTCGTGGTCGTGCTGCGCTCGCCGTGGGGAGGCGCGGGATTCGTCGCCGTCCTCGCGGCGGCGTGCCTCGTCCGCCCCGTCCCGCTGGGCTGGCCGGGGGAGTGGGCGGCGGCGTTCTGCGACGTGGGACAGGGAGACGCCACCGCCATCCGGGCGGGTCCGCGCGCGGCGGTGCTGATCGACGCGGCTCCCGAGGCCCGCGACGCCGTCGCGTGCCTGGACTCCCTCGGGGTGGACGAGGTTCCGCTGTTGGTGCTGACGCACTACCACGCGGACCACGTCGGCGGCGCGGAGGAGATCCTCGAGCGGTTCCGTCCGCGGATGGTCCTCGTGCGCGAGGGGGAGCCGCCCGGGTGGCTGGTCGCCGCCGCCGAGCGCTCGGGCTCAGAACTGCGGGTGGCCCTGCCGGGCGAGTCGGTCGCCGTCGGCGAGGCGACGTGGACCACGGTGTCGGTGGGGGCCGCGTCGGCCCTGGCAGAGGGAGCGGCCGAGGAGGGGCGCGACGGCGTCGGCGACGGCTCCGCAGAGAACGACGCGTCCGTCGTGGGCGTCGCGGAGGTCCATCCCGCACGCGGCGAGGGGCGCGACGGGCCGTCGGCGCTCCGGGTGCTCCTGGCGGGCGATGCCGAGCCTGCCGGCCAGGCGCGGGCCCTGAGGTCGGCGGCGCTCCTCGACCTCGACCTGAGCGCCGACGTGCTCAAGCTGCCCCACCACGGCTCGGCCCGCCAGGAGCCCCGCTTCTTCGCCGCGAGCGGGGCGAGCCTCGCGGTCGCGAGCGCGGGCGCCGACAACGACTACGGGCACCCGGCCAAGGCGGCGCTCGACCTCGCCGCCGCGAACGGCATGGCCGTCGCGCGCACCGACACGCAGGGCACCATCCTCGTCGCCCGCGCCGATGCGGCGCTGCGCATCACGACGAGCCGGAGGGGCTCGCTCCCAGGTCGGTGAGGGCTCGGCCGATCCACTCCCGCGCCACGTGCCTGCGGAACCCCTTAGCCTGGATCGAGGCTTAGGCGCGGGGCTCCAGGCCGGCGGCGAGGTACATGGCGTCGATCGCGACCATGGTGGCGACCGAGTCCGCGGGACCGGTCAGGATGGGGGAGCCGTCGCGGACCGCGGCGACGAACACCTCGAGTTGGCGGGCGTAGCTGCTCGGCTGCTCGGCCACGTCGATCGCGGTCGTCTCGCCGTCGACGGTCAGCGTCAGGCTGCAGCCCTCCTGCGGCTTCACGAAGCCCTCGACCTGGATCACGCCGCGGGTGCCCGTGATGGTGGCCGACTGACGCTCGACCTCCTCGAGGAGCGAGCTGGAGATCGTCCCGGTGACGCCGCTCGGGAAGCGGACCTCGGCGGTCAGGGCCTCGTCGAGGCGCGGGTCCGTGGACGGGCGGAACGTCGCGGAGACCACCTCGGGCTCCTCGCCGGCGATGCTGCGCGCGAAGTGGAGCGAGTAGCAGCCCAGGTCCATCGTCGAGCCGCCGGCCAGGTCCTGGATGTAGCGGATGTTGGTGCGGTCCGGCAGGTTCACGTCGAACCAGGCGCTGACATCGACGAGATCGCCCACGGCGCCCGAGCGCACCAGGCGCAGGGCCTCCTCGAACAGCGCGTGGTAGCGGTAGTGGAACGCCTCCATGACCACGCGGTCCGACGTCTCCGCGCGGGCGGCGACGGCGCGCGCCTCCTCCGCGTTCGACGCGAACGGCTTCTCGACCAGCACGTGCTTGCCCGCGTCGAGGGCGGCGACGGTCCAGCGGCCGTGCTCCGAGTTCGGCAGCGGGATGTAGACGGCGTCGACGTCCGCGTCGGCCAGCAGGTCCTCGTAGGTGTCGTGCACGCGGAAGATCCCGTGCGCGGCGGCGTACTCCTCCGCGCGGGAGCGGTTGCGCGCCGCGACGGCGTACAGCTCGACCTCCGGGTTCTCGGTGGCGGGGGCGATCAGCGCGGACGCGTGATGCCGGCGGCGCCCAGGATGCCGAAACGCAGCGGCGCGGTCATGGGTTCTCCTCAAAGGCGAGACGTGGTGGTCCCTCAGTCTAGGGGCGTGTCTCCCCAGCGGCCGCTCATTCGATATCGTGCGGGAAACGACCCGGACAAGGATGGATCATGGACAAACTCATCTATGGATCGGCCTACTACGACGAGTACATGCCCGTCGATCGCATAGGTGAGGACGTCGCCATGATGAGGGCGGCCAACCACACCACCGTCCGGATTGCGGAGTCCACATGGAGCACGATGGAGCCGCAGCCCGGCGTGTTCGACTTCACGTACGTCGACCGCGCGATCGACGCCATGGAAGCGGCGGGCATCGACGTGATCGTCGGCACCCCGACCTATGCCGTGCCGTCGTGGCTGGTGCAGTCCCACCCCGACGTGCTTGCGCCTACTCGCGCGGGCGCGCCGCGCTACGGTGCCCGCCAGATCATGGACATCACCAACCCGGCCTACCGCTTCTACGCCGAGCGGGCGATCCGTCGGCTCATGGAGCACACCGCCGGCCGCGCCGCCGTCGTCGGGTTCCAGCTCGACAACGAGACGAAGTACCACAACACCGTCTCGCCGTACGTGCAGCGCGCATTCGTCAAGCACCTCCGCGACCGTTTCGACGACGACCTGGCGGCCCTCAACCGCGCCTTCGGGCTCGACTACTGGTCCAACAGGATCGGCGCCTGGGAGGACTTCCCCGACGTCCAGGGCACCATCAACGGGTCGCTCGGCTCCGCCTTCGACCGCTTCCGACGCGGGCTCGTCGAGGAGTTCCTCGGCTGGCAGGCGGGCATCGTGCGCGAGTACGCCCGCGAGGATCAGTTCGTCACCCAGAACTTCGACTTCGACTGGAAGCCCGGCTGGTCCTACGGCATGCAGCCCTCCGTCGACCACTTCGCCGCCGCGCGCACCGTCGACGTCGCCGGCGTCGACATCTACCACCCCACGCAGTCGAGCCTCACCGGCATCGAGATCGCCTTCGGCGGCGACATGATGCGCTCGGTCAAGGGCGGCGCCAACTACCTCGTCCTCGAGACCCAGGCGCAGGGCCAGATGGGCTGGCTGCCCTACCCCGGGCAGTTGCGGCTTCAGGCCTACAGCCACCTCGCCAGCGGCGCCGACGGCGTCATGTACTGGCATTGGCACTCCATCCACCACTCCTTCGAGACCTACTGGAAGGGGCTGCTCTCCCACGATCTCGCCTCGAACCCGACCTACGAGGAGTCGGCCGTGGTCGGCCGCGAGTGGGCGGAGCACGGCGCCTCACTGCTGCACCTGCAGAAGGCCAACCGCGTCGCGATCATGGTGTCCAACGAGGCACTCACCGCGCTGAACTGGTTCGCGCTCGAGACCGGCTTCGTCGACGGCGCGTACCGCCCGTCGATCGGGTACAACGACGTCCTGCGGTGGATGTACGACGCGCTGTTCGCGCTGAACGTCGAGGTCGACTTCGTCCACGCCGAGAGCGACGATCTCGACCGCTACGCGCTGATCCTCACCCCCGCCCTGTACAGCGCGCCGCAGGCGACCGTCGACCGGTTGCGGGACTTCGTCGCCGGCGGCGGCCACCTCCTCTCCACCTTCCGGACAGTCGTGGCCGACGAGAACGTCGAGGTCTGGCACGACGCCGCGCCGCACGGTCTCACGGACGTCTTCGGCGCCACCTACAACCAGTTCTCCACCCCTGACGGCGCGCGCGTCGCCTTCGCCGACGAGGCCATCCCGACGACGGACGCCGAGGCGGTGCTCGAGCTGCTCCGGCCCACCGGAGCGGAGGTGCTCGCGTCGTACGCGCACCCCGCGTGGAGCGAGTACGCGGCGGTCACCCGCAACGCGTTCGGCGAGGGGGAGGCCACCTATCTCGCCACCAAGGTCGCCCCGGAGACGCTGGGGGCGCTCCTGGCCGACGCCGTGCGTCGCGCGGGCCTGTGGGAGTGGCCGCAGGAACTCGCGGGCAGCCTGACCGTGCGGCGCGGCACCAATGGGCGGGGCCGTCCTGTCACCTACTTCCTCAACTACTCGGGCGCGCCCGTGACGGTCGAGGTCCCGGTGACCGGTGACGTCGTTGTCGGCAACCCGATCGAGGGTGGGCGGCTGACGGTCGGCCCGTGGGACCTCGCCGTCGTCGAGGGGGCTGACGGATAACTATTCTTAGTGCCATGTCGTCGCCCTTTGGCTCATCGTTGCTTGTCACCGGCCCTGAGGCGCTGCTCGCGCAGCGCGTCGTCTCGGACGTCAAGGCGCGCGCGCTCGCCGCGCAGCCGGGCGCGGACATCAACGAGATCAACGCGGCAGACCTCGAGTTCTCCATGCTGTCCGAGGTCGTGGGCGGGTCGCTGTTCGCCAGCCACATCGTCGCCGTCATCGACGACGTCGGCGCCTGCCCGGCCGGCGTCGTCGACCAGCTCGTCGCCGTCGCCGCCGATCCCTCGGACGAGCTGTGCCTCGTCCTGATCCACCAGGGCGGCAACAAGGGCCGCGGGCTGATCGACAAGCTCAAGAAGGCGAAGGTCCCGGTCGAGGCCGTCGCGCAGGTCAAGCCGTGGGACCTGTCGAAGTTCGTGGCCGACGAGGCTCGTCGCCGAAAGGTGAAGCTGGGGCCGGACGCCGCGAAGGAGCTGGTGGCCGCCGTCGGGCATGACCTGCGGGCCCTGGCCGCCGCCGTCGGGCAGCTCGCCGACGACTCGGACTCAGGCGAGGTCACCGCGGAGCTGATCAAGCGCTACTTCGCGGGGCGCGCCGAGGTGACGTCGTTCGCGGTGGCCGACGCCGTCCTGGCGGGGAACGCGAGCCTCGCGATGGAGCGGCTACGTTGGGCGCTCGGCACCGGCGTGCCCGCGGTGCTGGTCACCAGCGCGATGGCCGGCGCGTTCCGCGGCCTCGCGAAGTACCTCGACGCGCAGGGCTCGCGGATGAGCGACTACGACCTGGCCCGCCAGATCGGCGTGCCACCGTTCAAGATCAAGGAGTTCTCCAGCGCGTCACGCAACTGGCAGTCGGGCGGTGTGGCCAAGGCGATCACGCTGATCGCCGTCGGCGACGCGGAGGTCAAGGGCGCGGCGACCGACGCCGACTACGCGCTGGAGCGCATGGTGTTAGGCGTGCTGCGGTTGCGCCATAGGTGAGCCACGCTCCTTGAGCCGGGTCTCCGCGCGAAGCGCCGGACCTGCGCCGAAAGGGAGGGCACGCGAAACAGCGCCTTGACGACCGAGGGCCAAGGCGCTGCGTTGCGGGTGTTCAGTTGAGAACGGGGATGCTCAGAGAGCGGCGACGGACAGCGAGATGGCCGACTTGCGGTTCGCTGCCTGGTTCTTGTGGATGACGCCCTTGCTCACGGCCTTGTCGAGGGAGCGGTTGGCGACGGCGGCCAGCTCGGCGGCCTTCGCGGCGTCGCCGGCGGCGACGGCGGCGCGGACGTTGCGCACGTGGGTGCGGAGCTCCGACTTCACGGCCTTGTTACGCTGACGGGCCTTCTCGTTGGTCTTGATGCGCTTCTTCTGGGACTTGATGTTCGCCACTTGGCAAGCCTCTTTACAGATGATGTTGGTGTACTCGGTCTGGCGTTTGCACGCGAGGATCAACCTTACCCGACGGAGGGGAGCCCGGCAAAATCTGAGGTCTCGGGTGTAGGGTGGGTTGAGATCCGAAACATGGGGGGACATGTGTCCGTCCGCGAGGCTCACCGATCAAAGGGGGACCAGGTGAACCGTCATTGGAGGCGCGCTGCGGCGCCGATCGCGAGCCCGCCGTCGCGGCCTGCCCGGTGACCGGGAGCGAGTGGGTAGCCGATGAGGGGACCGTCGGGAGCTACCGGTTGCGGGGAGCGGGCGCCGTCCGGGGAGACGACGGCAAGGTGCTGACCGACGCGGCGACGCTGGAGCTCGGCCTGGCCGGAGACGGCGTGACAAGCTCGCACCCCGTGGTCGAGGGCATCGCGATCGTGGACGGCTGGATGGTTCCCCAGGCCACGATCCCCCTCGACTGGAACCAGCCCCCGCCGGTAGCGGGGCGGGTCTACGCCGCGGACGGCGAGTTGCTGGCGACCTGCGGCGGCTGACCGCGCGGGAGCGCCTCGCCGTCGTGGTTCCGTGCCGTCGTCGTTTCCGTGAGAGACTGACCTCTGCCCATCTCCACCTCGACGAGGAACTGCATGTCCGCACCGCGCCCTGGCAAGACCGATCCGGCGATCATCCGCAACTTCTGCATCATCGCCCACATCGATCACGGCAAGTCGACGCTCGCCGACCGCATGCTCCAGTTGACGAAGGTCGTCGACGCCCGGCAGATGCGCGCGCAGTACCTGGACCGGATGGACATCGAGCGCGAGCGCGGCATCACCATCAAGTCGCAGGCCGTGCGCATGCCGTGGGACAAGGACGGCGCCACGTACGTCCTCAACATGATCGACACGCCCGGCCACGTGGACTTCACCTACGAGGTGTCCCGGTCGCTGCAGGCGTGCGAGGGCGCGATCCTGCTGGTCGACGCCGCGCAGGGCATCGAGGCGCAGACGCTCGCCAACCTGTACCTGGCCCTCGAGGCCAACCTCACGATCATCCCGGTGCTGAACAAGATCGACCTGCCCGGCGCGAACCCCGAGAAGTACGAGGCGGAGATCGCGGGCATCATCGGCTGCGACCCGAGCGAGGTGCTGCGGGTCTCGGGCAAGACGGGAGCCGGCGTTGCCGAGCTGCTGGACACCGTCGTCGAGCTCATCCCCGCCCCCGAGGGCGACCCCGCGGCGCCCGCCCGCGCGCTCATCTTCGACTCGGTCTACGACACCTACCGCGGCGTCGTCACCTACGTCCGGGTCGTCGACGGCGAGCTGAACCATCGCGAGCGCATCCGCATGATGTCCACCCGGGCCACGCACGAGCTACTCGAGGTGGGCGTCATCTCCCCGGAGCCCGTCAAGGCCGACGCGATCGGCGTGGGCGAGGTGGGCTACCTGATCACGGGCGTGAAGGACGTGCGGCAGTCCCGCGTCGGCGACACGGTCACCGTCGAGAGCCGCCCGGCGACGAAGGACCTCGGCGGCTACCGCCACCCCAACCCGATGGTCTACGCGGGCCTGTATCCGATCGACGGCGACGACTTCAACGAGCTGCGCGAGGCGCTCGAGAAGCTCCAGCTGAACGACGCGGCGCTCACCTACGAGCCGGAGACCTCGGGCGCGCTCGGGTTCGGCTTCCGCATCGGCTTCCTCGGCCTCCTGCACATGGAGATCGTGCGCGAGCGCCTGGAGCGCGAGTTCAACCTCGACCTCATCTCCACCGCCCCCAACGTCGTCTACCGCGTGGTCATGGAGGACGGTTCGGAGCACACGGTGACCAACCCGTCGGAGTATCCGACGGGCAAGATCGCCGAGGTGTACGAGCCCGTGGTGCGCGGCACGATCCTGGCGCCGTCGGAGTACATCGGCACCATCCTCGAGCTGTGCCAGACGCGCCGCGGTATCCAGCGCGGCCTCGACTATCTCTCCGAGGACCGCGTCGAGATCCGCTACACCTTGCCGCTCGCCGAGATCGTGTTCGACTTCTTCGACGCGCTGAAGTCGCGCACGAAGGGCTACGCGTCGCTCGACTACGAGCCCGCGGGCGAGGAGGCTGCGGAGCTGGTGAAGGTCGACATCCTGCTCCACGGCGACCCCGTCGACGCGTTCTCCGCCATCGTGCACAAGGACAAGGCCTACTCCTACGGCCTCCTGATGGCCTCGAAGCTCAAGGAGCTGATCCCGAGGCAGCAGTTCGAGGTGCCCATCCAGGCGGCCATCGGCTCGCGCGTGATCGCCCGCGAGACCATCCGCGCCATCCGCAAGGACGTCCTCGCCAAGTGCTACGGCGGCGACATCTCCCGCAAGCGCAAGCTGTTGGAGAAGCAGAAGGAGGGCAAGAAGCGGATGAAGATGGTGGGCCGCGTCGAGGTCCCCCAGGAGGCCTTCGTCGCCGCGCTCTCGACCTCCGAGTCGCCGAAGAAGTAGTCAGGGCGACGCGGAGACGGTCCTCAACCTGCCATCTCGCTGAGGTTAAGAGTCGGATGTTGGTTCAGATCTGAACCAACATCCGACTGTTAGTAGGCGGCGGAGCTCAGTCGGTCAACCGTCCTATCGCGCTGTATATCGCGCTCGTACGCGGTTGTAGTCTCAGGCTCCGACCAGGCGGCTAGATACGAGGCGGTTGAGGGAGACGTGTTGCTCAGCGGCGTCGATGGCCAGCTGACGGTGCATCTCCGGGGGAATCCGGACCATGAACTTGCCAGAAAACTCGCGGTCCGCGATCGCCAGCGGAGCGGTCTCCCCGGTGGCCCGCATGTCATCGAGGACGCCGTCAACCAACCCGCGAAGACCCACCAGTGCATCGACTTGCGTCTCCGCAGCCCACGACAAGGAGGGCATCTCGGCCACAGTGGCGACATACGCCTCGTCCTCGCCGGACCAGCGCACCCGGTACGCGTAGTGATCCCCGGCTGCTTTCGTCATGACCCTTCCCCCCAACTCGTCGATGGCCATCAGCTTAGGCGTGGGCCGGGATGCGGAGCATTGTGTTGGCGTTTCCCGACGCTATCGGCGGCGGTTCGTCCGGGCCGTGGCCGGGGCCGACCACGGGTCCTCGGGCCAGGGGTGCTTCGGGTAGCGGCCGCGCATCTCGGCCCTGACCTGGGCGTACGGCCCGGACCAAAACGAGGCCAGGTCGCCGGTGATTGCCAGCGGCCGGCCCGCGGGGGACAGCAGGTGGAAGACGACCTCGACCCGGCCGTCGGC
>Ga0116180_1002926_pt1 | contig 13178 bp, 7 predicted proteins | sample AD_UKC073_MetaG_FD_89804 | JGI IMG/M metagenome (GOLD analysis project Ga0116180, IMG submission 89804) | Active sludge microbial communities of municipal wastewater-treating anaerobic digesters from USA - AD_UKC073_MetaG | ecosystem: Engineered > Bioreactor > Anaerobic > Digestate | place: USA...
TCGGCTGAGCTGGAGATCACCCGGACGCCATGGGGCGGGGAGGCCCGTACCACCACCCATGACCTGGCTGGCGACGACCAGGTCTACGTGGCTTGGCCCGAGGAGCCGCTCGCCTCTCGTGAGCGGGCGAGCGTCCGCGTACGGGTGACCGGCGCGGGGGCGACCTCCGAGTGGTCGGAGCCCGCGGTGGTCGAGGCTGGGCTGCTTGAGCCTAGTGACTGGGCCGCGCAGATGGTCAGCCCGGTCGGGATCGCCGGCATCGACTCGACCGCCCCCGCGCTCGTCTCGTCCTTCGGCGTCGAGGGTGCTCCGACTGCGGCGCGCCTGCACATCACCGCGCACGGGTGGTACGAGGTACAGATCAACGGCCAGCGGGTCAGTGACGACTACTTCGGCCCCGGCTGGACGGTGTATCCCAAGCGGCTTCGGTACTACTCGTACGACATCACCGATCTGGTGCGCGAAGGCGACAACGATGTCGCCGTCCTGCTCGGCAACGGCTGGTGGCGCGGCAAGCTGACCTGGCTCGGTCGACAGGCCGTGTACGGGGATCGGCTCGGCGCGATGGTCAGGATCGACGTCGCCACCGACCAGGGCACCTCGGCGCACCTGACGTCGACGGACTGGGAAGCGGTCGAGACCAACATCACCGCCGATGACATGTACATGGGGCAGGACACCGACCTGACCCGCCCGCTGCTGGGCGATGAGCGCCATCCAGTCGAGGCGGTCGATGTCGACCTCGACACGCTGGTCGCCGCGGTGGGGCCGGCCGTCAGGGCGACCGAGGAGATCGCCGCGCAGCAGGTCTGGCGCAGCCCAGCTGGCAAGCTGCTCATCGACTTCGGCCAGAACCTGGTCGGCCTGACCCGCTTGACCGTGCGCGGCCTCGACCGCGGCACGGTCATCACCATCAAGCACGCCGAGGTGCTGGAGAACGACGAGCTGGGCACCCGCACGCTCCGCTCGGCGAAGGCCACCGACACGTACGTCGTCGCTGGTGAGGCCGAGGAGATCCTGGAGCCGCGGTTCACCTTCCATGGCTTCCGGTATGCCCAGGTGGAGGGCATCGACGAACTCGATCCCGCCGACATCACCGCGATCGTCACCTTCTCCGACCTCACCCGGACCGGCTGGTTCGACTCGTCTGAGCCGCTGCTGAACCGGCTCCACGAGAACGCCGTGTGGGGGATGAAGGGCAACTTCGTCGACGTCCCGACCGACTGCCCGCAGCGTGACGAACGGCTTGGCTGGACCGGTGACATCCAGGTCTTCTCGCCCGCGGCCCTCTTCCTGCACGACGCCGTCGGCTTCCTGTCGAACTGGTGCGAGGATCTTGCCGCTGAACAGCATGACGATGGCCTCGTGCCGATCGTCGTGCCGGACGTTCTCGATGCCGAGTTCGCCGCGTGCGCGTGGGGAGACGCGGCCTGTGTGGTGCCGTGGAACCTGTACTTGGCCACGGGCGACACCACGATCTTGGAGCGTCAGCTGCCTTCGATGAAGGCGTGGGTCGACAAGATCTCCAGCATCTCCGGCGACTCGCGGCTGTGGCTCGGCGGGTTCCAGTTCGGCGACTGGCTCGACCCGGCTGCGCCGCCGGAGTCGCCGGCGGCCGCCCGTGCCGATGCTGATGTCGTGGCCAGCGCCTGCTACTTCCACTGCGCTGATCTGGTCGCCAAGGCTGCGGCCGAGGTGGGCGACTCGGCCACCGCCGAGCAGTACGGCAGGCTCGCCCTGGAGATCCGTCAGGCGTTCCGGAAGCGCTTCGTGACCGGCGACGGCCATGTGCTGTCTGACGCTCCCACGGCCTACTCCCAGGCCATCGTCTGGGGCTTGCTGGACGACGACCAGGCCCAGTTTGCCGGGGCGCGACTGGCAGACCTGCTCCGCCTGGAGTCGTTCCGGATCTCGACCGGCTTCGTCGGGACGCCGCTGATCAGCGATGCGCTGACCATGACCGGCCAGGCGACGGCTGCGTACAACCTGCTCATGCAGACGCAGTGCCCGTCGTGGCTGTACTCGGTGACGATGGGCGCGACCACGATCTGGGAGCGGTACGACTCGATGCTGCCCGACGGCAGCATCAACCCAGGCGAGATGACCAGCTTCAACCACTACGCCCTCGGGGCGGTCGTTGACTGGGTGCATCGCGTGGTGGCTGGGCTTCAGGTCGATGTGCCGAACCGAGTGGTCACCGCGGCTCCGGTGCCTGGTGGGGGCCTGACCTACGCCAACGCAACCCTGGCGACACCGTACGGAACGGCGTCAGCCGGCTGGTCGGTCGACGGCGACACCGTGACCGTGTCGCTGACCGTGCCGGTCGGAATGTCGGGCCGGTTCAGCCTGGTGGACGGGCTGACCGAGGAGGTCGGCACAGGGCAGCACACCAGGATCTACCGCTGGGCCACCGAGCAGGTGGCCCCGACCACCATCCGCGAACTGGTCGACTCTGAGCGGTGGGCGCAGGTCGTCAGCGCCCTGGTGGAGGCCGGTGTGGCTGAGGATGACCGGGAGGTCGCCGGTCGCCTGAAGCGCTTCATCGGGGAGCCGATCCCTGCCGACGGCTTCGTCCGGATGGTCTCCCGCCCCGGCTTCGGGGACGCTCCCGAGGGGCTGTCGGAGAAACTGTCCGCGATCCTCGCCTGACCCGTCACGACGACGACCAGCAACGCTTCGCAGACCAGCAAGCTGAGAGAGAGAATCACGACATGACCGCGACACCGATCGTCAACACTCATGTACACGTACCTCCGAACTTCTCGGCGTTCACCACTCCCGCAGATGTGGTCGAGTCCGCCACCAAGGAGGGCGTCAGGGCCCTGGGGATCTCGAACTTCTACGACCAGCAGGTGTACGAGCGGTTCGCTGAGTCGTGCGCCGACGCGGGCATCGTCGCGCTGTTTGGCTTGGAGTTCATCACCCTGATCGCCGACCTCGAGCAGCAGGGCATCCGGATCAACGACCCCGCAAACCCTGGCCGCATGTATCTGTGTGGCAAGGGCATCTCGCCGTTCAAGGAGCGGTCGGCCGAGGCTGCCTCCACCGCTGTGGCGATCCGCTCGGGCAACGACCAGCGGGCCGCGGCGATGGTGTCGCAGCTGGCTGAGCACCTTCGCACGGTGGGGATTCCGAACGACCTCTCGGCCGACGTGGTCGCCGAGCAGGTCGCCGAGCGCGGTGACGTGCCAGCGTCGTACGTCTCGCTCCAGGAACGGCACATCGCCCGCGCCGTCCAGGAGGTCGCCTCGGCGTCCGATGACCCGGCGGGAGCGCTTGAGAAGGCGTACGGGGGAGCGCCAAAGGCGGATCCAGCCGATGTCGTCGCGGTGCAGGGCGAGGTGCGATCGCGCCTGATCAAGGCTGGCACACCTGGCTTCGTCGGCGAGGTGCCGCTGACGTTCGACGAGGCCTACGCCTACGTCTTGGCGATGGACGGGATCCCGTGCTACCCGACGCTGGCCGATGGCGTCGACCCGGTCTGCCCCTTCGAGGCAGACCCGGACGCGCTGGCCGCCGAGCTCGTCCGGCGCGGGATCCACGCGGCTGAGCTGATCCCGATTCGCAACAAAGTGACGACGGTCGACGCGTACGTCAAGGCCTTCGCCAACGCCGGGATCATCGTCATGGCAGGTACGGAGCACAACACGCTCGACCGGATCCCCTTCGATCCGGCCTGCGTCGACGGTCCAATCTCCGACACCGCCCGGCAGGCGTTCTGGGAGGCAACCTGCATCGTGGCTGCCCACCAGGCCAGGGTCGCCGCTGGCCAGCCCGGCTTCGTCGACGACCAGGGCACCGTGATCGGCTCGGCCGCCTACGACCACCGCGCCACGCTCATCGCTGAAGGCGCCGCCATCATCAACGGCTGATCGTCAGCCCGACACCCGCCGTCATCTGTCAGACCAAGGAGAACCCGCCCACATGTCCTCGCTCACCGACCAGATCATCGAGGTCTCCAACCGGTTCGGCACCCCTGAGTACTCCCGCGCGGGAGGCGGCAATGCCTCGGTGAAGGTCGACGGGGTGCTGTGGATCAAGCCGAGCGGCGTGCCGCTCCTGACGCTTGAGGCAGCTGACCTGGTGCCGTTGAAGCTGGACGTGCTGCTGGATGCTCTGGAGACCGATACCGACGAGGAGGGCGACCCGGTGCAGATCGCGGCGCGCAAGGCGCAGGTCGCCTCGTACACCGGGGGTCGTCGGCCGAGCGTCGAGATCCTGTTCCACGCCCTGATCCCCGAGCCGCTGGTACTGCACCTGCATCCCCTCACGGCCAACGCGCTGACCTGCAACGACGACACCGTCGCCCTGGCGGAACGTCTGCTGGGTGACGAGGCCGTCGTCGTTGACTACATCGACCCGGGCGTCCCGCTCGCCCGCGGCATCAAGGTTGCCCGCGATGCGTTCACGGCTCGTACGGGAAAGGCAGCTCCGCCGATCACCCTGCTGCGCAACCACGGCATCATCGTCGCGGGGGAGACGGCTGAGGAGATTGAGCAGCGGATCGCTCTGGTGACCGACGCCGTGCAGGCCGCCATCGACGCGGTGCCAGCGCCAGTGGCCGAGGAGGTCGACGCGGAGTGGACCCGTACGGTGACGCTCGCCGTCGCACCCACGCTGCGCGGGCTGCTCGCGCCGACCGCCGATGGGCCGCTGGCGGCTGTCGCCACCGGCACCGACCTGCTGCACCGCTCAGGCACTGCCCTTGACTCGGCGATGCTGGTTGGCGGGCCGCTCATCCCGGACCAGATCGTCTACTCCGGCTCGTTCCCGGCCGTGGTCGACGTAGCTGCAGGATCGTCCAGCGCCGAGGTGGTCGCGGCGACGCAGGCAGCCGTGTCGGACTTCCGTACCGAACACGGCAAGAACCCGGTCGTCGTGGTGGTCCCCGGGGTCGCGGTCTTCGCCGCCGGCAAGGACGCAGCAGCTGCGACCAATGCGCTCGCCGTCTTCACAGACGCGCTTCGGGTCACCCGCGACGCCGACCGGATCGGCAAGGTCCGGGTGATGGACGACGCCCAGCGCTCGTTCATCGAGAACTGGGAGGCGGAGGCGTACCGGCAGAAGGTCGCCGCGGGAGCGCACGCTGGCGCGCTGACCGGCAAGATCATCGTGGTTACCGGGGGAGCGCAGGGCTTCGGACTGGGCATCGCTACCGAGCTGCTGGCTGACGGAGCGACCGTCATCCTGGCCGACCTCAACCTGCCTGGCGCCCAGGCGGCGGCGGACCGGTTGGCTGCGACGTACGGGACACGTGTCGCCGCTGCCGGGGTCAACGTGGCCGACGAGCAGTCGCAGCTCGACCTGGCCTACGAGATCGTGCGCCGCTACGGCGGCCTCGACGTGTTCGTGTCGAACGCTGGCGTGGTGCGCTCCGACGGGGTGATGACCCAGCCGGTCGCCGACTTCGATTTCGTGACCAACGTGAATTACAAGGGCTACTTCCTGGGCGTGCGGGCCGTCGCTCCGGTGATGGCCGCCCAGCATGCCGTACGGCCCGACCTGCTGTTCGACATCGTCGAGATCAACTCGAAGTCGGGCCTTGAGGGCAGCAAGCGCAACTTCGCCTACTCGGGCAGCAAGTTCGGCGGGATCGGGCTGACCCAGTCGTTCGCCCTTGAGCTGGTGGAGTATGGGATCAAGGTCAACGCTGTCTGCCCGGGCAACTTCCTCGACGGGCCACTGTGGTCCGACCCGGAGCGTGGCCTGTTCGTCCAGTACCTCAAGGCTGGCAAGGTGCCCGGTGCCGAGACGGTGGACGACGTCCGCCGGTTCTACGAGGCCAAGGTGCCGATGAACCGGGGCTGCCTCCCGGCTGACGTGGCGAGGGCAGTGAAGTACGTTGTCGAGCAGCAGTACGAGACCGGTCAGGCGTTGCCCGTCACCGGCGGCCAGAACATGTTGAACTGAACCTGAACTGAACCACTGAAGGGATCACACACAACGATGACCGGTTTCCCCGCCACCCAGCACGCCGTCCTGATCACCGGTGTCGACCAGATCGAGGTCGTCTCCGACAAGCCGGTCGGCACTCCTGGCCCGCACCAACTGCTGCTCCAGGTCGAGGCCTGCGGGATCTGCTTCTCCGACACCAAGCTGCTGCACGCCTTCGATACGCACCCGCGCAAGACCGACGTGATCGCTGGGCTGACCCCGGAGGAGCTGGCCGAGATCCCCAGCTACAAGCCGAACTCCGAGCCGATCGTGCCCGGGCATGAGCCGGTCGGTCGGGTCGTCGCCGTGGGTGACGCGGTCCAGAACTGGAGTGTCGGTGACCGCGTTCTGGTGCAGGCCGACTGGAAGCACCTCAAGACCGCGCGGTCCAACGGCTCGTTCGGCTACAGCTTCGAGGGTGCCTTGCAGGAGTACGTGATCATCGACGAGCGCACGGTCATCTCGCCCGAGGGGGAGAAGTTCCTGCTCAGCGTCGAGGAGGGCCCGTCGGCCGCCGCGGTTGGGCTGATCGAGCCCTGGGCGACGGTCGAGGCGGCGTACGTCTCCCACGAGCGTCAGTCGCTCAAGCCCGGCGGCTCCCTCCTGGTCGTCGCCGACGACGACACGGACACGTCCGGCCTCGACGCGCTGGTCGCCAAGGCCAACCCGGCGACCATCACGCCGTGCGCCCCGGCCGACGTGTCCGGTCTCGGCGACCAGACCTTCGACGACATCGTCTACTTCGGAGCAGACGCCGAGGTGATCAGCCAGCTGGGCGACCGGCTTGGTCTTTACTCCCTGCTCAACGTCGTCCTGGGCGGCGCTACGATCCAGGGCCCGGTGAAGGTCGACGTCGGGCGGGTGCACTACGACTACATCCGTTACTGCGGCACCACTGGGGATGACGCGGCCGAGGGGTACGCCTGGATTCCGGCGACCGGCAACCTCCGGACGGGCGACACGGTGGCCATCATCGGCGCCGCTGGCCCGATGGGCATGATGCACACGATCCGGGCGATCTCACTCGTGTCTGAGGGCATCGAGGTCGCCTCGGTCGACGCTACCGACCTCAACGACGACCGCCTTGCCCACCTCGCCGCCGAGGTCGACCCCGTGTCTGCGAAGTACGGCATCGCCGCCCGCTACATCAACACCGGGACCACGCCGCTCGAGACCGGCTACACCTACATCGCGTGCATGGTGCCCGTGCCGGCGGTCGTCGCCCAGGCGGTCACGCTGGCGGGTGACGGCGCCATCGTGAACGCCTTCGCGGGGATCCCGGCGGGAACGTACGGAGAGATTGACCTCCAGCACCTGATCGCCCACCACATCTACCTGCTGGGTACCTCGGGTTCCGATGTATCCGACATGGCGACCGTTCTGCGCAAGATCGAGGCCGGCGTCATCGACACCACCGTGTCGCTCGACGCGATCACCGGCATCGCTGGCTTCAAGGATGCGATCCAGTCGGTGATGGACCGGACCTCAGGCGGCAAGATCATGGTCTACCCGCAGCTGGCCGACCAGGGCCTCGTCCGGCTGAAGGACCTGGCCGAGACCCTGCCGCACGTCGCCGAGAAGATGGTCGACGGCCGTTGGACCAAGGCCGCCGAGGACGCACTCCTCGGCCGCTGAGTCCGCGAGCAACGACGAAGGCCCAACCATGGGCGGGCGGCCGGAGGTGCCAGACACCCTGGCCGCCCGCTTCCGGGTCATCGCCGAGCAGCTCCCGAAGGCGTACGAGGAAGATGCCTGGGTCGGCGTGCGCTGGCGGATCGGCAAGAACACGATCTGCCATCTCTTCGGTGGTGAGGACGGACTGTTTCGGGTCGTGTTCCGTGGCGAACCCGACGAGGTGGTCGCGTTCCAGCACATGGGCGAGCCCTACTTCCGGGCTGGCTGGGGCAGCGACATGATCGGCCTGATCCTCAATGACGACACCGACTGGGACGAGGTCGCCGAGCTGATCGCGATGTCGTACTGCCTGATGGCGCCCAAGGGGCTTGCAGCCCAGGTGGAAGCCGCCGTGGGCCGGGCGTGAGCGCCGGCAGATGGGCTGGACCCTCACGAGCCACTTGGATGAATCAGCGGCATCCCTTGCGGAGTGTGACGTTTCACCTCTACAGTGAAGATAGGCGAAACGAAATCGATTCGAAAGATTATCGAAGGGACTGAACCCGCCAATGACGGTGGACCGAGCGACGCGCGAGGCCTACATCCTTGACCTCTTGGCCAAGGACGGCTCCCTGTCGGTCTCCGCGCTGTCGAAGGATCTCGGCGTCTCGGAAGTCACCATCCGCTCCAACCTCAAAGGCATGGAGGAGCGGGGGCTGCTGACCCGTACGCATGGGGGCGCTCAGCCCGCATCCTTGGCTGACGTCCTGGAGCGTCGCCGCGAGCACGCCGCCGAGAAGGAGCGGATCGCCGAGGCTGCTGCCGCGCTGATCACCGATGGCGACCGGGTGATGATCGAGGCTGGCACGACGTGTGCGCTGATCCCGAAGTACCTCAGCGCTCGCAAGGGCGTTCAGATCGTGACCAACTCGACGCTGCTGCTGGCGCAGGCCCGGCTCAACCCGCAGCTGACCGTCATCCTCACCGGGGGTCACTTCCACCGGGAGTCCGAGTCGATGATTGGGCCAGTGGCGCTGCGGGCCGTACGAGACTTCAACGTGCGCTACGCCTTCGTCGGCACCGACGGGTTCACCTCCGACCGCGGCATCACCACCCAGTTCGCCCAAGGCGCCGAGGTCATCTCCGCCATGGCCGCCCGCGCCGAGGAGACCTGGCTGCTGGCTGATGCCTCGAAGTATGGCCGCGCTGGGTTCGTCTCCGTGCTCGAGCTCGACGACCTGACTGGAATCATCACCGACGACGGGCTCGGCCCCGACTCGGTGGCAGCACTACGAGTCTCCGCGCCCACCCTGCGCGTCGTCTGACCCACCCACCGAAGAACCACCACCGAAGAGAGGAACCGCGATGGCGCAGACAGTGGTCATGCCGCAACTGGGCAACAGCGTCGAGTCGTGTCTGATCACCGCGTGGCACGTGAAGGTCGGCGACACCGTCGCGGCCAACACCGTGCTCTGCGATATCGAGACCGACAAGTCCAGCATGGACGTGCCAGCCGGCGTCGCCGGCGTCGTGCTGGCCCTGCTGGTGGCCGAGGGCGATGACGTCCCGGTCAAGAGCCCGATCGCCATCGTCGGCGAGCCGGGGGAGCAGGTGCCCAGTGACGCTGGCGACTCGGGTGCCGATGCCGCCACCGGCGGTGCTGGTGAGGGCGATGCCCATGCCGAGCTGGAGGCGGCCAGCGGTGGTGAGGCGACCTCCGTACCCGAGCCGACCGCCGACTCAGAGTCCGGCGACGACCACGCTGAGCCCGCGGATGGACCGGCCCCCCAGGTCAACGCAGACGCGCCGTCGGGTGATCGACCCGCCTCTCCCCGGGCGCGCAACCTGGCTGCCAGCACGGGCGTGCCGCTGTCGGCGGTCGCCGAGGCGTCCGGACCGCATGGCCGGATCATCGCCCGCGACGTCGAGGCTGCCGCGCAGGCCGGCCCAGGCCTCACCGCCGGGGCTCGCGCCGCGGCGGAGGCGGGGTCGTACCAGCCTGGGATGGCCGGTACGGGGATCGGCGGCCGGGTCACCCGCGCCGACCTCGCCAGGGGTGCTGCGGCTCCGGTCGAGACCCCTGCGGTCGCCCCAGCTGCGCCCGCTGCGGCCCCGGCTGTCGAGGCTGGAAGTGTCACCGAGACCCCGCTGAAGGGCATCCGCAAGCTGATCGCCGAGCGGATGAAGGAGTCGCTGGCGATCAGTGCGCAGCTGTCGTACGACGCCTCCGCCCCGGCCACCGCGCTGCTCGCGCTCCGGGCCCGGCTCAAGGCGACCGACCCGTCGCTCGGGCTGAACGTGGTCACGATCGGCGACCTGGTCGGTCTGATCACGGCACGCGTGGTTGCGAACTACCCGGCGATCAACGCGCACCTGGTTGACGGGGTGCTCCGGTCGTACGCCGACGTGCACCTCGGCATGGCGGTCGACACGCCACGTGGCCTGCTCGTTCCGACGATCCGCAACGCGGGCACGATGGGGCTTCGGCAGTTCGCGGCCACCACCAAGGACCTGGCCGCGCAGGCCCAGTCGGGCAAGATCAGCCCCGACCTGCTCGCCGGTGCCACGTTCACGGTGACCAACCTCGGATCGTTCGGGATCGAGTCGTTCACCCCGATCGTCAACCAGCCGCAGACCGGCATCCTCGGCATCAACGCGATCGTTCCTCGCGCGGTGGCCAACAAGGACGGCTCGGTCGGCGTCGAGCAGCGAATCTCGTTCTCGCTGACCGCCGACCACCAGGTCGTCGACGGCGCCGATGCTGCCCGCTTCCTCCGCGATCTCACCACGGCGATCGCGTCGGCCGACCTCTTCCTGCTGGGCTGAGCCATGGCTGACTATGACGTGATCGTGATCGGCGGTGGGCCTGGTGGCTACATCGCGGCGGAGCGCCTCGGCCATGCCGGTAAGAAGGTGCTGCTCGCTGAGAAGGAGTTCGTTGGTGGCACCTGCCTCAACGTGGGCTGCATCCCGACGAAGTCGCTGCTCAACTCGGCGAAGCTCTACTCCCATGCGCTGCATTCGGAGCAGTTCGGCGTGAGCGTGCAGGGCGCCTCGTACGACTGGGTGAAGGTCCAGGCCTGGAAGGAGCAAGTGGTCTCGACCCTCGTCGGGGGAGTGACCACGATGCTCAAGAAGCTCAAGGTCGAGATCGTTCCGGAGTTCGCCACGCTGGTCTCAGCCGGTGTGGTCGAGGTGGGAGGCGTACGGAAGACCGCCGACCATGTGATCGTGGCCACCGGCTCGGTGCCGGTGATGCCGCCGATCCCGGGCGCCAAGGACAACCCCAGAGTCGTCGACTCGACCGGCCTGCTCGCGGTCACCGAGGTGCCGAAGCGGCTGGTCGTGATCGGCGGCGGCGTGATCGGCGTCGAGTTCGCCAGCCTGTTCTCCGAGCTCGGTTCGGAGGTGACCGTCGTCGAGATGCTCGACGAGATCGTGCCGTTCATGGACAACGATGTGGCCGCCAAGCTGCGCCGTTCCCTGTCGAAGGTGGCGTTCAAGCTCGGCTGCCGGGTCACCGGCGTCGACCCTTCGACCGGCTCAGGGACCGGGGTGACGTACACCACGAAGGACGGCAAGGACGAGCACGTCGAAGCCGACCTGGTGCTGATGGCCGTCGGTCGGCGGCCCCTGGTCGATGGCTGGGGCGCGAAAGAGGCCGGACTCGAGGTCTCCGGCAAGGGCGTCGTGGTCGACGACACCATGCGGACGAACCTGCCCAACGTCTGGGCGGTCGGCGACGTCACCGGACGATCCCTGCTCGCCCACGCCGCGTACCGGATGGGGGAGATCGCCGTGGCGAACATCCTCGACCCGACCGCGGCCAAGCGCGGCGAGCTGATGCGCTGGGACACCATTCCTTGGGCCGTGTACTCCATCCCAGAGGCGGCTGGAGTCGGGCTCACCGAGAGGCAGGCCAAGGAGCGCGGCCACACGGTGATCAAGGCCACCGCCCCGTTGGTGCTGTCCGGTCGGTTCGTGGCCGAGAACGGTCTGTCCCAGGCCGGCACCGTCAAGATCATCGCCGACTCCGACTCAGGCGCCGTGCTGGGCATCCACATGCTCGGCACGTACGCCCCCGAGACCATCTGGGGCGCCGCGGCGATCCTCGAGTCCGACCTCACCGTCACCGACCTGCGCCAGGTCGTGTTCCCCCATCCGACCGTGTCCGAGGGCATCCGCGAGGCCGTCTGGGCCCTCAAGGTCTGACCCACCAACCCCGTACGAGAGAAGAAGAACCATGCCGAAGATCCTCACCGTCTCACCGGAGAAGGTTCGCGCCAAGGGTGCGATCTCCATCCCCGACATTCCCGTCAACGCCTACAAGGGCACCTTCGCCGATGCCAAGAAGCGGTACGGCACCGACGAGCTCGTCGCGATCCTGCACGACATGATCGCCATCCGCGAGTTCGAGGGGATGCTCAACTCGATCAAGACCCAAGGCGGCTGGCGGGGCGTCGAGTACAACCACCTCGGCCCCGCCCACCTGTCGATGGGCCAGGAGGCCTCCGCCGTCGGCCAGGCCGTCGAGCTCGACGTCGACGACTTCGTGTTCGGCTCGCACCGCAGCCACGGCGAGATCCTCGCCAAGTCGTTCTCGGCAGCGCGCAAGCTCGGCCCCGAGGGCGTGCAGACGATCATGGAGTCGTTCCTTGGCGGCGAGACGCTCACGTTCGCTGAGCGCATCCCGCACGCGAACCTCGCCGAGTTGGGGGAGAACTTCATCCTGTTCGGCACCCTCGCTGAGATCTTCGCCCGCAAGGTCGGCTTCAACCGCGGCATGGGCGGCTCGATGCACGCCTTCTTCACCCCCTTCGGCTCCATGCCCAACAACGCCATCGTCGGCGGCTCAGCCCCCATCGCCCAGGGCGCGGCGCTGTTCAAGCGGATCAACCACAAACCAGGCATCGTGGTGGCCAACATCGGCGACGCGTCCATGGGCTGTGGCCCAGTCTGGGAAGCCATGATGTTCTCGGCCATGGACCAGTTCCGGTCGCTGTGGCCAGCCGAGGACGGCGGCAACCCGCCCGTCCTGTTCAACTTCTTCAACAACTTCTACGGCATGGGCGGCCAGACCGCCGGCGAGACGATGGGCTTCGACGTGCTCGCCCGGGTCGGCGCCGGCGTCAACCCCGAGGGCATGCACTCCGAGCGGGTCGACGGCTACGACCCCCTCGCTGTGGCCGACGCCATCCGACGCAAGAAGGAGATCCTGCTCGCGGGCAAGGGTCCGGTCCTGCTCGACACCATCACGTACCGGATCTCGGGGCACTCCCCGTCGGACGCCTCGTCGTACCGGACCAAGGACGAGATGGAGCTGTGGGAGCAGGCCGACTCGATCGGCGCCTACTCGCAGTTGCTGGTCAAGAACAAGGTGATGACTGCCACCGAGATCGACGACCTCCGCGCTGGCCTGGTGGAGCGGCTGACCTCGGTGCTCAAGCTCGCGTCGAACGACGCCGAGTGCGTACGGGTCGACGAGGCGTTCGTCGAGTCGGTCATGCTGAGCAACACCAAGGTCGAGAAGATGGCCGAAGGTGAGGCGGAGATCAACCATCCGCTGGCGGAGAACCCGCGCGTCAAGGCGATCGCTGGCAAGATCCGGAAGGCTTCTGACGAGAACGGCA
>Ga0116180_1002931_pt1 | contig 13170 bp, 8 predicted proteins | sample AD_UKC073_MetaG_FD_89804 | JGI IMG/M metagenome (GOLD analysis project Ga0116180, IMG submission 89804) | Active sludge microbial communities of municipal wastewater-treating anaerobic digesters from USA - AD_UKC073_MetaG | ecosystem: Engineered > Bioreactor > Anaerobic > Digestate | place: USA...
CTGACATTGTCCTGCCCGCCGCGCAGATCGTCGTTGCCGGTCACGACGGTGAACCGCAGGAACAGCTGCGGCCGGGTTGGCGAAGGCACCGGATCGGCCGAGGCAGTAGTGGTGGCGAGAGTGAGCCCCAGAGCGATGAGGCCAAGCGGAACCATGCGCATAACGCTATCTCCGACAATTTCGGAGCGATGGATCCCTGCAACTCGCCTGCCCGTCAATCCTTGGCCTGGCCACTTGACCCGACCGGATCATCAACGCCATCCGGCAGCACGTCGATCTCGACCGGGGCGTCGGCTTTCAGATAGGTCTTCGCTACGCCTTGCAACTGCTCAGGCGTGATTGCCTTGAGCACCTCCTTCGACTTGACGAAGTGTTCGATCCGGTCCGGCTCAGTCTGGGCGCGGTCAACCAGCGAGAGCCAGCCGGCGTTGGATTTCAGCAGGTTGTCAAACCCTTCCAGCATCGGCTCCCGCGCGCGGGTCAGCAGGTCCTGCGTAACGGGGGTATCGCGCACGTCTGCCACGGTCGCGGCGATCGCGGCGCGGGTGGCGGGCACCTCCTTGACATCGACCGAGGCGTTGACGCTGAAAGTGCCGTAATTGCGCCAGGTGCGCGATGTATTGCTGCTGGCGCCGGGCGAATAGGCCTTGCCCAGCTTTTCGCGCAGGGTATCGGTCATCTTGATCCGCATCACCCGTTCCAGCAGTTCCAGCTGAAGATCGGCGGTCAGATCCTCGCCATCGCGGGTTGGCCAGACATAGACCACCAGCGCCTGATCCTTGGCCCCGCCGTGGCGCAGCACGTGGCGCTTGCGGTCCTTGGTGAAGGGCCGGTTGCGGCGCTCGGCATAGGGGCGGAAGTTCTCTTCACGCTTGGGCAGCGCGCCGAATGTCTTGCCGACCAGCGCAATCGCTGCATCCTCATCGACATCTCCGACGATCCCGATCTCGATCGCGCCATTGGCAAAGCGATCGGAAAGCGTGGACCTGAGCTGATCGAAAGTCAGCGCGCGGTAGTCTTCCACCTTGCCCAGCGCAAAGCGCGGATCGCCGCCCGAAACGATCTCGCCCAGATCGGCGCTGAGCGCGGAACCGGGCGTGGCGCGCAGGCTGGCGAACAGGTTGTTGATGGTCTGCTTGAACAGCACCTCACCTTCCTTGCGATAGCCGGGATCGATCATCTGCGCGGTCAGCAGTTGCAGCTCCAGTTCCAGATCGCGCGGCGTCGTGCTGGCGACCGAAACAAACGCAAGATCGCTTGAGCCGTAATTGGCCGAAACCGTGCGCCCGGCCAGCATGGTATCCAGCTCGTCCTTGCTGTGCTTGCCCAGGCCGCCCAGCGCCAGCACCGGCACCATCCGGGTGGCGAGCGGGTTGCCGGTCCCGGCCAGCATATCGCCCCCGTCGATCGAAACCTGGACCAACACCTGGTCCTTCTTGAGGTCGGTGCGCTTGATGTTGAGCCGCACGCCATTGGCGAAGCGGATCGTGCGGATCCCCAGCAGCGGTTCGCGGGTATCGCTAATGACCTGCCCCGGCGCGCCGAAATCGGTATAGCCAAAGGTGCTGGCGGCCTTGCGGTCAGGCTGGCGGATCGGGGCCATCATCGCCTGATCCCAGGCCGAGCGCAGGCCCTTGTCGCCATCGGCCGGGGGCGTGCGGCCCTGAAACCGCAGCAACGGCTCGTCCAGCGGGATGATCTCGCGCCGGAGCGCCCCCATCACCGCATCGGGGGTGATTTCGGGAATGAAGCTGTCCAGCCGGGCCAGCGAGTTGCCGGGGGTATCGGGCACCCGGTCATCGCTGACCAGCGCTTCGGCCGCGCCATAAAGCTGGCTGTTGCTGCGGGTCGCCTCACCCTGGGCGGCATTGGCGTGGGCATTGCGGATGATCGCGATCTGCTCGTCGATCTCCTCCTGGGTGAAGCCATAGGTCAGGGCGGTGCGATATTCGATCGCTGCCTCGATCACGCCGCGTCGCCACTTGCCGTCAACCGTGTCGATCGACAGTTCGGTGCTGCGGCCTTCCTTGAAGATATCGTCGGTCCCGAAGCTTGCCGCCCTGAACGGGGCATTGTCCTCGCGCGAGCGGCGCAGCAGACGGCGGTTGATGATCGCATAGCCGACCTGGCGCAGCAGGTTCTCGCGCCGCTGGGCCAGGCTGTCCGGCTCGTCAAGCCAGGGCCCCTTGCGGCTGATGGTGACCCGTTCGGACAGCGCCGGATCGATGAAGATGTCGCTCTGCCCGCGCTGGTCCGGGGTAACCGGTCCGGCCAGTGGACGCGGCTCGGCCGGGGAGGCTTTCCAGCTGGCGAAGCGGTCCTTGATTTTGGTTTCGACCAGATCGGGATCGAAATCGCCGATCACATAAAGCGTGGTGTGGGCAGGCACATATTCACGCGCCCAGAATGCCTTCAGCCCTTCGGCGGAGGCGCCCGCCAGCGATTCCGGCGTGCCGATCGGCAGCCGCTTCGCAACCCGCGATCCGGGCAGGGCGAAGTTCAGCGAATCCTCTACATTGCGCAGCGCAAAGGTATTGCGATCACGCATTTCGGCCTGGACCACGCCGCGCTCGCGATCGACCGCGCCGGGGTTGAAGCTGAGCTCGCTCGCCGTCTCGCGCATTAGCATCAATGCGATGTCGAGCAGCGCCGGATCGTTCTTCGGCAGATCCAGCTTGTAAACCGTGTGCTCGAACCCGGTCGAGGCGTTGGTATCCGCGCCGAAGGCCAACCCGTGGCGTTCAAGCAGTGCGACCATTTCGCCCTCGGGCACATTGGTGGAGCCGTTGAAGGCCATATGCTCGACATAATGGGCATAGCCGCGCTCATCGTCGCTTTCATCCAGCGATCCGGCATCGATCTGCATCCGCACCAAAGCAGTGCCCTTTGGCGTCGCGTTCTGGCGGATGACATAGCGCATCCCGTTGGGCAGGCGGCCAAAGCGATACCCCGGATCGACCGGAACGTCGCTCTTCTCAAAGGCCCAGGCGGGTTCGGGCGCAGGCGTGCTCGATACACTCTTCGGCTGGGGTGAGCAGGCGGCCAGGGCCAGGGTTGAAATCGAAAGGGCGAACAGCAGCTTGCGGGTTTTCATCCGCACTTGGTGACCGATTGCGCCGGGCAGGGCAAGCCCCTGGCCAGCCTAACCGCTGAAACCACCGTCAGCCAGAAACGCCAGCTCATCCGCCTTGCTGGCGCGGCCAAGGCAGGCGTTGCGGTGGGGGAAGCGACCGAAGCGGGCGATGATGTCGCGGTGCAGGCGGGCCCAGCGGCTCCAATCGCTGCCGCTCTCGGTATCGAGCGCCTCTGCCAGGATCAGGCAGCTGTCCTGATCGGCAAGGTCTTCGGAATGTTCGAATGGCAGATAGAAGAACATCCGCAGCGCCGGATCGGTCGCCCGATCGTGCCCCGCCGCAATCGCCTGGCGGGCCGTGGCCAGAGCCAGCGGATCGGTGGCAAAGGCATGGGCCGATCCGCGCCAGATGTTGCGCGGGAATTGATCGAGCAGGATCAGCAGTGCCAGGCTGCCTTGCGCAGTTTCTGCCCAATCGGCCAGCTCACCGCGTGCGGCGGCAAGGTGCAGGGCCTCGAAGCGCGCGGAGATCTCCGCATCAAAGGCCGCATCCTTGGCGAACCAGCGCGGCGGCCCGGCTTCCTGCCAGAAGCCGACGACATCTGCCGCGCCGGGCAGGGCCATTACTTCCCGCGCAGCTTGCGGTGGGCGTTGAGGTCCAGAACTTCCGACGGGCCGTTGTCGGTATCGAGCAGGCCGAGCCGCCGGGCGACTTCCTGATAGGCTTCTTCCTCACCGCCCAGATCGCGGCGGAAACGGTCCTTGTCGAGCTTTTCGCCGGTCACCATGTCCCACAGGCGGCAGCCATCGGGGCTGATCTCGTCGGCCAGGATGATCCGCGAATAGTCACCATCCCACAACCGTCCGAATTCCAGCTTGAAATCCACCAGCCGGATATTGATCGCGGCGAACATTCCGCACAGGAAATCGTTGATCCGGATCGCCATCGCGGAAATGTCCTGCATTTCCTCGTTGCTGGCCCAGCCGAAGCAGGCGATGTGCTCTTCCGCGATCAGTGGATCGCCCAGCGCATCGTCCTTGAAATAGTATTCGATCAGCGTGTGGGGCAGGGGCTCACCCTCGGGGATGCCCAGCCGCTTGCTGATCGATCCGGCGGCGACATTGCGCACCACCACTTCGATCGGTACGATTTCCACCTGGCGCACCAGCTGCTCACGCATATTGAGCCGCTTGATGAAATGGGTTGGGATGCCGATGTGGTTCAGCCGGGTAAAGACATACTCGCTGATCCGGTTGTTGATCACGCCCTTGCCGTTGATCGTGCCCTTTTTCTGGGCGTTGAAGGCGGTGGCATCATCCTTGAAATACTGGATGATCGTGCCCGGTTCAGGGCCTTCGTAAAGGATCTTGGCCTTGCCTTCATAGATCTGGCGGCGACGCGACATGGCAGCACTTCCTTGGGCAGAGAAACGGCAAGCCCCGGCAGGTGTGAGCCAGGCAGACTCACGGGCCGGGGCAATCAAGGCGCCCTTACGCGATTTGCCCAGCCCGTGCAACGTGCCGACGGGCGCGATCGCAGGGCTGTAGAAGTGGACAAAGCTCACATGGTTCAGGGCAGCGAATGACCGCCCGTTTCCGGCCCGGCCAGCCCCATCTTGGGAAATGCCCGGCTTCCCGCTCGGCCAAGCTGGGGGAAGCACGGACAGTTCTCTTGGTTAAAGTTATTTGGCGCGGCGTAGCGGCTCCATCGGCTGAACCACATAACGCGCCCAGACATAGCGCCAGGGCATGAAGAGATAGGCAAAGACGATGCCCAGGCAGTCATGGAACAGTGCCTCGATGTCTGCGGTCCATTTGCCCGCCAGCCAGGCGCGAAATGCGATCAGCACGATCCAGACCGTTTTCCAGACAAGCTCATAGAGCATCAGCGGCAGCATCTGGATCGGATAGCGCACCCCCAGAAAGCTCATCAGCGCAAGGCCCGCCAGCATTGCCCGGGCAAGGGTTTGCGGAACCGGAACATCGGCGGATTCAAACAGCAGCCGATACCAAGCGTAGGCACCCATGACGACCGCGATCAACAAGAAGTTGAAGCGTATGCAGTGCACGCGCCAGTTTGCGATTGGCGGATAGGGGGAAGTCAGATTGTCTTGCATGATGCAGATTGCCTTCAATTTTCGCAAATGGATCAAACTGACGCGAGCACAGCCGGAACAGGGGTGCCGCCTGGCTCCACGCAGTGGAGGCCATGAAGCCCGACTGTGCCGGGCCGTCTGGCCGATTTGGAAACAGGCAATGCTTTTTGGTTCTGACATCGCGCGCAGCCTCGCCCGTGTCCGGGGCCGATGCGATTGGCCGTTCAGGTTTGGGATTCAGGCAGTTCCATCACGCGCCAGAATCTCGTTCTCCACCAGCTTGATCAGCCAGTCCGCAAATACCTGCACCCGTTGGGACAGCAACCGGCGGTGCGGATAGAGCAGCGACATCTGCATCGGGGTGCGCGGAAGGCGGGCAATATTTCAACCAGTTCGCCAGCGGCGAGCAGGCCGCGGACGTCATAGGCCGGGATCTGGATAAGGCCCAACCCGGCGCGGCAGGCCGAAATGTAGCCTTCCGCGCTGTTGACGGTAACGCGGGCTGGCAGCGGTAGCGTGTGAATCGTACCGGCATCGGCCCACTCCCAGGCCGCGGTCCGCCCGCTCGACGGTGAGGCATAGCCGATCATCGTGTGGCCGATGCCAAGTTCGGCGATCGATTGCGGCGTGCCGTGGCGGGCCAGATAAGCTGGGCTTGCCACGTTGATCAGTTCGAGCTCGCCGACCTGGCGTGCTATCAGACCGGAATCGTGCAGCGGCTCCACCCTGAGCACGCAGTCAACGTTTTCACCGACCAGTGAAACCGCCCGATCGGTCATTCCGAGGCGCACCTGAATGCCGGGATAGCGTTCCAGAAATCCGGGCAAGGCGGGTGCCACGATCAGGCGACCGATCCGGCTTGGCACATCGATGCTGACCCAGCCGGTGGGGTTCGCCTCCTCGCAGCGAAACAGTGCTTCGGCATCTTCCACATCGGCGATCAACTGGACACAGCGGTCGTAAAACAGCTGCCCCTCCTGCGTTGGTGAAACCACGCGAGTGGTGCGATTGAACAGCCGTACCCTGAGCCGAGTTTCAAGCGTCGCGATGGCGGTTGAGACGGTTGAGCGCGGCAGATTGAGCGAGTCCGCCGCTTTGGTGAAGCTGCCAGTCTCGGTGGCCCGTACGAAAATCCGGAACAAGTCGATCCTGTCCATTCGCGGCTACAGTATTGTTAGTGAATTCTGACAAAAGGTGTTGAAAAATCACGATTTATGCAGCGCACGATAACAGACAAATTTGCCGCTCAGCAATGGAGAGAAGGCAAAATCATGGCAGACCATAGCATTACCGGGAAAACCGTCCTGATCGCAGGCGGTGGCAAGAATTTGGGCGGTCTGCTGGCGACTGACCTTGCCGAGCGCGGCGCAAAGGCAATCGTGGTGCACTACAACAGCCCCGAGAGTGCCGCCGAGACAGAGCGGACTGTCGCCGCGATCAAGGCGGTTGGCGCAAAGGGGCTGGCGCTTCAGGCCGACCTGACCAGCGCCGCAGCGATGGAAAAGCTGTTTGCGGACGCCAAAACGGCGATGGGCAGCATCGATGTGGCCGTGAACACGGTCGGCAAGGTCCTGAAGAAGCCGATGGTGGAAATCAGCGAAGCCGAATTCGACACGATGAACGCCGTCAATTCCAAGACGGCATTCTTCTTCCTCAAGGAAGCGGGCAAGCACGTCAGCGACAACGGCAAGGTTTGCACGCTGGTCACCTCGCTGCTGGGGGCGTTCACGCCGTTCTATTCAAGCTATGCTGGCACAAAGGCGCCGGTCGAACATTATACGCGGGCCGCGGCCAAAGAATTCGGCGAACGCGGAATTTCGGTCACCGCGATTGGGCCCGGGCCGATGGATACCCCGTTCTTCTATCCTGCGGAATCGAGCGATGCGCAGGCCTATCACAAATCGGCCGCAGCCTTGTCGGCCTTTACCAAGACCGGCCTGACCGACATTGCGGACATCGTGCCCTGGCTGCGCTTCCTGGTCACCGATGGCTGGTGGATGACCGGGCAGACAATCCTGGTCAACGGCGGCTACACGACCATGTAGAGCACCACGAACAACGGGGCAGCCACGTTTCGGCTGCCCCCAACCACCCGCTACGCCTAGCAGGTTTTTGCCTGAACTGGTATGTCGCCGACCTCGGCATGAGTTATGCCAAATAAGATTGAGGTAGTGAATTTGGGGCCATTGCGCCCTTATCGCACCCGTTTTCCCATCGGGATGGATGCTGTCGGGCATAAGCGGTAAGGTGCAGATTCTTCATAGGACCAGGATATTTTGCCTGGCCCGCGCGGTTCTACGCGCGAACCGTCGCTCAATTGCCATTGTTTGCCGACCTTCCTGGGGCGACCGATTGGCCCGACTCCGCCAGCCGCGCTATCGTAAATCATTCCGTATCGGCGTCCGTCATAATAGAACAGGCCGTTCGCATCGCCACAAAGCTCACCCTCCGGTGCATAGTAGCCCGGTGAAATGCCCAGCGGTGCCAGGGCAGGTGTGGCTGTGGCAGGTTCAAACAGGCACTGGTTCATGGCCGTGCGGATCGCGGTCCCAGACCCGGCAAGGGAAATCCGGTCCTTACCCAGGGCACCCATGTCAACGGTGATTGCGTTCCCGTACATCAGCGAACCGCCGACAACGGAACTGAGCTTTCCGGCCCAGATGTCCTGCTTCGCAAAATAGTCGAGCGCCAGCGCCGGTTGCCCGCCATCGTCGCTGCGAAACACAACCGTCATACGTGACGACCGTGCGCGGGCATTGGTTTCGATGAAGATTTCACCGCCGCCATCGGGCGCGCAGGTGACTGTTAGCGATCTGACCAGACCTTTGCCGCCATAGATGGCAAGGCTGCCGCCCTTTATTGGCGTCACCTTCCATGCCGCCGCTGGCGATGTCGCTACGGCCGGGGGCGTTTGGGCAGTCTGCACCGCTGGCGCACCCACAGCGACAGTGGGTGCAAATTTACGGACTGCGGCCTGCATACGCGGGGAAAGGCTGGTGAAATTGCACCGGACAAGCGTTTCATCCCAGACATCAATAGAGTTGCGGCCAGGCGCGCCGGTCCGCAAGATCATTCGGTCGCCCCCCAATGACTTGACGTGAAAGTAGCCGGCTCCTCCAGCATTGGTCAGCTTCATGTTGGTGAAGCCGCCCTTCACGGCACTGGAGCCCACAACCGTTTCGAATTCCGCCACTGGCCCCAGTGATCCACCTTCGCCGTAATAATAGACTTGGCCCCAACGCCGACCGTCATAGACCATGCCACTATAGGCCGTGCCGCACTTGTCGGTCGATGCGATCCATATGCCCTGGGCGATCGGCAGTGCGGTTGCAGCTGGTGTGGCGGCGTGTGCCGCAATACCCAGGGAAATACCGAAGGTGCCCACGACCAAGTAACGCATCACTCAATACCCCCTACATCCTGAATCCGGCGGAAGGTGACCCAACTTCATCATTTTGGCAAGGACGCGGGGCGCCCAAACCGGCCGCCCCGCGCTTTGTGCGAGATCCTACTCCCCGCCCAGCAGGTTCGCCTTCCAGAACATCAGTTCGACCCAGAACTGATAGTCGGCGTTTTCCTTTTTGCCGAAGCCGTGGCCTTCGTTGTGGCCGATCAGGTGCCAGGCGCTGCGGCCCTTGGCGCGGACCGCGGCGACGGCCTGGTCGGCCTCGCTCTTGGGGACGCGGGGATCGTTGGCGCCGGTTACGACCAGCAGCGGGATGGTCAGCTCGTTGATCCGGGTCAGCGGGCTGATCTCGGTCAACTTGGCGCGCTGCTTGGGATCGCGCTCGTCGCCGTATTCGACCCGGCGCAAGTCCCGGCGATAGGACTGGGTGTTTTCAAGGAAGGTGACGAAGTTGCTGATCGCAACGATGCAGTCCGCCGCCTTGAAGCGCCCGCCATAACGGATCGCGGTGGCATAGCACATATAGCCGCCATAGGACCCGCCCTGAACCGCGATCTTGTCCTTGTCGATTGCGGCGTCGCCTTCAAGCCGATCGAGGAAGGCGCCGATATCCTTGACCGAGTTTTCGCGCAGAAACGGCCCGTTATCGAGGCTGACGAAGCGCTTGCCGAAGCCGGTCGAGCCGCGGACATTGGGATAGAAGATGGCCACGCCCAGCTCGTTCAGCAGATAGTTGGTGCGGCCGCGAAAGCCCGGGGTGAACTGGCTTTCCGGGCCGCCGTGGATCGTTACGATCAGCGGGCGCTTGCCGGGGAATTTAGCGGGATCGGGGCGATAGAGGAAACCGCTGACCATTTCGCCGTCGAAGCTCTTCACCTCAATGAATTCGGGTTCGACATTGACCGCCGGGTCCAGCCCGCCGGTTTCGCTCATCGTCCAGCGGGTCGCAGCAAGCGTGACCGGGTCAACCGAATAGGCATCGGACGGGACCTTGGCCGAGGAAACGGTCAGGCCGATCGTGCCCCACGGGGCGATATCGACGCCGCCGATCGTGCCTTTCGGCAGGGCGGTAACATCGCGCACCGCGCCGGTTGCAGGATCGAGCAGCCGCAGCTTGAACAGCCCCGCTTCGTTGACGGTATAGGCGATGAAGCTGCCATCGTCGGCAATGTCGAAGCTTTCGACGTCCCACTTCTTTTCGGGCGCTCGCGGGGTGAACTTGCCGGTTTTAGGATCGAGCGTGCCAAGCCGCTGGAAGTCGCTGCCCTCATCGCTGGTCACCCACAATGTGCCATCGGGGGCAAAGCGGCCACCGCCATAGGCAATCGCTTTCTTGTGATCGCCGATTGGGGTCATCGCGCCGGTTTCAAGGTCGAGCCAGTAGAGGTTGGTCTTGGTGACCGAAACATAGTTGGCGACCACCGCCTGCTTGTTCCCAGGGCCGAAACCGGCGACCGACCAGCCGCCGCCGGTCACTTCCTTGACCATCCGGCCCGTCGAAGGGTCGCGCGGATCCATGATGTAGAGGTCGGTATCGCGGCCATTGCGGCGGGTGGAGCTGTAGGCGATCCACTTGCCGTCCATGCTCACCGAATTGAGGCTGTTGCGGCTTTTTCCGTCGGTCAGCAGGGTCAGTTTGCCATCTTTCATGGTATAGAGCTGGAAGAACTCGTTACCGCCGGTGTCCTTCATCACCACCATTGTTCCATCGCCCGGCAGATAGGTGCCACGCAGCGGTTCGGCCTCAAAGCTGATCTGGGTCCGGGCCATACCGGGGGCCTTGACGGTGTGGAGCTGGCTGACGTTGCCGAACCGGGTGGACACCAACATCGAACGGGTCACCGGATCCCAATCGACAAAGGAGGCGGTGCGGTATTCCATATAGGGGCGTGTCGCATCGACCAGATCTTGCGGCACCGCCGGAATCCCGTCCGCCTCAAGCGCGGCGGGCTTGGCTGCCACCGGGGCGGGCGCAGCATCCTGCGCAAAGGCGGCTGTGGGCAGGGTCAGGGCGGTAAGGGCAAGCAGAATGTGGCGCATGATAAGGCAGGTCCCCTGTTGTGCCGGGCCGCCTGGGCTGCCCGGTTGCAGGCCTGCGATAGTGTCGCAGGGCGACGTGGGTAGCAACCGGGGTTTCGATGAATTGCCGATCTCGGTCCGTGAACGCAAGGAGACGAATTGCTGAAAATATTGACCATTGCCCCATTCGTTCCGTGGCCAGCGCAAGTTTACCGGTCGGCGGCAAACTGGCTGAAAGATCGATAGTGGGCAGCCAGCGATTCAGTATTTCGAACCGCTATTGCAGGACAAGGCTGGCGCCACTGCGATTGAATACGGTCTGATCGCGGTGGCGACCATCAGCGCCATGCAGGGCATGAGCGGCGAATTGCAGACCACCTTCAAAACCGTGTCGAGCGGTATGCAGGCGGGCAACTCCATCTAACCGATTTCCCGGAAAATCGCGGCGCGATCGATTGGCCTTGCAGCCGGTCGGTCGCGCTTTGTCGTTTGTCGCAAGCATCGCGACAGACGTTGACAGCGCCACGCACTTGATTATCTGCGGTCTTGTCCAAGAGCTTGAAGCAGGCTTGCGGGCAGGTCCGATCCGCTCCGCTCCTGAAAGGGGAGGAGGGGATCTACTACAGGGAGAGAGAGATGAAGTTTTCCACTCTGCTGGGCGCGGGCGTATCGGCCGCGGCCCTGTTTTTGATTCCGGCGGCGCCGGCCCTTGCGCAGGACGACCAGTCCGCGCAGGACGAAGCCGCACCGGCTGATGAGGCCGATATTGTCGTGATGGCCCAGGGCCGCGCCCAGGCGCTGGCCGACGTTCCGGTCGCGATTTCGGCGGTCAACGCCGAAACCCTGCAGAACAGCGGCGCCAATGACATCCGCCAGCTCAACCAGGTTGCCCCTTCGCTGATCGTCTCCTCGACCGGCAGCGAAGCCAACGGTTCGGCCCGTATCCGCGGGATCGGCACCGTCGGCGATAACCCCGGCCTTGAAAGCTCGGTCCCGGTGTTCATCGACGGGGTCTATCGTTCGCGTTCGGGCATCGGCCTCAACGAACTGGGCGAAATCGACCGGGTTGAAGTGCAGCGCGGCCCGCAGGGCACGCTGGGCGGCCGCAACTCTTCGGCAGGCCTGATCTCGATCTATTCGAAAAAGCCTTCGTTCCAGTTCGGCGCTTCTGGTGAAGCGACCTATGGCAACTACAACTTCGTGCGCCTGAGCGGTGCGGTGACGGGTCCGATTTCGGACACTCTGGCGGCCCGTGTCGATGGCGTTTACGTGCGCCGCGACGGCTTCCTGACCGACAACACCAACAACGTTGACGTCAACAACCGCAATCGCTTCTTCCTGCGCGGCCAGCTGCTGTTCGAACCGAGCAGCGATCTAACCGTCCGCCTGATCGCGGACTATACCTGGCGCAAGGAAAGCTGCTGCGGCGCGACCTATGTCGATAACAGCGTCAATCCCTACATCGGCAATCTCAACAACCTCTCGACCCCGCTTTCGCCGCTGCAGACCAACGGCAACAACATCGTCAATGTCCTGCGTGACCTTGGACAGCCGCTGGCGGGCCTGACCCCGGGCTATGACCGGACGATCTATGTTTCGCCGGGCCGCAGCTTTGAAGGCAAGACCAAGGACTATGGCTTCTCGGGCGAGATCAAGTGGGATCTCGGCGGGGCCACGCTGACCTCGATCACGGCTTACCGCGAATACCGTTCGGGCGAGGGTTCTGACACCGATTACAGTGCGGTCGATCTGCTCTACCGCGATCCCAGCGACGATGCCTATCGTCAGTTCCACACCTTCACCCAGGAAGTCCGCCTGCAGGGCGAAGCCTTTGGCGGCAAGCTGGACTGGCTGATCGGCGGGTTCTACGCCGATGAAAAGCTGACCCTGCGCGATAATCTGCGCTTTGGCAGCCAGTATGGCCGCTTTGCTGCTTGCCGGATCATCTCCGGTGGCGGTCTGGCCGGGCTCTATTCGCCGACCAATCCGTCGTGCGTCGCGCCGACCGTTGGTCCGGCTACCATTTCCGCAGCATCTGGCGGCGGCTCGACCGGTGCGGACATCGTTGCGGCCTTCACCGCGCTGGACGGGATGTCGAACGTCGGTTCGACCACCGATGAATATCGCCAGCACGGCAAGAACTGGGCGCTGTTCACCCACAACATCTTCAAGATCACCGATCGGCTCGATCTGACCTTGGGTCTGCGTTACACCAACGATACCAAGGACTTCAGCGCGACCTTCGGCAACAACAACACGGCCTGCACCACCGTGCAGGGCCTGGTTCTGGACGATCTGGTCAGCACCACCACCAATGCCACGGCCAAGGCCCTGGCCGGGGCGCTGATCGGGCTGGCTTGCCAGGGCAACTCGACCGCCGAACTCAACGGGGTTTCGATTGCCGACAGCCGCAGCGAAGATCAGTTCACCGGCACGGCGATCCTGTCGTACCGGCCGACCGACGATCTGATGGTCTATGCCAGCTTCTCGCGCGGGTACAAGGCGGGCGGGTTCAACCTTGACCGTTCGGCACTCAAGTCTCCGACCCTGCCGTTCTCCAGCTATACCGGCGGGGC
>Ga0116180_1002933_pt1 | contig 13165 bp, 11 predicted proteins | sample AD_UKC073_MetaG_FD_89804 | JGI IMG/M metagenome (GOLD analysis project Ga0116180, IMG submission 89804) | Active sludge microbial communities of municipal wastewater-treating anaerobic digesters from USA - AD_UKC073_MetaG | ecosystem: Engineered > Bioreactor > Anaerobic > Digestate | place: USA...
GCCGGGCGCATCTTGGTGCCACAGGTGAGGCAGAGCGGGGCGTCGACCGCCACGCCCGTGGTTGCCTCGAGCAGCTCGGCCGTCGTGTGGGCCTCGACCAGCGACGGCTGGAAGTCGCCCGCCGAGTCGATCTTCACGTTGTCGGCGTCGTCGTTGCGCAAGGTCTCGGACTCGAGCAGCTGAGCCTCGTCCTCCTCCGACAGGTAGGAGCCAGTCGCCACGTAGCGAGCGCGCTCGGCGGCGGTGTAGATGCCGAGCTCCGCGCGCTCCTCGTACGAGAGGTAGTCCAGCGACAGGCGACGGAAGATGTAGTCCATGATCGACTGCGCCATGCGGACGTCGGCGTCGTCGGTCATGCCAGCCGGCTCGAACTTGAGGTTCGTGAACTTCTGCACGTAGGTCTCGAGCGGCACACCGTACTGGAGCGCGATCGAGATCGCGATCGAGAAGGCGTCCATCACACCGGCCAGGGTCGAGCCCTGCTTGCCCAGCTTCAGGAACACCTCGCCCAGGCGACCGTCCTCGTAGGAGTTCGCGGTGACGTAGCCCTCCGCGCCACCCACGGCGAACGACGTCGTACGGCCCATGCGCGCCTTCGGCAGACGCATCCGGCGCGGCCGGTACTCGACGCGGACCTCCGGCTTGGCCGCCGCAGCAACCTCAGCCTTCGGCTCCTCCTTCTTGCCACCGGTCGACAGCGGCTGCCCGACCTTGCAGTTGTCGCGGTAGACAGCCAGCGCCTTCAGACCGAGCTTCCAGCCCTGCAGGTAGACGTCAGCGATCTCCTCAACCGTGGCCGACTCAGGCAGGTTGACCGTCTTGCTGATGGCGCCGGACAGGTACGGCTGCACAGCCGCCATCATCCGCACGTGGCCCATCGGCTTGATCGAACGCTCCCCCATCGCGCAGTCGAACACGGGGTAGTCGGACTCCTTGAGCCCGGGTGCACCGATAACGTGACCGTGCTCGGCGATGAACTCGACGATGGCCTCAATGGTCTCGTCGGTGTAGCCGAGGTTCTTCAGCGCCCGCGACACGGTGCCGTTGACGATCTGCATCGAACCGCCGCCGACGAGCTTCTTGAACTTCACCAGGGAGAAGTCGGGCTCGATGCCGGTGGTGTCGCAGTCCATCATGAAGCCGATGGTGCCGGTCGGGGCGAGCAGCGACGCCTGGGCGTTCCGGAAGCCGTTCTTCTTGCCGAGCGCGACGACCTCGTTCCACTCGCGGGTAGCCACCTTGTGGATCCCCGAGTCGAGGCCCTTCGACGTGGTGCGGAGTTCGTCGTTGGCCGCCTGGTGCTTGCGCATCACCCGCTGGTGGGCGTCGGAGTTGCGGGCGTAGCCGTCGTACGGGCCGACGATCGCAGCGAGCTCAGCCGAGCGACGGTAGGCCACGCCGGTCATCACCGAGGTGATCGCGGCGGCCAGCGCACGGCCACCCTCGGAGTCGTAGCCGAGGCCGAGCGCCATCAGCAGCGCGCCCAGGTTGGCGTAGCCGATGCCGAGCTGGCGGAACTCCTTGGTGGTCTTGGTGATCGCCGGCGTCGGGAAGTCGGCGAACGTGATCGAGATGTCCATCGCGGTGATGATCAGCTCGACGGCCTTCACGAAGAGATCGGTGTCGAACGTGTCATCGGCGCGCAGGAACTTCATCAGGTTCAGCGACGCGAGGTTGCACGACGAGTTGTCGAGGCTCATGTACTCCGAGCACGGGTTCGACGCAGTGATCCGGCCGGTCTCGGGGTTGGTGTGCCAGGCGTTGATGACATCGTCGTACTGGATACCGGGATCGGCGCACTCCCAAGCGGCCTTGGCGATCTTGTCGAAGAGCTCAGCAGCATCGACGGTCTCGACGACCGAGCCGTCACCGCGGGCGATCAGGTCGAACGTGCCCTTCTCCTCGACCGCGGTCATGAACGCGTCGGAGACGCGGACCGAGTTGTTGGCGTTCTGGTACTGGACGCTGGTGATGTCCTTGCCACCGAGGTCCATGTCGAAGCCGGCGTCACGGAGCGCGCGGATCTTGTCCTCCTCGCGCGCCTTCGTCTCGATGAACTCGACGATGTCGGGATGGTCGACGTCGAGCACCACCATCTTTGCCGCGCGACGAGTGGCGCCACCGGACTTGATCGTGCCCGCGGAGGCGTCAGCACCACGCATGAAGGACACAGGGCCCGACGCCGTACCGCCGCTCGAGAGCAGCTCCTTGCTGGAGCGGATTCGCGACAGGTTGAGGCCAGCGCCGGAGCCGCCCTTGAAGATGAAGCCCTCCTCGCGGTACCAGTTCAGGATCGAGTCCATCTAGTCGTCGACCGACAGGATGAAGCACGCGCTGACCTGCTGCGGCGACGCCGTGCCGACGTTGAACCAGACCGGCGAGTTGAAGCTGAACACCTGGTGCAGGAGCATCCAGGCAATCTCGTGCTCGAAGACGTCGGCGTCGGCGGGGCTGGCGAAGTAGTCGTTCTCCTCGCCCGCCTTGCGGTAGGTCTTCACGACGCGGTCGATCAGCTGACGCAGCGAGGTCTCCCGCGCCGGGGTGCCGAGCGCCCCACGGAAGTACTTGGTCGTGACGATGGTCGACGCGTTGACGCTCCAGAAGTCCGGGAACTCGACGCCGCGCTGCTCGAACACCGTGGCGCCGGTCTTCCAGTTGGTCTGCACCACGTCGCGACGCTCCCAGGTCACGTCGTCGTAGGGGTGCACGCCCTCGGTCGTGAAGACGCGCTCCACCGTCAGGCCAGTGGTCTTGCGGGTGCGCGCCTTCGCCGGCGTCTCAGTCATCGCGGAGCCTTTCGTACGTTTGTTCGAATCAACAGAAGGTTACTGCAGAAGGTCAGACAAGAACAGGGGTGCTGCGCAGGTCGGCGATCTCGCGCTCGAAGTCGTCGACCGAGTCGTACTGGCGGTAGACGGACGCGAACCGGAGGTAGGCGACCGAGTCGAGGGCGCGCAGCGGGGTCAGGATCGCGAGGCCGACCTGGTCCGACGGCACCTCAGCGAGGCCCGACGCGCGGAGGGTGTCCTCCACGTGCTGACCGAGCCGAGCCAGGTCGGCGTCGGAGACCGGACGACCCTTGCAAGCCTTCCGGACGCCCGAGACGACCTTGTCGCGGTTGAACGGCTCCACCACACCGGACCGCTTGACGATCATCAACTGTGTCTGCTCGACCGTGGTGAAGCGGCGCTCGCAGACCGGGCACTGACGACGACGCCGGATCGCGGCCCCATCGTCGGCAACCCGTGAGTCGAGCACGCGGGAGTCAGTGTGACGGCAGTACGGACAATGCACAGCTGTGCTCCTCTCCCTGTGGGTCGCGCTGTGGATCGGGGTGGTGGGCCTGTGGATGAATCCACTAACTATGGGGAAACCACAGGTCTGTAACTACTAGATATAGGGATCGTAGGCCGCACTGACCCCAAGGTCAAGCCCCGACACGCAGGGTCAAAGAAGGTTGCGAGCCACCGTGTAGACGACGCCGACGACGCCCAGGATCACAGTCGCGTGCCGGGCGATCGACCACGGCACCCAGCGCTGACCGACGGTCGCCCGCGGCTGCCGTACCAGCTCGATCGCCCACCCGGCAGCACGTACAGCCAGGAGCAGAGCGACGACGAGGAGCAACGGGTTGGCGTGCCACGCGGCCGCCAGGTCTCCACGCAGCAGAGCTGATCCCGTACGGGTGCCGCCACACAGGGGGCACAGCCACCCGGTCAGTGCGAGGAACGGGCATGGAATGCCCAGCCCCGTGGCCAGATGCACCCCGGAGATCGCCGCGCCGACGAGCCCGAACGCCCCCAGCTGCGCCAGCGCAACTCGCGCCGAACGCGCAGGCGGGGCGGCTTGGGAGGACATGCCCGCCATTATCCCGCGGACATCAGGGAAACGCACGGTGAGAGTCCTTGGTGGGCGACCCACGGCGCCGGTAGGGTCTGACCGTTAGCTCGTACACCGAGAGGAAGATCGTGACCAACCAGAACTGGAACGACCCGGCGAACCCGCAGGGGCAGCAGCCCACCTACGGGCAGCAGCCATCCGGTCAGCCCTCCGCCCCCGAGGCCACCCCCGGCTACACCGCTCCGGGCCAGGCCCCCGACGCCACCTACGGCCAGTCCTACGGCTCGCCCGCCCAGTCCTACGGACAGGCGCCCTCGTACGGCGCCACGGGTGATCAGTCGCAGCCCTCCGCCTCGTCCTACGGCTCCACCCCCTCCTACGGTGCGCCCGCTGGCGACGCATCGCAGGGCGCCGGCTCGTACGGCTCCCCCGCAGCCGGTTCCTACGGCTCGCCCACGAGCTCGTACGGCACCACGGGTGACGCGGCCGGCTCCTACGGTTCGACGCCGTCCTACGGCTCGACCGACCCGTCGCAGCCGGCCGCCGGTTCGTACGGCTCCCCTGCCGCCGCTGGCTCATACGGTTCCTCCGACCCTGCGCAGGGCGCTGGCTCGTACGGTTCCCCGGCCGCTGGCTCGTACGGCTCGACCGATCCCTCGCAGGGTGCGGGCTCCTACGGCTCGCCCGCCGCTGGCTCGTACGGCTCGACCGACCCGTCCCAGGGTGCGGGCTCGTACGGCAGCCCCGCCGCCGGCTCGTACGGCGCGACCGGGTCCTACGCATCGCCCGACGCTGGCTACGGCCAGGCCTCGCAGTCCTACGGCAGCCCGGTCCAGGGCCAGGGCGGGTCCTACGGCGCGCCCGTGCAGTCCGGCTACGGCGAGCCCACCAACAGCCAACTCGGCGGCTACGACCCGTACGGCTCGCAGCAGGCTGGCGCGGTGTCGCCGTACGGCTACGACTCGGGCTACGCGACCCCGGCCCCGGCACTGGCCGACTTCGGCAAGCGTGCGCTCGGCTGGCTCATCGACTACCTCGCACCCGGTCTGGCGGTCGGCCTGGTCTTTGGCGTCATTGGCGGCATTGTCGGCGCGGACCTCTCCTGGATCGGTGCCCTGCTGACCTACGCCTTCGTGGCCTACAACTCCGGCTGGATGGCTGGCTCGACGGGCTACTCGTTCGGTCGCAAGATCGCCAAGACCAAGCTCGTATCGGAGGCCACCGGCCAGCCGATCGGTGGCGGTACGGGCATCGTGCGCCTCCTGTGCCACTTCATCGACTCGATCATCTGCTACATCGGCTGGCTCTTCCCGCTGTGGGATGCCAAGCGCCAGACGCTTGCTGACAAGATCATGAAGACGGTCGTCATCAACGACGACGGCACCACGACCCAGGGCCAGCAGTTCTGAGTCATCACTGCTGACAACGCAACAGGCGCCGCTCCCCTCACGGGGGGCGGCGCTTGTTGCGTGCGTCGAACGACGTCAGAGCGGACCGTTGCCCACGGACAGGAACGCCGTGACCAAGGTGACGACCGCCGAGCCAGTAACCAGGCCCACCAGTGACATGGCCGCCGCGAGGCCGCGGCGGGTGAGCTGCCAGGTTGGCTCCGCAGGACGACGCACGACGCGGCAGGACGCGACCGAGGCGCCGGAGGTCGATCCGGGGACCCGGTGCGTGCGCGGCCGGGAGCAATCCGGGCCGGACGCGCGCGCGGCGGCCGGACGGACGGGGCTGATGGTGGTGACTGCCAGTGCGCTCATCTCGAGCCTCCAGTTCGTGCGTACAGGTGTTCGATACCAGTTCTACAGCATTCGACCTCGGAATGGAACAATCGTTCGCATCAGCGTGTCGCCTACCGTGCCACCGACTCTGCACGGCACCTCTGACAGTTTTCTCGGCCGGCACTCGGAGCGACACGCCGTGTCGTACAGATGTACCAATCATTCGTTCGATTGTCGTATTCTGGTGGCATGCCACGGATCAAGAACCAGCCCCCCGCCACACCGAAGCGTGGGCGCCCCCGCAATGAGGACCTGGCTCGACAGCTCAAGAACGGTGAGGTGACGCAACTCCCCGAGTCCGTCGACTCAGCGGGCCTGACGCTGCGCCAGCGCCGCATCCTCGAGGTGATCGCCGACATGATCGAGAAGCGCGGCTACCCGCCGAGCATCCGCGAGGTTGGTGAGGCTGCGGGCCTCGCCAGCCCGTCGAGCGTCGCCCACCAGATGCGGGCGCTCGAGGCCAAGGGCCTGATCCGACGCGACCCGAACCGACCGCGCGCCATGGAGGTTCGGCTGCCGTCCGAGGCCCACCAGGTCGATGACGCCCCCGCCGTCACGGAGGCACCGGCGACAGCCCCAGCGTCGAACGACGAGTCTTCAGTCCAGGTGCCCGTGCTGGGCCGCATCGCTGCTGGTGGTCCGATCCTCGCCGACGAGCAGGTCGCTGATGTGTTCGCGCTGCCGCGCCAGCTGGTGGGGTACGGCGAGCTCTTCCTGCTTGAGGTCAAGGGTGACTCGATGGTCGATGCCGCGATCTGTGATGGCGACTATGTGGTCGTCCGGAAGCAGCCCACGGCGGAGAACGGCGACATCGTGGCTGCCCTGCTGGGCGATGAGGCGACGGTCAAGACGCTCAACAAGAAGACCCCCGGGCAGGTGTGGCTGATGCCGCACAACCCGCTCTACTCCCCCATCGACGGCAACGAGGCCACGATCATGGGCAAGGTCGTCACCGTCCTGCGCAAGGTCTGACGCCCAACAACGACGCGCTGCCCGGCACTCCTACCGAGTGCCGGGCAGTGCTGTCTCGGGAGCGCCGAGTCGTCAGAGGGCGGTGGTCCGCGCAGCCGCCAAGCGCTGCAGTGCGGCGATGGTGGCCTCGCGGTCGGTGGTGGTCCAGAAGTCCGGCAGGGACGCGCGCAGGTAGGCCCCGTACCGGGCCGTCACCAGCCGGGGATCGAGAATCGCGACCACTCCCCGGTCTGACATCCGCCTGATCAGCCGGCCTGCTCCCTGCGCCAGCAGCAGTCCGGCGTGGGCCGCAGCGACCTGCATGAACCCGTTCCCGCCTGAGCGCTCGACATGCTGCTGGCGCGCGAGCATCAACGGGTCGTCGGGTCGAGGGAACGGAATCTTGTCGATGATCACCAGCTCGCAGGCATGACCGGGCACGTCGATCCCCTGCCACAGCGACAGCGTGCCGAAGAGGCTGACCTCCGGATCGCTGGAGAACCGCTTCATCAGCTCCGACAGCTGGGCGTCCCCCTGGCAGAGCACCGTACGCTCCGGCAGTGCGGCTCTGACGTGGGACGCAGCCTGTTCCGCACTGCGCTGGGAGGCGAACAGGCCCAGCGCACCACCGCTGGAGGCCCACACCAGCTCAGCGACCTCGGCGAGAGTTGCGGCACTGATCCCGTCGCGACCGGGGCGGTCGAGGTGCTTGGCGACGTAGCAGATGCCCTGTTTGCGATAGTCGAAGGGCGAACCGACATCGAGCCCTCGCCACGGCAGTGCATCCTCCCCTGGCGGTGTCGTGTCGCCGTCGACCCGCTCGGAGCGACGCAGCCCGACCTGCCCGGCGACCGCTTCGAAGTCGCCCCCGACCTTCAACGTGGCGGAGGTGAGGATCGTGCCCACCTCACCCATCACCGACGACCGCAGCAACCCCGCGACGGACAGGGGTGCCACGACGAGCCAGCGGCCGAAGCGTTCTCGCTCGCTGACGTAGACGACGTCCTCGTCGGCGAGCTTGGCCATCCGCTCGGCCACGTCGACCACCTCGTCGACAGCAGCGCCCGCCTGCGCACGCTCGGCGTCGTCGCCCTTGCCCGACTTCGACAGCTGTGAGGCTGCGGCGCGCGCCGCCGTACGTACCCGCTGCAACGCGGCGACGATCGCTGAGTCGGGATCGGTGACCCGGGCAACCTCAGCCACATCGAGGGCCGACTTGAGGTCTTCGGCGACCTCCAGCAGCTCGAGGCCGACATCGTCATCGAGCCAGTCCAGGGCTCTGCGGGCGACCCGTTCGATCTGCTGGGGGCTCAGCTCGGCCGATGCTGCGCCGGTCACCCGCGACACCAGCTCGTGGGCTTCGTCGACGATCACCAGGTCGTGCTCGGGCAGCGCGGTGTGGCCATGCATCGCGTCAATCGCCAGCAGAGCATGGTTCGTCACGATCAGGTCGGCTCGCCTGGCGCGGTCGCGGGACTCCTCTACGAAGCACTCCGCCCCGTACGGGCACCGTTGCACGCCCAAGCACTCGCGAACTGGTACGGACACCTGCGCCCAGGCTCGGTTGGTATGCGACGGCGCGTCATCCCGGTCGGCGAGCTGCTTATCGGTCAACTGGGTCTCGGCCCATTCCCGCAGCGCCACCACCTCGGCTCCGAGCAAGGACTCTGCATCGGCACTGGTCGCCTTCAACGCCTCGACAACCTCGGCACCACCCAGCAGCCCCTCCTGCCTGGGCCCGCCGCCAACCTGGTCACGCACGCGATGCAGGCAGGCGTAGTTCGACCGACCCTTCAGCACGGCGAGGACCGGCCGCCTGCCCGTGACCTGGGCGACCGCGTCGAGCACGACGGGGACATCCTTGGTCGCCAGCTGCCGTTGAAGCGCCAGCGTCGCCGTCGCGACGATCACGCGCGCCTCAGGCTCTCGAGCGAGGTGCGCGAACGCTGGTGCCAGGTAGCCCAGGCTCTTGCCGGTCCCCGTACCCGCCTGCACGAGCAGGTGTTCGCCGTTGGCGATGGCCTGTTCGACTGCGGCTGCCATCTCCACCTGGCCGGGCCGCTCGGCTCCGCCGATCGCCGTCACCGCAGCCGTCAGGATCCGCGCAGCCAACTCCGACGCCGTGGCGGCATCTGTGGTCGTGGCGTCGTCGGAGGTGGGCACCGGACCACGCTACCCGCCAGCAGCGACAGTTCCTGGCCCACGGCCACGTGTCAACGCGAGGAGGTTGCGCTCTCCAGCTCGGCCGCGAGCGCCTCGCCGACCCTCGCGACCACCACGGTGCCGTCGCCCGTGTGCTCGACGGTGACGAGCTCGCCCTCGCGGTGGATGCGGTCGATCAGGTCGCCACGGCTGTACGGAACCAGGACGTTCACCTGCACCTGCGGTCGAGGCAGGCGACCCTCGAGCCGGCTGGTCAGCTCGGGCAGCCCCGCACCTGTCCGGGCCGACACGAAGACTGCGTCGGGGAATCGCGTGCGCAGCGCCGCCAGCATGTCCGGCGAGGCGGTGTCGATCTTGTTGATCACCAGCTGCTCGGGTACGTCGCCCGCACCGATCTCCGCCAGCACCTCCCGTACAGCGGAGACCTGCCCGAACGGATCCGGGTCGGCGCCGTCGACGATGTGGAGCAGCAGATCGGCCGCCACCGACTCCTCGAGGGTGGACCGGAAGGCCTCGATCAGGTCGTGCGGGAGATGGCGGACGAATCCAACGGTGTCCGTCAGCGTGAAGATGCGGCCGTCGGTGGTCTGGGATCGGCGCGTCGTCGGGTCGAGGGTCGCGAACAGGGCGTTCTCGACCAGTACCCCCGCCCCGGTGAGCCGGTTCAGCAGGGACGACTTGCCGGCGTTCGTGTAGCCGACGATGGCAACCGATGGCACCTGGTGGCGGGTGCGCTCCTGCCGCTTCGTCTCGCGGGTGCCCTCCATCTCGCGCAGCTGTTCGCGCAGACGAGAGATCCGGGTACGGATCCGGCGCCGGTCGGTCTCGAGCTTTGTCTCACCAGGTCCGCGACCACCGATGCCCACGCCACCCGCGGCGCGACCGCCGGTCTGTCGGGAGAGGTTGCCACCCCAACCACGCAGCCGCTGCCGCAGGTACTGCAGCTGCGCCAGTTCGACTTGGGCCTTGCCCTCCTTCGACTTCGCATGGGAGGCGAAGATGTCGAGGATCAAGGCGGTCCGGTCGACGACCTTGACCTTGACCCGATCCTCGAGGTTGCGCAGCTGGGCGGGGCTGAGCTCGCCGTCACAGATCACCGTGTCTGCCCCAGTGGCGATCACCGCCTCCCGCAACTCGTCGACCTTGCCGCTGCCGATGAAGGTGGCCGCGTCGGGCCGCTGTCGGCGCTGCATCAAGGCTTCGAGCACCTGGGAACCGGCCGTCTCAGCCAGCAGCCGAAGCTCGGCCATCGAGTTCAGTGCATCAGTCTCGCTGCCGGTGGTCCAGACGCCGACGAGCACGACCCGTTCGAGCCGGAGCTGGCGGTACTCGACCTCGGTGATGTCCTCGAGCTCGGTGCGCAGCCCGTCGACGCGCCGCAACGAATGGCGTTCCGCGCGTTCCGCCTGGTCACCGTCGTAGTTGAGATCGTCATCGTCCGCGTCGGCGTCATCAACGTCGCCGTCGCCGCGGTCCCAGTCGTCCACGTCGTCGCGGTCGGCCAGGTCGGTGTCGTACAGATTGTGGCTTGTCATCGCCTCAAGCCTCTCACCCGACCCCAAGCGGGTGCCACCGGTTTCATTCCGGCAGCGAGACCTCGCCCTTCGCAACGACGACGGCGGGGCCGACCAGGCTCGCGGTGCCATCGTCGTGGACCAGAACCTCCAGAGCCCCGCCAGGCACGTCGACCCGATAGCTGCCTGGCTCGCCATCGCTGAGGGCATAGGCGACCGCGACAGCGCCCGTACCGCAGGACTCCGTCTCGCCGACGCCACGCTCGTGGACGCGCATCACGTAGTGGCGCTCCCCCACCCGGGCGGCGAGCTCGACGTTGGCGCCATCTGGGTAGCGCTCGTGGGGAACGTGCGGTGCCACGGTCAGGTCGGCATCGGCCACCGCCTCGGGCGTCACCTCGACCACGGCGTGCGGGTTCCCGACCGACACCTGCACCCCCTCCCGCGGGGTGCCGACGGTCACGGCGACGAGCTCCCCTGCGGCGACGACCGGTCCCATGGTCACGGCGATCCGGCCATCCGGGTACGGAGTTGCCACCCGTAGGCCTGCCCGGGTCGCCACGCTGACGGGACCGAGCGGAACCAGGTCGCAGTCGAGCAGCACCCGCACGAACACCCGCAGCCCGTTGCCGCACATCTCGGCGATCGAGCCGTCGGCGTTGCGGTAGTCCATGAACCAGAGGTCGGGATCACCATCCCACTCCGGCATGTGTTCAGCCTTGACCGCCCGCAACAGACCGTCACCGCCGACGCCGCCGCGCCGGTCGCAGATGAACCGTACGTCCGCGTCGGTGAGCCGCATCATCGAGCTGCGGTCCTTGAAGACCACGAAGTCGTTGCGGGTGCCATGCCCCTTGACGAAGCTCCAGGTGCGCATGTCAGCCATCCTCTAGCGTGATTCACCGGCTTGACCAGATGCACCAACCATTGAGACAGCCGTCTCAACCAGCGTCGGCGAGAGCGCATCCACCCAGGTGATTCGCGGGTCGCGACGCCACCACATCAGCTGCTTGCGGGAGAACCGACGGGTGCCGGCGACGGTCGCGTGCTTGGCCTCTGCCTCGCTGCACTCCCCAGCCAGGTGGGCCAGCACCTGCCGGTAGCCAAGCGCCCGCCACGCGGTCTTGCCGTCGCGCAGCCCCACATCGACGAGCCGTCGTACCTCGTCGACGAGTCCGTCAGCCCACATCTGGTCCACCCTTGCCGCGATCCGCGCATCCATCACCGGCCGCTCCAGCGCCAGCCCGATCTGTACGGTGCCGGGCACGGCGTAGGTGTACGGCGGCATCGTCGACCGGTACGACCCGGTCAGCTCCACCACCTCCAACGCCCGTACGACGCGACGCCCGTTGGTGGGGATGATCCCCGCCGCCGCCTCGGGATCAAGCTGGGCGAGTCGAGCGTGCAGGGCGGGAGCCCCGATCTTGGCCTCCTCGCGCTCCAGCCGAGCCCGCACGACCGGGTCGGTGGCAGGGAACTCCATCTCGTCCAGTACGGCCCGCAGGTACAGCGCCGACCCACCCACGATGATCGGGGTCACCCCACGGGCATGACAGTCGGCGATCGCGTCACGCGCCATCGTCTGGAAGTCGGACACGCTCGCAGACTCGGTGACATCCATGATGTCGATCAGGTGGTGCGGCACACCATGACGCTCAGCGAGGGTCGGCTTGGCCGTGCCGATGTCCATCCCCCGGTAGACCAGCATCGAGTCGGCATTGACCACCTCCGCTGCTGCCCCGAGCTCAGCCAGCCGAAGCGCTGCTTGTACGGCCAACGTCGACTTGCCACTCGCCGTCGGCCCCACGATCGCCAAGGTGGGCAGCACAGAGGTCACCTGGCAAGTCTGACATTCAGCAGAAAAGTCCTTGGCAGATTGACGCTTCGGGTTCAGAATGGCCGAGGACGCCTTGGGGCGTCACCCTCGGACTCGTCACTCCTGGAACGGGTGACCCGGGCGGTACGGTTCAAGGAAAGGAGGTGCTGCGCAGATGGGCTTGTCTGACAAGATCAGCAACGCTGTTGCGGGGCATGAGGACCAGGTGAAGGCCGGAATCGGCAAGGTCGGAGACCTCGTCGATGAGCGGACCGGCGGCCAGCACGCCGGTCAGGTCGACCAGGCTCAGGACTTCCTGAAGAACCAGGTCGATGGCCTCTCCGCGAAGCCGGAGGCCTGACCGACTGCCCCGGCAGTTATAGCCCACACGCCAGGGCCGTACCCCACGGGGTGCGGCCCTGGTTCACGTTCTCAGCCCGCTGCGCGAGCCGCTGGCTCGTGCAGTCGGAGCCGGATCAGCTCCGGTTCGTGTGGCGACGTCGGCCCGGATCTCCTTGTCGGCGCGCTGTTCAGGCGTCAGCAAGTACCAGTCGAGAAGGTCGTCGCTCATGACCCGATTCTTGCGGTCAGGCGGGTCGTACCCCCGGCATACCCAATGAGACACCAGTTCTGGGTGCCGCCAGACGGGACTCGTACGCGTCGCCGCCGCGCGTCCTGGTCAGGCTGAGGATCCCGTCGTCGGCGACGAGATGATGGGGCGCCGCCTGGGTGACGACCGCTTCGACCAGATCGCCTGGACGTGGCAGGTCACCGTCGCCGACGGCCACGTGGATCAGCCGGTTGTCGCGGGCGCGGCCCGACATCCGGGCGGTCGCCGCATCCTTGCGGCCCTCACCGGTGGCCATCATCAACTCGACCCGGGTGCCGACCAGACGTTTGTTCTCGTTCCAGGAGATCTCGTCCTGCAGGGCGACCAGTCGCTCGTACCGCTCCTGCACGACCTGCTTCGGCACCTGGCCGGGCATCGTGGCAGCTGGTGTGCCCGGGCGGATCGAGTACTGGAAGGTGAACGCGCTGGCGAACCGGGCCTGGCGGACGACGTCGAGGGTGCCCTGGAAGTCAGCCTCCGTCTCGCC
>Ga0116180_1002935_pt1 | contig 13158 bp, 9 predicted proteins | sample AD_UKC073_MetaG_FD_89804 | JGI IMG/M metagenome (GOLD analysis project Ga0116180, IMG submission 89804) | Active sludge microbial communities of municipal wastewater-treating anaerobic digesters from USA - AD_UKC073_MetaG | ecosystem: Engineered > Bioreactor > Anaerobic > Digestate | place: USA...
CCCGACTACCCCGTCTGCGTGGGGACCCGTCGGCCGCCCGGCTGACGCCCTGCGGCCCCGCTGCCCCGCTGCCCCGCTGCCCTGCTGCCCTGCTGCCCCGCTGCCCTGCTGCCCTGCTGCCCCGCTGCCCTGCGGCCCCGCTGCCCGCCGGGCCCCGCGGCGGCGGCGCCGCCTGCCTGGATCCGGGTCGTCGCCGCGCCCCGGGACATGCCCCGCTGCGCCGCCCGACGGACGGAAGGGTGAAATCACGCACCCGAACACTGAGCGGGGTATACTGCTGCATCGCGGCATCGAAGGCCAGTCTCCCCGCCGCGATCCTCCAACCCTCCCCGCTTCAACCCTCTTCGTCCTCTCGACTGGTGTCGCCCGGCCTGAACGCCGCGTGACGAACCGACGCTGAATCACCGTTCAGGGACCTCATGTCTTTTGCATCGCTCGGATTGTCCGAGCCCATCGTCCGAGCCGTCACCGAGCTCGGCTACACCCAGCCCACCCCGATCCAGACGCAGGCCATTCCGGCAGTCCTCTCCGGTGGTGACCTGCTCGCCGGCGCGCAGACCGGCACCGGCAAGACCGCCGGCTTCACGCTCCCGCTGCTGCAGCGGCTGAGCACCACGTCCGCGCCGCGCAGCGCCAGCGGCCGCCGCATGATCCGCGCCCTCGTGCTCGTGCCGACGCGCGAGCTCGCCGCGCAGGTCGAGGAGAGCGTGCGCGACTACGGCCGCCACCTGAAGCTGTCGTCGATGACGATGTTCGGCGGCGTCAACATCAACCCGCAGATCAGCCGCCTGCGCGAAGGCGTCGACATCCTCGTCGCCACGCCGGGCCGCCTGCTCGATCACGTCGGCCAGCGCACGGTCGATCTGTCGGCGGTCGAGATCCTCGTGCTCGACGAGGCGGACCGCATGCTCGACATGGGCTTCATCCGCGACATCCGCAAGATCCTCGCGCTGCTGCCCGCGCGTCGCCAGAACCTGCTGTTCTCGGCGACCTTCTCCGACGAGATCAAGTCGCTGGCCGACGGCCTGCTCGACCACCCGTCGATGATCGAGGTCGCACGCCGCAACGCGCCGGCCGAAGCCGTCGAGCAGAAGATCATCCTGGTCGACAAGCACAGCAAGCGTCCGCTGCTGTCCAAGCTGATCACCGACAACAACTGGTTCCAGGTGCTGGTGTTCACGCGCACCAAGCACGGCGCCAACCGGCTCGCCGAGCAGCTCAACCGCGACAACATCAGTGCGCTGGCGATCCACGGCAACAAGAGCCAGGGCGCCCGGACGCGTGCGCTTTCGGAGTTCAAGGACGGCAGCCTGCAGGTGCTGGTGGCGACCGACATCGCCGCGCGCGGCCTCGACATCGAGGACCTGCCGCACGTGGTGAACTTCGAGCTGCCCAATGTGCCCGAGGACTACGTGCACCGCATCGGACGCACCGGCCGCGCCGGGGCCAGCGGCGAGGCGATCTCGCTGGTGTGCGTCGACGAGCACCGGTTCCTTGCCGACATCGAGAAGCTGCTCAAGCGGCAGTTGCCCCGCGTGTCGATCCCGGGCTTCGAACCCGACCTGACGATCAAGCCCGAGCGCATCCCCACGGGCGGGCAACGCGGTCAGATGTACGACGACGGCCTGGGTGAATCGCTCACGCCGCGGGGCCCCCGTCCCGGCCCGCGCGGTGGCTCCGGCCGTGGCGCGGGGGGTGGCAAACCGGGCGGATCGGGTCGCGGCGCACCGGCCGGCGCACCCGGCGCGGGGATGCGCAGCAGCGCGGCGCCCGGCCGCGGTCACGGACACCCGCACAGCGCGCCGCGCGGCCAGCCGCACGGTCAGGGCGGCGGTGGCGGCGGTGGCGGTGGCGGCGGCGGTCAGCGCCGCGCGGGCTCGCGCGGCCGCTGATCCGAGGCAGCGCGGACCCCGATCGGGTTCGCGCAGTGCTTGGCGCGGCCAAGGCGCTGCGATGCCGCATCACACGGCCGCGCGACGCACGGCCGCGCATCTCAGGGCCGCGCGCCCCCCACCGGCAGCACCACTTCGAAGCAGCTGCCCTGGCCGTCCGGCCCCGGCAGGCACGTCACGCGCCCGCCGTGCAGCCGGGCGATCTGACGCACCAGCGACAGTCCCAGTCCGACACCGCCCGCACGTTCGCTCGCGCCGGCCGCCCGGTAGAACGGCTCGAAGATGCGTTCGCGCTCGGCCTCGGGGACACCCGGACCGCGGTCGCACACCTGCAGGCAGACCTGCGCCGCATCGCGCGGCGACAGCCGCGCCCGCACGCCGGCCCCGGCGGCATGTCGCTGCGCGTTTTCCAGCAGGTTGCGCACCAGACGCGCAAGCAGACGCGCGTCGCCCTCCACCATGCAAGCGCTCGCCTCGAGCGGCACGCCGTCCCGCGCGCACGCCTCGGCAACGAGCGCCGTGAGGTCGACCGGCGTGGCGCCTGTGACGCGGCCCCCTGCCGCACCTGCCGCACCTGCCGCACCAGCTGCACCGGGGTTGCCGAGGGCATCGGCGTTGCCGGGGGCGCCGAGGCCCCCCGCGGCATCGACGTCACCTGGCTGCAACGGCACGCCGGCCGCGTCCAGGCGGCTCGCAAGCAGGATCTCGTCGACGAGCTGATCGAGCTCGGCGACGTTGCGCACCAGTTCCTCGGACAGCTCCGCCGTCGCCGACGGCCCGATCAGTTCGACGGCCATGCGGATGCGGGCCAGCGGCGAGCGCAACTCATGCGACGCGTTGGCGAGCAGGCGCTTGTGCGCGTCGAGCAGCGCGCGCTGCGCAGCGAGCAGTGCCTCGATGCGTTCGGCAGAGCGGTTGAACCGTTCCGCCAGCACGGCGACCTCGTCGCGCCCGTCGATCGGCGCGCGGGCACCCAGGTCACCGCGCCCGAAGCGCTCGACGGCGCCCTGCAGATCCTCGAGCCGCCGCGTGAGCCGGCGCACCACCGGATACGCGCCCACGCCGATGGCCGCGCCGACCAGCAGCAGAACCGACACGAATCCGAGCCGTGGCGGCCGGCCGAAGGGACCGGACGCCTGCACCCGCGCGGCCACCAGCCGGCGGCCGTCGGGCAGGTCGGACACGTAGACCGGCGCATGGTCGGCGCCGCGCTGCCATCCTGCGCGGGCGAGCGCCTGCGGAGACGCGGGCAGTCCCTCGCCCACCGACGCCAGCAGACCGCCGTCCCGATCGAGCAATGCGAGGCTGGCACCGGTGCGCTCGTGCCATCGCTGGAGCGACCGTGCGATCGTCTCGGGCGTCGCATCTGCCGGCAGGAGCTCGGCGACGACCTGCGCCACGAGCGCGCCCCCCTGGACGCCCCACGACGGACGATCCGCGCCGCGTTGCGCGAGGTACCACACGCTGCCGATCAGCAGCGCGAACACGAACAGACTTGCCAGCACGGCAAGGTAGATGCGCAGGTAGAGACGTTTCATCGCGGGTCGGACATCGGCTCGAGGCTCGGGCGCCCGGTCAATCCTGCGCGCGCGCGAACAGGTAGCCGGCGCCCCGCACGGTGAGGATCCGGCGCGGCGCGCGCGGATCGTCCTCGATCGCCGCGCGCAGCTTCACCACGTGCACGTCGATCGAGCGGTCGAGCGACTCGCCGCCCTCGGCGCCCACCAGATCGATCAGCTGGTCGCGCGAGAGCACCCGTCCCGCATGCTCGGCCAGCACCTGCAGCAGGTCGAACTGGCGCGCGGTCAGCGGGCGGTCGACACCGTCGATCCGCACGCGCCGCGCCGCGCGATCGATCTCCAGCCGGCCGAACCGCAGCAGCTGCCGGGGGGCGGCGTGTTCGCCGTGCCGGCGCAGCACGGCGCGGATGCGCGCGAGCAGCTCGCGTGGCTCGAACGGCTTGGCCAGATAGTCGTCGGCACCGAGCTCGAGCCCGACGACGCGGTCGGCAGTGTCGCCACGCGCGGTCACCATGATGACGGGCACGCCCGACTGCGCGCGGATGCGCCGGCAGACGTCGAGGCCGTCGCCGTCGGGCAGCATCAGGTCGAGCAGCACCAGATCCCACGACGAGCGCTCGAGCTGCGCCATGCCGCGCGTCGCATCCTCGGCGACCGCCACGACGAACCCGGCCTGTGCGAGGTAGGCACGCACCATCGACGCCAGGCGCAGGTCGTCCTCGATCATCAGGATGCGGTTCATCGTGGTGGCCCGCTCGTCAGCGTCCCATGCGGCTCATGCGTCGATCGAGCCGTTCCTTCAGACGCACGCGCTGCTCGGGCGTCAGCACCTCGGCGATGTCGGCCAGCGCGCGCACCATCCGCTGCGAGACCTGATCGGCCAGGCGCATCTGATCGCTGCGCAGGCGCTCGAGCGCGCCGCGGTCGATCTGCGCGCCGGCCAGCAGGTCGACCGCCTGACGTCGCGCGGCGCGATGCTGCTCGCGCAGCGGCGCGATCTCCGTCACCGCCTGCCGGGCGATCGCCGAGACACGGGACTTCTGGTCGGCCGTGGCGTCGACGTCCGACAGCACCCATTCGACCGCGCGGTCGATCCGCTTGCCGATCGCCTCCGGGTCCATCGACGCGAATCCGCCATGCCGGTGGTGATGTCCCCAGCCCGGTCCGCGGCCTTCGCCGCCAGGCCCCGGCTGCGCGCAGGCGGCCAGCGCCGCCACCGCCGTGACCGCGGCGGCCAGGCGCCAGAAGCGGCGACGACCCGACGGGGGACGTGCGGGGTCCTGCGCGGCAGTCGTGTTCGCCGGCGCGGCCGGTTCGTGGGAAGTGTGTTCGCTCATGTCCGACTCCTCGTGATCGATCGCAGCCGATGCGCTGCGTGACCGTACGGTACGCCGGCGACGTGCGCGGATGATGAGCGGATGTGAAGAACCATGAAGCGCGGCCGGCGACGCACCGGCCGCGCCAGACCGTCAGAGCTTGAACTTGACGATCTTCTGCGTCTGCTGCCCCAGGCCCTGGATGCCCAGCGTCACGACGTCGCCCGCCTTCAGGAACTGCTGCGGCTTCATGCCGCTGCCCACCCCCGGCGGCGTGCCGGTGGTGATGATGTCGCCGGGGTTCAGCGTGAACAGCGCGCTCACGTACGCAATCAGCGTCGCGCAGTCGAAGATCATCGTCTTCGTGTTGCCGCGCTGGCGCTGCTGGCCGTTGACGTCGAGCCACATGTCCAGGTTCTGCGGATTGCCCACCTCGTCGGCCGTCACCAGCCACGGACCGACCGGTCCGAACGTGTCGAAGCCCTTGCCCTTGTCCCAGGTCGGGCCGCGCTCCATCTGGAACTCGCGCTCGGACACGTCGTTCACGAGCACGTAGCCGGCGACGTGCTTGAGCGCGTCCTTCTTGGTCACGTAGCGCGCACGCGTGCCGATCACGATGCCCAGCTCCACTTCCCAGTCGGTCTTGACCGAACCCTTGGGCAGCATCACGTCGTCGTCGGGTCCCTGCATGCACGACAGCGTCTTGTGGAAGACGATCGGCTCCTTCGGGATCGGGTTGCCCGTCTCGGCGGCGTGGTCGGCGTAGTTCAGGCCGATGGCGACGAACTTCGACGCTCCGGAGAACGGCACCCCCATGCGCGGCGTACCGCGGACCTTCGGCAGCTTGTCGTGCTTGATCTTGGCCAGGCGCGCCAGCACCTTCGGCGACAGCTGCGCGGGACCGATGTCGTCGATGACGCCCGACAGGTCGCGGATCTTGCCGTCGGCGTCGATCAGGCCGGGCTTCTCCTTGCCGGGTTTTCCGTAACGTACGAGTTTCATTCAGCCTTCTCCAGGGTTGGGGACCGTCCGTTGGCCGGTCCGTCTTGTCCGGCCGCGCACCGCGCATGACGGCGGCGCACGGCCGTGAATCCTCGGCCGATCGGCACGGCCGGCACGGCGCGCGGCCGTGCCACCGGGCCTCGACCGGTTGCGGTCAGATCGTGATGCCGCCGTCCACGTTGAAGACCTGCCCGGTGGCGAACGCGCTTTCGTCGCTGGCCAGGTAGACCACGATCGGGACGATCTCCTCGGCCACCGCAAGACGTCCCATCGGCTGGCGCGCGACGAACATCCTGCGCGCCTCCTCGATGTCGCCGAGCTGGCGCATGCGGTCGTGCAGGCTGGGCGTGTCGACCGTGCCCGGGCCGATCGCGTTGCAGCGGATGCCCTTGCCCACGAAGTCCGCCGCGATCGACTTGGTCAGGCCGATCACGGCCGCCTTCGTCGTGCCGTACGCGAAGCGGTTGGGAAAGCCTTTCACCGAAGAGCACACCGACGCCATGTTGATGATCGAGCCGCCACCGGCGTCGATCATCTTCGGCAGCGCCGCGCGGATCGTGCGGAACATCGCGCGCACGTTGATGTCGAAGCTGAAGTCGAGGTCCTCGTCGCGGCATTCGAAGATCGAGCCCTGGTGCACGTAGCCGGCGCAGTTGAACAGCACGTCGAGCGGCGGCAGGCCGCCGATCAGTGCGGAGACGGCCGCGCCGTCGGTCACGTCCAGACGCTGCACGGTCACGTCGCCACCGGCGCCCACCGCCTCGTCCCGCAGGGTGGCGAGCAGGTCCTCACGGATGTCGGTGGCGATCACGTGCGCGCCTTCGCGCGCCATCGCGAGCACGGAGGACCGCCCCATGCCCTGCGCGGCGGCGGTGACGAGGATGCGCTTGCCTTCGAGTCGTTTGCCCACGTGCAGCTCCCTGTTGCGTCGGATGGTGCGTCGGATGGTGTGCCGGATGCGTCGTCGATGCTGCCCGGACCGGCAAGCAGCGCGAGGGCGCTAGCGTAGTGCAGACGCGGAGTCCGCGTCGAGGTTTACCGTGCCCTGGAACTGCATCGTTGCGAGTCGCGCATACAGACCGCCCCGGGCGAGCAGCTCGGCATGCGTGCCGGCATCGACCGCACGGCCGCGGTCGAGCACGACGATGCGATCGGCGCGCACCACGGTGGCGATGCGGTGCGCGATCACGATCGTGGTGCGCCCGGTCATCGCCTGCTCGAGCGCCAGCTGCACCGCGGCTTCGCTCTCGGCGTCGAGCGCACTGGTGGCCTCGTCGAGCAGCAGCAGCGGCGGATTCTTCAGCAGTGCGCGTGCGATCGCGATGCGCTGCCGCTGCCCGCCCGACAGCCGCACACCGCGTTCGCCCAGGAAGGTGCGGTAGCCCTGCGGCAGGCGCGTGATGAACTCGTCGGCGTGCGCCGCACGCGCGGCCTCGACGACCTCCGCGTCGCTGGCGTCGAGACGGCCATAGCGGATGTTCTCCATGGCGTCGGCGGAGAACACCACGCTGTCCTGGGACACCAGGCCGATGCGCGCGCGCAGTGCGGACGGCTCGAGCGACCGGATGTCGCGACCGTCGATGCGGATCACGCCGTGCTGCGGGTCGTAGAACCGCAGCAGCAGCTGGAGCACGGTGGTCTTGCCCGCCCCGGAGGGCCCGACCAGCGCAATCGTCTGGCCCGGCGCGATGTCCAGGTCGAGCGCCTCGAGCGCCGGCTCCTGCGGACGCGACGGATAGCGGAAGGAGACCTGGTCGATCGACACGCGCGCGCCCGCCGGCACCGGGCGCGAGGATGCGGGGGACGGGGCGTGGTCGGCGTCCCGGGCGTGGTCGGCGTCCCGGGCGTGGTCGGCGTCTCGTGCGTGGATGTCATGTCGGGCATGTTCGGCCTGCCGGGCGTGTTCGCCGACGTGGCCCGCTGCCGCGTCTCCCGCCGCCGCGGCCGGACCCGCGATCGCCGCGCGCGCCTGCAGCAGCTCGAGCAGGCGTTCCGTGGCGCCGGCGGCACGCTGCACGTCGCCCAGCACCTCGGCCAGCGCACCGGTGGATCCGGCGACCATCACCGCGTACAGGATGAACTGCGTGAGCAGGCCCGCGCTCATCCGCCCGTCGAGCACGGCATGCGCGCCCAGCCACAGCACGAACACGATCGCACCGAACACCAGGACGATGACCAGCGCTGTCAGCGTGGCGCGCGCCCGGATGCGCCGCACGGCCGCCCCGAACGCGGTCTCGGCCGCGTCCGCGAACCGCCGGGCTTCGAAGGGCTCGCGTGCATACGCCTGCACGATCTGGATCGCATTGAGCGTCTCGCCCGCCAGTGCGCTGGCGTCGGCGATGCGGTCCTGGCTGGCGCGCGACAGCGTGCGCACGCGCCGCCCGAAGAACAGGATCGGCAGCACGACCGCGAGCAGCAGCCCGAGGATCATCGCCGCCAGGCTGGCGCTGGTCACGAACAGCATCACCAGGCCGCCGGCGAACAGCAGCGCGTTGCGCAGCCCCATAGAGATGCTCGTGCCCACCAGCGTCTGGATCAGCGTGGTGTCGGCGGTGAGCCGCGACAGCACCTCGCCGGCGCGCAGGGTCTCGAAGAACGTCGGGTCCTGGCGCAGCACCTTGTCGTAGACGGCGGCACGCAGGTCGGCCGTGACCCGCTCGCCCAGCCACGACACGAAGTAGAAGCGCACGGCGGTGCCGAGCGCGAGGACGGCGGCGACGGCGAACAGCGCGATGAAGTACAGGTTCACCTGGCCGGCGTCACGCGTCGCCTCCTGCGCCAGCGTGCGGGCGGCGAAGCCCACGTCGACCATCTGACGGAACGCCACGGGAATCGCCAGCGCGGCGGCCGCCGCCACCAGCAGCGCCAGCGTCGCCGCGACGACACGGCCCCGGTAGCGCAGCAGGAACGGCAGCAGCGCGGACAGGGTCGACAGTGCGCTGCGGCGATTCACGACGGGTCGACGAAGAAGTGCGCGTTCTCGGCCGCGATGTTGTCGATGGCGTCGAAGATCGATCCCAGGTGGCGGCGCATCGCATCGGACGCGCCGGCAGCATCGCCGGCGATCACCCGCTCGGCCACCTCGCGATGCTCGTCCAGGCGCTGGCGCGAACGTCGGCCACTGATCAGCGACAGGTGCCGCACGCGGTCGAGCTGCCCCTTGGCGGCGTGGATCACCTGCCAGGCGCTGGCGTGGCCCGCCAGCTGCGCCATCAGCGCGTGCATCGCCTCGTCGGCCTCGAAGAACGCGGCCGGATCCTTGCGTGTCAGCGCCTGGCGCTGCTGCGCGAGGTTGTCGCGCAGCGCGCGCGCGCCGGCCGCGTCGATGCGCTCGGCCGCCAGCCCGGCGATGCGGCACTCGAGCGTCTCGCGCACGAAGTGGTTGTCGCGCACCACCTTCAGGTCGATACGCGCGACGAACGAGCCCACCTGCGGCACGACGTCGAGGAAGCCGTCTTCGGCCAGCTTCTTGAACGCCTCGCGGATGGGCGTGCGGCTGACGCCGTAGCCCTCGGCGATGCGGCTTTCGGACACCGCCTCGCCCGGCGCGAGAGCCCCCGACACGATGCGCTCGCGCAGGTCGCGGTACAGATGCGGCACCAGCGCCTCTCCGCGGGCAGGCAGCCGGGCCGGGCGCAGGTCCGGCATCGCACGGGAGGCGACGGGCCGCACCGGAACGGGTGCCGCACGCGACGCCGCTGCACGCGGCGCGGAATCGGGGATGCGCGTCATGGATCCTAGTATACTAGGTCGCGACCGCGTTCGACCGGCGTCGGATACCGTACAGCTGCTGTCCTGCGTATCCGCGCACGGCGACGCCCCACCCTTCCCGACCGCGAGCACCGTCATGTCCAGCGCCACCGTCTCCCTGATCCGCCGCCCGACCCTGCGCCTGAACCCGAACGACGACGTCGTGATCGCCGCGCGCCCCCTGGCGGCGGGCACCCGCATCGACACCGAAGGCGTCACCTGCGTCGACGCGATCCCGGCCGGACACAAGGTCGCCGTCCGCGCCGTCGCCAAGGGCAGCCCGGTCAAGCGCTACGACCAGATCATCGGCTTCGCCACCCAGGACATCGCCCCCGGCCAGCACGTGCACACGCACAACCTCGCGTTCGAGACCTTCGCGCGCGACTACGCGGTCGGCGACGACGTGCGGCCCACCCCCGCCCCCGCCACGCAGGCCACGTTCATGGGCATCCGGCGCGCCGACGGCCGCGTGGCCACGCGCAACTACATCGGCGTGATCTCCACGGTGAACTGCTCGGCGTCGGTGTCGAAGTACGTCGCCGCGCACTTCACGCCCGAACGGCTCGCGCAGTTCCCCAACGTGGACGGCGTGGTGCCCATCACGCATTCGTCGGGCTGCGGCATGGCGTCGACCGGTGCCGGCATCGACGTGCTGAGGCGCACGATCGCAGGGTACTGCCGCCATCCGAACTTCGCGGGCGTCGTGATCATCGGCCTGGGCTGCGAGGCCAACCAGATGGACTCGCTGTTCTTGGCCGAGCAGATGCACGAGAGTGCCCTGCTCAAGCCGCTGATCATCCAGACCTCCGGCGGCACCCGCAAGACCGTCGAAGCCGGCATCGCCGCGGTGAACGCGATGCTGCCGACGGCCGACGCCGTGCGCCGCGAACCCGTGCCCGCCAGCCACATCACGATCGGCCTGCAGTGCGGCGGCTCCGACGGCTACTCGGGCATCACCGCCAACCCGGCGCTGGGCGCGGCCTGCGACCTGCTGGTGGCGCACGGCGGCACGGTGATCCTGTCGGAGACCCCCGAGATCTACGGCGCCGAGCACCTGCTCACGCGCCGCGCCGTGTCGCAGGCGGTGGCCGACAAGCTCATCGCACGCATCCGCTGGTGGGAGGACTACACGGCCCGCAACGACGGCAGCATGGACAACAACCCGTCGCCGGGCAACAAGGCCGGCGGCCTCACCACCATCCTGGAGAAATCGCTGGGCGCGGTGGCCAAGGCGGGCACCACCAACCTCGTCGACGTGGCGGAGTACGCCGAGCCGGTGACGGCGCGCGGGTTCGTGTTCATGGACACGCCCGGATACGACCCGGTCTCGGCGACCGGCCAGGTCGCCGGCGGCGCGAACCTGATCTGCTTCACCACCGGCCGCGGCTCGGTGTACGGCTGCAAGCCCGCACCGTCGATCAAGCTCGCCACCAACTCGGCGCTGTACGAGCGCATGACCGAGGACATGGACATCAACTGCGGCGAGATCGTCGACGGCACGGTCAGCGTCCAGCAGAAGGGCCAGGAGATCTTCGAGCTGATCCTTCGGGTCGCCAGCGGCGAGGCCACGTGCAGCGAGGCGCTGGGCATGGGCAACGACGAGTTCGTGCCCTGGACGCTGGGCGCGACGATGTGAGGACATGCGGCGCGGCGCACGACCGCCGAGGTGCGACGCGCGAGCGGGTCCGCACGTCGGCGGGGCGCAGTCCGCACGTCGGCGGGGCGCGGTCCGCGGAGGGGGATGGCGGTGTCCCTATAATGCGCCCTCCGTTCGACCCGACCCCCGACTCATCTTGCACACCGACCCTCGCGAACCGGCCTCGGCGGCAGCCGCCCCTTCGAACACCGCCGCGCCGGATGCACCGACGCTCGCGCCCGACACCGACTTCCCCGAGCTGCACGACCACGCGGTCGCCGTGCGCATCACGCGCACGCTGGCGGGCGAACTGCAGGCCCGGCCCGGGCAGGTGTCCGCCGCCGTGGCGCTGCTCGACGAAGGCGCGACCGTGCCCTTCATCGCGCGCTACCGCAAGGAGGCGACCGACGGGCTCGACGACGTGCAGCTGCGCCTGCTCGAGGAGCGTCTGCGCTATCTGCGCGAACTCGAGGAGCGGCGCGCCACGGTGGTGCGCAGCATCGCCGGGCAGGGCAAGCTCACCGAAGCGCTGAAGAACGACCTCTTCGCGGCCGACACGCAGGCCCGCATCGAGGACCTGTACGCCCCGTACAAGCCGAAGCGCCGCACGCGCGCGATGATCGCGCGCGAGGCGGGGCTGCAGCCGCTGGCCGACCTGCTGCTGGCCCAGCCCGAGCACACGCCGGAGATCGAAGCGGAGCGCTTCATCAACGCCGAGGCCGGGTTCGCCGACACGAAGGCGGTGCTGCAGGGTGCGCGCGACATCCTCACCGAGCGCTTCGCCGAAGAGGCCGACCTGGTGACGCGCCTGCGCGAGCGCATGCGCGAACAGGGCTGGCTGCGCGCGACGCTGGTCGAGGGCAAGGCCGAGGAAGGCGCCAAGTTCTCCGACTACTTCGCACACACCGAGCTGCTGAGCAAGGTGCCCTCGCACCGGGCACTGGCGATGCTGCGCGGTCGCAACGAAGGCGTGCTGCGGCTCGATCTGTCACCGGAGGCCGAGCCGCCGGAGAATCCCCATGCCGCGCCGTTCAACGCGTTCGAGAACGCGATCGCAGGCCATTTCGGCATCCGCGACGCCGGCCGTCCGGCCGACCGCTGGCTGCTCGACACCGTCCGCTGGACGTGGCGCACCAAGCTGTCGGTGCACCTGCAGCTCGACCTGCTGGGCGACCTGCGCGAGCGCGCCGAGATCGAGGCGATCCGCGTGTTCGCGTCCAACCTCAAGGACCTGCTGCTGGCCGCGCCGGCCGGCCCGCGCGTGACGATGGGCCTCGACCCGGGTCTGCGCACCGGGGTGAAGCTGGCCGTCATCGACGGCACCGGCAAGGTGGTCGCCACCGACACGCTGTTCCCGCACGCACCGCGCAACGACTGGGACGGCTCGATCGCGAAGCTGGCGCGCCTGTGCAGCGCCCATGGCGTGCAGCTGATCGCCATCGGCAACGGCACCGCGTCGCGCGAGACCGAGCAGCTCGCGCGCGATCTCGTCAAGCGCCACCCGGAGCTGACGGTCACGCCAGTGGTGGTGTCGGAGGCCGGCGCGTCGGTGTACTCGGCGAGCGCGACGGCCAGCGAGGAGCTGCCGGAGCTCGACGTGAGCCTGCGCGGCGCCGTGTCGATCGCGCGCCGGCTGCAGGATCCGCTGGCCGAGCTGGTGAAGATCGACCCGAAGTCGATCGGCGTCGGCCAGTACCAGCACGACGTCAACCAGGTGCCGCTGGCACGTGCGCTCGACGCCGTGGTCGAGGACTGCGTGAACGCCGTCGGCATCGACGTGAACACCGCGTCGCCGTCGCTGCTGGCGCGGGTGTCCGGCCTGAACCCTGCGGTCGCGCGCAACATCGTCGAGCGGCGCAACAGCGCGGGGCCCTTCCGGTCGCGCAGCGCGCTGCGCGAGGTGCCGCGCCTGGGCGAGAAGACCTTCGAGCAGTGCGCCGGCTTCCTGCGCGTGACGAACGGCGACAACCCGCTGGACGCCTCCGCCGTCCACCCCGAGGCCTATGGAGTCGTGGAGCGCATGCTCGCGCGCCTGAAGACCG
>Ga0116180_1002937_pt1 | contig 13153 bp, 14 predicted proteins | sample AD_UKC073_MetaG_FD_89804 | JGI IMG/M metagenome (GOLD analysis project Ga0116180, IMG submission 89804) | Active sludge microbial communities of municipal wastewater-treating anaerobic digesters from USA - AD_UKC073_MetaG | ecosystem: Engineered > Bioreactor > Anaerobic > Digestate | place: USA...
GGAAGACGACGTCGCCGAGGTCGGCGCCGTGCTCGCCATCGTCGGCGAGGCGAGCGAGCCGGCCGCTCCCGCGGAGCCCGCGGCCCCCGCCCCGTCGGCCGAAGCCGTCGAGCAGGTTGAGGAGGCCGCCGAGGTCGCGTCCGACGCCGCCCAGGCCGAGGCCGTCGTCGAGGCCGCACCCCCGGCCGCGCCTGCCGCGGCCGCATCCGGCACCGAGGTCACCCTGCCCGCGCTCGGCGAGTCCGTCACCGAGGGCACCATCTCTCGTTGGCTGAAGGCGGTCGGCGACACCGTCGAGGCCGACGAACCGCTCCTCGAGGTCTCCACCGACAAGGTCGACACCGAGATCCCCTCCCCCGCGGCCGGCACCCTGCTGGAGATCCGCTTCCAGGAAGACGACGTCGCCGAGGTCGGCGCCGTGCTCGCCATCGTCGGCGACGCCGCTGCCGCGCCCGCCGCCCCGGCCCCGGTTCCGGAGCCCGCACCCGCTCCGGAACCGACGCCCGCCCCGCCTGCTCCTGCGGCGCCTGCTCCGGCTCCTGTCGCCCCCGCGGCGCCCGCCCCTGCTGCCCCCGCCCCGGCCGCGCCCGTCGCGCACTCGCCGGCGGTCGCGGACGCCGTCGCCCGCCGCGCCGCGGAGGCCGCGCCGGACGGCACCTACGTGACGCCGCTCGTGCGCAAGCTCGCCAAGGAGCACGGGGTCGACCTCGGCTCGCTCACGGGCACCGGCGTCGGCGGCCGCATCCGCAAGCAGGACGTGCTCGAGGCGGCCGAGGCCGCCAAGAAGGCCGCCGCCGCACCCGCCCCCGCTGCCCCGGCTCCGGCCGCAGCCGCCCCGGCTGCGCCGACGCCGAAGGCTCCCGCGGCGCCGTCGCCGGTGCGCGGGACCACGGAGAAGCTCAGCCGCATGCGCAAGGTCATCGCCGCGCGCATGGTGGAGTCTCTCCAGGTCGCGGCGCAGCTGACGGCCACCGTCGAGGTCGACGTCACGGCGATCAGCCACATCCGCGGCAAGGTGAAGGACGACTTCAAGAAGCGCGAGGGCGTCTCGCTCAGCTACCTGCCGTTCATCACCATGGCCGCGGTCGAGGCGCTGAAGCAGTTCCCGGTGATCAACGCGCAGATCGACACCGAGGCCGGCACCGTGATCTACCCCGACGGCGAGCACATCAGCATCGCCGTCGACACGGACAAGGGCCTGATGGTCCCGGTGATCGCGAACGCGGGCGAGCTGAACCTCACCGGCCTCGCGAAGAAGATCGCCGACATCGCGGCCCGCACGCGGGCGAGCAAGGTCGAGCCCCACGAGCTGTCGGGTGGCACGTTCACCATCACGAACTACGGCTCGGCGGGCACGCTCTTCGACACGCCGATCATCAACCAGCCGCAGTCGGCCATCCTCGGCACCGGCGCGCTCGTGAAGCGCCCGGTCGTCGTCGAGGACCGCTTCGGCAACGAGTCGATCGCGGTGCGCCACATGATGTACCTGTCGCTGAGCTACGACCACCGTCTCATCGACGGCGCGGTCGCCGCCCGCTTCCTGAGCGCCGTCAAGGAGCGCCTGGAGGACGGCGACTTCGGCGGCGAGCTCGGCCTCTGAGGCCCGCTCAGGAGAGCTGATCGATCGGCGCCGGCCTACGGCGCGCCATTGATCAGCACCTCGCTAACTGGCTGACTCTCCGGCCCCGGGCGCCGCTTCGGCGCCCGGGGCCGGTGCTTTTCAGGAGACCTACATGCAATACCCCGCGGCGCACACGCCCGAGGAGTTCGCCGCACGCGTGGCGGCCGTCCGCGCACGCATCGACGCCGCCGCCGCCCGCGCCGGCCGAGACCCAGGTGAGGTGCGCCTGCTTCCGGTAAGCAAGACGGTCCCTTCGGACCGGCTCCGCGCCGCCGTCGCCACCGGGATGACCCTCCTGGGCGAGAACAAGGTCCAGGAGGCCGCCCGCAAGTCGCAGGAACTGGTCGACCTCGGCGTCTCCTGGGCCCTGATCGGACACCTGCAGACCAACAAGGCCCGCGATGTCGTCGCGTTCGCCACCGAGTTCCACGCGCTGGACTCGGTGCGCCTCGCGGAGGCCCTCGACCGCAGGCTCCGGGCCGCGGGCCGCGGCCTCGACGTCTTCGTCCAGGTGAACACGTCCGCCGAGGAATCGAAGTCCGGCCTCCCGCCCGAGGAGGTCCTGGGCTTCCTCGCCGAGCTCCCCCGGTTCGAGACACTGCGCGTGCGCGGCCTCATGACGCTGGCCATCCGCAGCGACGACGCCGAGCGTGTCCGCGCCTGTTTCCGCCTGCTGCGCGCGCTCCGCGACCGGGCCCGCGACCAGGACCTGATCGGCCCCGGCGAGCTCTCCATGGGCATGTCCGGCGATTATGAGATGGCCATCGAAGAGGGCGCGACCACCGTCAGGGTCGGGCAGGCCATCTTCGGCGCACGTCTGATTGGATAGACCCCGTGATTATCGGGATGGGCACGATCGTGAACGTGGCGACCGTGGTCGTGGGCGCACTGCTGGGCATCGTCCTCGGTAACCGGATCCCGGAACGCACCAAGGAGACCGTGACGTCGGTCCTCGGGCTCTTCACCCTTGTCATCGGCGGGCTGTCCGTCGTGGCGATGAACTCCGAGGCGCTGAAGGGCGAGGTCGGATCGTCGGCGATGATCGTGGTGCTCGCCGCCCTCCTGGTCGGCGCCGTGCTCGGCACCTGGCTGCAGGTCGAGTACCGGCTGGAGCAGTTCGCCACCTGGATCCGCTCCCGGTTCGCGGCCACCGGCGACGCCGCCCGGTTCGTCGACGGCATGGTCACCTCCACGCTGCTGTTCTGCGTCGGCCCGCTCGCCATCCTGGGCTCGATCTCCGACGGCCTCGGCCTCGGTGCCGATCAGCTCTACGTCAAGGCGATCCTCGACGGCTTCGCCGCGATGGCCTTCGCCTCCACCCTCGGCTGGGGCGTCCTCGCCGCGGCTCCCGCCGTCGCGCTCGTCCAGGGCAGCTGGACGGTCGTCGGCTACTTCGCCGGCGACGTCCTGAGCGTCGCCCAGGTCGACGCGCTGTCCGCCGCAGGCGGCGTCATCCTGCTGGCCCTCGGCCTCCGCCTGCTGAACGTGAAACAGATCCCCGTCGGCGACCTCCTCCCCGCCCTGTTCCTCGCCCCCGCACTGGTTCCCCTCGCTGCAGTTTTCGCCTAGCCGACTCGCGGACTTGCCCATCGCCCCCTCCAACGAGCGCGGGCAGGGGTTGCCAACAATCAAACTGAACCGTACAGTTTGACACATGGAGCAGCTGAGCCCGCGGGCGATGGCGAAGCGTCGGCAGATCACCGACGCCGGGCGGGCGCTGTTCCTCAGCCAGGGCTTCACGCGCACCTCGATGGACGCGGTCACGGCCGAGGCCGGGGTCAGCAAGCAGACGCTGTACGCGTACTCCCCCCGAGCAAGGACGAGCTGCTGATCGCGATCCTGGCCGAGTCCCTGCACGTCCTCGGGGACCAGCCCGACGGGCACGCCCCGCGGACCCGGGAAGAGCTCCGCGCCGCGCTCGTCGACTTCGGCGAGCGGCTCCTCGACACCATGCTCCGCGAGGACTCCATCGCCATCCTGCGCCTGCTGCTCGCCGAGGCCGCGCACGTCCCCGAGCTCCGGCACCGGTTCCTCGAGGCGATCCCCTACCAGCTCCTCGGCGGCGCGACCGCCATCCTCACCGCCGCCGCCGACAACGGCGTCGTCGTCCTCGACCACCCCGAGATCAGCATTCGGATGCTCGTCGGCCCGCTGATCAGCTACGTGACCTTCGGGGGCCTGATGAGCAACGACGCCCCGGAGCACCCCGGTGCCGACACCATCGAGTGGCTGGTCGACGCCTACCTCCGCACCCTCGACTTCGGCGGCGCGCCGTGACCCGGGCCTCCGCGGGCGCACCATGGGCGCGACGCACGGCCGTCGCCACCGTCGTGCTGGCGCTGACGGCGTGCCAGCAGCCCGACGACGGGACCATCGCCGCGACCGGCCGCGTGGTCGCCGACACGGTCTCCGTGCAGGCCCCCGCCCTCGCCGTCCCGCGCGTCAGCCTCGACGCCGGCTTCGTGACCCCGCCCGGGGCACCCGCCGCGGCGTCGACGGTGCCCGCCCTCCTCTCGCTCGGCGCCGCCCAGCGCGTCTTGGCCGTCGAGGTCCAGCTCGGCGACCACGTCGAAGAGGGCGACGTCCTCCTCCGGTTCGACGACGCCGCGCTGGCCGCCCAGGAGCGGGTCGCCGAGGCCGATGTCGCCGTCGCGAAGGCGCAGGTCGCCGTGATCGACGCCGCCGTCGACACCACCCACGACAAGGAGTCCGACCTCCGAGACACCCGCGAGGAGGTCGAGGACGGCATCGCGGAGGGGAAGTCGGCCAGGGCGGACCTCGTCGAGAAGCGCGACGACGCCCGCGCGGCCGCCGCGAAGCTGCCAAAGCAGCTGGCCACCGTCGAGAAGAACCTCCGCGACCTCACGGCCAAGCGCAAGGACGCCGAGAAGCAACTCCGCGAGGTCGAGGCCGCGCTCGAGGCACTCCCCGCAGAGACCCCGGCGGAGCAGCGCGCGCCGCTCCTGGAGGCCCAGAAGAAGCTCAACGCCGGCCTGAAGGAGCTCAAGGCCGGCGTCGCGAAGCTGAACACCGCCCGGAAGAAGATCACCGACGCGCAGTCGCAGCTGAGGAAGGCCATCCCGCAGCTGACGAAGGGCATCGCCACCGTCGACGACAAGCTCGCCGAGGCCCGCGACGCAGTTAAGAAGATCGACAAGGCCATCACCAAGCTCGAGGATGCCCGCGCCACTCTCAAGCGGAACCGGAGGCTGGCCGTCATCGCCGCCGACGACACCACCGCGGTCGACAGGGCCAAGACCGCCCGGGAGCAGGCCGTCGTCCGGGCACCCGCCGACGGCGTCGTCGCCGACATCGCGCGCGTCGGGGACGTCGTGGCGCCGGGCGCGACGGTGGCCGAGATCACCCGCCCCGCGCTCGTCGTCCTCACCTGGCTCGCGCCGGAGCAGGCCGCGCGGGCCTGCCTCGACGCCCCAGCCACCGTCGCGGTCGACTCCCTCACGGCCCCGGTCGACGGCCGGATCAGCCGCATCCTGCCGCTGGCCGCCTACCCGCCCAGCTACCACGCCACCGACCAGGTGCACCTCACGCGGGCCGTTCCCGTCGAGGTGACCCTCGACGCTGCCCTCCCGCCCGGCGCCCCCGCCGACCTCCACCTATCGTCCTGCCAACCCAAGGGGTGACCCCGTGAGCACACACAAGCGTCCGCCGATCCCGGTGATCGTCCTCGTCGTCCTGCTGGTTGCGGGGCTCGGCGGCTGGTGGTGGTGGAGCGCCACCCGGCCCGCCGCCGACGCCGGCCTCGTCCTCACCGGACAGGTCGAGACCACCGAGGTCGCGATCGCGCCCGCCATGGCCGGGCGGATCGTGTCGATCGACGTGGCGGAGGGTGACCGCGTCACCGAGGGCCAGACGCTCGTCCAGCTGGACACCGCGGCGCTGGACCTCCAGGTCACGCAGGCCGAGCAGGGCGTGATCGCCGCGAAGGCGGCCGTGACCAACGCGGAGGACGACGACGATGCCACCAAGGCGGACGTGAAGGCCGCCAAGGCCCGGCTCGCGCAGGCTGAGGCCGCCGTCGAGCTGGCGAAGGTGCAGCTGGGCTACGCGACGATCACGGCGCCCATCGCGGGCACCGTCGTGGGTGTCGTCGGCAACGCGGGCGCGAACGCGGCCCCCGGCCGAACGGTGCTGACGATGGCCGACCCCGCCGACCTGTTCGTCCGGGTGTTCGTGCCAGAGCCGCGGATCGGCGAGGTCATCGTCGGGGGCGAGGTCACCGTCAAGACCGCCTCCGGCGCCGAGACCTACACCGGAACGGTCTCCTTCGTGTCCGACGCCGCCGAGTTCACCCCCAACACCATCGACACGCCAGACCAGCGCGCCAAGCTGGTGTTCGCCGTGCGCATCCGCGTCGACGACCCGACGGGCGCCCTCAAGCCCGGCATGCCCGTGGACGTCCGGCTGCCATGACCGGGCAGCCCGCAGCGGCCCCGGCGATCGAGGCCGTCGGCCTCCGCCGGAGCTTCGGCGACGTCGTGGCCGTCGACGGCGTGGACCTCAGCGTGCCGCGGGGGTCGGTGCTCGGCCTGCTCGGGCCCGACGGCGCGGGCAAGTCGACGCTGATCCGCATGCTCGCCACCGTGCTGCGGCCCGACGCCGGCGACGCCCGCGTCCAGGGCTACTCGGTGACCAGGCAGGCGAACCGCGTGACGCCGCGGATCGGCTACATGTCGCAGAAGTTCGCCCTCTACCCGGACCTGAGCGTGGCCGAGAACATCGAGTTCTTCGCGCGGCTGCGCGGCGTCGCGAAGGCCGAGCGCCGCGCGCGGTCGCTGGAGCTGCTGACCGGCATGGGCCTCGCGGACTTCCTCGGGAGGCAGGCGGGGCGCCTGTCCGGCGGCATGAAGCAGAAGCTGTTCCTGGCCACCACGCTGATGCACCGGCCCGACGTGCTGCTGCTCGACGAGCCCACCACCGGCGTCGACCCCGTCTCCCGGCGCGAGTTCTGGCGCATCCTCGCCGACCTCAACCGGGCGGGGACGACGGTGCTCGTCGCCACGCCGTACATGGACGAGGCGGAGCGGTGCACCGACGTGATCTTCCTCGACGGCGGCCGCGTCCGGCACCGCGGCACCCCCGCCGAGATCAAGGCGCTGCTGCCCGGCAGGTTGTTCGAGCTGCGCGCCGCCGAGCCGCGGGCCGCCCTGGCCGCGGTCCGCGGCCTACCCGGCGTGCTCGCCGCGCACCTCTACGGCGACATCGTCCGCGTGCTCTTCGATGCCGACGACGTCGCCGCGGTCGAGGCGGCGCTGGCCGGGGAGGGGATCGACGGCGCCGTCCGGGCCGCCGCCGTCGACATGGAGACGGCGTTCGCGGTCCTCGCCGAGCTGGCGCGCGAGGAGGTGGCGCGGTGAGCGCGGCCACCCGGATCGGCGCCCTGATCGTCAAGGAGTTCCGGCACCTGGGCCGCGACCGGCGCACGCTCGCCGTCGTCCTCGCCCTGCCCGTGCTGCAGATGATCCTGTTCGCCTACGCGATCAGCTTCGACGTGACAAACGTCTCCACCGTCGTCATCGACCAGGACAGGACCCCGGCCAGCGCCGCCTACCTGCGGAGCTACGCCAGCTCGGACTTCTTCCGCGTCGTCGGCACCGCGGACGGCCTCGCCGACGTCGACCGCATCTTCGACCGCAACGAGGCCCGCATCGCCGTGGTCGTCCCGGCGGGCTTCGGGCGCAGCCTCGCCGCGGGCGAGCAGGCCACCGTCGCCGTCTACCTCGACGGCAGCGAGCCGACGGCGGCGCGGGTCGGGCGCGGGTTCGCCGTCGCTCTCAACCAGGCCTACGGGCAAAGCGTCGCCGTCGAGTGGGCGGACGCCCAGGGCCTCGACGTCACCGCGGCCGGGCAGCTCGAGCCGCGGGTGCGCACCTGGTACAACCCCGAGCGCCGCAGCTCCGACTTCCTGATCCCCGGGCTGATGGTGGTGATCATCATGGTGGTGGCGGTGCAGCAGACCGCCGTCAGCCTCGTCCGCGAGCGCGAGCAGGGCACCGACGAGCAGCTCGCGATCAGTCCGTTGCGGGGCTGGGAGATGATGATCGGAAAGCTCGCCCCGTGGACCCTGCTCGCGTTCGCCGAGCTGGCCGCGATCACCGCCGTCGGGGTCTGGTTCTTCCACCTTCCACTGCGCGGCAGCCTGGGCGTCCTCGCGCTCGGCGCGGCGCTGTTCGTGTTCTGCTCGCTGGGCCTCGGGCTCGTCATCTCGGCGGTCGCGCCGACGCTGGAGAGCGCGAACATGCTGGGTCTCCTGCTGTCGATCCTGCCCGCCTTCATCCTGTCGGGCTTCGCATTCCCGCTCGGCTCCATCCCCGTGGCGCTGCAGGCGTTCAGCTGGCTGTTCCCGGCGCGGTTCATGGTGGCGATCTCGCGCGGCGTGTTCCTGAAGGGCGCGGGCGTCGCGGAGCTGTGGCCCGAACTGCTGACGCTGGCCGGCTACGCGGTGGTCGTGATCGCCGTCGCGGTGGTCCTCTCGGCGAGGAGGCGGCGATGAGCGGGCGACGGATCCGGCTGCTGATCTGGAAGGAGTTCCTGCAGCTGCGGCGCGACCCCCTGCTGCTGCGGCTGCTGTTCATCATGCCGATCGCGCAGCTGATCCTGTTCGGCTACGTCGTGGCGGCCGACGTCACGAACCTCCCCACCGCGGTGGTGGACCTCGACCGGACGGCGACATCGCGGGCCCTCTCCGCGCACTTCGACGCGTCGGACTACTTCGACGTCGTCGCGCGGCCCGCGGAGAGCGAGCTGCAACCGCTGATGGACACCGGCAGGATCGGCATCGCGATCGTCATCCCCGAGGGCACCCAGGCCGCGCTGGACCGTGGCGAGACCGCCCCGGTGGGCGTCGTTGTCGATGGCTCGGACAGCCAGGTGGCGTCGGTCGGCAGCGGCTACGCCTCGCAGATCGTCGCCCGGTTCAACGCCGAGCGCATGGCCGGCCAGGGCGTCCAGCTGGCCGCGCCCGGGATCGACGCGCGGGTCCGGGTGATGTTCAACCCGACGCTGGCTGCGGTGAACACCATGATCCCCGGGCTGGTCGCGGCGATCGTGATGCTGTCGATCATGGCGGTCATGGGCCAGGCCGTCGTCAAGGAGCGTGAGCGCGGCACGCTGGAGCAGATGTTCGTCACCCCGATCCGGCCCACCGAGTACCTGATCGGCAAGGTCACCCCCTACGTGCTGGTCGCCAACGTGCAGCTGCTGCTGGTGGCGCTGGTCGGCGTGTTCTGGTTCGGGGTCCCGTTCGCAGGCCGGATCTCGGTGGTGGTCGCCGGGCTGGCCCTGTTCATGCTCACCTCGATCGGGCTGGGGCTGCTGATCTCGCTGGTCTCGAACACCCGGCAGCAGGCGCAGCAGCTGATGATGCTGTTCATGCTGCCGAGCTTCGTGCTGTCGGGCTTCATCTTCCCCATCGACTCGATGCCGGCGGCGATCGTGCCGCTGACCTGGTTCGTGCCGCTCACCTGGGCCATCCAGATCCTGCGCGGCGCGTTCATCAAGGGCAGCGGCTTCGAGGCGCTCGGCACGCAGTTCCTGGTGCTGACGGCGTTCGCCGTCGTGCTGTTCGGCGCCGCCGTCGCGGCCACCCATAGGAGGCTCGCGGAATGAACGCCGACCATGCCACCGAGCCCAACCCGGAGGCGGCCATCTCCGTGCGCGGGCTGACCAAGCGCTTCGGGAGCTTCACCGCGGTCGACGGCGTCGACTTCGACGTCGCGCGCGGCACGATCTTCGGCTTCCTCGGCCCGAACGGCTCGGGCAAGACCACTACCATCCGGATGCTGACCGGCACCAGCGCCCCCAACGCCGGCCAGGCCCGGGTGCTGGGCGAGGACGTCGCCCTGCATCCCGAGCGCGTCCGGCCGCGGTTCGGCTACATGTCGCAGAAGTTCGCGCTGTTCGAGGACATGACGGTGGCGGAGAATCTGCGGTTCTACGCGGGGGTCTACAACCTCGCGCCGGAGCGGTTCGCGGAGCAGCGCGCCTACGTCCTGGAGATGGCGGACCTCAAGGGCCGCGAGAACGAGCTGACGGCGAACCTCTCGGTCGGCTGGCGGCAGCGCTTGGCGCTCGGCACCGCCACCATCCACGACCCCGAGCTGCTGTTCCTCGACGAGCCAACAGGCGGCGTCGACCCGGTGGCCCGGCGCCAGTTCTGGGACCTGCTCTACGAGCTCGCCGGCCGCGGCGTCACCCTGTTCGTGACCACGCACTACATGGACGAGGCGAGCCACTGCAATCAACTCGCGTTCATCTACAACGGACGGCTCATCGCCGAGGGCGCGCCCGCCGACATCCGCCACGGCCTCCGCGACGAGTGGGCCGCCGCGGGCCATCCGGGCGAGCCGACCCTCGAGGACGTGTTCGTCGACCTGGTCGAACGCGAGGGCTCGGTCAGTCGACGAGGGACGACGGGGTGAACCGCACCGGGAACGGCGCCGCGACCTCGAACACCCCTGCGCCCGACGCCGCGGCCACCTCGCGATACACCCCGTCGACAAGCGACCACGCAAGAACAGACGGCTCAGCAGGATCGACCACCCAATAGTGAGCACACCCCGCACGCTGCAGGCGTTCCTTCTTCAACAGGAGATCCACGCCCCGCGTGGACGGCGACAGCACCTCCACGGCGAGCAACGGCGCGGCCGGGAGGTCCCTATCCGTGAACGCGGCAATCGGAGCCACGAGCAGGTCCGGCTGGATCACCGTGTCCTCCGCAAGCACCACGTCGAACGGAGCGAAGAGCACCTCAAGACCGTCGGAGGCAGCCTCGTTGAGCAGAATGTGGAGTCGACCTGCGGCGCGTTGATGACGGAATCGCGGTGCGGGGCTCACGATGAGCAGCCCGTCGATGAGTTCGTACCGATGACCGTCATCAGGCATCAATTCCAGATCTGCACGCGTCAACTCCCGCCCATAGGGCAGGAAACTCGGCGCCTCGGCAGTCATAACGCTCATGGTACCTCTCCCCCTCGATCATACCGCCGATCAAACCCGAACCGCGAGCCCCCCGCAAGGCCCTCGGGTCGACCTGTGGATAACCTGGGAACCAGGGGCAACAGGATCACGGTCCCCAGGTCACCAAGCGCCCCAGGAGCGCGGCGGGGTAGCATCGGCGAAATGCTGACGTTCGAGTACCGCGGGTTGGGCGAGGAGCGGCGCCCCTCCGACTACCAGGAGGCGTGGGACTACCAGCGCGAGGTGCACGCCGACGTCGCCGACGGCACCCGGCCCGGGCACATCATCCTGCTGGAGCACACGCCCGTCTATACCGCGGGGAGACGCACGAAGCCGTCGGACTACCCCAAGGACGGCACCCCCACCATCGCCACCGACCGCGGCGGCGAGATCACCTACCACGGGCCCGGGCAGCTCGTCGGCTACCCGATCGTGCAGCTCGCAGACGGCATGGGCGTCGTCGACTACGTGCGTCGCCTCGAGGCCGCGATCATGACGCTGCTCGACGGCTACGGCATCAGGGCGATGAGGGTCGAGGGCCGCACCGGCGTCTGGCTCGCCGCCTCCGAGGGCAGGCCGGAACGCAAGATCTGCGCCATCGGCGTGCGGGTCTCGCGCCGGACCACCATGCACGGCTTCGCCCTCAACGTGCGGAGCTCCGCCGAGCGCTTCGGCAACATCGTCCCCTGCGGCATCTCCGACGCCGGCGTCACCTCCATCGCCGAGGAGGTCCCCGGCGACTGGGACGTCGCCGCCGTCGCGCACGACCTCGAGCCCATCCTCCGCGCCGAGCTGGCACGCTTCCAGCCGTCGGCGTGAGCCACGCCCGAGGCACGCCTCATCCGGCGACGCGCCCTGGAGTCGTGACCGGTCAATCCGTGAGGGACGACGGGGTGAAGCGCACCGGGAACGGCGCGGCGACCTCGAACAGCTCCGCGCCGGACGCGCTGGCAACCTCGCGATACACACCGTCCGTAAGGGACCAGGCGAGAACAGACGGCTCGACGGGATCGACCACCCAATAGTGCAGACACCCGGCGCGCTGCAGACGTTCCTTCTTCAGCAGCAGGTCCACGCCGCGCTCACGCCGCCGATCAAACCCGAGCCACGGCCCCTCCGCAAGGCCCCATGGCGATCCTGTGGATAACTCGGCCGATGCGATGCGCGCGGTAGACTGCTCGATCGTGACCGCTGTGCAGCCTGATGGAAGACGACTCCTCCGAGTGGAGGCGCGAAACGCGGAGACGCCGATCGAGCGCAAGCCGCGCTGGATCAAGACCACGGCGCACATGGGGCCGAACTACAAGGACCTGCAGCAGATCGTCACCACCGGGGACCTGCACACCGTCTGCCAGGAGGCGGGCTGCCCCAACATCTACGAGTGCTGGGAGGACCGCGAGTCCACCTTCCTCATCGGCGGCGACAAGTGCACCAGGCGCTGCGACTTCTGCCAGATCGAGTCCGCCAAGCCCGACGGCTACGACCCCGCCGAGCCGCTGCGCGTCGCCGCGTCGGTGAAGAAGATGGGGCTGCGCTACGCCACGATCACCGGCGTCTGCCGCGACGACCTGCCCGACGAGGGCGCCTGGCTGTACGCCGAGACCATCCGCCAGATCCACGCGGTGAATCCGGGCGTCGGCGTCGAGATGCTCGCCCCGGACTTCTCCGGCAAGGCCGAGCTGCTGGGCCAGCTGTTCGACGCCCGGCCCGAGGTGTTCGCGCACAACGTGGAGACGGTGCCGCGCATCTTCAAGCGCATCCGCCCCGGCTTCCGCTACGACCGCTCGCTCGAGGTGCTGCGCATGTCGCGCGCCGAGGGGCTGGTCACCAAGTCGAACCTCATCCTCGGCATGGGCGAGACCCGCGAGGAGATCTCGCAGGCGCTCCAGGACCTGTACGACGCCGGCGCCGAGCTCATCACCATCACGCAGTACCTGCGCCCCAACGCCACGCTGCACCCGATCGACCGCTGGGTGACACCGGAGGAGTTCGAGGAGCTGGATCAGGAGGCGCGACAGATCGGATATTCTGGCGTTTTGTCCGGGCCGCTCGTGCGTTCGTCGTACCGCGCCGGCCGGCTGTACCGCACGGCCATGGACGCCCGCAAGAAGATGACCCAGACGGAAAGATTCGATGGCTAAGAGCGAACGCGCCAAGGCGCTAGAGGCCAAGCAGAAGGCCGAGGCCCGGGCCGAGAAGGAACGGAAGAGGAACTCGACCAATCCCGCCGACTGGGGCCGTTGGCGCCAGATGGTCGAAACCTACAAGATCACGGCCAAGGACGACAAGCACCTGGTCTGGATGACCGTCGCAGGCCTCGTCGTCCCGATCATCGCGTTCGTCATCCTCGGCTTCGTGCTGAACTCCCCCGTCATCTGGGGCCTGCTCGGCGTCTCGGTGGGCGCGCTCGTCGCGATGCTGCTGTTCGCGTGGCGCGCCCGCCGCGCGGTCTACACGCGCTACGAGGGCAAGGCAGGCTCCGCCGAGGTCGCACTGCAGATGCTGCCGAAGGGCTGGATCTCGACGCCCGTCATCACCGCGACCCGCCAGTTCGAC
>Ga0116180_1002941_pt1 | contig 13143 bp, 10 predicted proteins | sample AD_UKC073_MetaG_FD_89804 | JGI IMG/M metagenome (GOLD analysis project Ga0116180, IMG submission 89804) | Active sludge microbial communities of municipal wastewater-treating anaerobic digesters from USA - AD_UKC073_MetaG | ecosystem: Engineered > Bioreactor > Anaerobic > Digestate | place: USA...
CCCGTGGCCCATCCGGTCTGGCCGACCGACCCGATCACCTCGCCCTGGCCGACCTTGGCGCCGACCTTCAGGCGATCCTCGATCTCGTGCAGATGCGCATAAAGCGACGACATCTGGTTGCGGTGCTTCAGGATCACGACGTTGCCGTACCCGCGCTGCTGCCCGACGAATTCGACGGTGCCTTCCGCCGAAGCACGCACGCGGGTGCCGACGGGCGCCGCAAAATCGACCCCCTTGTGCGCCCGCCATTCGCGCAGGATCGGGTGCATGCGCGCTTCGGTGAAGCCGGAGGTCATGCGGCTGACTTCGAGCGGGTTGCGCAGGAAGGATTTCCTCAGGCTCTTGCCGTCGAAGGAGTAATAGTCGCCCTGGCCGCCGGCCTCGAACCAGTAGGCGTCGTAGCGCTTGCCGCCGGTGATCAGTTCGATGGCGAGGATGCGGCTGACGACGCCGGCGTCGAAGGCCGTGGCATCGCGCGCGCTCTCGTACACCACGCGCAGGCGGTCGCCTTTCCGGAAGTCGCGCTGGAAGTCGATCTCGCTGCCGAAGATCTCGGCCACCTGCAGCGCGACGGCCTCGGGGATGCCGGCGGCGTCGGTCGCTGCGAACAGCGAAGAGCGGATCTCGACGCTGCGCGTCTCGGTCCAGCGGTCGAGGGGCACCTCGGCGACTGCCGCGGTGAAGTGGTCGTCCGCACGCTGGATCACGAGCTGGCGCGGTGCCGGCGTGCCCGCCTTGGCATCCTCGTCGCCGGCGGGCAGGCGATACGCGAGCCGATGCACACGACCGAGGGAGTCGAGCTCCGCGTGGAGGACGCGGCCGGCGCGCAGCTGCAGGATTCCGCGTGCGGTCGGGTCCTGTGCCGCGAAGCGCAGGAACTCGGGGTCGGCGACGCCGATCCGGGACAGCAGGCTCGCCAGCGTATCGCCGCGACGGATCGCTTCGGTCTGGACGAACCGGTCGACGGCGTCCGCGGGCTGGAGGTCGAGGGCCAGGGGCTCGACCACCGTCTGCCGGACGGGGAGTTCCGCATCGGCGAGCGGTGCGACACCGAAGGCGGTGACGGCGCCGAGCGTGCCGACGATTGCGGTGGCGATCGCCACGTGGGTGAATCGGATTCTTGCCTGCATCGTTCTTCTGTGCTTCATCCCTGGTGAGGCATCGCTCGGCTAGAATCCGCGGTCTGCCGGCGTTCTGATGACCTGTTCCCGAAGCCGTTCGACGGGCGGGCCAGCGCCGCGGCAGTCCGGGACTTCACGTCGCGGGCCACGGCTTCGTGGCAAAAGCAACACCGTCGGCAACGAGCGTGCCGTCTGCCCTGGATTCTAATCGATTAGTCCGTTATCCGAGCCCCAAGCGATGAACGTCGAACAATGGCCGACCAGCGATGCGACCCGTCATGCCCTCGAGGTGTCCCTCAGGGGGTGTGACGAGCTGCTGATCGAGGCCGAATGGAAAGCGAAGCTGGCGCGCAGCGAGGCCACCGGCACGCCGCTGCGCATCAAGCTCGGCCTCGATCCCACCGCGCCGGACCTGCACATCGGTCACACCGTCGTGCTCAACAAGATGCGCCAGCTCCAGGACCTGGGGCACACGGTGATCTTCCTGATCGGCGACTTCACCGCGATGATCGGAGACCCGTCGGGGCGCAACACGACGCGTCCGCCGCTCACGCGCGAACAGATCGAGGAGAACGCGCGCACCTACTTCAACCAGGCCAGTCTGGTGCTTGACCGGGCGCGCACCGAGATCCGCTACAACTCGGAGTGGTGCGATCCGCTGGGCGCGCGCGGCATGATCCAGCTGGCGGCGAAGTACACGCTGGCCCGCATGATGGAGCGCGACGACTTCACCAAGCGGTTCAAGGGCGGGCTGCCGATCTCGGTGCACGAACTGCTGTACCCGCTGATGCAGGGCTACGATTCGGTGGCGCTGAAGTCGGACATCGAGCTCGGCGGCACCGACCAGAAGTTCAACCTGCTGGTCGGGCGCGAGCTGCAGCGCGAGTTCGGCCAGGAACCGCAGTGCATCCTCACCATGCCGCTGCTCGAAGGGCTGGACGGCGTCGAGAAGATGTCCAAGTCCAAGGGCAACTACGTCGGGATCACCGAGGCACCGGGCGAGATGTTCGGAAAGCTGATGTCGATCTCCGACGACCTGATGTGGCGTTACTACACGCTGCTGTCGTTCCGGCCGATGGACGAGATCGGGCGTCTGAAGGCCGAATGTGCCAGCGGGCGCAACCCGCGCGACGCGAAGGTGCTGCTCGCGCAGGAGATCGTCGCCCGCTTCCACGACCAGGCGGCGGCCGAGCGGGCGCTGGCCGAGTTCGAGGCGCGGTTCCGTCAGGGCGCGATTCCGGACGACATCCCCGAGGTGCGTCTGGCCGGCGCGCCGATGGCGATCGCCCAGGTGCTCAAGCAGGCGAACCTGGCGCCGTCGACGTCCGAGGCGATGCGCAACGTGGAGCAGGGCGGTGTGCGCGTCGACGGTGACCGCGTCGAAGACAAGGGATTGAAGCTGCCGGCAGGTACCTACGTGGTGCAGGTGGGCAAGCGCAAGTTCGCGCGCGTGACGCTGGCGTGATCGCGCTGCTGCAGCGCGCCGCGCGGGGCGCCGTCGAGGTCGACGGTCGCGTGGTCGGGCGCATCGGACGCGGACTCGTCGTGCTGTGGTGCGCCGAGCGCGGCGACACCGAGCGCGAGGTGCAGGCGCTGCTGCGGCGGGTGCTGCAGTTCCGCGTGTTTCCCGACGATTCCGGCCGGATGAACCGCGCGCTGCGCGACCTGGCGTCGGACGCCGGCGCGGCGGTGTCTGCCGACACGGCGGGGCTGCTGCTGGTGCCCCAGTTCACGCTGGCGGCCGACACGCACAGCGGGACGCGCGCGAGCTTCACGCCCGCTGCCGCGCCGCAGGAAGGGCGGCGCCTGTTCGACGCATTCGTGGCGCTGGCCCGGCGCGAGCATCCGGCGGTCGAAACCGGTATCTTTGGCGCAGACATGAAGGTCAGTCTGACCAACGACGGTCCGGTCACGTTCTGGCTGGACTGCAAGCCCTCCAACGCCTAGGAGACCCGATGAAGCTCTGGAGCGATTCCTTCCAGGACGGCGGCGCGATTCCCCCGCGAAACGCGTTCGGCCGGATCGACCCGGCCGCCCACGTGGCCCTGTCGGACAATCTGAATCCTCATCTGGCCTGGCGCGACGCGCCGGTCGGCACGCGGTCGTTCGCGCTCGTCTGCACCGATCCCGACGTGCCGTCGGCGGGCGACGACGTCAATCAGGAGGGGCGCACGGTGCCGGCGTCGCTGCCGCGCGTCGAGTTCTTCCACTGGATCCTGGTCGACATCCCGGCCCGCGTGACCAGCCTCGCCGAGGGCGAGTGCTCGAGCGGCGTGACGCCGCGCGGCAAGCCGGGCCCGTCGGCCGCCCGCGGCATGCGCCACGGCGTCAACGACTACACGGCCTGGTTCGCCGGCGATCCCGACATGGCCGGCGACTACTACGGCTACGACGGGCCCTGCCCGCCGTGGAACGACGCGATCGTCCACCGGTACGTGTTCACCCTCTACGCGCTCGACGTCGACGTGCTGCCCGTGATGGGGCGGTTCCACGGTGCGGACGCGCTGAAGGTCATCGAGCGCCACGCGCTCGGGCGCGCCTCGATCACCGGCACGTACACGCTGAATCCGGAGCTCGCCGCTTGAGCCGGGTCGAGCTCGTGCTGGTGCGGCACGGCGTGACGGCCTGGAACAAGGATCGCCGCTTCCAGGGGCACATCGACATCCCGCTCGACGCGGAAGGCGAGCGGCAGGCACGCCGCGCAGCGCGGCGCCTGGCGGCCGAGGCGGGTGGGCCGCCGCCGATCGGGGCGGTCTACGCCAGCGATCTTTCGCGGGCGCGCCAGACGGCGGCCCCGATCGCAGAGGCGCTGGGGCTGGCGCTCCAGGATGCGCCCGGACTGCGCGAGCGCCATTACGGTGCCTTCGAGGGCCGGACCGGCGAGGAGCTCCAGCGCGAGCACGCGGAGGCCTTCAACCGATGGCGGGCGCGCGAGCCGGATTTCCCGCTGCCCGGCGGGGGCGAGTCGCTGCGCGCCTTCCATCGTCGGGTCGAGGACGCACTGCAGGCGCTCGCCCGGCGCCATCCGGGCCAGCGTGTCGTCGCCGTCACGCACGGCGGGGTGCTCGATTGCGCGTATCGCGTCGCGACCGGCCTGGACCTCGCCGCCGAACGGCGCCACGACCTGCTCAACGCCAGCCTCAACCGCATCGGCTGGGATGGCGAGCGGTTCTCGCTGCTCGGCTGGGCCGACGTGGCGCACCTCGAGCACTCCGAAGACGACGTCGAGGCGCGCGCCTGGCGCTGACTCGCGCGGCCCTGTGCGCTTTGCCCCGTTCGCATGCAGCACAGGGATGCGCCGGCCGGGGAGGCGCGGTAAAATCCCGGCTTCCGCGTGACTGGCGAAACGGCCCGCGGGTGCCCTCGCACCCGATCCGGCCGGGGTGAATCGACACCGTGAAGCGCGGAAGCTGCCTGCCGATCGCCTGGGCGTAGTTCTCGCGGCACGTGCCGCGCCATCGAACCACGCAACCGAAGGAACACACATGTTCGACCGTAACGTCGGGATCGCCCAGACCGATCCGGAACTCTGGAACGCCATTCAGCTCGAGAACCGCCGTCAGGAGGAGCACATCGAGCTGATCGCCTCCGAGAACTACGCCAGCCCGGCCGTGATGGCCGCCCAGGGCGGGCAGATGACCAACAAGTACGCCGAGGGCTACCCCGGCAAGCGCTACTACGGCGGCTGCGAATACGTGGACATCGCCGAGCAGCTGGCCATCGACCGCGTGAAGACGCTGTTCGGCGCCGACGCCGCCAACGTGCAGCCGCACTCGGGGGCGCAGGCCAACGAGGCCGTCTTCCTGGCGTTCCTGAAGCCGGGCGACACCATCATGGGCATGAGCCTGGCCGAGGGCGGCCACCTCACGCACGGCATGGCGCTGAACATGTCGGGCAAGTGGTTCAACGTGGTGTCGTACGGTCTCGACGCCAACGAGGCGATCGACTACGACGCGATGGAGCGCCGCGCGCGCGAGACCAGGCCCAAGCTGATCATCGCGGGTGCGTCGGCCTACTCCCTGCGCATCGACTTCGAGCGGTTCGCCCGCGTGGCGAAGGAGGTCGGTGCGATCTTCATGGTCGACATGGCGCACTACGCCGGGCTGATCGCCGCAGGCGTCTACCCGAATCCGGTGCCGCACGCCGACATCGTCACCTCCACGACGCACAAGAGCCTGCGGGGCCCGCGCGGCGGCATCATCCTGATGAAGTCCGAGCACGAGAAGGCGATCAACTCCGCCATCTTCCCGGGCCTGCAGGGCGGGCCGCTGATGCACGTGATCGCGGCCAAGGCCGTGGCGTTCAAGGAGGCGCTCGAACCCGGGTTCAAGGTCTACCAGCAGCAGGTGGTCGACAATGCCCGCACGCTGGCGCAGACCCTGATCCGGCGCGGCCTGCGCATCGTGTCGGGCGGCACCGAGAGCCACGTGATGCTGGTCGATCTGCGCGCCAAGAAGATCACCGGCAAGGAAGCCGAGGCGGTGCTGGGCAAGGCCCACATCACCTGCAACAAGAACGCCATCCCGAACGATCCCGAGAAGCCCTTCGTCACCAGCGGCATCCGCCTGGGGTCGCCGGCCATGACCACGCGCGGCTTCGGTGTCGCCGAGGCCGAGAAGGTCGGGAACCTCATCGCCGACGTGCTCGACGCACCGGGCGACGAGGCCAACCTGGCGCGCGTGCGCACGCAGGTGGGCGAGCTGACCGCGAAGTTCCCGGTCTACCGCTGACGCCCGGCCGCCCGGATGCGTTGCCCGTTCTGCGACAACGACGACACGCAGGTCATCGACTCGCGTGTCTCCGACGAGGGCGACAGCATCCGGCGGCGGCGGCGCTGTCCCAACTGCGACAAGCGCTTCACCACCTACGAACGCATCGAGCTGTCGATGCCGGCGGTGGTCAAGAAGAACGGCTCGCGGGCCGACTTCGATCGCCGCAAGCTGCGGGCGTCGCTGCAGCTCGCGCTGCGCAAGCGGCCGGTCAGCGCCGAGCAGGTCGACGCGGCCACCCATCGCATCGAGGAGAAGCTGATGAGCCTCGGCCTGCGCGAGGTGGCGAGCGAACGGGTGGGCGAGCTGGTGATGCGCGAGCTGCGCAAGCTCGACAAGGTGGCGTACGTGCGCTTCGCATCCGTGTACCGCAGCTTCGAGGACGTCGACGAGTTCGCCGACGCGATCGAGGAACTCAAGCCGCGGAAGCGGCGCGCTCCAGAGTAGCCGTCGCGTCGGGGGCGCCGTGGGCGTGGCCTTCGGCGGGGAGCAGGTCGCGCGGCTGCGTGGTCCTGCGGTCGACGATCCGGTTGCGCCCCATCGCCTTGGCCAGGTAGACGCGACGGTCGGCGACCACCAGCAGGTCTTCGAGCGACGCGCCTTCGCGCGTGGTCGACATCCCGATCGACACGGTCAGCCGGATCTCCTGTCCCGCCTCGAAGAGCGGGTGGTCGGCGACCGACTGGCGGATCGCATCGGCGCAGGCATGGATCTCGTCTTCCGAGCCGCGCCGCATCAGCGCGCAGAACTCCTCGCCGCCGTAGCGGCCGGCGAGATCTCCGTCGGCGAGACCGTCGCGCAGGAGGCTGCCGAAGTGCGCGAGCGCGCGGTCGCCGGCACCGTGGCCGAACCGGTCGTTGATCTGCTTGAATCCGTCGAGGTCCAGCATCAGGAGTCCGGTGACCGGACCGCCCCCGTCCGGGGTTCCGAGCTGGCGGCGGGCGTGTGCGAAGAAGTGCCGCCGGGTCGCCAGCCCCGTCAGTGCGTCGACGGTGGCGAGCTGCCGCAGGTCGCGTGCGATCCGCGCGTTGATCCAGCCCAGCACCGTCATCGCCTGCAGCATGGGCAGCAGCGCGAACAGTCCCGCCACGCTCCCTTGAAGGGCGCCGGTGACGAAGGTGCCGCCGGGCACGGTGGCCACGCCGGAGCGCAGGATGACCACGCTGCGCACCAGGTGGATGACCACCCCGATCACCGCCAGCACGATGGCGGCGTTGACGGGGACCACCGGATCCTTTCCGATGCGCCGCACGAGCAGCGGCAGCATCGCGGCCGCGCACAGCCCCTGCACGGCCGACGTGACCAGCAGCCGCTCGGCGTGCACGTCGGGCGAATCGCCCAGCCAGAGGTGGAACACGAGCAGGCCGGCGGCGATCGCGCCGACCAGCCAGGGCATCGGCCGCGCCATGCACAGCCGGCGCGTCGACTCGTACAGCATGGCCACCCCCAGGGGGCCGACGGTGTTGGCCATCTGGTACGTGACGAAGTCCGGCAGCCAGCCGCGCAGCGAGAACCCCATCATGGCCAGCCCGATCAGCGCGAGCCCGCCGCTGCTCCAGGCCACGCCGGCCGTCGACGCGCGGTGCAGGCGGCGCGACGCGAACAGCATCACCGCGCAGATCAGGCTGGTCAGCGCAGTGATCAGGTAGGCGGTCCGGATGTCGAAGGTGATCTCCACCCGGGCAGCCTAGCAGCGGCGGGTGGGGGCGATGGCGGGGGTACGACGTACGTGCCCCCGACGCCGACGGACGTTGCACGCGGACGGGCGCGTGTGGTCCGGCGCACGGGTGATCGACCCGTTGCGCGCCTGGACGACCGGGCCCGAGCCGCCCGGGTGCCGAGCCGCCCGGGTGCCGTGCCCGTCCGGCGCGCCCCGCGTTCAGCCGCGTTCCGACGCCAGCCGGGTCTGGGCCGCGGCGCGGATCTGGTCGAGCGTCTGCGCGGGCGTGATCGCCTGCGGGTCGACCTTCAGGTGCAGCACGGCCGGCCGGCGCTGCGTGTTCGTGAACTGCAGCGCGGCCTGCAGCGCCGGGCCGAAGTCGGCGGTGCGCTCGACGCGGGCGCCGAATCCGCCGAAGGCCTCGCACAGGCGGGCGAAGTCGGGATTCGCCAGCTCGTTGCCGATCATGCGCTCCGGGAACTCGCGCTCCTGGTGCATGCGGATCGTGCCGTACATGCCGTTGTCGAAGACGATGACGATCACGCCCGCGCCGTACTGCGCCGCCGTGGCCAGCTCCTGGCCGGTCATCAGGAAGTCGCCGTCACCGGCGAAGCAGACGACGGTGCGCTCCGGCTGGACGATCTTGGCGGCCACGGCGGCGGGCACGCCCGCGCCCATCGCCCCGGAGGTGGGCGCGAGCTGGGAGCGTGTCTGCGAGCCGTCGGGGCGGGCCTTCAGCGGGCCGTAGCGCCAGAACCGGTGCGCCCAGGTGGCGAAGTTGCCCGCGCCGTTGGTGACGATCGTGTCGGCGGGCAGCGCGGCGCGCAGCTGCTGCACGACCTGCCACTGGTCGACGGCCGGCGTGATCGCCCGCATCACCGGCGGCTGCTGCTGCCATGCTTCGTAGTCGGCGCGCGCCTCGGCCGCGGCCGTGCGCCACGCGGTGCTGTCCACGCGCAGGTCGCGCACGCCGGCGGCGAACTCGGCCATGCCCGAGTTGATCATCAGGCGGGCCTGATACACCCGGCCCAGCTCTTCGGCGCCGCTGTGCACGTGCACGATCGGCTGGCGGGGCACGGGCGCGTCGAACAGCGTGTACCCGGAGGTGGTCATCTCGCCCAGGCGCGGCCCGATCGCGAGCACCAGGTCGGAGCCGCGGATGCGCTCGGCCAGCTTGGGGTTGATGCCGATGCCCACGTCGCCGACGTAGTTGGGATGGTGGTTGTCGAACAGGTCCTGGAACCGGAACGCGCACGCCACCGGCAGGGCGTTGGCTTCGACGAACCGGCGCAGGTCGTCGCAGGCGCCGGGCGACCACCCGCCGCCGCCGAGGATCACGATCGGGCGCTTCGCCTCGCCCAGCATCCGGCCGAGCTGCGCGAACTGGGCCGGCGACGGGCTGGCCTGGAGGGCGACGTAGGCGCCGGTGTCGGCCACGGTCGCCTCGGTGACGAGCATGTCCTCGGGCAGCGCCAGCACCACCGGGCCCGGGCGGCCGCTGGTGGCCACCTGGAACGCGTGCGCCATGTACTCGGGGATGCGGTCGGCACGGTCGATCTGCGCGACCCACTTCGTCATCTGCCCGAACATGCGGCGGTAGTCGATCTCCTGGAACGCCTCGCGGTCGACGAAATCGTTGCCCACCTGGCCGACCAGCACGATCATCGGCGACGAATCCTGGTGCGCGGTGTGGATGCCGATCGACGCATTGGTGGCGCCCGGGCCGCGGGTGACCATCAGCACGCCCGGCTTGCCGGTGAGCTTCGCGTAGGCGTCGGCCATGAACGACGCGCCGCCTTCCTGGCGGCAGATCACGAAGCGGATCCGGTCCCGGTGGTCGTACAGCCCGTCGAGCACCGCCAGGTAGCTCTCTCCGGGCACGCCGAAGATCGTGTCGACGCCGTGCACGGCGAGTGCATCGGCGATGAGGTGGCCGCCGTTGCGCCGGCGCGGTTCGGTGTGGACGGGCGTGTTCACTCGGGTCTCCTGTTGATCAATCGCACGGTGCCGCTGAAGGTGACGCTGACCTGGCTGCGTCCGGGTTCGATGGGCACGGGGACGGCGGCCTCCGACTGCACGGCCATCGCCATCGCGCGGGCCTGGATCGGTGGCGACGGCGGCATGCCGGTGTTGAGTCCGACGTCGACCAGCTCGAAGTCGGCATACCCCAGGGCCTTCGCCGCCAGTCGCGCCTTCTCCTTGAAGCGGGCCGCAGCCTCGGCCGTGAGGTCGTTCTCGGTCTGGGCACGACGCTCGGTCGACAGCCGGAACCCGATGCCGGCGACGTTCAGGCGGCCCGCGACCTGGGTGACGGCCCGCGACACGGCGGCCGCGTCGGCGGACTCGACGACGACGTCGGCGCGCACCTTCCAGCCGTCGATGCGGCCGTCGCGTGCGTAGCGCGGGCGGGTCGAGTATCCGCCGGAGCGCACCTGCAGCTGCGGGTCCGACTTGAGGTCGGCAAGGGCGGTCTGCAGCACCGCATTCACGCCCGACTGCAGCGGTGCCGGCTGCGGGCCGTCGCGCTCGACGAACAGCGTGGCCGTCACCGTGTCGTCGGTGACCTCGCGCTGCGCCTGGGCTTCCAGCCGCAGGGTCGGGCCGCCGCGGGGGCCCGGGTGGCCGGGCGCCGCATGGGCGGGCTGCGGGCCGGCGGGCTGGGCCGCCACCGGTGTCGTCCACGACGCTGCGGCCGCCCCGAACGCGCAGGCGGTCACGGTCGCGCAGGCGGTCACGGTCGCGCGCAGCGCGCGGCGGATCGGTCCGATGGGCATGGTCGTCGCTCCTGCGGTGAGTGGGGGCGCATCGCGGCGGACCGGGGCCCGCCGCCGAGGTGCAGATGGTACTCGGTACAATCGTCGACCATGTTCACGAGCGCCGATCACGAATTCATGGCGCGGGCGCTGGAGCTCGCATCCCTCGGCCTGACCACGACGACGCCGAATCCGCGCGTCGGTTCCGTGATCGTGCGCGATGGCCGCATCGTCGGCGAAGGCTGGCACCGGCGCGCGGGCGAGCCGCACGCCGAGATCGTCGCGCTCGCCCAGGCGGGCGGGCTCGCGCGCGGCGCCACCGTCTACGTGACGCTCGAGCCCTGCAGCCACTTCGGACGCACCCCGCCCTGCGTGGAGGCGCTGATCGACGCGCGCGTCGCACGGGTGGTCGCGGCCATGGAGGACCCCAATCCGCAGGTCAACGGCCGCGGCCTGACGCGTCTTCGCGAGGCCGGTGTCGACGTGCGCTGCGGCCTGCTCGAGCAGCAGGCGCGGGAGCTGAACATCGGCTTCGTGTCGCGCATGGCGCGCGGTCGACCGTGGGTGCGCATGAAGGTGGCGGCCAGCCTCGACGGCCGCACGGCGCTGCACAACGGGCACAGCCAGTGGATCACCGGCGAAGCCGCGCGCGCCGACGGTCACGTCTGGCGGTCGCGCGCGTGCGCGATCCTCACCGGCATCGGCACCGTGCGCGACGACGACCCGCAGATGACCGTGCGCATGGCCGACACGACGCGGCAGCCGCTTCGGGTGCTGGTCGATTCCCGGCTCGAAGTCGACCTGCAGGCCCGCCTGCTGCGCGGCGGCGCGCTGGTGGCCAGCGCGCATCCGAATCCCGACAAGGAGGCGGAGCTGCGTGACCGCGGGTGCGAGGTGCTGCACCTGCCCGACGCCGCCGGCAAGGTCGATCTCCAGGCGCTGATCGCCCACCTGGCCGAGCGCGGGATCAACGAGGTCCACGTCGAGGCGGGCGCCCGGCTCAACGGCTCGCTGATTCGCGCGGGCTGCGTCGACGAGCTGCTGGTGTACCTGGCGCCGTCGCTGCTCGGCGACGCGGCGGGCATGCTCGAGGGCCTGGTCCTCGACGCGCTGGACGATCGCGTCCGGCTGAAGTTCCATGCGGCGGACCGGGTCGGAGACGATCTGCGCATCCTCGCGCGGCTGGCGCCGCGCCGAGGGCGCGCGCCGGCGATCCCATTGATGGAAGGAGATCCGATGTTCACAGGCATCGTGGCGGCCGTGGGCCGCATCGAACGCGTCGAGCCCCTGGGCGATGGCGCCCGGCTGGTCGTCGACGCGGGCGCGCTCGGGCTGGACGACGTGGCGATCGGCGACTCGATCGCGATCCAGGGGGCGTGCATGACCGCGGTGTCGATCGACGGCACGCGGTTCTGCGTCGATGTCTCGCGCGAGAGCCTGAACAAGACCGTCGGCCTGGATGCCCCGGGGGAGGTGAACCTCGAGAAGGCGCTGCGCCTGTCGGACCGGCTCGGCGGGCACCTGGTCTCCGGGCACGTCGATGGGCTCGGCGAGGTGGTGCTGTTCAGCGAGATCAACGAGTCGTGGCGGCTGGACGTGCGCGTGCCGCCCGAGCTGTCGAAGTACTTCGCCTACAAGGGCTCGGCCACCATCAACGGCACCAGCCTGACGGTGAATTCCGTGACCGACACGCCGCAGGGCGCGGTGATCAGCATCAACCTGATCCCGCACACGATCGCGGTGACGACCCTGCGCAACCTGCGGGTCGGCGACCGGGTCAACGTCGAGGTCGACCTGATCGCGCGCTATGTCGAGCGGATGATGCGCGGCGACTGATCCGGCCGGGGCGGCGGTTGCCGCTTGTCCCCGCCCCGGCGCCCCGACAGAATGCCTGATCCGCCCGGCGCCGGTGCGTCCGGGGGCGCTCGGGGCGAGGATCGGATGCGGATCGGATCGAACGACGTGGGCCCGGGCAGCGTGTGCCGGTCGATGGTGCTGGCCCTGCTGCTGGCCTGGGTGCCGATCGCGCAGGCCGCCGGGTTGCGCGCGTTCAGTCCGCAGGGCGAGGTGGCCGTCGTGCGGCAGGTGCGCGCGGTGTTCACCGACCCGATGGTGCGGCTGGGCGAGCCGCGTCAGCCGGCCCCCTTCGACCTCGTGTGCAGCGGCACGCCGCCGGGCGCCGGTCGCTGGACGGACGAGCGCACCTGGGTCCACGAGTTCGAGCAGCCGCTGGCGGCGGGTGCCCGCTGTGTGGCGCGCCCGCGGGCCGGCCTGCGCACGCTCGACGGCGCCGTGCCGTCCGTGCCGGCGGAGGTCGTGTTCACCACCGGCGGGCCTGCGGTCGTGCGCACCCTGCCGCCGGCCGGCGCCCACGTCGACGAGGAGCAGGTCTTCGTCCTCGTGCTCAGCGGTGCGGTCGACCCCGTCCAGCTGCGGCAGCGCGCCTGGTGCGAGGTCTCCGGGCTGGGCGAGCGGGTGCCGGTGCGCCTGGTCGAGGGGGACGACCGCGACCGCCTGGTGGCGCGGTACGCGGCCCGCGACCGGTTCGTACTGGTGCTCGGATGCGCGCGGCGCCTGCCGGGCGATGCGGCGCTCGACCTGGTGTGGGATGCCGGCATCGTGTCGCGCGAGGGCGTGCCGACCCGGCGCCGGCAGGTGCTGCGCTACAAGGTGCGTGCGCCGTTCGCGGCCGCGTTCGGCTGCACGCGCGAGAACGCAGCGGCCCCGTGCACGCCGCTGGGCGAGATGCGGGTCGAGTTCAATGCGCCGGTGGATCGCGCCCTGGCGCAGGCGGTGCGGCTCGCGTTCCCGGCCGGCCCCCGCATGCCGGTGCCGGAGTC
>Ga0116180_1002943_pt1 | contig 13136 bp, 12 predicted proteins | sample AD_UKC073_MetaG_FD_89804 | JGI IMG/M metagenome (GOLD analysis project Ga0116180, IMG submission 89804) | Active sludge microbial communities of municipal wastewater-treating anaerobic digesters from USA - AD_UKC073_MetaG | ecosystem: Engineered > Bioreactor > Anaerobic > Digestate | place: USA...
ATAATGGTTGAAGCTCCCAGGTTTGCAGCTGTTGCACAGGTGGCATAACTAATAGCATCAGTCACCGTAATTTTTTCCTGGGTGCGTTTGCGTCTTAATATGTCAGCATAAGGCAGTGCCTGCTCAGACCGGTGGGCTATTCGAGCCATAGTTTCTACAACTTCCACTGGGTATTTCCCCGCTGCTGTCTCACCGGACAGCATTATGGCGTCGGCTCCTTCAAATATAGCGTTGGCTACATCAGACACCTCGGCCCTGGTAGGACGGGGATTATTTATCATGGAATCCAACATTTGCGTAGCTATAATGACTGGTTTTCCGGCACTGGTACACTTATCAACCACTAATTTCTGCACCAGGGGTACTTCTTCCGCAGGAATTTCTACGCCCAGATCGCCCCGGGCCACCATTACTCCATCAACAACTTTAATGATATCATCCAGGTTATTGACTCCTTCCTGGCTTTCGATTTTAGCAATTATATCGATATCGGCATCCTGTTGCTCCATTATCCGCCTTATTTCCAATACATCCTCAGCCGTGCGTACAAAAGAGGCGGCAATAAAATCTACCTGCATTTCGATACCGAATAGAATATCTTGCCGGTCCTTATCACTTAGAAAAGGCATGTTGATACGTACTCCAGGAACATTTATGCCTTTACGCTCTCCCAACTCACCACCGTTTATTACCTGACAAATTATATCGGTTGGTGTGGTATCCTGCACCTTTAGGCTTATCAATCCATCGGACAGAAGTATGGTAGTACCTGGTTTTACCTCTTGGGGCAAAGCTGGGTAACTCACCTGAACCTCCTGGTTATTGCCTGGTACTTCCCGGTTGGTGAGAATAAAAACCTGGCCGGTTTCCAGCTTGATCGTTCCATCTTTCAGCCGACCGGTACGAATTTCCGGTCCCTTGGTATCCAACATAATGGCTAAAAGGCCTTTAGTTTCTGCATCTGCCTGGCGTAAATTATAAATGCGGCGGCGATGTTCTTCATAATTCCCATGGGAAAAATTGAGGCGAGCTACATTCATACCCGACTCTATCATTTTCTTGAGAATATCTACTTTTTCGCTGGCTGGCCCTATGGTGGCGATAATTTTTGTTTTCCGCACAACCCTACCTCCCGTTATATAGATAAAACCCGCGCTAGATCAAACATACCCAGTTCCGGGGTCTTCTTTCCTCTGATAATTTCTTGGAGGGGTATCAAATGAACGCCTCCTTCCCGGGAGGCAGTCATCACATTGCCCTTTCCACTTACTATACTGTCAACTGCTGCCTTACCCATGCAAGAACCCAGAATACGATCAACAGCGGTGGGAGTGCCCCCCCGTTGGATATGTCCTAAAATAGTAACGCGGGTATCATGCCCGGTAGCCTCCTGCAACTTGTCCCTAAGTTCCATAGCTGGATAGACTCCTTCAGCGACGATAATAATACTGTGCAATTTGCCCCGTGCCACTCCCTGGTTTATTTTATTTACAATCTGTTCAAAATCAACTTCTATTTCCGGGATAAGGATTGATTCGGCTCCCCCGGCTACACCAGCGGCTAAGGCAATCTCACCGCAATTGTGTCCCATAACTTCAATAATAAAAACCCGTCCATGACTGGTAGCGGTGTCACGTATATGGTTAATCGCATCCAAAGCCGTATTTACGGCGGTATCAAAGCCTATGGAACGGGTATATACTATATCATTGTCAATAGTAGCTGGAATTCCTACTACCTGTATATTCAGCTTGGAAAACTCCCAGGCTCCACGCAAACTGCCATTGCCCCCTAAGACCACCAGCCCGGTAATTCCGCGGCTCTTCAGTTGCTCGAAAGCCTGCCTGCGGCCCTCCTCGGTCATGAACATACTGGAGCGGGAGGTTTGCAAAATGGTGCCACCCCGCTGAATTATATCGGCCACTGAGCCTAGATTCATCGGCTTTATATTTCCCTGAATCAGCCCCTCAAAGCCCTGCATTACGCCAAATACTTCCATACGGTTGTAAATGGCAGACCGGACTACAGCGCGAATGGCAGCATTCATCCCCGGCGCATCTCCCCCACTAGTTAAAACAGCAATTCGCTTCATCTGGGACTACCTCCTAGCACTAAGTGCAGCAACAACGGGTGCTAGATGTTAATTATGTATGTAGCTAGCTTTACTTATCTCCACTGGTTACGGTAGTGCCATGTCGATTGGTTATCTCAGCCTGACCGCGAATCTTGATGGCCGAAGTGTGCTCGGTAAACTGCAGAATCATAACTTCTCCCTGATCCAGTTTTTCCGTATGGTGAAACTTAGTGTCTTTTCCTCGAGTAAGGCCTATTACGGTTACGCCATTTTCCAGAGCCTTTATAATAATATATTCTTCTCCTATGTAGTTACCGTTCATGCACCCACCTCCTAATAAATTTTCACGCTGCTGCTAATTGAACCATACGCAGTTTTTTCCATATAGCGCAGCTAATTCCTGCTTAAGTGCCAGGTCGGGCTTTATTTTCCAGCGTTCGCTTAATAGCAGGGGTTTCCTGCCCGGAGGATAAATAACCACATCCAGTTCTCCAGGAAAACGCATTAGTATTTGCAGTAGTCTTTCCCGGACATCCCCATTCGTCCCATTATCGTTGATACGCACATGCAACTGAGACAACTCCTGGGGCAGAGGCAGAATCCTTCTTACGGCCAGCTTAGGTTGATCATCACGAGTATCATAATAACCTTCCACTATTACCGGCTGATCATCCTGCAACTGGGCTAAATTAGTACGATAGGCAGATGGGAAAACCAGCATCTCCATGCGACCAGTTTGGTCTTCCAGATTAAAGCGGGCATAACTCTCACCTTTTTTGCTGACCCGGCGCTGCAAATTTAATATTATGCCGGCCAACCGGATATAGGTTTCCTCATCTCGAGCCCCTAGCTCTCCCAGCTGATGGGTGGTTACAAAAGGCAGCAGTTGCCGGTACTCATCCAGCGGGTTTTCCGATACATAAAACCCCAGTACCTCTTTTTCCCTTCTTAACCTCTCTCTTTGCGGGATTTCTCCCTTAATCCGAATAACCGGCTCTTCCACCAAACCCATACTATCTCCAAACAATGAAGCTTGCTGGCTTTCCTGGGAACGATGAATCTGCACCGCCAGATCCATACACTGTTCCATAATGGACAAGGCCTGTTTGCGGGTTACACCTAAAGAGTCAAAGCAACCAGCTACTATTAGGTTTTCCAATATCCGTTTATTAATTTGACTGGTATCTACCCGGCAGCAAAAATCAAACAATGAGGTGAACGCCCCTTCCTTACGGGCTTGAACAATGGTATGTACCGCTCCGTGACCCACATTTTTAATGGCTCCCAGTCCAAAGCGAATACCTCCCTGGGCTACGGTAAAGTTTTCAAAACTTTCATTGATATCGGGAGGCAAAATCGGTATTCCTAGCTTTTGGCATTCTTTGATGTAAAAAACCACTTTATCCTGATGATCAATTACACTGCTCAGGAATGAACACATGTATTCTACCGGATAATGAGCTTTCAGATAGGCGGTCTGGTACGAAATCAAAGCATAGGCAGCCGCATGGCTTTTATTGAAACCATAACCGGCAAAACTTTCCATTAAATCAAACAAGTGAGCTGCGGTAGCTTCATCAATCTTATGGCTGACTGCCCCGGTTACGAATTTTTCACGCTGGGCGGCCAATTCTTCCGGCTTTTTCTTACCCATAGCCCGGCGGAGACCATCGGCTTCCCCCATAGTAAAGTCCGCCAGGCGACTGGCTATCTGCATAACTTGTTCCTGATACAGGATAACCCCGTAGGTGTCTTTCAAGATTGGTTCCAAATCCGGGGTGGGATAAATGATGGGCTGACGCCCATGTTTGCAGTTAATAAAATCTTCCACCATACCGCTGCCCAAGGGACCCGGCCGGTAAAGAGCGTTTATAGCGATGATATCTTCGAACCGGTTGGGCTGTATTTCACATAGAATACGGCGCATTCCCTCACTTTCCAACTGAAATACACCGATAGTATTGCCGTTGGACAACAGTTTATATGTATCCTCATCATCCAGGGGAAGATTATCAATGTCCACAACTATGCCGCGCGTTTTTTCTATTATCTCTACCGCCCGTCTTATAACGGTTAGGGTGCGCAGGCCCAGGATATCCATTTTGAGCAGTCCAATATCTTCAACGGTTTCTTTAGGATACTGAGTAATAATATTACCTTCAGCAGTTCTCTGCAGAGGCAGCAATTTCTGCAGCGGTTCAGCTCCGATAACTACTCCCGCTGCATGAACGGAAGCATGACGGGGCATACCTTCAATAGCTCGGGCAAAATCAAGGATACGCCTGGTATTATAGTCGTTTTCATAAGCCTGTATCAGCTCGGGTGCAATCTCCAAAGCCCGGTCGATGGTAACCCCCAGTTCAGCCGGGACCATCTTGGCTATACGGTCCACTTCTCCATAGGGGACATCCAGTACCCGGCCTACATCACGAATAGCTGCCCGGGCTGCCATGGTACCGAAGGTAATTATCTGAGCTACCCGGTCTGCCCCGTATTTTTCTATGATGTATTCGATAACCCGGTCGCGTTTTTCAAAGCAAAAGTCAATATCTATATCTGGCATGCTGACTCTTTCCGGATTCAAAAAGCGTTCAAAAATAAGGCCATAAGACAGGGGATCTATAGTAGTAATGCCTAAAACATAAGAAACCAGACTGCCAGCTGCTGAACCCCGCCCTGGTCCAACCGGTACACCATGATTTTTAGCCCAATTCACTAGATCCTGAACAATAAGAAAATACCCGGCAAAACCCATCTCCTTAATCACTTGCAGCTCATAATCGAGGCGCTCTAGCACATGAGCTTCGGGCTCGGGATAGCATTGGGCAAACCTAGACCTCACCAGTTCATCAAGATAGGACTCAGCTGTATAGCCTTCGGGTATATCAAAAGAGGGCAAATGGAAGTGACCGAATTCAAATTCAATATGGCAGCGTTCCGCAATTTTCAAGGTGTTGTGCAGGGCCTCAGGATGATCCGGAAACAAAGCTGCCATTTCCGAAGCAGTCTTTAAGTAAAAGTCGCTGCCGGGAAAGCGCATGCGATCTTCTTCGCTTACTATCGATGCAGTCTGAATACAGAGCAGGACATCATGCACCGGTGCATCTTCCCGCTTTATGTAATGGGAGTCATTGGTGGCTACCAAAGGTATACCGGTTTTTTGGCTTAACTCATATAAGCCCTGGCAGACTTTCCTTTCTTCTGCCATACCGTGATCCTGAAGCTCTAGGTAAAAGTTTTCCGGACCAAACAAGTCCCGGTAAAAACAGGCGGTTTTCTCAGCTTCAGCCAGGCGATCAGCTAAAATGAGCTTGGGAATCTCCCCGGCTACACAACCTGACAAAGCAATAAGACCTTCGTGGTACTGACTGAGTAATTCCCGGTCTACTCTAGGTTTATAGTAAAATCCCTCTAGGAAAGCCCGGCTGACCAGCTGCACCAGATTCTGATAACCGGTCTTATTCTTACAGAGCAATATCAGATGGTGCAAGTTGTCATCAATGCGTGGTTCCCGGTCCAAACGGCTGCGTGGGGCTACGTAAACTTCACAGCCAATAATAGGCTTAATCCCCTGTTTCTTAGCCTCCCGGTAAAAATCAATTACTCCATACAATACGCCATGATCGGTAATGGCTATGGCCGGCATGCCCAAATCCTTGGCTCGAGATACCAGTTCTTTGATGCGGCAGGCTCCGTCCAGCAGACTATACTCAGTGTGATTGTGCAGGTGGACAAAATTCACGGTGCCGCTATATGTATCAGGTTTATCCATATCCAAACTTTTCTCCCTTGACGGTTTTTATATTAGCACGACTGATTTACTCTATTATATCAATAGCTTACTTTTTCGGTATGAATTCCGCCAAGTGTATTTGCAGGGTAAGCAAACTGAGGTGAGAAATGCAAGAAGTAACGATGCAAGAGGGGACGGTTCTTTCTGTCATTTTGCAGAATCTGCAATTTAACTTGGATATGGATAGAAAAATTTTCTCCCTTGGAAAGAATCGTTCCCTCTTGCCCGGTGCATCTTCAGGACTCGGAAAGGATGGAAACATTGCATGGTATGCCGCCAGTAATCTCCATGAGTTCTCCATAAGTTATGGGCAAAGCAGAATTGGGCGTGCCGGCAGCAGTGTATACCACATCATATCTTTTTAGGCTCTCATCTAAATAAACAGGTACTTCCACTTTTAAGTCAAAAGGACATACCCCTCCTACTGGAAAACCGGTAATCTCCACAACTTCTTCGGCATTAGCCATCCAGACCTTGGAACCGATGAGATCTCGCAGGGCCTTGGTATCCATACGAACATCACCAGCGGAAACTACTAGAAAGTATTGCCCGGTTTTAGCCTTGAAAAGCATAGATTTGGCAATTTGCCCTACTTCGGTGTCTAGAGCAGCAGCCGCTAGGGCTGAGGTGCTGGTGTCTTGTTGGAATTCGATAACTTGCAAATGCGGCATGCGCTGCTGTACATAAGCTTGTACACGTTCGATATCTCGCACGGTATTCAACTCCTGATTGGATTCCTTTTTATTATACTATAGCTAATGGGACTGAACCGATAAAGTATTAGCGGGCACGTTGCGAGGGCCATTATCATAGTACACGTACTGAGGTGCTTTTGAAGATGGCGTAGAGGGAATCCCCCAGTGCTATCTCCATGTCCAAATAGGATTGGCGGGTAATAACGGCATAGAGAGGTATCCCGACATTGAGCCTTATCTTAAACACCGGGCCGCAATCCTCCACGTTTTCTACCTGCCCTCTCAAAACATTGCGGGCACTGCTTTTAACTATATCTTTGGCAAGAATAATATCGTCCGGTTCAATCATTATCCGGCATTCGCCCTCTACGTCGGTAATCAGGCTAATTGCCACCGCTCCTGTTTCGAAGAATTTTTCCCCGTTCCTGCTTACAACAACGCCTTTGTAGACATTATCCATTCCTTTGGCTTTTTTTATATATTCTTCAATATCCGATTTCTGAAACCTTAGCTTACGCCCAATGCGATAGGCTGATAAATCTCCTCGTTTTACCATTTCATAGACAGTGTATTTAGAAATCTGAAGCAATTCCGCCACTTCATCGGGAGTATAAGACTTTTCTTGCGCCACTAAACCCACCTCATTATACTTTATTTAGTTTACTTATTATTCCATTATACAATATCAGGAAATGCGTAACAGAAACGGAAGGGGGAAGGAATAGGTGACAGCCTTGAGTGGGTCTAGGTGGCCTACTAGACTATACGAAGAACCGACCCGGATAAAACCAATCTACTTCGATTTCTGGCGTTTTTCTCTCATGCGCTTACCCATAATGCCTCCCAATCGACCACAGGCTGCATTACTCAATGATTCCCAACCTTCTTTTTCTATCTGCTCCCACAGTCCCAATTCTTTGGCTATTTCCATCTTTAAGAGATCATATTCGGTGAGATACTTCTTTTTCTTGTCCCGGGTTTTTTGCTGTGACATATTTAACACCTCCGCCCAGGTTTTGATTCTGTTACAAGATTACCCGGGTCAGAAGGGGATTATGTCCGGCAAATAACGGATAAAGATCTACTATAGATTATTGATAAAATTGTAAAGATCGGGTAAATAGCCCCGCCAGTCCGGGGTAAGATTCTGCCCTTTGTCGATTAATAAATCCTCCACCAGGAAAGTTTTCATGCCCAGGAGCCCAGCCGGAAGGTCTTCGCCGATATCATTTCCCACCATAAGGCATTCTTCTGGCCTGACTCCTAATTTATCAACTATTTCCTGATAATATTCGAGATGCGGCTTACAAAAATGCATCACTTCATAAGAAGTGATTAATTCGTAATTAAAATCACCTACCCCTGCCCAATCAAGTCGCTGCTGCAGGGCAGTCAAGGGAAACACCGCATTGGTAGCCACTACTACCTTGAACCCCCGGTCAAATATCTGTTGCATCATTTCTGGAATACCCGGGAAAGGGCGGGTATGTTTTTTTAGTTCGGGAAAGCCTTTTTCATAAAAATGTTCAAAAAAGGGGTCAAATTCTTCCCTGGGAATGGGCCAGTCACGGTAAAAGTGTTCTCTGAACACTTCTTCATTACGCAACTGGGGATCGCGATTGGAAATCATAACCTCAGTGGCACGCCAGACCTTTTCCACCAAACGTTCCGCCACTGAGTAGCCGGCTTCCTCAGCCATAGCCACCATTTTACTAAAATATTGCCGTATAAAAACATCCATATTTATGTCCAGTAAGGTTCCATCTAAATCGAACAAAATAGCCTTAAACATACTCGACTCCTTAATATTGTCACCTATTCTTCGTGAAAAGCCTGCAGGGAGGCTTTGACCGTATCCATTCCAGCTACATAATAGGCCAGCCTCAGTGCTTCTCTTATCTCATCATCACTGGCTTCCGCCTGCCGGGCTTGATGGGCCAGTACCTTAACACCCTGTCCGGCACCTTTAACCGCATCCAGTGCCAGTAGTATTAGCAACATGGTCTTTTTATCCAAAGCAGTAGGGGATAAGGCGGTTGCTGCTACTTGCTCCAGCATTTTATGATAGACAGGATCGTATTCAGCCATTTTCTCGGCAAACCAGGGTAGATTAGCCATGCTTTCTCCTCCTTTTAATAAACTATTATAGGTAATCATTGCCGGAAAATAAAGGTTAGCAACCGTTCAAGTGAACGACCCTTAAATTTACTGAACCTATTAGCAGGAATATCTGGAAAATTATAGAAATTATTGATACGCCAGGTAACTATTCTTAAAAGGAGGATTTCCATGTTTTACCCCTTCTTGAACAAGGAGCATCCAGATTATCTTGATTCCTCTGTGCTTCTAAACGCATTGCCCCGTCAAGTCCTATTTTATTATTATCATGGAGCAGTAAAGATTACTGATGAAGTGTATCTTACTCTCCAGCAGGTTTCCTTTGATGATTCGGTTTTATCAGATATGGCTCGGGTATGGCTTAATCTAATTGAAGACTATTTAGAAGCAGAATCAGATCTGCAGGCATTTGTGAACAGCCCCTACCTAAAAACCATCGGACCTTACTATTACCCGGAAACCAACACCCGCTTCTATTTTTGCAAGCAGCAGCCTGAGCCTGCCCAAGTCCTAACTGCATTTGACCTGGAAGTGCTTTTCAACCTAGACCAACCGGTAATTATTAACCGTGAATTACAGCAGTATGCTAAAGGCCGGAAAACGAAAAAAACTTCGGTAGCAGACTTGATTCGTGAGTTAGATATGTTGATACTGGCTCTACTGGAGATTGAGCAGATTAATCGTCATACCAACTATTTACGTAAATTCTTAGACCACCGTTATGCTATTGTAGAACAGGAAGATCTGCTTCCTTGTGAGCCAGATGAAATTCCTGATAAGCCTGTCAAAGAATCGGAGCGGCTGGATAATCTTATTCCTTTTTCCCGGGTACGTTCTTCTTTACGGAAAAAACAAGAGCAGGAAGGCAGCCGTTACAACTATGATGTTAAGGTTTATTTCATCCGCTACCGGGAATACGAAAAAGCCTGTGACCGCTATAAACGGGTACTGGAAAACTGGTCTATGTATCAACAGGCCCTGTACGACAGGTGTTTCCAGGATATCAGTGAAGCCGAAGCCAAAATGCAAAAAGCTCAAAAGGCGTTGGACCTGTACAACACGGTTCTAGACAAGTCTGCTATCCACTCTGATTACCAGGATATTAAGACCTTAGAGATGTTCCGTTATTTTTTGGAAACCGGGCGTGCCAATGACCTGCAGGAATGTATAAATCTCTACGAAGAAGAAAAACACTGGCAAGAAATCAAAGCCAGTCAGGAGAGAATTGAAAACACTATTTATTTTCTGCAAAACAGCAGTGAGCAGGGATTGGTAGCCAATGAGCAGTTGGACCTGTTGCTAAAGGGCTCTCAGGAACAATAGCTGTCGCACACACTCGGGTTAGTAAACGGGCTTATTCATCAAGGAAAATACTCGGTCTGCTCCTTCTTGACAAAAAAGAAATGCAGGATCATTCCAGCTACAAATCCGCCAAAGTGAGCCCAAAAAGCTATTGAGGCCGAATAATTAAAAGCCAGTTCAGTGGCCCCGCTCCATAACTGGGAAAGGGCCCAAAATCCTAGGTAAACCCAGGCCGGAACAGTAAATAGAAAAAAGGGCGGTACATAGGTGAGTATACGAGCATGCCTGAACATTAGAAAGTATGCTCCCATTACCCCTGCTACTGCTCCGGAAGCACCTACCACTGGTATGTTTGATAAAGGGTTTACATAATAATGGGTCAACCCCGCTGCTATCCCACATAGCAGGTAAAATAACAAAAAGCGGCCTGAACCCATGTGGTCCTCTACATTGTCACCAAACAGCCAGAGGATCCACATGTTAGCGATAAGATGCATCCATCCTCCATGGAGGAATACTGAAGTAACAAAAGAGAAGTAACCAATGGGAGCGCCGGCAGGGTGTGCATAATAGGCGGGCACCAATCCAAAGATATAGAATACTTCTTGCATCCCTGTCATTCCCAAGGAGAGTGTATATATAAAGATAAAGGTATTGATCATTATCAGCATAATGGTGACCAAGGGAAAGTGTTTGCTGGGCGTGCTGTCACGGAGAGGAAACATATAATTCTATCCCTTCTTATTTACCTGCAAATTGGTTTTGCAGCATAATTGAAAAGGCCTGGTAAGCTATGGTTCTGGCCTTATGGAGTTCATCGGGATTCTCCATTTTTACCGGACTGCTGTTAAATGGCTGGATATACCGATCGCGAATTTGATGCAGGGCTAAAAGCAATCCTATCAGCAAGCATTTGTCTTCCGGCAGGTATTCATTATCTATGCCACTGTTAAAGAGCATCCAAGCGGCCTGGTTCAAGTTGACAGGAGTGTTTTTTAGGTAAGGGCTGTTTACAAACTGTTGGAATTTACGAGGAAAGACCCCTTCTAATAAGGAAACCGCCAACGGGTGGTGGTGCTCGACCGATGTACGGACCTGGCCAAACAATACCCGCAAACTCCTTTCTTTGACCAGCGCTTTCCTGGTTCTTAAACGGTCCAGTTGCTCATCGGTTAGATTAATGCTATGAGCAGCACATAGCTCCAAAGATCTCACGAATTGCAGCAGGCTGTAAACCCCATCATTGACTACCTCGGGAAGTCTGTTATTAGTATATACTTGATAGATCAGTTCTGCGTCTACTAAAGCCTTATATATGAGAGCATGGCCTGTATCCCGGGGCAGGACCGATAAACCAGGAATATCCTGCTGCAGCACTTCCTCTATGTACTGCCAAGCCTCCTCATCAGTATTTTCTATGACTTGGTCCTTGATTGAAAACAGTTGTTCTTGAATCTCCCCCCAGCGTTTCTCTACCATTATATCCTGCCAGGCTAAACTAACTAATATTTCGCCAGCTTGCTCTTCTAACTCGCTTATCTGCAGCGCATATTCATCCAGTCTTCGGAGCACCACCCCAGATTCATTGCTGGAAAGTTCCCGCAATCTTTGCAGATGATTTTTCATATCCCGAAAAATATTTAACACTTGGGCGGTGGACTTCTGAAAACGCCCTACTACATCAGCCGAAAAATCTTCCAAGTCTTTTAATAGAGAGTTATTAAAGTCAGACACCCGGTCTCTTACTGATCGCTCTACAATTATTCCGAACTGCTGTCCTAAACGGACAGGGCTTAAAAATTCCACCATTTCTATTTCTTTGCCTTGAGCACGAGCTTGCTCCAGCAGCACTTTGTAAACATATTCATAAAAATTCTGCTTTTCTCGCAGCATGCTATTGCGGAATTCACTGATCTTGGCTTGCACCCTGGTGTGAATCTCAGCCTCTTCATTACGCCGCTGTTTCTGGGCATTCTGCATCACAGCGAGAACCTGTTCAGCGTTATCCTGCAACCGCTGTATCAGCTTCAGTTTTTCTTCATGGGTATAGTCAATCAGCTGGAATACAGCACGGCCTCCCTGAGCACTTTCTTCTACCTTAGTGTAAAAAACATCAACTGTTTCCCATAACCAAGTTAATCCCATGGTAAACTTTTGCTGAAAATTCTGTTCTAAGGGTTTCAGAGATCTCTTTACGCGGTTATCAAAAACCTCTTCACAATAGGGCCTGATCTCTTCCATTAAATCATGCAAACGAGCCTGTACCTCTGCATCAATGGCTAGTTCAGGAGGTTCGTAGTGAGCCGTTCTTAGAAGGAATGAGATACCCACCAACAGCAGTATAAACACTACCAATACTAATATCCATGAAAGGCTTTTTATTAGTACAAAAACCAGCAGTATGTTCAAAAGCAAAACTACCCACAAGCTTATCCATAAATTAGTGTTTTTCTTGATTGATTCAATGAATCTTTCCCTACTAATCACCTAGTCACCTCATTATTTCTTTCCCTGCTTAAATTATCGGTAGTAAAGCGAAAAAACTTGATGAAGGATTAGATTAGGCCAGGCTTCTCAATAGATAACTGAAGGTAAGCACTATAAACAACAGGGTAAACATGCCTTTAAAAATCACTGGTTTTACAAAGCGGGTAATCGGTACACCCAATTGGACTCCTATCAGGGTTCCTAATCCCATAAGCAGGGCAATGGGTAATTCTACAAAGCCCTGGCTTAACTTGGCAAATGCTCCTACGGCAGTAATGGGAAATATAGACAGAAGAGTAGTTCCCACTGCCAGGTAAGGGGCGGCGCCATACAACCAAATCATGGCTGGCACGATAATAAATCCCCCTCCCAATCCCAATATTCCCGTTAAACATCCTACCACCAGCCCAATTAAAGGCATGGTCCAAAGGGGTGCCTTGAATTGTGACTGGTGTTGACACTGATTACCATTCTTGAATTCCCGCCAAGTATCTCTGGCCATGCGCACCGCCATGAATCCAAATAGGATGGCCAGCATTATAGTTAAAACCTGTTCTCGGCTACTAAAATACTCCTTAAAAAGGTAGGAGCCCAGGATAATCCCTACCAATCCTCCTAGGCCGACTCGCAGCCCCCAGGACAAGTTTACATTTCCCTGTCGGAAATG
>Ga0116180_1002945_pt1 | contig 13136 bp, 11 predicted proteins | sample AD_UKC073_MetaG_FD_89804 | JGI IMG/M metagenome (GOLD analysis project Ga0116180, IMG submission 89804) | Active sludge microbial communities of municipal wastewater-treating anaerobic digesters from USA - AD_UKC073_MetaG | ecosystem: Engineered > Bioreactor > Anaerobic > Digestate | place: USA...
CTGTTTCCAGACAAGATGTTCAACGCCCTGGGCATATCTCCATCGGTTTACGTCCACTGTTCAAGCAAAAACTATGATCCATAAATCCAAAACCTTGATGTCCAAGGGTGCCGAAGATCGGCCCCGTCCTTTCCGCGTGGAATTATCTCATCGACAGGCCAAACTTGAAGAACCTGTCTGAAAAGACTGTGCAAGGGGTTCAGGACAGGAAACCGTGTTTCAATCGCAAACCTCTTTGCAAGACACATGATGCTTCAGTCTCTTCTCGTCATCACGTTTACCAGGCGTTATTGCGTTGATCCACAAACCGTTCCGTTCATGCAAACCGCTTGCTTCTTCTCCTGGGCAAATTAGGCTGTGTCATCTCAGGGACTGCCAGGCAATTGCAAGCATCCATCGCTATGCTGGCGTTCTTAGACCTGCCAAAACACTATATGTGGCACGATCCCAGAACGAGTCGAGCTTTAGCACCCTTGCTCCATAGGTGCAAAAGTGGCGTCAAAATGGTAATATGGTTTCGAGATTTCAAATTGGCTGCTAAGCATGAGCATTTGTAGTTTAGCAGACCAGGACCTCAAGGCAGGAGTGAACTGATTTATGACAACCGACGCCGAGAAGTACACTGTACGCTCAGTGGAGCGAGCATTCACCATTCTGGAGGCACTCAAGGACAACGGCGAGATGCGCCTTATAGACGTGAGTCGAAGCACTATGATAAACAAAGGAATGGCCTTCAAGCTGCTTTATACACTCTGTTCCAAAGGCTATGTGGAGCATGACGGAGAAACCGGGAAGTACAGGCTTGGGAAGACCCTCTTCGAGCTTGGCCATGCTGCAGGCAATCAAATAACGGAGCGCAGGGGCGCCCACGACATCCTACGATCACTCGTCGAGAAGATCAATGAAACAGCACATTTAGCGGTGTTACAGGGTTCTGATGTTCTGTACCTTGACAAGGTGGAGAGCAATGCATCGTTGAGGATGGTAACAGCAGTAGGTATTCGCCGTCCTGCCTATTGCACTGGCACAGGCAAGGCGTTGCTTGCGGGACTGACTGACGACGAAGTCCGCCGCCTAATGGAGGGGAAGCCGATGCGCAGGTTCACACCGAACACCATCTGTGATATCGATGACCTCTTAGCTGAGCTGGCTCTCGTCCGTACCAGGGGATACGCCCTAGACAATGAAGAAAACGAGCCAGGCATCATGTGTGTGGGCGCCCCCGTACGCAATAGAGACGGCGTGGTCGTATCGGCGATAAGCGTGGCTGGGCCGACTATCAGAATCAACCGTGAGACAGTTCCCCAGCTCGCCAATGAAGTCATCAAAGCTGCAGAGCGCATCTCGGAAACACTTGTGTGCAGGTCTTAGGGTTTCCATGCATTGCTATTGCAGCACACCTTCGCCTATAGGCATTGCCCTCGTCTACAACACCCCAACTCCTTGATTTACTTGTAGATATGGCAAGATTTAGTGGAAGGAATTGTGCAATGTGCGTTGAATTTGGCCAGAATAGAAACCGAGTTTAGATATAGAAACTGCATCCGGTTTCAGTGAGAGGGCTATGTCACTATTTGGTGCTTTTCTGTGAGGTTCGCATAACAAGGCAAGTGATACTGGCATCATCTCGCGGCGAAGCTTCGAATGGAACCTGACACTTAACTTCGTGAACAGGCGAGCGTTGTATTACTGAGGTAGCGGGAGAGGAGGGTGGATGGCATGTCCTTTGAAGCAGACTAGCGTTCGGGGTCACCGTGTACGCGCCAGCGTGTGGCTGTCGCAGAACGAAATCTAGTTTGGGAGGCATGCTCTATGCACAAGTTGTCTGAGAAGATGAACCAGTACATCTTCCCTGCGTTGTCTACCTACTACGAGGAACCTTTGGTCCTGGAAAAGGGAGAGGGCAAATACCTTTACGACGATGCTGGCAGGCAGTATCTTGATTTCTTCGGTGGAATTCTCACTGTGAGCATGGGACATTGCAATCCGGAGATCATTAGTCGCGTAGTGGAACAGGTAAGAACCCTTCAGCATACCTCAACAGTGTACATCATAAGACCCATGGTGGAACTGGCAGAACAAATCGCAAGAATTGCTCCGGGCAAGCTACAGAAGTGCTTCTTCGTCAACAGCGGAACTGAGGCCGACGAAACGGCCGTTCTGCTCTCCACGATATATACAGGAAATGACGAGATTGTGGCGCTGCGCCATGCTTATAGTGGCCGTTCCGCGCTGGCCATGTCCCTGACGGCTCATGCTCCCTGGCGGCAGGGCAAGGCTTTATGGGCAAATGTCAAACATGCGCACAGCCCTTACTGCTATCGTTGCGCCTTCGGCAGGACTTACCCAAACTGCGACCTCGAATGTGCGAAGGACATCGAGGAACTGATTTGCACATCTACTTCAGGCCGAATTGCTGCTTTCATTGCAGAGCCTATCCAGGGAGTAGGTGGGTTCATAACGCCTCCGAAGGAGTATTTCGCGGAAGCGGTTTCTATCATTCGGAAGTACGGCGGGCTCTTTATAGCAGATGAAGTCCAAACAGCTTGGGGCCGCACGGGCGGAAAGATGTTTGGAATCGAGCACTGGGGCGTCGAGCCCGATATCATGACGTTCGCCAAAGGCCTTGCCAATGGTGCCCCCATCGGAGCGGTGATTGCCACTTCCGAGGTGGCAGACTCCTGGCATGGTCCAACGATCTCCACATTCGGCGGAAATCCAGTGAGCATGGTGGCGGCTCAGGCAACCTTGGATCTCATAGTCAAAAACGACATACCTGCTCATGTTGAAAAGGTAGGCGCAAGATTGCGTGAGGGTCTTCTTAGGCTCCAGGAGAAGTATGAGTGCATTGGTGACGTGCGTGGCATGGGTCTCATGCAGGCACTGGAGCTTGTGGGTGAGAACAAGGTACCTGCTCCCGATCTCGTGCTCAAGGTTTTTGAGAACACCAAGGACCTGGGTCTCCTTATAGGCAAGGGCGGGCTGTACAATAACGTGATAAGACTTACTCCACCTATGATAGTGACCGAGTCCGATGTAGATCAGGCCGTCGAGATTCTCGACAAGGCCTTCGCGCTCCTATAGTAAATAGCGTGGCGGAGGTGTGAGATATGTCGTCAGTACGCCGGCTCAAGTACTGTGTTAACGGTGAATGGAGAGACTCGGCGACCACCAAATTCATGCCTGTTACCAATTCCAGCACTGGAGAGATAATAGCGGAAGCCCCTTGTTGCACGGTTGAGGAGGTAAACTCCGCGGTGGAAGCTGCTACTGTGGCCTTTCAAGGCTGGGCGGACACCCCGGTCTCAGAAAGAACCCAGCTGATGTTCAAATTCAAGGCTAAGCTTGAAGAGCACCTTGACGAGCTGACCCTGAGCGTCTGCAAGGAATTGGGGAAGACTTGGAATGAGGCTCGAGGTGATGTCCTCAAAGCCATTGAGGTTGTAGAGCTAGCTTGCGCTGTCCCTGTCACAATGCAGGGCAGATCACTGATGAACGTCTCCCAGGGATTTGACACGGTTACTTACAGAGAACCCCTGGGAGTCTTCGCAGGAATCGTCCCATTCAACTTTCCTGCCATGATTCCTTTCGGGTGGATGATTCCGCTTTGCATCACTACGGGAAACACCTTCGTGCTGAAGGCGGCCAGCCAGACCCCGATGACCGCCATTCGCATGTTGGAGTTGCTTTACGAGGCTGGCCTCCCTGAAGGTGTAGTCAATCTCGTCACCACCAGCCGCGTCGAGGCCGAACTGCTTCTCAGGCATCCAGATGTGAAAGGAGTATCGTATGTGGGTTCTTCCGTGGTGGGCCGGCACATCTATGCTACGGCAGCCGCTAACCAGAAGCGCGTTCAGTGCCTGGGCGAAGCGAAAAACCATGGACTCGTTCTGCGAGACGCCAATCTCGAGATGGCGGCGCGTGTGATCGTCAACTCCTCATTTGGTTGTGCCGGGATGAGATGCATGGCTCTTCCGGTTGTGGTCGTGGAGGAAGAGGTTGCCGACGAGTTCATGTCCTATTTCGTCCAGTTTGCCAGGGAGCGGAAGATCGGTTGTGCCTACGACATTGCCACAGAGCTTGGTCCCGTAGTATCTGCAGAGCACAAGGATTCCGTGATCGCCTGGATCGAAAAGGGCATCGAAGAAGGTGCTGAGTTGGTGCTCGATGGGAGAGATGTCATAGTGCAGGGCTTTGAAGGCGGATATTTCCTGGGACCCACTATATTTGACCATGTGATGCCAGGAATGACAGTCGGCGACAGCGAGATATTCGGCCCCGTAGCCTGTGTAAAGCGGGTGAAGGACTTCGAGGAAGGCCTGGCGCTGATGAATGCCAACCCGTTTGCAAACGGATCTTGCATCTTTACGGAGAGTGGGCATTGGGCCCGGGAATTCATGCGGCGTACTCACGGAGGCATGGTCGGCATCAACGTAGGAATTCCCGTCCCGATCTCAGTCTTTCCCTTTTGCGGGCACAAGGAGTCGTTCTATGGTGATCTCCACGTAATGGGAACTGATGGAATGGCCTTTTACACTGAAACCAAGTCAGTGACCACCAGATGGCTGGGGACAGCCGAGGCTGTAAAGAGCGTCTCCACGTGGGAAGGGACCATTACGCGCGAATAGACAGGCAAACCCTGCGCCAGGGTCGGCCAGGGCGACTGGAGGCGATTGAGCGTGCACGACATAACCCGAATTCGAGGTTTGCTTGTGGGCCATGCCCAGGATGAGGCGGCGTTGACTGGCTGCACAGTCGTGCTGACGCCGGGTGGAGCAGTGGCTGGTGTCGACGTCAGGGGCTCGGCGCCTGGGACACGTGAGACCGATCTGATGCGTCCATGCAATCAGGTGGAGAGAATTCAGGGCGTGGTCCTTGCGGGAGGAAGCGCCTATGGTCTGGATGCTGCGTCCGGCGTCATGAAGTTCCTCGAGGAAGAGGGAGTTGGCTTTTCCACACCTTTCGGTATCGTGCCTATTGTGGGTGCTGCGGTCATTTTCGATCTGGGGATAGGCGATCCCAAAGTTCGTCCCGATGCCGCTATGGGTTATGCGGCGTGTCGCGCTGCCTACTCGGGGCCGAAGGGTGAGGGGAACATCGGCGCCGGGGCTGGCGCCACCGTAGGCAAGATTGGTGGCCAGGAGTATGCCATGAAGGGCGGGCTCGGGACATATGTGGCAGAACTTCAAGTCGACCCCGGCGGGGAGGCGGAACCGGTGCTTGTTGGGGCCCTGGTAGTCGTCAATTCCCTGGGGGATGTGATTAATCCCTGGTCAGGGCAGATCGTGGCGGGAGCGTATGACCGGAGCAGCAAGACTTTCATTGGTCCCGGCGCAAGCCGGAATCATGTGAATACCGTGCAAGTCCCGGACAGACTCGGCACCAACACCACTGTTGCAGTTGTGGCCACAGATGCGGTCCTGGACAAAGAGGGTGCCAACAAAGTTGCCCAGATGGCCCAAAACGGGCTCGCCAGGGCGATTGTACCGGCGCACACCATGTACGACGGGGACACAGTATTCTGCTTGTCCACGGCCGAAAAGTGCCTTTCGGGGGACAGGGCAGCGGATATCACCACCATTGGTTCCGTAGCCGCTCAGGCCCTTGCAGCGGCGGTGGTCAGGGCAGTTAGGGCTGCGAGTTCTGTTCCGGGGTGTCTGGCGGTGAACGATATCTAAGCTTTGCAAGGCTTGAGGTAATGAGGGAGGGTAACACAGGAGCCTGCGACTGAGCTGGATGCGTCAGATTTCAAGCGCTTATTGGGAGAACATCCGGTGGAGAACTACAATATTGCTCTATGCAATTATCTGTCTGTGGTTGATTGTATGACGGTGTCTAGCTTTGTTAGAGCAACAAGATGATTCCGCTTCCTGGTCCGTGGAGCCAAGTATCAGAGAACATCGGCTTTTGTGTGGTGCTAAAGGACTTCTGTGCACATAAGAAGAGATATCGATATTTCCATTCTAGACATTGAACAACTTATTCCCCAGACATGTCGGCAATAGAAACGGTAAGACCGATTGGAATTTAAGAAGAAGCTGCTTACTAATGCCCATGATTAGTGGCGGTATGGCAATTGATCTTCGTTAATCTGAATAAGCTTGGAAATGTAAGTGTAGTAGAAATGCACATCCCACCTGAGCAAAAGTCCTTGCTCGCACAGCTCACATGTGTCAGAAATAGAAACACGGTTTCCAAATACGGCAGGAGAAAGTACCTGCCTGTCGAAATGGGAAGACAACCAAAACAGGCTAGAAGCAATAACTAACGATTTGGAAAGCAGAGGAGCTTTGATTGGGATGACTACAAAGGGGTCAATCCTCTCAACTGTCGGGCTGAGCAAGCATTTCAGCGGCGTCAAAGCGCTCGACAAATTAGACATTACTGTTGGTGAGGGCCAAATCCATGGTCTGATTGGCCCTAATGGAGCAGGTAAATCCACGTTTTTCAATGTTATCTCTGGGCTATTGCCGCCGAGCGAAGGCGAAGTCTACTTCAATTCAGTGAACACGACTAACCTTCCTGCGCACACCATTGCCAGGATGGGCCTTGGTCGGACGTTTCAGGCTGCACGAATGATGGCTGACACTGTTCTCGAGAATGTGATGGCAGGCATGTATTACTACTGTGAGACTGATCCGATAAGATCATTTATTCTGCAGCCTCGCGTTTTTCGAACTCAGGAAAGAGAGATCAGGCAAAAAGCCATGGAAGCCTTGGACTTTTTGGGAATGAAAGATTCTGCGCATCGTTGGGCTGACGACCTCGTTTGGGTAGAACGTCAGTTAGTACAGATAGCCCGTGCATTGGTGCTTGATCCGAAGCTGCTGCTTTTGGATGAGCCTACTTCGGGAATGGGAATTATGGAAACAGAAGAAATGAAGGGCGTTATCAGGCACGTGAGGGACAGCGGAGTAACCGTAATCCTGGTCAGTCATGACGTCAGTTTGGTAGTGGATGTCTGTGACTGGGTCACCGTGATCAACTTTGGAGAGAAAATAAGCGAAGGAAATCCAAGACAAATACAAAACGATCCGAAGGTAATGGAGGCTTATCTCGGTGAAGAAGAATGTGTTGAGAGTTGAAGGCATCTCTGTATCCTATGGGCCAATACAGGCGCTAGATGATGTCAGCATTGAGGTTGATGAAGGAGAGATTGTATCCTTGGTTGGAGCCAATGGCGCCGGCAAAACCTCATTGCTCAGAGCGATTATGGGCCTTCAGAAGGTCCACACCGGCAGGATTGTCTTCATGGGGAATGACATCACCAATACGAGCACGGACAAAGTGGCTGGTTCCGGTATCGGCCTCATACCCGAGGGCCATCTGGTTTTTTCCACTATGACTGTCTTGGAGAATCTGCAAGTAGGGGGCTACCATTATCCTCAGGAAGTCAGCAGCAGCCTGGAGAGTGTTTTCGAGTCGTTCCCTGTCCTCTATAAAAGAAGGAATCAGATTGCCGGCACCCTTAGCGGGGGAGAACAGCAGATGCTGTCGATCGGCCGAACTCTCATGTCAAAGCCCAAATTGCTCATGGCGGACGAACCTTCCCTGGGCCTTGCTCCAAAAGTGATAAGCGAGATATTCAACATTTTGCGTGATTTGAACGAAAAGGGGTATCCGATTCTTCTTGCGGAGCAGAACGCCAAGAAGGCGCTAGAGTTTGGCGATCACGCCTACGTTATGGAGACTGGTAGAGTGCTGTTCCAGGGCCCCGCGAAGGAACTAATGGGCAATCCGAAAGTGCGACATGCCTATTTAGGCGGCAACGTGTAGCATGACTAAAGTTAAGGAGACGACGCGCTATGGAGATATTTGTGGCTCAGCTACTAAATGGCCTATCCCTGGGTAGCATTTATGTTCTGCTGGTGCTAGGTTTTAACTTGATGCTCGTTGTGGCGAAGATCATCCAATTCGCATATCCCCATCTAGTGGTGCTCTCTATGTATGTCTGCTGGGGCATGCTGAAGTATACCAACAACATGTTTCTAGTTGTGCTCGCCAGTATTGTATCCTGCGTCATAGTGAATGTTGCAATTGAGCCCATATTCCGCGCTCTTTCGAAGAAGCATGGACTCGACATCAACGTTTCTTTTGTCGTGTCAATAAGCATAGCTCTTTTGATTACAGATGTGATGTCCCATGCGCTTAACTACGGGTTTCCTATCGCCTTCCCAACAGACTGGGTAGGGAAGAGCGTACTGAACTTCGGATTAATCACCTTTTCTGTCGGGCAAGCGTACGCTCTGATCGGAGGCATTGCTGCTGTTGCGCTCTTTTTCTACCTCCTGTACCGGACAAGGCAAGGCAGAGTGTTCAGGGCATTAAGCGAAAACAGCGTCCTTGCGTCTATCATAGGCATACCTGTTGTCAAGACGCGGATTCTGAGTTATGCCATAGCAGGTCTCTTGGGAGGCGTTACGGCTGTGCTCTTTGCCAGACTGTTGGGTTCAGCCTCCCCGAGCCTTGGTGATTTTGTCGCTATGAAGGTAGTGGCCGTTTCCATACTGGCAGGCCTCGGTAATCTCAAGGGGGGTCTCGTATGTGGACTGCTTCTTGGAATAGCCGAAAGCCTGGCCATGGGATATCTCCCGGGGTCCTGGTCAAATGCCATTGCCTTCATGATGATCTTGATAATCATGTTGATAAAGCCTGAAGGGTTGTTTGGCATTCAGATATAGCCTCTACACTATATTTCTGTCCTGTCAATCCGACAACGACAAAGGAGGCTGGAAAATTGTCCCCTGTAATATATTATTTCCTGTCATTCACGGCCATAAATATCCTTATGTGTTGGGCGTTCTACTTGCCATACCGAGTTGGCCAGCTACACCACTTGGTCGTTTCCTGCATGATGGCATCCGCCTACTTCTCCGGCTATGCGGCGCGGCAGTGGTCGTGGCCATTTGCGCTCACACTCCTGGTGGGAACAGCCATTGGCATGTTGATCTGTCTGCTTCCCTCGTTCGCCATTGGCGATGCTCCCTGTTTCACTGTGGTCATAGTCGGCCTAACGGTCCTGTTTATTATGAAGACAGCTATTGAGAACACGCGTGCCCTGGGTGGAACATTGGGCTTTTTTGGCATTCCTCAGGTTAATAACTTATTACTACTAGCCTATCTTTGCCTTGCGGTTGCCGGATTGCTCATTTACCGCATAGACAATTCCCGGCTGGGAAGAGCGGCATCCATGGTCTTTGTAGACAGAGATGCCGCGAGTGCGCTGGGAGTCGACGTGAAGCGGTTGGGCATGCTGTTCCAAATCATTGCAGGCGGGCTTGCCGGACTTGCAGGAAGCCTTTACGCGTTTCTCATAGGCAGTCTGTTTCCGGAGTTCTTTAATCTGGGTGTCATAGGCACCCTTATGTGCATGCTGTTTGCAGGCGGGCACAGCACTATGTGGGGGGTGGTAATCTCAGTCCCCGTTTTCGAAGGTCTGCATTTGATTCTTCCCACCGCTGTCGCTTCATGGCTTCAAGTCATTTACGCAGTTACACTTATCGTCGTCATTCTGGTATTGCCGGGCGGACTGATAACCAAGAAAATGTTGGTCAAGGTTGGAGAGAGGTTCCGCGCAAGACCACAGACTGTATCTATTAAGGGAGGAATAAAAGAGTGAGAAAGCTTTGCAAGTCGCTGGGTAGCGTGTTATTGGCGATCGCTCTCATGATGTGTGTGGGCGGTTCCGGCGCCCTGGGCGCACCTTCTAGCAAAGTTGTGGTGGATCAGTGGGAGATACCTTTCCTGAACTGCCTCACAGGTCCTATTGCCAGTATCGGTGAGTATATGGCGTGGAGCGCTCATAGAGCTGCGGATGAGATCAACCAGAAGGGCGGAGTTAAAGGGAAGCCTATCAAGATCGTGGATCTTGATACTGGAGTCAGTCCGGAAAAGGCAATTGAACAGATGGCCAAAATCGTCAACAAGAGCCTTGTGGCACTAGGCCCTGTTCCGGAGGCCTGCATAATGGCGGCAATGCCGTTGGCAGTGAAGAACGGCCTACTCTGCATGATCGCGTCTACAACCTACGAATACCAGAGCCAGTTTTTCCCTTACGCTGTTGCATGGGATTCAGGATCGGACAAGACCTTACCTCCGGTTCTCGCTGGCTGGGCCCAGCGAAATCCCGGAATGAAACGGGTCGTGCAGTTTGTTGAGAGATGGGCATGTTGGCCTGGAATGGCGGATGCTCATGCTGCGGGCTTGGCTTCAGTAGGAGTTAAGACTGTCGAAATTGAGGTGCCAACTGATGCGGTCACCTTTGGCCCTCTTGTCGTAAGGGCTCTTGCTCAGAAGCCCGACGGGTTCGTGCTTACGTGCACATCGGAGAAGGCCGCAAAGATAATCATTGAGCTGGAGAAGTATGGGTGGACGGACAAGTCCAAGATAATCGTCTTCAGCAGCGCAGATGATATGCCACTCTACACCACCGGAAGAGAGAAGTTGAATGGAGTTTACATCTATTCGTACCTTGACTCGCAGATGGAGACTGAGCGCTGGGTGTCGTTCAAGGAAGCCTACAAGCGGGCTCATGGCGGCATGGAGCCAGTCTCGTTGTCAACCGTATATTACGACTGCGTGTACATGATCAAAGAGGCTTTGGAGAATACACCTGTGACCGGAGATCCCAAGAAGCTGAAGGAAGAAAGAACGATGATAAGGGAGTATATCCGAAACATACAGAATTTCGAAGGGGTGCAGTTAACCTGGTCCATGAAGGATGGAGTGCCCACGGATAAGGGTACATTTCTCTTCATCATAAAGGACGGAGCAAAGCAGTACGTCGACTACTTCAAACCATGGAAGTAACGTGATTGGATGGCTGAGACTTGTGGTTCATTGCTTCATGAAAGGACATGACGGTTGAACCACCTGGGATGCCAGTATTGAAACCGGCTGCAAGCTGCGGCTTGTACGCAAATCTGCAGCTTGTAGCCTCTCTATTAGTCTGGGTGTTTTTGTCCGGTCGAACAGTCTTTGTCAGCGCCACCGCTGCATTGCAGGAGGCACGCTTAGGGCAGGGTGAAATCGCTGATGAGAGGCACAGGCTCCGTTAGGAGGAAGCTGAAATGACTGAGATTCTGAAGACGATAAAGATGAGAGAGAGCGGGTTTCTCGAGATGAACAGGGGCATAAAGGTGTTGCATATCTCGGGAGAACCCTATGAGAGAGGATACCAGCACGGCTTCTTGCTGGCAAAGGAGATCTCAGAAGTCATACCTGATGGGCTTACCGGGGCCGCTTCTGTGATTGCCATGGCTCTTGATTGCAGTATGGACGAGGCTTTTGAGGTTCTGCGCAAGGGCAAGGAGGCTGCTGAAGGCTACATACCGCTGGAATACAGGGAAGAGATGAGAGGAATTGCAGACGGCATTGCTGCCGAGGGATCTAACTTGGACTATGACGATGTGGTTCTTTGGAACACCATGTATGACCAGTGGTGTTTCTATGCGCGGCCGGATCCTACTGATCCATGTAAGGATTCGGCTAGGCATGCATATCCACCAGGGTGCAGCAGCTTTTCAGCCTGGGGAGACGCTACTGTCAATGGCAGAATGATCTTCGGAAAGAACATGGACAATCTAAACATACCAGGAGCGACAGAGCATCGCGTACTGGTCATCGCCAAACCTGACAGGGGCTACGGTCATGCCTTCATCACGCATCCAGGCATGATCGCTATTGATGGCGGCATCAATGAAGATGGTGTCGAGATGATGACCCATCGCAGCTCTTCAGTGAACGAGACATTGAAGGGATGTGGGATCGGAATCCTGTCCAGGCTTATTCTCTCGAACGCTCACAGAGTGGAGGATGCAATAGACATTCTTACGGTTTACCCCCGATGCACCGGGATCAACTACCATGTTGCCGATGCAAAGAAAAGCAAATCCGTGGTAGTCGAAGCATCCGCAACTGAAATCGGAGTTCGATATCCAGAGCAGGGTCGGGATGTCCTCTGGACAACGAACCACTACAACTGCTATCCCGGATGGAAAGGGTATAGTGGCTACAACATGGTGGGAAACCAGGCTCCTAGCCTTCGAATGGGCGATGTTAGCACAATAGACGAATGGCAAGAGAGCCTGTATGATGCCGACAATCCGTACATCTCGGGAGCGGGCAGGTTCGTCAGGTATGAGCAGTTGCTCGAAGAATACTACGGGAGAATAGACGAAGAAATCGGCAAGCAGATATTGAGTGATAGAGTCGACCCCTACACAGGAGAGGAGCGAGATTGGGAGGAAGAGCACCCTGGGAGGAACTATGGCGTAACCATATGCATGTACTCCCGCACGGTGAAGTATGCAGAAAATGTGCCCTTCTATAAGAGTAACAAGAGAGGTTCGTTCAGCGCTTGCCTTTCTAACCTGTGGAGCATGGTGTCGGTCCTGGACAACGGCGATTTTTGGCTGGCGATAAAAGACTTCCCTGCCCCGAGGGGCGGATATGAGTTGTTCAATCTCAGACACGAGCTGTCGCGCTTCTAGTATGGGCAACCGTTGGGGCCGGGGCTCGGGACCATGGGCCAGGGTGTCGCAGAGCACGGCGAAGTCGAGAGGCCCACTCCGCAATCTGATGACGGTTGCCGAAAAAACGATGGAGAGAATGGTGGCAAATGAGAGTTGACGTTGTCGGCTCAGGAGCAATGGGTTCTCTGTTTGGCGGCCTGCTTGCCGAGGCAGGAAATGATGTATGCCTGATTGATGTATGGCAAGAGCATGTGGAGGCGATCAACAGCAGGGGGCTGTGGATAGAAGGGCTGAGCGGGGATAGATGCATCAAAGTTGAAGCAACAATTGAGCCAGATGAGCTCGCCGGCACATCTGACCTGCTCATCTTCTTTGTCAAATCGTATCACACTGAGAGCGCAGCGAGAAACGTTTCATTACTGGTAGGTGAGAATACTACAGTCTTGACTCTTCAAAACGGCCTGGGAAACGTGGAGATACTCAGCAACATCCTCGGTGAAGAAAAAATAGTCGCCGGGACTACTTCCTATGGAGCCAACATCTTAGGCCCCGGAAGAGTGTGCCATGCTGGGATAGGACCTACTATCATTGGGGAATTGAACGGCAAGATCACGAAACGAATTGATGAGCTAGCTCGGGTTCTCACTGAGGCAGGGGTCAAAA
>Ga0116180_1002948_pt1 | contig 13130 bp, 7 predicted proteins | sample AD_UKC073_MetaG_FD_89804 | JGI IMG/M metagenome (GOLD analysis project Ga0116180, IMG submission 89804) | Active sludge microbial communities of municipal wastewater-treating anaerobic digesters from USA - AD_UKC073_MetaG | ecosystem: Engineered > Bioreactor > Anaerobic > Digestate | place: USA...
CGCTCACGGACTGCTTGGGTGCGTGCATGTAGGCAAAACTCAGCTCGGACGTCTGCGAGAGGGCGTAGGTGCCGCCAAGCGTGAAGTGCGACGTGGTGACGCCGGGGGCAATAATGTTGAAGGTCACGTCGGCCGACTGAACCGGGTTGTTTCCGACGTTGACCCCGGCACGCAGCGTCCACTGCGGCGTGGCCTGCCATTCAACGCCGACCTTCCACACATTGATGTTTTTCCAGCCGAAGCCTGGGCCGCTTGAGCCGCCCAGGCAGTTGGCGGGGTTGCCCATCATGCAGCTGCCGATGTTGGAACTGGGATTGCCCACGGAAGGGACGCCGGCATAGTTGATGCGCTGATAGTCCACGGCAATCAACAATTCGGGCGTGGCCTTGATGCTGGCACCCAGCGCATAGTTTTCAGGGATGTCGAATTTGCCGCTTTCGGCAAACAGGCCGGCGTATTTGTCGAACCGGCTCATGGACACTTTGGGCGAATAGGAGGCACCGAGGGATATCTTGTCGGTGACCTTGCCCAGGTAGCCCAGCCGCAGGCCCACACCGGTGCTGCTGTCGGTGTTGTTGTTGGTCAGGTTGCTGGGCGCCAGTGATGCCTGGCCGAATGCCTGCAGGCCCGTCGCGCCGAACTGCTGGTACACAAACAGCAACGAGAGGCCGACGGCGTTGTCGGGGTTCAGCTTGTAGGCGACGGTCGGCGCAAAGATCAGCTGCGACATGTTGATGCCGAGATTGCCCGACCCGCACAGCACGTTGGCAGGGCCGCGGCCGCAATTGATCTGGCCACCGGCATAGTCGGTGTTCATGCCGCCATTGCCGTACACCGTGATGCCCGCGCCAATCTTGTCGTTGACCATCGCGTTGTAGCCGAACTCGGGAATCCAGAACGAGCCGTGGCCGCTCTCGACACTGGCATCCAGGCCATATTGGCTGCCCGTGCGGGACATGCCCCGATCAGGCATGAACACGTCCAGGCCGGCGTCGATTCGGTTGCCGGCGAAGGCCGCGATAGCCGGGTTGTTGGCGCCAGCGAACGCGTTGTCGGTCTGCGTCAGGGACGCCCCGCCCATGCCCTTGGCCTTCATGCCGTAGCCAATCGGAAAATAGCCATCCGTCGCATGGACCGAGCCGGTTGCCAACATCAGGGCAAACAAGGAGGCAAGGGGAAATGACTTCCGGGAATGTGTCATGGGAGACTCCGGGTTGTTAAGAAAGGGGTGCTTGCGATATGACGCGCCAGTGCGGTCTGAACAGGTTTTATACGGCTACGAGTATTGGTATGAAGGTGATTCGAAGGTTTGGGGCAGATCAACGTTCGGCTACAAATACCGGGTTTGCTGCAAGGGCAGCTTGATACGGGCGACCATGGCGCGCAGCGGCTGAGCTGGCGAAGACGCTATTCGCTGGCGACAGGTGCGTCGGCCGGGTATGGGCGATTCCGAGCGCGGGTCCAGACGCCCTTCGCAGGGACGCCACTTCGCAGGTTCCGGAAAAAAAACGGCGCCCCAAGGCGCCGTTTTCATGGTTTTGCGGGAAATTTCAAGCCAAAACAGCCTGATCCCGGCGTGGATGGGTCACAAGCTGCTATTGTTTTGTGACTGTACTGGCGATCCCCAACAGGAGTGAAGAAGGCGTTGACAATGCGGGGTTAGCAAGTGGCGCGAGGCGCGTCCACCTCATCCATGGACATCCGGAGGTTTGACCATGAACACCCTCACGATTGACGTGCGCTCGCTGACAGAAAGCCTTGCCGAGGCCGCGCTGGCCATGGAAACCGGCCAGGCGCAAGGGGCGCGCTACAGCTTTTCGTCCCCTCAGGCGCTGATGCGAACCCTTGGCGGCAAACGCTCTGACCTGATCCAGGCGCTCAGTGGTGCCGGCCCGGTCACGATTCGCGAAGCGGCTCGCCGTGTGGGGCGCGACGTCAAAGCCGTCCACGGGGATGTCCAGACCTTGCTGACTTGCGGCGTGCTGGACAAGATCGACGAGGGGAAGATCGTGTTTCCGTTTGATGCGGTGCATGTGGATTTCATGGGAAAGGTCGCTTAGGTCGCGCACGCCATCCTTGCGGCACCGATCGCCCCTCAGGTGCCAAGATGACATCCGCATAATTAAAGATCACCTTGCCCTGCCGCTTTGACCGCTCATCTCACACCCTATCAGTCGCAGTACATCGCCTGGCAACTGTCGAGGCGCATGGGCGCGGACTCTGCCGACCTGTTGGCTTCCACGCTGGTGGATGCACAGGTCGATCTGAACCCGCATCAGGTCGAAGCCGCGCTGTTCGCCTTTCAAAGCCCGCTGTCCAAAGGCGTGATCCTGGCCGACGAGGTAGGCCTGGGCAAGACCATCGAGGCCGGGCTGGTCATCGCCCAGCGCTGGGCCGAGCGCAAACGTCGCATCCTCATCATCGTGCCGGCCAACTTGCGCAAGCAATGGCATCAGGAATTGCAGGACAAGTTCAGCCTGCAGGCCCTGATTCTGGAAAGCAGCAGCTACAAGCAATTGAGGAAGGATGGCCAGAAACACCCTTTTCAGCCGGCCAACCGCGTCATCATCTGCTCCTATCAGTTCGCCAAGACCAAGGCCGACGACCTGAAGCGGGTGCCCTGGGATCTGGTGGTGATGGACGAAGCGCACCGGCTGCGCAACGTCTACAAGCCCAGCAACGTCATCGGCAAAACGCTCAAGGAAGCGCTGGCCCATGCGCCCAAGGTGCTGCTCACCGCCACGCCGTTGCAAAACTCGCTGCTGGAGCTGTACGGCTTGGTCAGCCTGGTGGACGAACGCGTGTTTGGCGACTTGTCCAGCTTCCGGGACCAGTTTGGCGGCCTTGGCAATGCCGACACCTTTGCCAAGCTGCGCGCCCGCCTGCAAACCGTGTGCATGCGCACCCTGCGCCGCCAGGTGCAGCCGTACATCTCGTACACGCGGCGCATCCCCATGGTGGAGCAGTTCACCCCGTCGCAAGACGAGCAGACCCTTCGCGAGCTGGTGGCCGACTACCTGCGCCGCCCCACGCTCAACGCCCTGCCGTCCGGCCAGCGGCAGCTGATCTCCCTCGTGTTATGGAAGCTGCTGGCGTCCAGCAGCTACGCCATCGGCGGCGCGTTGGGCACCATGGCCCAGCGGTTGCAGGACAGCTTGGCCGCCCAGCCGGCGACGGAATTGGCGAAAACGCTGGACGAAGACTTTGAAGCGCTCGACGAAATCGAAGAAGAGTGGACTGAGCCCGAAGCACCTTCTGCAGATCAACTGGCCAGCGTGGCCGAAGAAATGGCCGAGTTGCGCGAGTTTCAGCGCCTGGCCACCACCATCCGCGACAACGCCAAAGGCCAGGCCCTCCTGGTCGCCCTGGGCAAAGCCTTTACCGAGCTGGAAAAACTCGGGGCCAACCAAAAAGCCTTGATCTTTACCGAGTCGCGCCGCACGCAAGACTATTTGCTGGGCTTGCTGGATCAAAGCGCTTACGCCGGCCAGACCGTGCTGTTCAACGGCACCAACACCAGTGCGCAGGCCACCTGCATCTATCAGGCCTGGCTGCAGCGCCACGCCGGCACCGACCGCATCACCGGATCGCGCACCGCAGACACCCGCGCCGCGCTGGTGGAGCACTTCCGCGACTCGGCCCGGATCATGATCGCCACCGAGGCCGGCGCCGAGGGCATCAACCTGCAGTTTTGCTCCCTCGTCATCAACTACGACCTGCCCTGGAACCCCCAGCGCATCGAGCAGCGCATTGGCCGCTGCCACCGCTACGGCCAGAAGCACGACGTGGTGGTGGTCAACTTCATCGACCACAGCAACCCCGCCGACCAGCGCGTGTACGAGTTGCTGGCGCAGAAATTTCAGCTGTTTGAAGGCGTTTTTGGTGCCAGCGACGAGGTGCTGGGCACCATTGGCAGCGGTGTGGACTTTGAGCGCCGCATTGCCGAGATTTACCAGACCTGCCGCAACCCGCAGGAGATTGAAAGTTCATTCCAGCAACTCCAGCTGGACCTGTCAGGCGAAATCAACGCCGCCATGCTCAAGACGCGGCAACTGCTGCTGGAGAACTTTGACGAAGCGGTGCAGGAAAAGCTCAAGACCCGCCAGCGTGAGAGCACCAGCGCCCGCAACCGCTTTGAACGCCTGCTGATGGATCTCACGCAGGCTGAACTGCAAGGCCAGGCGGAATTCGATGACACAGGGTTCACACTCACTGCGACGCCGCCCGGCCTGCTGCCGGCGGATGCGCCCCCGGGCCGTTACGCGTTGCCCCGGCAATCCGGCGACGCCCACCTCTACCGCACCGGCCACCCCTTGGCACAGGCCCTGATTGCCCAGGCGCGTGCACGCCAGCTGCCCGCCGCCCGGCTGCGCTTCAGCTACGACGGCTATGGCGCCAAAGTTTCCACGTTGCAAGCCCTGCGGGGCAGCAGCGGCTGGCTGTGTTTCAGTGTGTTGACCATCGAGGCACTGGGCATGGCCGAAGACCATTTGATGCTGGCGGCCACCCACGCAGCCGGCGCGCCGCTGCACGAGGAAGATGCGGAAAAGCTGCTGCGCCTGCCGGCCGAACTGCTGAGCACGCAAGCGAACGACACCCGCGAGCCCGGCGCACTGGCGCAGGCCCTGCAAGCGCAGCAAGACCAGCGCGTCCGCGAGGTTAACCAGCGCAACCTGGGCTACTTCGACGCCGAGGTGCAAAAACTCGACGCCTGGGCCGACGACCTGAAAAGTGGCCTGGAAAATGAGGTCAAGGAGCTGGATCGTGAAATCAAGGACGTGCGCCGCACGGCTTCAATCGCGGCCACGCTGGAAGAAAAGCTGCACTGGCAAAAACGGCAGCGCGAACTGGAAGACAAGCGCAACCAGTTGCGGAGGCGCATCTTTGACCGGCAGGATGAGATTGACGGGCAGCGCAGCCGGCTGATTGAAGCGTTGGAAGGCCAGCTTATCCGCCGTGATGCAGTCCGGAACGTATTCGCGGTTCAATGGAGTCTGCAGTGAGAGACCATTCCCTCTACGCCATGCAATCTGTTTATCTGGTCGCCATCCAGGTAAATTAGATCTGACAGACTCCCCCTATTGACAAAGAACAGGTGTTTGCATGTACGTCAACAAGATAGAACTCGAGAACATTCGCGGTTTTGCCGACCTGAAGTTCAACCTTGGCAGACCTGATGGAAGCTATGCCGGGTGGACGGTTTTCACCGGTGACAACGGGTCCGGCAAGAGCAGTCTGCTCAAGGCCATTGCAGTGGCGCTAACCGGCAAAGACACCGCCAGGGCGTTGCAGCCCAGCTTTCACCGGTGGATACGAGAGGGCACCGCCGAGCAGGAAGGACGGATTGAATTGACGATTGCGCCAGAGAAGGGTGTGGACGATTTTTCTGGCGGTGGCAAGACGGCGTACAAGAATTTTCCGGCGACGATCATATTGAGGAATGTCGGTAAAGACACCGTCGCCGAAGTCCTTGACTCGCAAAAAACCGCTCGGCGCGGCCTTTGGTCTACCGATGCACACGGCTGGTTTTCATGTGGCTATGGTCCCTTCCGTCGGGTTTTTGGTGCTTCCCCGGAGGCTACGCGCCTGATGGTGGGGGCGACCACCGAACGCTTTGTCACCATGTTTCAAGAAGCCGCTTCGTTGTTTGAGGTCGACCAGTGGCTGCGCAACCTCAGCCACAAAAAGCTCGAAGGCAAGACGGCTGAAAGCGCCCACCTCGATCTGCTGCTCGAAATTCTGCGCGACGACTTGATGCCCAATCAGATCACCGTGGATCGTGTGGATTCGGATGGTTTGTGGCTGAAAGACCGCAATGGCCTGCAACTGGCTTGGAGTGACATGAGCGACGGCTACCGGGCGGCCCTGGCACTGTTGGCTGACATCCTTCGGCACCTCATCACCGCCTACGGTATCGAGGGGCTTGCTGAAAAAGGTGCCGATGGCAAGCTTCGGATCGTCAAGGGTGGCGTGGTCATGATCGACGAAATTGATGCCCACCTGCACCCCGAATGGCAGCGCGAAATAGGCTTCTGGCTGAAGCGGCACTTTCCCAACATCCAGTTTCTTGTCACAACGCACAGCCCCATCATTTGCCAGGCTGCCGATGAAAACGGCTTGTTCGTTTTGCCCGAACCGGGTGGCGATGAGAAGCCACGCGCATTGACATCAGAAGAGTACAAAAAGGTGATTTCATCGCGCCCGGACACCATCTTGTTGACGGCTGCTTTTGGCCTTCAGAACACCAGATCCCCTCGCGCTGTGGCGGGGCGTGCGGAATATTCCAGGCTCATGGCAAAGCAGCAAGCGGGTGCCGCGCTCAGCAGGGAAGAGCAGGTCAAAGCCAAACAGCTTCAACTTTTCGCCGCGACAGGCGAGGAGTTGTAAACGATGCGGCGCATACAGCGGTCCGCGCTGCACAGCGTCGCAGCGAGTTATTTGACCAGGCGACAAGCCGCTGCCGACTTGAAGCACCGGCAGCGAAGGCTCGATGTCACCGCAGATTGGAAAAGCGCGCGCCAAACCAAGGCTGTGGGTGACGTTCTGGCTACCCTGCAAGCCATGATGGGGCCACGCCAGCGCTGCATGTACTGCCTGGACTCGCACGGTGCGGACATCGAGCATTTCCGCCCCAAGGCGGACTATCCCAGGCGCATGTACCAATGGACGAACCTGTTGCTGTGTTGCACCGAGTGCGGCCGTTTCAAGGGAAACAGATTTCCCCTGTCTGGCAACCAGGCCCTGCTGATTGACCCCACCCGTGAAGACCCATGGAAACATCTGGACTTTGATCCAGCCACTGGCAACATCTGCGCTCGTTTTGATCTGCTGTTGAATGACTGGTCAGCCAAAGGCACCGCAACCGTCGAAGTGCTCAAGTTGGATCAGCGTGAAGCCTTGTCCGCCGGTTACTTGAAGACGTTGCGCCATCTCTCTGACATTGTTCAGCGGGCCTTGACGGGGGGCGCGATGGCCGCGCAGCCCTTGATCTCGGAGTTGCAGCACGCCGACGATCACGGCCTGCTGGCCTGGTGCTTTAGCGATCGGGGCCGGACCCTGTCACCATTCAGCGACTTGCATCAAAGGCACCCCACCGTTTGGCGTCAGTGTCGCAGGGCGATTTAGTCGCCATCACAGAGAACCCATGAGCAGCAATCAAAAACTCGAACTCACCTGGATCGGCAAGGACCAGCGGCCGCGGCTGGAGCCGCGCATCTTGCTGGAAGACCCGGCGCGCAGTTACCACGCAGCGGCGCGGGTGACGGACAAGGACATTTTTGACAACCGGCTTATCAAGGGCGACAACCTGTTGGCGCTCAAGGCCTTGGAAGCGGAGTTTGCGGGAAAGGTGAAGTGCGTGTTCATTGACCCGCCGTACAACACGGGCAGCGCGTTCACGCATTACGACGACGGGCTGGAGCATTCGATCTGGCTGGGGCTGATGCGTGACCGGCTGGAGATCATCCGCCGCTTGCTGGCCGATGACGGCTCGCTGTGGATCACGATTGATGACAACGAGGCCCATTACCTCAAGGTGATGTGTGATGAGGTGTTTGGGCGAAGCAACTTCGTGGCCAACTGTTTTTGGCAGAAGGTCTACAGCGAACGCATGGATGCACGGGGGTTTAGTGTTTCACACGACCATCTTTTGGTCTATCGCGTGAAGGATGCGTTCAAACCGAAGCAGCTTTTCAGGGAACAAAACGCAGCTCAATTCGGGTACTTCGATAAGAAGGCGGAAAAGTACTACCGCCGACGGTCATTGCGAAAGGAAGGTTCGGAATCACTTCGACAAGATCGACCTTCAATGTGGTACGAAATTGAAGCACCTGATGGTTCAATAGTCCTACCAATCAAGCCTGACGGTACGGAAGGCCGTTGGCGCTGGAAAAAGGGCAACATCTCAGCGAACGCGGATCAGCTTGAATTCGTGAATAAAGACGGGCGATGGGAAATCTATGTCAAGCAGTACATAGAAGTAGATGCAAGCCGTCCTCCAGCGACGTTCTGGCCGAATGAAGAAGTTGGTCATAACCATGAAGCCAAACTTGAAGTAAGAGCCTTCAATTCTGAGAACGTATTTGATACTCCAAAGCCTGAAAGGTTGTTGAAGCGTGTATTGGAAATCGCCACCAACCCTGGTGATCTCGTCCTCGACTCCTTCGCCGGTTCCGGCACCACCGGCGCGGTCGCCCACAAAATGGGCCGGCGCTGGATCATGGTGGAGCTGGGCGAGCACTGCCACACGCACATCGTGCCGCGCCTGCAAAAAGTCATCGACGGGCGGGACCCCGGCGGTGTGACGCAGGCCACCGGCTGGCAGGGCGGCGGCGGCTTCCGTTACTACGAACTGGCGCCCACTCTGCTGAGCACTGACCGCTGGGGCAACCTGGTCATCAACCCCGAGTACGACGCCACCATGCTGGCGGCGGCCATGTGCAAGCTGGAGGGCTTCAGCTACGCGCCCAGCGAGGTGCTGTGGTGGCAGCAGGGCCACAGCAGCGAGCGCGATTTCATCTATGTGACCACGCAGACGCTGAGCGCTGAGCAGCTGGAGGCGCTGAGCAACGAGGTGGGCGAGGAGCGTTCGCTGCTGGTGTGCTGTGCGGCCTACCGGGGCGTGACGGCCGCGCAGGCGGCCGAGCGCTGGTCCAACCTCACCATCAAGAAAATCCCCAAGATGGTGAAGGACCGCTGCGAGTGGGGCCACGACGACTACAGCCTGAACGTGGCCAACCTGCCCATGGCGCAGAAACCTGCAATTGAGACGGCGGCGCAGGACGACCTGTTTGCCGGCGGCGAACCATGAGCACGGCCAAAACGCCACAGCCAGCTGCTGTGCCGGCGGGCGGGGAGTTTGTGCTGTTCCAGACGGAAGACGCCCAAACCCGGGTGCAGGTGCGCCTGATTGACGGGGTGCTGTGGTTGACGCAGCGGCAGATGGCCGAGCTCTTCCAAAAAGACGTGCGCACGGTCAACGAGCACCTGAAAAACGTGTACGCCGATGGCGAGCTGAACACGGATGCAACCATCCGGAAATTCCGGATAGTTGCCCGGGAAGGCGCGCGGGACGTGGAAAGGCTGGTGGACCACTACAACCTTGACGCGGTGCTGCAGGTGGGCTACCGGGTGCGCTCACCGCGCGGTGCGCAGTTCCGCCAGTGGGCCACTGAAACGCTCAAGAGCTACCTGGTCAAGGGCTTTGTGCTGGACGACGAGCGTTTCAAGCGCGGGGCCGACGCGGACTATTTTGAAGAGCTGCTGGCGCGCATCCGCGACATCCGCTCGTCAGAAAAGATGTTCTGGCGCAAGGTGCTCGACATCTACGCCACCAGCGTGGACTACGACCCCAGTGCCGAGGCCTCGCAGCGCTTTTTTGCCACGGTGCAGAACAAGATGCACTGGGCCGCGCACGGCCACACGGCGGCCGAACTGATCGCGCTGCGGGTGGATGCCAGCAAGCCGAACGCGGGCTTGCTGACATGGGCCGCTGCCCCGGCGGGCGGTTTGCCGCGCAAGGCCGATGTGTCGGTGGCCAAGAATTACCTGACGGAAGACGAACTGCAGGTGCTCAACCGCATCGTCAATGCCTACCTGGAATTTGCCGAGTTGCAGGCATTGAATCGGCAGCCGGTGACCATGGCGCAGTGGATTGGCAAGCTGGACGATTTTTTGCGCCTGTCGGGGCGGGAGATCCTGACCCATGCCGGGCGCATCACGGCCGAGGCGGCACAAGGCAAGGCCGAAGCCGCGTACGAGGTCTATCGCCGCCAGCAGCGCGCGTTGCCTAGCCGGGCCGAACAAGACTTTGAGGCCGCTCTGCTCAAGCCGGTAAAGGCGCTGGCCAAGCAGGTACCCCAATCGGCCAGGGCGCCCGCAGCCAAGAAGGTGGCACCGACGAAGCCATTGAGAACCAACAAAAAGGGGAGCGCATGAGCCAGCGCGAAGTTAATGCGATCACGGGCCGCCTGAGCCTGCGGGCGCCGCAACACGAATCCTTGAAGCAGCTGGCCAGTGCCATTGAGGCAGCGCCCGCCATGCTGAAGCACGACCGCGACGACGCCGAGGTGGCGGCGGTGCTGAAGGCGCTCAAGGGTCTGTTCCCCACGCTGCAGGACTTTGAGCGGGAATTTCCTTCGCTGTGTTTTGCGCTGGCAACTGGTGTGGGCAAAACGCGGCTGATGGGGGCTTTCATCAGCTACCTGTTTCAGGCGCACGGCATCAGGCACTTCTTTGTGCTGGCGCCCAACCTGACGATCTACGACAAACTGATTGCCGACTTCACACCCAACACGCCCAAGTACGTGTTCAAGGGCATTGCGGAGTTTTCTGCGTACCCACCGGAAATCATCACCGGCGACAACTACGAAGAGCGCGCCCAGGCCCTGGGCGACTTGCTGTCGCCGGTGACCATCAACATCTTCAACATTGCCAAGATCACCTCCGAGGTGCGCGGTGGCAAGGCGCCGCGCATCAAGCGCCTGAGCGAGTACATCGGCCAGAGCTACTTTGACTACCTGGCGGCGCTGCCCGACCTGGTGTTGCTGATGGATGAGTCGCACCGCTACCGTGCCACGGCGGGCCTGCGCGCCATCAACGAATTGAAACCGCTGCTAGGCCTGGAGCTGACGGCCACGCCGTTTGTGGAAACCTCCAAGGGGCCGGTGGCGTTCAAGAACGTGGTGGTGGACTACCCGCTCGCGCGTGCCATGGAAGACGGCTTTGTGAAAGAGCCGGCCGTGGTGACCCAACGCAACTTTGACGCCAAGGCCATGCCGCCCGAAGAAGTGGAGCGCGTGAAGCTGCAGGACGGTGTGCGCATGCATGAGGCCACCAAGGTGGAACTGAAGACCTATGCGCGCACCCAGGGCGTGAAGGAGGTGAAACCCTTCATGCTGGTGATCGCGCGCGACACCACGCACGCGGGCGCTTTGCTGGTCTACCTGCAGTCCGAGGGCTTCTTTGCGGGGCGCTACCGAGGCAAGGTGATCCAGGTGGACAGCAGCAAGACCGGTGCCGATGAGGAAGACATGATCCGCCGACTGCTGGCGGTGGAAAGCGTGGAAGAGCCCACCGAGATCGTGATCCACGTGAATATGCTCAAAGAGGGTTGGGACGTGACCAACCTCTACACGATCGTGCCGCTGCGGGCGGCCAACGCGCGCACGCTGGTGGAGCAATCCATCGGGCGAGGCTTGCGCCTGCCGTATGGCAAGCGCACCGGTGTGGATGCGGTGGACCGGCTGAGCATCATTGCGCACGACCGGTTCCAGGAAATCATCGACGATGCGAACCGGGCTGATTCACCCATCAAACTCAAGACACTGATTCTGGAGGCACCGGACAACGACTTAGCTGCCACGCGAAGCGTGACGGTGAGGCCGAATCTGGCGCAGCGCCTGGGGGCCGAAGAGGCAACGGCCGCCATCGTGACAAGCGACGAGGCGCCCGCGCCGCTGTTTACCTCCCCACGCGAACGCCAGGTGGCAGGCGTGGTGTCGGACGTGCTGGGCAAGTACGAGTTGATGACTGAAGTGGCGCCGACCCGGCAGGCCCTGCTGGCACCCGAGGTGCAGGCAGCGATCACCGAGGCCGTGCGGGAGCGTCTGCCGCCCGCGCAAACCGAGTTGGGTGGCATGGAAACGGCGCCCGAGGTGGATGTGGCTGCCGTGGTGAAGCGGGCGGTGGAAGAGACCGTCAAGCTGACCATTGACATTCCCCGCATTGCCGTGGTGCCAAAGGGCGAAGTCACCAGCGGGTTTCACCCGTTCTCGCTGGACGTGACCGGCCTGCACTTGCAGCCAAAAGACCGTTCATTGGTCGGGCAGGACCTGCGGACCCACAGGCAATTCACGTTGTCCGCCCAGGGCGGTCGCACCGAGCGCAGGCTGGAGGATTACATCGTCCACGCGCTGATCGACTTTGACGACATCGACTACACCGTTCACGCCAGCCTGCTCTACGACCTGGCCGCTCAGATGGTGAGGCATCTGCAGAGCTACCTGAGCGACGCGGACGAGGTGCGCAACGTGCTGGACCTGGACCGGGTGCTCATTGCCAAGAACATCCACGCCCAGATGGCTGCGCACTTCTACGAATCGTCCAGCGGTTACGAGGTGGTGGTCAGCCGGGGCTTCACGGCATTGAAGGAGCCGACCTATACGGTCGCCGCTGGCCAGCCGGTGCGCAACTACCGCGACACCGTGGAAGAGCCGAGCCGTATCAAACAGATGGTGTTTGGCGGGTTCAGCAAATGCCTTTACCCGCAGCAGAAGTTCGACTCGGACACTGAGCGGCGTTTTGCGGTGATCTTGGAGCGCGATGCGAACAAGTGGTTCAAGCCTGCCAAGGGGCAGTTCCAGATGTTCTACAAACTGGGCGCCGAGCAGCCCGAGTACGTGCCGGACTTCGTGGCCGAAACGGAGCATTTCGTGGTGATGGTCGAAACCAAGGCACGCAACGAGCTGGAAGCGGTTGATGTGGTGGCCAAAGCGGGCGCTGGTGCGCTGTGGTGTCGTCATGCTACCGACCATGCGCGCGGTGTGGGTGGAAAGCCTTGGAAATATCTGTTGGTTCCCCATGAACAGGTGACAGAGGACAAGCAGCTAGCAGACTTTCTGGTCTTCGAGCGATTGCCCAAATAAGAACGGCGCCCTGAGGCGCCGTTTTTATGGTTTTCCGGGAATTTTCAAGCCAAAACAGCCTGATCCCGGCGTGGATGGGTCACAAGCCGCTATGGTTTTGTGACTGATCCATCATCGTCGCCGGATGGCTTACGCCGCCGCCTTGACCTTCAGCCGCCACGCATGCAGCAGCGGCTCGGTGTAGCCGCTGGGCTGGGCCAGGCCCTTGAAGACCAGGTCGCTGGCGGCCTGGAAGGCGGCGCCGTCGGGGTTGGCGGCCATGGGCTTGTAGAGCGGGTCGCCCGCGTTCTGCTTGTCCACCACCTTGGCCATGCGCTTGAGTGTGGACTTGACCTGCGCCTTGGTCACCACGCCGTGCTGGATCCAGTTGGCCATGTGCTGGCTGCTGATGCGCAGCGTGGCGCGGTCTTCCATCAGGCCCACGTTGTGGATGTCGGGCACCTTGGAGCAGCCCACGCCCTGGTCCACCCAGCGCACCACGTAGCC
>Ga0116180_1002949_pt1 | contig 13130 bp, 9 predicted proteins | sample AD_UKC073_MetaG_FD_89804 | JGI IMG/M metagenome (GOLD analysis project Ga0116180, IMG submission 89804) | Active sludge microbial communities of municipal wastewater-treating anaerobic digesters from USA - AD_UKC073_MetaG | ecosystem: Engineered > Bioreactor > Anaerobic > Digestate | place: USA...
GCTGCCCCCGGTGCCGGAACCTGAGCCGCTGCCCTGCCCGCCGGCCCCGCTGCCACTGCCAGTCTCGCGCGCGCCAGAGCTGTCGGCGCTGCCGCTGCTGCTCGCGCGCGGGGCGGGCGATGGCGCCAGGGGCACCTTGGGCCGTTCCGTCCTGACCTCGCGCGGGACCGCCTTCCTGCCCGCCTCACCCGCGCTTCCAGCGGGTTCGGGCGCTGTTGCGGGTGGGGGAGGCGGCGGCGGCGCGGTGATCGTGACGGTAAAGGTCGAGACGACTGCCTGCACTGCCTTCGCTGCATAGTCCGGCGCGAAAGCGCGGACCAATGCGACAAGCGCCAGCACGTGCAGCAGCAGCACCAGCGCCGCAACCCCGAAGCGGACGCGGCGGGGCGGAGAAAGGTCGAGAGCTTCCTCGTCCATGCCCCGACTATGCCATGCGCTTTCCGCGGCGTCGACCGGCCCCGCCCATGTGCCTAGAAATTCAGCGCCATCCCGGTGGAGCCGCCTAGCGTCACGCGCGTAGCCGGCTCGCACCGCACCAGCCACCGCGCCCGCGAAAGTGGGGCCTGCGCCCCCGAATCCTGATTGCCCAGCGGCATCAGGCCCGATGGCGTCAGGACGGCGCGGGCGAAGTTGGTGCGGCTTTCGTCGGCGGGAAACTGGCCGCCAAGCGGCAACTCGATCCAGTCGAGCACTTCCTGCGCGGCCCTGCCCTGGAGCTGGGCGAGCAAGGGGGCGAGGAACAGCCGCGCGGTGACCATCGCCGAACCTGGATTTCCGGGAAGCCCGATCACCCACCGCCCCTGCGAACGAGCCAACCACACCGGCTTGCCGGGCTTGATCGAGACTTTCGAGAACAGGAATTCAAGATCCTGTCCATCGAACATCGCCTTGGCGTAATCGCGCTGGCCGACCGAGGCGCCGCCGGTGACCACTACAACATTGGCACACGCCAGCGCGCGCTCGGCCAGGCGGCGCAGCGCTGGCAGTTCGTCTTCGCCGCTAAACTGCGCCTCGACTGCCGCGCCGTACTCCCGGGCCAGGGCGGCGACGCCGAACGACACCGATTCCGGGATCTTGAGCGGATCGGCATGGGCAGAACCGGGCGGCGCAAGTTCGTCCCCCGTGGCGATGATCGCCAGCTTCGGCCGCTTGTGGACCTCAGCCGTGGCCCGGTCCGCTGCGGCAAGGGTGACCACGGCACCGGGCTCCAGCAAGGTGCCAGCCGGCAGCAGCAGGTCGCCCTCGGCGAAGTCGCTGGCAGCCTTGCGCACGTGCCAGCCGGGGCCGAATTGGGCCGTGATGGTCATGTCCGAGGCGCCGAAAGTGCAGTTCTCCTGCATCACGACGCGGTCCGCACCCTCGGGCAGCGCCGCGCCGGTGAAGATCCGCACGCACTCGCCCTGCCCCAGCGCGGGAGGCAGCGCACCGCCCGCGAAGCTCTCTCCCACCAGCCGAAAGCGCGCGCCCACGGCAGCATCGGCATTGCGCAAGGCAAAGCCATCCATCGCCGAGACGTCGCGGCGCGGCGAAGAAACCCCGGCGTGGACAGGTTCGGCCAGAACCCGGCCATGGGCCTCGGCCAGCAGCACCTGTTCGCTGCCCAGCGGGCGCACCTCGACGGCAAGCAGAGCCTGTGCCTCGTCGAAACCGATCACGCGCAGACCTCGCGCAGCCGGGGCAGGGCGCCGGCGATCGAACAGGGCTTGTGGCGGCTGTCGAATTCAAGCTCCAGCAGGCCGTCCCAAGCATCGCGGCAGGCTCCGGTCGAACCCGGCACGCAGAAGATGAAGGCATCGCCGGCCTGCCCGGCAAAGGCCCGCGACTGCATCGTTGCCACGCCGACCGATTGCAGGCTCTTCTGGTGGAACGCGACCGAGAACCCGTCCATCTCGCGCCGCAGCAGCGGCCTCACCGCCTCGGGCGTGTTGTCGCGCGGGGAAAAGCCGGTGCCGCCGGTGGTGAGGATGATCTCGATCACGGGATCGGCCAGCCATTCCTGCAACTGCGCGCGAATGGCGGCGATGTCGTCGGTCACGATGGCGCGGGCCAGCAGGGTGTGGCCGGCACCGGTCAGGCGCTCTGCCAGCAGGGCGCCCGACGTATCGGTTTTCAGCGTGCGCGTGTCGGAAATGGTCAGCACTGCCATGCCCAGCGGATAAAATGGCAGCGATGGGTCAATACCGGGCAAGGATCATCCTCCGATCGAGGCAAGGTGCGGGGTCGCCCCGCTGTCGCCCTGGTGCAGGCGGTGGGCCGGGGCCTTGGTGGCGGTCAGCGCGGCAATCCGGGCGATCAGTTCGTCCTGCTGACTGTCGGACTGTAACAGCGGACGCAGATCGATGCCATGGTCGCCGAACAGGCAGAGGTGCAGCTTGCCGCGCGCCGAAACCCGCAGGCGGTTGCAGGTGGCGCAGAAATCCCGGGCGTAGGGCGCGATGATCCCGATCTGCCCCAGCCGGCCGGGCTGGGCGTAGACCACCGCAGGCCCTGCCCCCTGTTCGCGCGGCAGGCGCTGCCAGCCCAGCGCGTCCAGCCGGGACGCGATTTCAGCTCCGGCCAGATGATGCCGCTCGAAGAAGGCGGGATTGTCGTTGGTGCGCATCACCTCGATGAAGCGCAGCGCCAGATCGTGCTGCTGGACGAAGGCGATGAAGCTTTCCAGCTCGTCGTCGTTGATCCCGCGCATCAGCACGCTGTTGAGCTTGATCGTGCGTATTCCGGCAAGCCGTGCCGCCGCGATCCCGTCCAGAACTTCGGGCAGCCGGTCATGGCCGGTGATCGCCGCGAACCGCGCCGGATCGAGCGAATCGACACTGACGTTCAGCGCCGAAATCCCGGCTGCGGCATAGTCCGCCGCGCGCTCGGCCAGGCGATAGCCGTTGGTGGTCATCGCGAGCTTGCGGATGCCGGGCGTTCCGGCAACGGCAGCGGCAATTTCCAGCAGCTGCGCACGCAGGCTTGGCTCGCCGCCGGTCAGCCGCACCTTCCACAGCCCCAGCCGCGCGAAGGCGCCGACCAGGCGGCGGACCTCGTCCACGGTCAGGCTGGCAGGCTGCCCCGGCTGCTTGCGGTAACCCTGCGGCAAGCAATAGGAGCAGCGGAAATTGCAGACATCGGTCAGCGAGAGCCGCAGGTACTCGAAGCGCCGGCCGTGGCCGTCGATCAGGGGCTGGTCCATCGCCATGGCTCCTACTGGACCATTGGCCCGTCGGCCCCACCCAGCGCCACGCCGCTGACTCCGGCCTGACCGGCCAGGATCGCGATGTACTGGGCCACGGCGCGGCGATAGCTGGCCTCTTCGAGATAGCTGGCAATCGCGTCCTGCACGGCTTCAAACGGCAGCTGGCGACCTTCGGCGCGGCGGCCGGAACGGATCACGTGGACGCCGAAACGGGTCTTGACCGGGCTTTGGCACAGCTCGTTCTCGCCCAGCGCGAACAGCGCCGCCTCGAAGGGCTTCACCATCTGCCCCGGCCCGACCTGCCCCAGGTTCCCGCCCTGCTCGCGCGAGGGGCAGGCGGACCGTTCGCGCGCCAGTGCGGCGAAGCGGTCGGGCTCGGCCTGGAGCCGGCGGATCAGGGTGCGGGCATCGCCCATCGCCAGGCCCATGGCGAACTCGTCCGCCGGATCGGCCTCGATCAGGATATGTGCCGCCTCGACCAGCACCGGCGAGGCGAAGCGTTCGCGGTGGGCCTCGTAGAAGCGGCGGCAGGCGGCCTCGTCTGCCTGGGGCGTGCGCACTTCGCGTTCCAGCAGGGCGTCGATCCGCGCGTCCTCGCCGGTCAGCGGGCGCCCCTCAGCATCGAGCAGCGGCTCGGCGGCAATGTCCAGCCGCTCGGCCTCGTCAAGCAGCAGCTGGCGCACGGCCAGAGCCTCGGCCGCCGCGTTCCAGGCGGCAGCGGCGTCGGGTGCGGGGTGGTGCTGGGCTTCAGCGGCAATGGCGGCGGACGGGATCTCGCGCCCGCCGACGATGACGGCTTCCCCGTTCATGATGCCAGCCTCCGCGAACGGACGACCTGATAGCCCGGCCGCCAGATATAGCGCACCGGGGCACTCAGCATGTGCACCAGGCGGGTGAAGGGGAACAGCAGCAGGATCGTCAGCCCCATGAACAGGTGCAGCTTGAACACCGGCGCGACGTCGGCGATCTGGTCGGCGGCTCCGGCGCGGAACGTGAACACGCCCTGCGCCCAGTTCATGAACTTGACCATCTCGTGTCCGTCGAGATGCTGGAGCGAGAACGGGATCGTGGCCAGCCCCAGCGCGAGCTGCGCCCAGAGCAGCAGGATCACCAGATTGTCGCTGAAATTCGATGCGGCGCGCACGCGCGGATCGAAGAACCGGCGGTGGATCAGCAGGGTCGCGCCGGTGATCCCCAGCACTCCGGCAAACCCGCCCGCGACGATCGCCAGCAGCTGCTTGGCACCGTGGCTGACGCCCAGCGCATCGAACACCGCGATCGGGGTAAGCAGGCCGACGACGTGCCCGGCGAAGATCATCAGGACGCCGAGGTGGAACAGCACCGATCCGACGATCAGCTGCTTGCGGCGCAGCAGCTGGCTCGATCCGGCGCGCCACGAATAGGGCTCGCGGTCGTAGCGGATCACCGAGCCGACCGCGAGAGTGGCAAGCGCGATGTAGGGATAGATCCCGAACAGCAGGTGGTGGAGAAAATCAGCCATGGGCCTGGCTCCCGGTGGATGCGGCGGTCTGGAAACGGGCGACGATAGCGGCGGCCTGCGGACAGGCGGCATCGGCGCCGGGCGCCGTGGGGGCATCGAAGCGGATCTGCTCTTCCTCCCAGGCGGCATCGAGCGCGGCGAGGTCATCGGGATCGTCCGCCGGGGCGATCTCGAAGGCTTCCCCTCCCGCTCCGGCGAGGTCGGCAAGGATCCGCATCGGCGCGGCATAGGGCGTGCCCTTCTCTTCCAGCCGCTCGGCCAGGGCGGAAAGGATCACGCCGGGCTGGGCCAGTTCCTCCGCCGCCTGCGCGGGCGGCAGGACCGAGAGATATTCGAGGAACAGCGGCAGGTAATCGGGCAGCTCGTTGGCGGAGATTTCCAGCCCTTGCGCCTCGTAGCGGCTGCGCAGGTCAACCATGGCCTGCCCCCGGTCGCGGCTTTCGCCGTGGACGTGCTCGAACAGGTGGAGCGAAACGGCGCGCCCCCGGTCGAACAGGCCGACATAGCGTTCCTGGCAATCGAGCAGGTCGCTGCCGGCCAATTCGGCCAGCAGCGGCTCCAGCCCTGCGCGCTGCTGCGGGCTGAGCAGCCCGTCCTCGGCCAGCAGCGCCGCGAACTCGGGGGCCATTTCCTGCACTGCCGCATCGGGATAGCGCAGCAGGGCGGACAGGATGCGAAGCGTCAGGCGCATCAGAACACCTCCGAAGGGGTTTGCAGCTTCTTGCGGGCAGGCGCGCCGAACAGGTTGGCGTCGCTGCTGCCACCCGAGCAGCCGTTGCCGAAGGAAAAGCCGCAGCTGCCCTTTTCGTCATACATGTCCTCGGCATCCTCGCGGTGGCCGGTGGGGATGACGAAGCGGTCCTCGTAGTTGGCGATCGCCATCACGTGGTACATCTCCTCGATCTGGGCGGCGGTCAGGCCGACCTCGCGGGCCATGTCCTCGGCAATCACGCCGTTCACGGTCTTGGCACGCATGTAGCCGCGCATCGCCAGCATCCGCTCCAGCGCATCGACCACCGGGGCCTCCTTGCCAGCGGTCAGCAGGTTGGCGAGGTATTTCACCGGAATGCGCAAGGACCGGACATCGGGCATGCCGTTGCGCGCCGCGATCTTCCCCGCGCTGGCCGCCGCGCTGATCGGGGAGAGCGGCGGCACGTACCAGACCATCGGCAGGGTGCGATATTCGGGGTGTAGCGGGAAGGCGACCTTCCATTCCATCGCCATTTTCCACACCGGCGAGCGGCGCGCGGCCTCCAGCCAGGCCTCGGGCACGCCGTCCTTCCGAGCCTGCGCAATCACTTCGGGATCGTTGGGATCAAGGAAGATGTCGAGCTGCGCCTGATAGAGGTCCTCGACGTGCTCGGCGCTCGCGGCCTCCTCGATCCGGTCCGCGTCATAGAGCATGACGCCGAGGTAGCGGATCCGCCCGACGCAGGTTTCGCTGCACACGGTCGGCTGACCTGCCTCGATCCGGGGATAGCAGAAGATGCACTTCTCGCTCTTGCGGTCTTCCAGTTGAAATAGATCTTCTTGTAGGGGCAGCCAGAGACGCACATCCGCCAGCCGCGGCACTTTTCCTGATCGATCAGGACGATGCCGTCTTCCTCGCGCTTGTAGATCGAGCCCGAGGGACAGGCCGCGACACAGGTGGGGTTGAGGCAGTGTTCGCACAGCCTCGGCAGATACATCATGAAGGTGTTCTCGAACTGGCCGTAGATCTCCTTCTGGACCCCTTCGAAGTTGTAGTCGGCGGAGCGCTTGGAGAATTCCCCGCCAAGGATTTCCTCCCAGTTGGGGCCGCCCTCGATCTTTTCCATCCGCTGGCCAGAGATCAGGCTGCGCGGGCGGGCGGTGGGAAAGGCCTTGCTTTCGCCCGCTTGCTGGAGGTTGGCGTAATCGAAAGTGAAGGGTTCGTAGTAGTCGTCGATCTCGGGCAGGTCGGGATTGGCGAAGATCTTCGCCAGCAACCGCCACTTGCCGCCCATCTTCGGGCGGATCGAGCCGCTGGGCGTGCGCACCCAGCCGCCGTTCCAGCGTTCCTGGTTTTCCCAGTCCTTGGGATAGCCGATCCCGGGCTTGGTCTCGACGTTGTTGAACCAGGCGTATTCCATGCCTTCGCGGCTGGTCCACACGTTCTTGCAGGTGACCGAGCAGGTGTGGCAGCCGATGCACTTGTCGAGGTTCAGCACCTTGCCGATTTGCGCGCGGACCTTCATGCTGCGTTCTCCCCTTCAGGCAGTGCCCCTTCGAGCCAGTCGACCTTTTCAAGCTTGCGGACGATCACGTATTCGTCGCGGTTGGACCCCACAGTGCCGTAGTAGTTGAAGCCATAGGCCTGCTGGACATAGCCTCCGATCATGTGGGTCGGCTTCAGGATCGCGCGGGTCACCGAATTGTGGATCCCCCCGCGCTGGCCGGTCAGGGGGGAACCGGGCACGTTCACGATCTTCTCCTGCGCATGGTACATGAACAGGGTGCCCTCCTTCATGCGCTGCGACACGACCACGCGGGCCACCAGCGCGCCGTTGGTGTTGAAGGTTTCCACCCAGTCGTTGTCGACCAGCCCGGCCTTGGCGGCGTCGACCTCGCTCATCCACACGATCGGCCCGCCGCGCGACAGGGTCAGCATCAGCTGGTTGTCGGTATAGGTGGAATGGATGCCCCACTTCTGGTGCGGGGTGATGAAGTTAAGCACGACGTGCGGGCGGCCTTCCGCCTGGTCGAGCATGGGCTTCACCGCCTTGGTATCGATCGGCGGGCGGTAGACGCACAGCGCCTCGCCAAAGGCGCGCATCCACTTGTGATCCTGATAGAGCTGCTGCCGCCCGGTCAGGGTGCGCCATGGGATCAGTTCGTGGACGTTGGTATAGCCCGCGTTGTAGCAAACGTGCTCGCTTTCCAGCCCCGACCAGGTGGGCGAGGAGATGATCTTTCTCGGCTGGGCCTGGATGTCGCGGAAGCGGATCTTTTCCTCTTCCTTGGGCAGGGCCAGGTGCCTGTGATTGATTCCGGTGAACTGTGACAGCGCATCCCACGCCTTGACCGCCACTTCGCCGTTGGTTTCCGGCGCCAGCATCAGCAGCACTTCGGCGGCATCGATCGCAGTCTCGATCTTCGCCATGCCCGCCGCCGGACTGCCTGCGTCCTGCACGCCGTTGAGCCTGCGCAGGTTCTCGACCTCGGCAGCGGTGTTCCAGCCGATCCCCTTGCCGCCGTTGCCCAGCTTGTCCATCAGCGGACCCAGCGCGGTGAAGCGGTTGTAAAGGTTCGGGTAATCCCGCTCGACCAGGGCGACAGTGGCCATGGTCCTGCCGGGGATCGCCTCGATTTCTCCGTGGCCCCAGTCGGCCACGTCGAACGGCTGGGCGATCTCGTTCGCTGTGTCATGCTGGATCGGGGTGAGGACCAGGTCCTGCTCCACCCCCAGCACTTCGGGGGCGACTTCGGAGAAGGTCTTCGCGATCCCCTTGTAGATTTCCCAGTCGCTCTTCGATTCCCACACCGGATCGACCGCCGCGCTGAGCGGGTGGATGAAGGGGTGCATGTCGGACGTGTTGAGATCGTCCTTCTCGTACCAGCTGGCGGTCGGCAGGACGATGTCGGAATAGACGCAGGTGGTAGACATGCGGAAGTCGAGCGTGACCAGCAGGTCCAGCTTACCCTGCGGCGCTTCCTCGTGCCATTTCACTTCCCTGGGCTTTTGCCCGCCCATTTCGCCCAGATCCTTGCCCTGGACGCCGTGCGCCGTGCCGAGCAGGTGCTTGAGGAAATATTCATGGCCCTTGCCGGACGATCCCAGCAGGTTGGAGCGCCAGACGAACATGTTGCGCGGCCAGTTGGCGGGATCGTCCGGGTCCATGCAGGACAGTTCCAGATCGCCGCCCTTGAGCGCCTGGGCGATATAGTCCTTCGGCTCCAGGCCACTTGCCCTGGCGGCGCGGCCCACTTCCAGCGGGTTGGTCTTGAGCTGCGGCGCTGATGGCAGCCAGCCCATCCGCTCGGCCCGCACGTTGTAGTCGATCAGGCTGGCGTCCCAGTCGCCCTTTGGCGCGGTGGGCGAAAGGATCTCGCCCACCCCCAGCGTCTCGTAGCGCCACTGGTCGGTATGGGCGTAGAAGAAGCTGGTGGAATTCATCTGCCGGGGCGGACGGTTCCAGTCGAGCGCGAAGGCCAGCGCCGTCCAGCCGGTCTGCGGGCGCAGCTTTTCCTGGCCGACATAGTGCGACCAGCCGCCGCCCGACTGGCCAACGCAGCCGCACATCACCAGGAGATTGATGATCCCCCGGTACGTCATGTCCATGTGATACCAGTGGTTGACCCCCGCCCCCAGGATCACCATCGACTTGCCGTTCGTCGCCTCGGCATTGGCCGCGAATTCGCGCGCGGTGGTGACGATCGCATCGGCGGGAATGCCGGTGATCTTCTCCGCCCAGGCCGGGGTATAGGGCGCGCCATCGGCATAGTCGCGCGCGACGTGCTGCCCGCCCAGCCCCCGGTCCAGCCCATAGTTGGCACACAGCAGGTCGAACACCGTGGCGACATAGGCGCGCCCTTCGGCCAGCTGCATCTCGCGCACCGGCACGCGCTTCATCAGCACGTCGGGGTGGTCGGTGCCCTGGAAATGATCGTGTTCGCGGTTGCCGAAATAGGGGAAGGCGACCTCGACCACCTCGTCGTGATCCTTGTCGAGGATCGCGGTCATGCGCAGTTTGACCGCTTCGCCGCGGCCGTCCTCTTCCTTGAGGTTCCACTTGCCTTGCTCGCCCCAGCGGAAGCCGACCGAACCGGACGGCGCGACCACTTCGTCGCTCGTCTCGTCGATGGCGACGCATTTCCATTCGGGGTTGTTCGTCTCGCCCAGCCCCCCGGCGAAGTCGCTGGCGCGCAGCAGGCGTTCGGGCACCAGCCGCCCGTCCTGTTCGACCAGGCGAACCAGCATCGGCATGTCGGAATACTTGCGGCAATAGTCCTCGAAATAGGGCACCTGCCGGTCGAGGTGGAACTCGCGCAGGATCACGTGGCCCATCGCCAGCGCCAGCGCCGCATCGGTGCCCTGCTTGGGATTGAGCCACAGGTCCGCGAACTTGGTCGCCTCGGCATAGTCGGGGCTGACCACCGCGACCTTGGCGCCGCGATAGCGCGCCTCGGTCATGAAATGGGCGTCGGGCGTGCGGGTCTGCGGCACGTTCGATCCCCACAGCATCAGGAAGCCGGAATTGTACCAGTCCGCGCTTTCGGGTACGTCGGTCTGCTCGCCCCAGGTCATCGGGCTGGCGGGCGGCAGGTCGCAGTACCAGTCATAGAAGCTCATGCAGGTGCCGCCGAGCAGCGAGAGATAGCGCGAACCCGCCGCGTAACTGACCATCGACATCGCCGGGATCGGGCTGAAGCCGATCACGCGGTCAGGGCCGTAGTTCTTGGCGGTATAGGCGTTGGCGGCGGCGATGATCTCGTTCACCTCGTCCCAGGTCGAGCGGACGAACCCGCCGTGGCCACGGATCGCGGTGTAGCTCTTGCGCTTTACGGGATCGGCCTGGATCGAGGCCCAGGCGGCCACGGGGGGCAGATCCTTGCGTGCGGCGCGCCACAGCTTGACCAGCCGCTTGCGGATCAGCGGGTACTTCAGGCGCTGGGCGGAATAGATGTACCAGCTGTAGCTCGCCCCGCGCGGGCAGCCGCGCGGTTCGTGGTTGGGCAGTTCCGGGCGGGTGCGCGGATAGTCGGTCTGCTGGGTTTCCCAGGTGATGATCCCGCCCTTGACGTAGATCTTCCAGCTGCACGATCCGGTGCAATTGACCCCGTGGGTGGAGCGAACGACCTTGTCATGCTGCCAGCGCTGACGATAGCCGTCCTCCCAGTCGCGGGCCTCGGCGGTGGTAACGCCGTGCCCTTCGGAAAACGGCTCCTTCTTCTGGCGGAAGAAGGTCAGGCGGTCGAGCAGATGGCTCATGCGGTTACTCCCTGGGAAATCGGTTGGGGTGCGGCGAGGCCGCGCTCGATGGCGTGCAGCAGGCCGCCCGGGCGGGCGTAGATCCACCATGTCAGCGCGGCGCAGCTGACGTAGAAGGCAAGGAACCCGTAAAGCGCCGGCAGGGCCGATCCGGTCAGCGTCATCGAGGTGCCGAAGGCCTTGGGGATGTAGAAGGCGCCGTAGGCGGCAATCGCGGAAGTGAAGCCGACGATCGCGGCGGATTCCTTCTCGGCCTGGCGGGTGGCCTCGGCGGCGCTCAGGCCAGGCTCCAGCCGCGGCACTTCCTGGCGCATGATGTTGGGGATCATCTGGAAGGTCGAGGCATTGCCGACCCCGGTGACGAAGAACATGAAGATGAACGCGCCCAGGAAGCCGTTGAAGCTGCCGGCTTCAAGGAAATGGACCACGCCCAACGTGCCCGCGATCATCGCCACGAACACCCAGAGCGTCACCCGCGCGCCGCCCCAGCGGTCGGCCAGCCAGCCGGTGGAGGCGCGGCTGATCGCGCCGACCAGCGGGGCGATCCACACGTATTTCAGCGCATCGACATCCGGGAATTCCTTCCTCGCCAGCAGCGGCAGGCTGGCGGAAAAGCCGATGAACGAACCGAAGGTGCCGGTATAAAGCCAGCACATCAGCCAGTTGTGCCTGCGCTGGAAGATCACCGCCTGTTCCGAGAAGCTGGCCTTCGCGTCGGCGATATCGTTCATCCCGAACCAGGCGAGCAGGCTGGCGGCCAGGATGAAGGGCACCCAGATGAACCCGGCGTTCTGCAACCACAGCTGTGCGCCCGCCCTGGCCGCCTGCGGTTCCCCGCCCAGCACGCCGAACACGCCGGTGGTGATCACGACCGGCACCAGGAACTGCATCACCGATACGCCAAGGTTGCCCAGCCCGCCGTTGAGCGCGAGCGCACTGCCCTTGCGCGACTTGGGGAAGAAGAACCCGATGTTCGCCATCGACGAGGCAAAATTGCCTCCGCCAAGGCCGCACAGCAGCGCCAGCACCAGAAAGATGAAATAGGGGGTATCCGGGTTCTGCACCGCATAGCCGATCCCGAAAGCGGGGATCAGCAGCGAGGCGGTGGACAGCGTGGTCCACAGCCGCCCGCCGAAGATCGGCACCATGAAGCTGTAGAAGATCCGCAGCGTCGCGCCCGACAGGCCGGGCAGCGCGGCCAGCCAGAACAGCTGGTCCGTGGTGTAGTCGAAACCGATGAGGGGCAGCTTGGCCACGACCACGGACCAGACCATCCACACCGCGAAGGCCAGCAGCAGCGCGGGAATGGAGATGAACAGGTTGCGCCGGGCAATGCGTTCGCCGGTAGCCTCCCAGAACTGCGGGTCTTCGGGGCGCCATTCGGTCAGCACCTTGGCCCGGGCCGGACCATGGCGCGCCGCATCGTGCAGCTCGATCATTTCCGGGAACTGCGGCAGGGTGCGAACGTCGATCCCGCTGGCCTTGTGTTCCATCTGGCGGATCGCGAGGTGCATCCAGGCAAGCGCGACGGCCACCAGCGCGAACAGCACGGCAAAACAGCTGGTCCAGATCCCCGTCAGGTCGCTGACCGCGCCGAACACGATCGGCAGGACGAACCCGCCCAGCCCGCCAACCAGGCCGACCAGCCCGCCGACCGCGCCGACGTGATCGGGGTAGTAAACCGGGATGTGCTTGAACACCGCCGCCTTGCCCAGCGACATGAAGAAGCCCAGCACGAAGATCGTGATGACGAAGGGCACCAGCCCCATCGAGGTGGAGAAGGCGATGTCACCCTTGATCCCGTGGATCGTGTAGTCGGTCGACGGGTAGGACAGCATGAACAGCAGCACCATCGACACGCCGAAGGTGGCGTACATGATCCGCCGCGCGCCGTAGCGATCCGACAGGATCCCGCCATAGGCGCGGAACAGGCTGGCCGAGAGGCTGAAGGTCGCGGCCAGCATGCCGGCCACCTTGATGTCGACGCCGTAGACCCCGATCAGGTACTTCGGCAGCCACAGCGCCAGCGCGACGAAGGCCCCGAACACGAAGAAGTAATAGAGCGAGAAGCGCCAGACCTGCTCGTTCTTCAGCGGCTCCAGTTGCTCCATCAGGCCCTTGGGCGCCTCGCCGCTGAGCTTGCGCGCGGCGAGTTCCGGATCGTCCTTGGCCAGCGCGAAGAACAGCACCGCGACCACTGCCAGGACCACGGCCCAGATCTGCGCCACGGCCTGCCAGCCCAGCGCCACCATCACGAACGGGGCGGCGAACTTGGTGACCGCCGCGCCGACATTGCCCATGCCGAAGAAGCCTAGCGCGGCCCCCTGCCGTTCCTGCGGATACCACTTCGACACATAGGCCACGCCAACCGCGAAACCGCCGCCCGCCATGCCCAGTCCCAGCGCGGCCAGCAGCATCAGCAGGTAGCTGTCGGCATGGCTCAGCAGCAGGGTCGATGCGGCAGAGGCCAGCATGGTCAGCGGAAAGACGATCCGCCC
>Ga0116180_1002958_pt1 | contig 13116 bp, 7 predicted proteins | sample AD_UKC073_MetaG_FD_89804 | JGI IMG/M metagenome (GOLD analysis project Ga0116180, IMG submission 89804) | Active sludge microbial communities of municipal wastewater-treating anaerobic digesters from USA - AD_UKC073_MetaG | ecosystem: Engineered > Bioreactor > Anaerobic > Digestate | place: USA...
ACCACGGCCGACTGGCTGGCGCTGTTCAAGCGCATCGCCATCCCGGCCATGGCGGTGAAGACCATCGGCGACCTGCCGACCGACCCGCATGCGCAAGCCGTGGGCCTGTTCCGCGCGCGTGAACACCCGACCGAGGGCACCTACCTGGACGTGCGCCAGCCCGTGCGCTTCGGTGGCTGCGACCTGCCCGAGCCGCGGCCCGCGCCCAACCTGGGCGAGCACGGCGACGAGCTGCTGCGCGAGCTGGGCTTGCCGCCGGCTTGACCGCAAGCAGGCGACTGCCCACTTGACGCAAGACGGGCCGGGGGCGGCTGACCACCATCGCGCCAAACCACGCCCACGGAGACCCGCCCCCATGCCCGCCAACACTTTCAACGCCATCGTGCAGCAGCAAGCGCAAGCCCAGCCGAACAAGCTGGCCTACCGCTGCGGCGACCGGCGCTGGACTTTCGCCGATGTCGAACGCGACACCAACCGCATCGCCAATGCCCTGGCGGCGATGGGCGTGGGCCCCGGCGACCGGGTGGCGGTGCTGACCAAGTTCCACGTCGAGTCCACCTTGCTGACCCTGGCCGCCGCCAAAGCGGGCGCGGTGTGCATGCCGGTGAACTGGCGCCTGGCGCCGGGCGAGGTGCAGTACATCGTCGACCACGGCATGGCCAAGCTGATGCTGGCCGACAAGGTGTTCCTGCCCCTGATCGACCGGGCGGCCATGCCCACGCTGCAGCAGGTGCTCGTCACTGATGGTGCGCAGGACGGCCATCCCGGCTTCCACGACTGGTACGCCGGCCAGCCGGACCAGTTCCAGCCGGTCGACGCCAAGCCCGACGACCCGATGCTGCAGCTGTATTCCAGCGGCACCACCGGCCTGCCCAAGGGCGTGGTGCTGTCGCATGCCGGGCTGATCTTCAACTGCCAGCTGGGCACCATCGTCTGGGACGTGACGGCCGAGGCGGTGGTCGGCAATGCCCTGCCCACCTTCCACATCGCCGGCGCCAACATGGGCCTGTTCCCGCTGTACGCCGGTGCCACCGGCAGCAGCTATCCGGACTTCGACCCCGGCGCCTTCATCAACGCCATCGGCGCCCACGGCATCACCCACACCTTCATCGTGCCGGCGATGATCCTGTTCCTGCTGCAGCATCCGAAGGTGAAGCAGGGCGACTACCGCACGCTGCAGCTGATCTCCTACGGCGGCTCGCCGATCAGCGACCGGGTCTTGACCGACGCGATGGCCACCTTCGGCTGCGGCTTCATGCAGGTCTATGGCCTGACCGAGATCGCCGGCTCGGCCACCTTCCTGCTGCCCGAGGACCACGCCACCGAAGGCCCCAAGGCCAAGCTGCTGCGCTCGGCCGGCAAGCCGGTGCCGGGTGCACGCGTGCGCATCGTCGACCCGGGGACCTTGCAGGACCTGCCCGAGGGCGAGACCGGCGAGGTGCTGATCGAGTCACCCGGCAACATGATCGGCTACTGGCGCAACCCCGAGGCCACGGCCGCCGCCTTCCCCGAGGGCCGCAATGCCAACGGCGGCTGGTTCCGCAGCGGCGATGGCGGCTACATGGTCGACGGCTATGTCTACATCAACGACCGCATCAAGGACATGATCATCTCGGGCGGCGAGAACATCTACCCTGCCGAGATCGAGAACACGCTGATGAAGCACCCCGCGGTGGCCGACGGCGCGGTGATCGGCGTGCCCGACGAGACCTGGGGCGAGGGCGTCAAGGCCTGCGTGATCCTGAAGCCCGGCGCGACAGCCGGCGAACGCGAGATCATCGACTGGATGCGCGAGCGCCTGGCGCACTACAAGTGCCCGAAGAGCGTGGACTTCGTCGACGCCCTGCCGCGCAACCCGAGCGGCAAGCTGCTCAAGCGCATCCTGCGGGCGCCCTACTGGGACGGCAAGACGCGCAGTGTGAATTGATGGTCTGAACCGACCCGGAGGGCACGATGCACGACGACGACCTGCTGCACGCCACGCTGGAGCAGGTGGTCCAGCGCATCGGCGACCCCGCGCCCCGGGTCTTCGCCCGGCTGTACGCCGAGGCACCCGAGGTGCAGGCCCTGTTCCTCAACGACGCCAGCGGCAGCGTGCGCGCCGAGATGTTCATGCGTGCGCTGGAATGCCTGCAGGATGCCGCCGGCCCAGGCCTCTACGGCGCGGCCCTGGTCGGCGCCGAGCACCAGACCCACATCGGCTACGGCGTCGACAGCGCGCTGTTCCAGCGCTTCTTCGTGCTGATCGTCGACGAGTTCCGCAGCGCGCTGGGCGCGGACTGGACGCCGGCGATGGAGGCGGCCTGGGGGCGCGGCCTGCAACGGATGGCGCAGGCCACGGCTTGAGGTCCGGGCGCGGGCCAAGGCCCGCGCCGGCCCATCACACCGACGACCCCTCGAAGATCGGCCCGAAGCGCACCCAGCGCTTGCCGTCGAAGCGCTGCAGCGCCATCTGCTCCAGCGGCCGGTGGTCGGTGGGGCTGGTGTTGATCTTGATGCCGGCCAGCAGGATCGGGTTCTCCAGATTCTTCAGGTTGTTGGCCTGGGCCATGATGTTCTTGCGCGAGAAGTCGCCGTTGCACTGCGTCAGCACCTGCACCAGCACCATCGCGGTCATGTAGCCGTAGCTGTTGAACGAGTCGTCGGGGTTGCCTTCGGGGTACCACTTGGCCATGAAGGCGCGGTAGGCCTTGATGCCCGCGTCGTCGGCCAGGCCCGGGTCGCTCGGGTCCTTGGCGTAGACGGTGGACAGCACGCCGGTGGCGCGCTCCACGCCCGCCGGGATCAGCACGCCCTGGATCGACGACACGCCAGTGGCGATGTAGTGGTTGCCCTTGAAGTTCATCTCGCTGGCCTTGCGGATCGACATGGCGCCGAACTTGCCGGTCACGCCCGAGATCAGTGCGTCCATGGGGCTGGCCAGCAACTGGGCCATCACCGAATCGAGCGTGGTGTCGGTCACCTCGTAGCTGATGGCCTTGACCTGGCTGTCGTACTTGGCGCCCAGCACGTCCTTGGCGCCGGCGATGTAGTCGCGGCCGAAGTCGTCGTTCTGGTAGAGGATGGCGAACTTGGCATTCGGCTTGTCGTGCAGCGTGTGCTTGATCGCCACCTGGCATTCGACCCGGCCGCTGGGCGCGAACGGCATGGACCAGGGGTTGGTCTTGTAGTCGGTCCACTTGTCGCCGTTGACCGACAGGAACAGGTGCGGCACGCCCAGCTGGTTGACGTACTTGACGATGGCCGAGTTGGGCCCCGTGCCCAGGTTGCCGAACAGGAAGGCGACCTCGTCCTGCTCGATCAGCTTGCGCGCCATCTCGGCCGTCTTGGCGGGGTTGAAACCGTCGTCGTAGAAGATGAACTTGATCTGCTTGCCACCCACACCGCCGGCGGCGTTGACCATCTTGAAGTAGGCCGCCTGGGCGCGGGCGATGGTGCCCAGGGCCGACACCGGACCCGAGAGGGACGTGGTGTTGCCGATCAGCAGTTCGGTGGCGGTGACGCCGGGCTGGGACTGCGCCAGCGCGGTCGTGGGCAGCACCATCAGGCCGCCCAGGGCGCCGGCGGCAGCACCCAGGAAGTGGCGGCGGCCGGCGTCTGCGGGGTTGTTGTCGGAGGGGGCTTGGGTCATGCGGTGTCTCCTGGTGGTTCGGGGGGAAGGAAGGTCGTCGGTGTCATCGCGACGGCGCCGTCGCCACGGTCGGCAGCACGTGGTCGGCGAACTGCTTGCGCAGGGTGAGCTTGTGGATCTTGCCGGTGCCGGTCATCGGCATGGCATCGACGAAGGCCACGTCGTCGGGCATCCACCAGGTGGCGATCCTGCCGCGCATGAAGTCGAGCAGGGCCTCGCGGTCGACGGCGCTGTCCGGCTTGCGCACCACCACCAGCAGCGGGCGCTCCTGCCAGCGCGGGTGGGCCACGGCGATCACCGCCGCCTGCAGCACCGCCGGGTGGGCCATCGCCAGGTTCTCGATCTCGACCGAGCTGATCCACTCGCCGCCGGACTTGATCACGTCCTTGGCGCGGTCGGTCAGCCCGATGCGGCCGTCGGGCGAGATCGTGGCCAGGTCGCCGGTCTTCAGCCAGCCCTGTTCGTCGACGGCGCTGCCGCCCTCGTTCTTGAAATAGGCCTTGCTGACCCACGGCGCCTTCACCCGCAGGTGGCCGACGGCCTGGCCGTCCTGTGGCAGTTCGGCGCCGTCGTCGTCGAGCAGGCGGTAGTCCACGCCCCAGGCGCAGTGGCCCGAGGTCATGCGGCCCTGCACGCGCTCGTCGAAGCTGCGCTCGGCAGCGCGTGGCGGCATCAGCACGCCGCTGCCGCCCAGGGCCTCGGTCATGCCCCAGCCCTGCAGCACTTCCACGCCGTGGTCGCGCTCCAGCGACTCCATCAGCGCCCTCGGCATCGCCGAGCCGCTGCTCAGCGAACAGCGCAGCGTGCTGAAGGTCTTGCCGTTGCGCTGCAGCCAGTCGCTCAGGATCAGCCAGAAGGTGGGCACGCCGCAGGTCAGCGTCACGCGCTCGCCTTCCAGCAGTTCATACAGCTTGTCGGGCTCGTAGTTGCGCCCGGGCAGCACCAGCTTGGCGCCGAACATGGGTGCGATGTACGGGAACTGCCAGGCATTGCCGTGGAACATCGGCGCCATCGGCAGCATCACCGGCAGGTCGCCGTTGCGGGCGCGCAGGCCGATCAGCGGACCGAACAGCATGGTCGTCAGCACGGCCGAGCGGTGCGAGTACACGACGCCCTTGGGGTTGCCCGTGGTGCCCGAGGTGTAGCAGATGGTCGACGCGCTGTGCTCGTCGAAGGTGGGCCAGTCGTAGGCCGTGGGTTCAGCGGCCAGCAGGGTCTCGTAGCACAGCAGCTGGGGCAGCGTGGTCGACGCCGGCATGCCGGCGGCGTCGGCCATCAGCACCACCGCTTCCACCGTGGTCAGCTGCGGCCACACCTGTTCGATGATCGGCAGGGTCATCGCATCGACGAACAGCAGCCGGTCCTCGGCGTGGTTGATGATGTAGACGATCTGGTCCAGGTGCAGCCGCGGGTTGACGGTGTGCAGCACCGCGCCGGTGCCCGAGACGCCGTAGAACATCTCGAACTGGCGGTGGTGGTTCCAGCCCAGTGCGCCGACCCGGTCGCCGGGCCGCATGCCCAGCCGGCCGATGGCATGCGCCAGCTGGCTGACGCGCTGGTAGGCCTCGCCGTAGGTATAGCGGAACAGCGTGCCGTCGATCTGGCGCGAGACGATCTCGGTGTGCGTGTGGTACCTGGCCGCGTGGCGGATGATCGAGGCGATCATCAGCGGCTGGTCCATGATCAGGCCGGGCAGGGTCATCGGGCGGCGCTCGCGCTGGGCCGCCAGGTCGGCGGCGACATGAAGTGGCGCAGATGGCGCCGGCACTGCCAATCGGGGCGTTCCCTGTCGGTGCAGATCCCCTGCCGCGGCAGCCAGTTGATGCAAGACGGCCGGCGGAGGGCGGGGCTCAGTTCTCCAGCGGAACCTTGGCTTGCTTGACGGCCTGTGCGAAGGCGCCGATCTGCGATTGGATCAGCTTGGCCATGTCGTCGGCCGAGCTGGCCTGCAGCGTCAGGCCGGCCTTCTCGGCGGGGGCCTTCAGGTCGGGGTGGGCGATGGCCTCGCGCAGGGTCTTGCCGACGGCGGCGGCCACATCGGGCGGCGTGCCGCCCGGCAGCACGAAGCCGCCCCAGGGCACCACGTTGACCAGCGGCTGGCCGGCCTCGGCAATGGTGGGCACGTCGGGGAAAGCCGCGCTGCGCTCGGGCAGCAGCACCGCCACCGGGCGGAACTTGCCGTCCTTGGCCAGTGCCGGCATCACCGCGGGCGACGCCCACATCAGCTGCACCCGGCCGCCGATCAGGTCGGGCACGGCCTGGGCCTCGCCCTTGTAGGGTGCGCTGACCAGGTCCAGCCCGGCGCTGCTGGCCAGCTGGGCCGTGGCCAGCAAGGCCGTGCTGTGCGGCGAGGCATAGCTGTACTGGCCCGGCTTGCCCTTGATGTGGGCCAGCACGTCCGCCAGGGTCTTGCCGGGCAGGCTCTCGTGCACCATCAGGTAGAAGGCGTAGGTCATGAACCGCGTCAGCGGCACGAAGTCCTTCACCGGGTTGTAGCCCGGGTTGCGGCGCACATTGGGCACGTACGAGAAGGCCGACGCGGTGACCAGGAACAGGTGGTGGCCGTCGGCCGGCGCCCGCAGCGCCTCCATGGCCGCCAGCGCACCATCGGCACCGGGGCGCGGGTCGACGTTGAAGGTCTGTTTGGTCGACGCCTGCAGCAGCCCGGCCAGGCTGCGGGCGATGACGTCGGTGGCACCACCGGCGGCGAAGGACGTGATGATGCGCACCGGCTTGCCGGGCCAGGCCGCCTGGGCCGTTGTTTGGGCTGTCGCCAGGCCCGGCAGCAGGGCAGCGGAGGCGCCCAGCAGCAACTGGCGGCGGTGGATGGATGGCGTGTGGATGGGGTTGCTCATGGTCGCGCGGTCGAGGGGGAAGGAATCAGCCGCCGGTCAGCCGTAGGCCAGGCTGCCGTCGTCCAGGTCGGCCAGCGGCAGGGTCTGGCGCTCGCTGGCGTAGTCCTGGCCGTGGATCCACGGCGCGCGGTCGCCCTGCTTGGGCAGCAGGTGCACGCCGCGCTGGATGTAGCCGGCGTTGAAGTTGTCGTCGGTGATCCAGGGCAGGCGGGCCATGTCGGCGTCCTGCGCCCGCAGGGCCGGCACCACGGTTTGCGCGCCGCGGCCGTCCATGTGCTGCAGCAGCCTGCAGACCAGGTCGCCCATCATGTCGGCACGCAGCGTCCAGCTGGCGCGGAGGTAGCCGAAGACCCAGGCCAGGTTGGGCACGCCGGTGAACATGCAGCCGTTCCAGGCGGTGGTGGTGGCGAAGTCCAGCGGCTGGCCGTCGACCGAGAAGGCGATGTCGCCCAGCACGTTGAGGTGAAAGCCCGTGGCGGTGATCACCACGTCGGCGTCCAGGTGCGCGCCCGATTGCAGCTGGATGCCGTGCGGCGTGAAGTGCTCGATCCTGTCGGTGACCACCGAGGCCTGGCCGCTGCGCACGGCCTTGAACAGGTCGGCGTCGGGCACGAAGGCGATGCGCTGCTGCCAGGGCCGGTAGCGCGGGTTGAAGTGCTGCTCGACCGCGGCCTCATGCCCCGGGCCGAGTGCGGCGCGCACGCCGGCCAGCAGTTCCTGGCGCACCACCTCGGGCTCGGCCCGGCAGCGGCGGATGAAGTTGGCCTGGTCGGACAGCACCTTGCGGCGCACGATCTCGTGCGTCCATTCGCTGGGAATCTCCAGCTGGCGCAGCGTGTCGGCCAGGTCGTTGGCATTGCGCCCGGTGATGAAGAAGGTGGGGCTGCGCTGCAGCATGGTCACATGCGCGCATTGCCCGGCGATCGCGGGGATCAGCGTGGCTGCGGTGGCACCGGAGCCGATCACCACCACCCGCTTGCCCGAAAGGTCCAGGTCGTCAGGCCAGGTCTGCGGATGCACCACCCGGCCCTGGAAGTCGGCGAAGCCCGGCCAGTCGGGCGTGTAGCCCTGGCTGTGGCGGTAGTAGCCCTGGCACATCCACAGGAAGCGGGCGCGGTACTGCACCGTTTCGTCCTGGCCGTCGGCGCCGGGGCGGGTGGCGGTGACGGTCCAACGCTTCGCCGCGCTGTCCCAGGCGGCCGACCGGATGCCGTGCTTGTAGTGGATGCGCGGCGCCAGGCCGTGCTCGTCGATGACCTCGCCCATGTAGGCCAGGATCTCGGCGGCGGTGGCGATGGGCTTGCCCATCCAGGGCTTGAAGCGGTAGCCGAAGGTGAACAGGTCGCTGTCGCTGCGGATGCCCGGGTAGCGGTGGGTGCGCCAGGTGCCGCCGAAGGTGGCCTGGCTTTCCAGGATCGCGAAGGTCTTGCCCGGGCACTGCTGCTGCAGGTGCACCGCCGCGCCGATGCCGGAGATGCCGGCGCCGACGATCAGCACGTCGAGCACGGCGGTGGTTTCCGATGGAGAAGGGGACGTCATGGGCGTTCGATCCTGGCCAGGGGGATCGGGCCATGGTCGCACCGGGGCAGTGCGGCCGATGTCGCGCACATGTCTGGCCGGATCGGGGCTGTCCCGCAGTTGGCAGCCTGCGGGGTGGGCGCTGACCGAACCTGCACCATCGACCACGCGCACCACCACCATGAACCGCCTGCTGATCGCCAACCGCGGCGAAATCGCCATCCGCATCGCCCGCATGGCGGCCGACCTGGGCTGCGCAGCGTCGCGCTGTACGCCGAAGACGACGCGCCCTCGCTGCACGTCAAGGCCGCCGATGCGGCGCAGGCGCTGCCGGGCGTCGGCCCGGCCGCCTACCTTGACATCGAACAAGTGGTCGCCGCCGCGCTGGCCGCCGGCTGTGACGCGGTGCATCCGGCTACGGCTTCCTCAGCGAGAACGCCGCCTTCGCCCGCCGCTGCGCCGGGGCCGGCCTGACCTTCGTCGGCCCCGATCCACAGACGCTGGACGCGTTCGGCGACAAGGCGCAGGCGCGTGCGCTGGCGCAACGCTGCGGCGTGCCGGTGATGGAGGGCACGGCGCACGCCACCAGCCTGGAGGAAGCCGAAGCCTTCTTCGCCGCGCTCGGTCCGGGCGCCGGGATGATGGTCAAGGCCATTGCCGGCGGTGGCGGGCGCGGCATGCGCGTGGTGACCAGCGCGGCCGAGGTTGCACCGGCCTGGGAGCGCTGCCGCGCCGAGGCGCTGCAGGCCTTCGGCCAGGCCGATGTCTACGTCGAGCGGCTGTTTCCGCGGGCGCGGCATGTGGAGGTGCAGGTGGTCGGCGACGGCCAGGGTGGCGTGCTGCACCTGTGGGAGCGTGAATGCAGCCTGCAGCGCCAGCGGCAGAAGCTGATCGAGATCGCGCCGGCGCCCCACCTCGACCCGGGGCTGCGCCAGCAGCTGCTGGATGCCTCGCTGGCGATGGCCCGGGCGGTGAACTACCAGAGCCTCGGTACTTTCGAGTTCCTTGTGAACGTGGACCCGACCGCCGGTGGCCCGGCCTTCGCCTTCATCGAGGCCAATGCCCGGCTGCAGGTGGAGCACACGGTGACCGAGTGCGTGACCGGCCTGGACCTGGTGGCGCTGCAGCTGCGGCTGGCCGGCGGCGCCACGCTGGCCGACCTGGGCTTGCAGCCGGGCCAGCCGCCGGCCTTGCGCGGCAGCGCGCTGCAGGCGCGGGTCAACCTGGAGACCATGGCGGCCTTCGAGGTGCCCAGCGGCCCGGGCATCCGCGTCGATGCCTTCGGCTATGCCGGCTACCGCACCAGCCCGCGCTTCGATGCGCTGATCGCCAAGGTGATCGCCCATGTGCCGGCAGGTGACGCGGCGGCGGCGGCGCGCAAGGCGGCGCGGGCGCTGTCCGAGTTCCGCATCGGCGGCGTGGCGACCAACATCGGCTTCCTGCAGGCCCTGCTGCGCGAGAGCGCCGCTACCGACGGCACGGCGCACACCCGCTTCGTCGACGAGCACATCGGCGCGCTGCTGCAGGCCGCGGCCGACGCGCCGGCGGCGCTGCACTTCGCGCCGCCCGCCGCCGCCGGCCCGGCCGCAGCGTCTGGCCCGAATCTGGCCGGCGCCCGGGTCGATGCGCTGGACCCGCTGGCGGTGCTGGACCATGGCCGGCGTGTGCCGGTGGCGGCGGTCGAAGCCACGCCCGTCACCCCCGGCGCACCGGATGGCGCGCTGGCCGTGCCCGCGCCGATGCTGGGCACCGTGGTGTCCATCGACGTGGCCCCGGGCCAGGCGGTGGCCACCGGTGCCCAGCTGCTGGTGCTGGAGGCGATGAAGATGCAGCACGTGGTGACGGCGCCGGCCGGCGGCCGGGTGCTGGCGATCGGCGCGGCGGTGGGCGACACGGTGTATGCCGACCATCCGCTGCTGTTCATTGCACCGTCCGCCGATGCCGACGCGGGTGCGGTGGCGGCGGCCGAGATCGACCTGGACCTGATCCGCCCCGACCTGGCCGAGGTGCAGGCGCGCCAGGCCAAGCTGCTGGACGCCAGCCGGCCCGACGCCGTGGCCCGCCGCCGCGCCACCGGCCAGCGCACCACGCGCGAGAACATCGCCGACCTGGTCGACGCCGGCAGCTTCCGCGAGTACGGCGGCCTGGTGGTGGCGGCGCGGCGACGCACGGTGCCGCTGCAGGAACTGATCGACACCACGCAGGCGGATTCGCTGGTGATGGGCCTGGCGCGGGTGAATGGCGTGCACTTTCCCGACGACCGGGCGCGGGTGGCGGTGGTGGCCTACGACTACACGGTGATGGCCGGCACGCAGGGCCGCAAGGGCCACGAGAAGCAGGACCGCATGTTCAAGCTGGCCGAGCAGTGGCGCCTGCCGCTGGTGCTGTTCGCCGAAGGTGGCGGCGGCCGCGGCAGCGACACCGATTCGGTCGGTGTGGGCCAGCTGCAGCTGGACACCTTCCACCGCTTTGCGCGGCTCTCAGGCCTGGTGCCGCTGGTGGGCATTGCGTCAGGCCGCTGCTTTGCGGGCAACGCGGTGCTGCTGGGCTGCTGCGACGTGGTGATCGCCACCGCCAACAGCTCGATCGGCATGGGCGGGCCGGCGATGATCGAAGGTGGCGGCCTCGGCGTCTACAAGCCCGAGGAAGTGGGGCCGATGGCGGTGCAGGTGCCCAACGGCGTGGTCGACATCGCGGTGGCCGACGAGAGCGAAGCGGTGGCAGCGGCCAAGCAGTACCTGTCGTACTTCCAGGGCACGTTGGCGGAATGGGACTGCGAAGACCAGCGCCTGCTGCGCCATGTGGTGCCGCCCAACCGGCTGCGCGCCTATGACATGCGCGAAGTGATCCGCCTGCTGGCCGACACCGACACGATGCTGGAACTGCGCCCGAAGTTCGGTGAGGGCATGATCACCGCGCTGGTCCGCATCGAGGGCCGGGCCTTCGGCGTGGTGGCCAACAACCCGGCGCACCTGGCCGGCGCCATCGACAGCCCGGCGGCCGACAAGGGCGCGCGCTTCATGCAGCTGTGCGACGCGCACGACATTCCGCTGCTCTTCCTGTGCGACACGCCGGGCAACATGGTCGGCCCCGAGCACGAGAAGACCGCCCTGGTGCGCCATTGCTGCCGCACCTACTTGGTGGGCGCCAACGTCACCGTGCCCACCTTCACCGTGGTCATCCGCAAGGGCTACGGCCTGGGCGCGCTGGGCATGGCTGGCGGCAGCTTCCATGCGGCGGTGATGACGGTGGCCTGGCCCACCGGCGAATTCGGCGGCATGGGGCTGGAAGGCCAGGTCAAGCTGGGCCGGCGCAAGGAACTGGCGGCCATCGCCGACCCCGCCGAGCGGCGTGCGGTCTACGACAGGCATGTGGCCGACGCCTACGAGCGCGGCAAGGCGCTGAACACCGCCAGCCTGTTCGAGCTGGACAACGTGATCGACCCGGCCGAGACCCGCGACTGGCTGATCGACGCGCTGCGGGCCATGCCCGAGCCGCCCAGGCACGCCGGCAAGAAGCGGGCGTTCGTCGACGCCTGGTGAGCCACCGGGCGCGGTGCGGCGGCTGAGCCGCCGCGCACCGCCGATGCTGCGCCGCACCAATGCGCAGCAGGTCATTCACCGAAAGCGTGCGCCGGGGCGGGGCAGGCAGGCCCTTGCCCGGGCATTCGTCACGTCCGGCGGCTGGCATGGCTCGTGCAAGAGAGGCAGCGATCCCCAACAGCGCAACGACGCGCGACCGGGGGCAGCGGTTGTGGACAACGGCGTCCGACCGGTCTTGGCAGCGGAAGTCCCGTGGTCATGGCCCGTCGTGGCGCCGTTCTTCTTTGTCTTTCCTTGTCATTGATCGCGGCGCTCGACGCCGCCAGGAGTTTCAGCATGGTCCAGCGTGAAGGTGGGTTCAGCAGCGAGCGGCGCCGGTTCATCCAGGGCGCCGCCGGTCTGGCAGCCGGTGCGGCGCTGCAGCCGTCGGTCTGGGCCGCCGGCTCGGACGCACCCGAGAAGAAGGAGGTGCGCATCGGCTTCATCCCGCTGACCGACTGCGCCAGCGTGGTGATGGCCTCGGTGCTGAAGTTCGACGAGAAGTACGGCATCAAGATCATCCCGACCAAGGAAGCCTCCTGGGCCGGTGTGCGCGACAAGCTGGTCAACGGCGAGCTGGACATGGCCCATGTGCTGTGGGGCCTGGTCTACGGCGTGCACATGGGCGTGGGCGGGCCGAAGAAGGACATGGCCGTGCTGATGAACCTGAACCACAACGGCCAGGCGATCACGCTGTCGAAGAAGCTGGCCGACAAGGGCGCGGTCAACGGCGAAAGCCTGGCCAAGCTGATGGCTGCCGAGAAGCGTGAATACACCTTCGCCCAGACCTTCCCGACCGGCACGCATGCGATGTGGCTGTACCACTGGCTGGCCAGCGCCGGGATCAACCCGCTGAAGGACGCCAAGGTCATCACCGTGCCGCCGCCGCAGATGGTGGCCAACATGCGCGTGGGCAACATGGACGGCTTCTGCGTCGGCGAGCCCTGGAACCACCGCGCCATCATCGACGGCATCGGCGTCACCGCGGCCACCACCCAGCAGATCTGGAAGGACCACCCCGAGAAGGCGCTGGGCACGACGGCCGACTTCGTCGCCAAGTACCCCAACACCGCCCGCGCCGTGATCATGGCGGTGCTGGAGGCCAGCCGCTGGATCGACGCCGGCCTGCAGAACAAGAACAAGATGGCCGAGACCATCGCCGACAAGGCGTATGTCAACACCAGCGTCGACGCGATCAACCAGCGCATCCTGGGCCGCTACCAGGACGGCATGGGCCGCACCTGGGACGACCCCGACCACATGAAGTTCTTCAACGAAGGCGCGGTGAACTACCCGTACCTGAGCGACGGCATGTGGTTCCTGACCCAGCACAAGCGCTGGGGCCTGCTGAAGAGCCATCCGGACTACCTGGCCATCGCCAAGCAGGTCAACCAGACGGCGCTCTACACCCAGGCGGCCAGCGCGCTGAAGGTCAGCGTGCCCAAGGACCCGCTGCGCTCGAGCAAGCTGATCGACGGCACGGTCTGGGATGGCAAGAACCCCGCGAAGTACGCGGACGGTTTCAAGATCA
>Ga0116180_1002960_pt1 | contig 13109 bp, 11 predicted proteins | sample AD_UKC073_MetaG_FD_89804 | JGI IMG/M metagenome (GOLD analysis project Ga0116180, IMG submission 89804) | Active sludge microbial communities of municipal wastewater-treating anaerobic digesters from USA - AD_UKC073_MetaG | ecosystem: Engineered > Bioreactor > Anaerobic > Digestate | place: USA...
AGAACAGGATGAGTGTCATGCCTGTTAACGCCTTTTATCTTGATGGGAGTACCATTTATCAAAAGCTCTCCTCTTTGAGAAATCGAAACTTCTCTAAAACCAAGCTTTATTGGTATGATTTCTCCATTACATGAAATCAGCAAGGTATATAAATATGGGTTTTCAGCATTCCAGAGAACAGGGGAGTCTATTTTTAGCTGTCCTTCACCATTACTGCCATTACCAAACGCTATAACCTGAGCCTTGTCATCAAAAAGCTCAAATGTTACTTCAACATTCTCATCACTAAACTTGCCCTCTTTAAATACATTGTATTTTATGTCTATTGTACCGTCATTCCTGGTCCTTACTTCCACATCATGAATGTGGACAAGTGGTCTCGATAAAAGATACACATCTCTAAAAATACCTGACAGCCTGAAGAAATCCTGATCTTCTAGATAAGTGGACCAGGCCCATTTGACTACAAGCACGGTTATTGTGTTTTTCCCTTCTTTAACCTTTTCCGTTATTCTAAACTCAGAATTAAGATGAGCACCTTGGGAAGCTCCAACAAACTGTTTGTTTATCCAAACAAAAAAGTAGGTATCTACACCCTCAAAATTCAGATAAATATCTGTCCCCTTAAATCCTTCAGGAAGCTTGAACTCCCTTTCATAAATAGCAGCAGGATTCTCATTGGGAACATAAGGTGGATCCAGAGGAATAGGGTAGGCAGCGTTTGTATAATGGGGCTTGTCATATCCATGCATCTGCCAATTTGAAGGCACTCTTATAGTATCAAAGTCGTCGATACCATCATTCAATGAATGTACAGCGTCGAAAAGTCTTTCAAAATATTTAAATCTCCATTTTCCGTTGAGAAGCATGTAGCTGTCGCTGAGTTCGCTTTCACAGCCATATGCTTCACACCTGCAATTGTGTGGGATATAGTGTGCCCTTGATGGGCATTTGTTGACATTCAAAATTCTCGGATTTTCTATAACTGAGAAATCACACTTTTCGTACACCGTTCCATCCTCCTAAAATTTTGTTATCTTGATTATATCAATTGAAATGAATCTTGAAAAGTGATAATATAGATACAAATTGTTTATAAATAAATTATTGAATATTGGGAGGACTTTGTGCTGGGAGTATTAGTTTATATTATTTATCTTTTCTTGGGTATTTTGTTGGCAGATATAATGTTTGACAAGAAAAGGCCTCTGCTTAAGTTTTGGGCGGGATTGGTAGTTGGAACCGTCCTTCTTATGTGGTCCAATGTGCCTTTTTCTTTCATATTTGGTTTTACCATTGTCTCGCATGTTCTTGGTCTTTTATCAAGCATTGCAATTTATGCACTGCTCTTTTTCTTTAAATCCAAAAGAAGCGAAGATTTTCACATAAAATCATATATTTCATTCTTCAAGTCAAGATGGTTTGTTCCATTGGAAAAGAGTGAAAAATCCTTTCTTATTATAATATCCGGATTAATGGTTTATTCACTCATATGTCTTCTAAATCATACCATCTACGAGTTTGAAGGCGCCATATGGACAGGCCAGTGCACCTACGGCGACATGAACATGCATCTTGGATTCATAACCAGCATTGCAACACAGGGTAAATTTCCTCCTGAATACAGCATTCTTCCAGGAATGAAACTGAACTATCCGTTTCTATGCGACTCTGTTTCATCATCTTTGTACCTCTTTGGTTCAAGTCTGAGAACAGCATACATTTTGCCCATGCTGGTTGCTTTTTTCAGCGTGTTTGCTGGTTTCTGGTTTACAGCCGCCAGCATACTGAAAAAGACAAGAAAAACCATAGTAGCTTTTATGCTTTTCTTCTTGAATGGAGGTTTCGGACTTATATACTTCCTTGATAATTTAGGAAACAACAACAAAAACCTAACAAGGATATTTACAAACTTTTATGAAACTCCCACCAATCTTGTAAACAAAGGCACTTCATATACTAATATTAGGTGGACAAACACAATAGTCGACATGATGCTTCCACAAAGGGCAACCCTCTTTGGCTGGATGGTACTCTTTTTTGTATTGTATCTTCTTTACAACGCAGTGTTTGAAGACAAAAAAGAATACTTCATCCCTGCAGGCATATTCGCAGGCCTTATTCCAATGATACACACCCATTCATACTTTGCCTGCGGTCTTGTTGCCATTGGATGGATAATTGTAACTGTTATCAAGGAAAGGTTTTCAAAGGAAATCATCAAATCATGGCTCATGTTTGGCGTACCTGCGCTTTTAATATCACTGCCTCAACTGCTGATTTGGACCTTTGATGCCGCACTGGGTAACGAGTCGTTTGTCAGATTTATGTTCAACTGGGTAAACGAAACAGACAACTGGCTCTGGTTCTGGGTGAAGAATGTAGGAGTTTGCTTTATACTGCTTCCTTTGGCCTTTCTTAACACATCAAGAAAGAATAAACTGATGTATTCCGGTGCATTAGTGATATTTATAATAGGGGAATTCTTCGTCTTCCAGCCAAATCCCTATGATAACAACAAGCTTTTCCTTATATGGTATGCCTTTACTGCAATACTTGTAGCTGAGTTCATGGTTAATGCATACAACAAGATGAAGGGCATCAAGGGAAGACAGGTAATTGCAGGGTTTATGATTTTCTTGTGCATAAACGCCGCAGTACTTACAATGGCAAGAGAGATAATATCCGGGTTCAGACCGTATTCATATCAGCTTTATGGAAAAGACCATGTAGACGCAGCAGAGTATATAATTGAAAACACAGAAAAAGATGCGACATTTCTGTCGCACAACAATCACAATAATGCCATAGCTTCGTTAACCGGTAGAAACATTTTCTGTGGTGCAGGTACATTTTTGTACTTCCACGGTGTTGGATATCAGGAAAGAGAAAGTATGCTTAACGGCTTTTTTACAAACGTAAACACCTTTGAACAGTACAAGGACGTGTACGGTATTGATTACGTTTATGTAAGTTCCTATGAAAAAAGCAACTATAAAGGAATTATCCTGGATCATCTTGAGCAGAACTATGAGAAAGTTTTTGCTCAAGGGGAGGTAGCAATATACAAGGTAAGGTAGGCTATTCGGCAGCCTTGAAGTTGTAAATTGGTCTTATGTTTTTCACAATCTCTACCGTATCACCTACATGTTTGATTATTTCATCCATATCTTTATAAGCCATGGGACACTCGTCGAGGGTGTCCTTGTTTATTGAGGTTGTGAATATTCCTTCCATTTCCCTTTTAAATTCATTCAATGAAAATACCTGTTTTGCCTGTCGTCTGCTCATGATTCTACCTGCGCCATGGGGTGCTGAATAGTTCCAGTCTGCATTGCCCTTTCCTATGCATATTAAACTTCCATCCCTCATGTTGATGGGAATCAATAGTTTTTCTCCTTTTTCTGCCGATACACTTCCTTTTCTTAAAATCATTTTCTCCGTATCGATATAATTGTGGGTTGTGGTAAACCTTTCTTCCGCAGTAAGGTTCATACCGTTTAATATCTCTTCCATCATGGCTTTCCTATTCAGAACAGCATACTGCTGAATTATATTCATATCATGAATGTAGTTATCAAACAACTTTCCTTCCAAATATGCCAAATGCTTGGGAACACCAGAATCATTTAAAGTTCTTACTCCTTCATTTTGGTAGTAGCGGGCAACTTCATTTCCCAAATGTCTGCTTCCTGAATGCACAACAATGTACAAGTTTCCTTCATCATCAGTGCTGGCTTCAATAAAGTGGTTGCCACCGCCCAATGTACCAATTGACATCAAAGCCCTTCCGTGATTTATATGTTTGAAACACTTTAGTTTCTTTAAATCAATATCATCAGCTAACTTGTGGGAATTTCTTCTTACATTCCTTCCTGATGGGATTCTAGCATAAATCAAGTTATCCAGCTTTTGAAGATTCAGCTTCTTTTCCCTTATTCTCACTGTTTCCATGCCGCAACCGATATCCACACCCACCAAATTGGGCACAACCTTGTCCTTAATTGTCATGGTGGTGCCTATTGTACACCCAATACCCGTATGTACGTCCGGCATTATGCGAATCTTTGAATCTTTTGCAAACTTCATGTCGCACAACTCTTTTATTTGATTGTAAGCTTCATGCTCCATATTGTCTGTAAACACTTTTGCCACGTTGTATTTTCCAACAATCTCTATCAACTTTTTCACCTCCAAGATATAAGTATAGAAAATATGGGAATTATGTCAACTTAACATATGCATCAAAAATATTTATATAATACAAAAACATGTCGCATTTGTATAATTTATTTATTGACAGAGCTATTGTGGTGTGTAATAATGAATGAGAATTTAAAAAACGATTGGGGTGTTAATATTGGACATTTTACAAGAAATATCCACATATTTGCAGCAGGGCAGAGCTAAAAACGTAAAGACATTGGTACAGGAAGCTCTTGACGCTGGCATTGCAGCAGACAAGATATTGCAAGAAGGTCTGCTTCATGGTATGGATATAATTGGTGTTAAATTTAAGAATAACGAGGTATACGTTCCAGAGGTACTGGTTGCAGCTAGAGCAATGAATATGGGAATGGAAATTTTAAAGCCACACTTGGCAGAAGCAGGCGTAAAGGCTAAAGGAAAAGTCGTAATAGGCACTGTTGCCGGTGACCAGCACGATATAGGCAAGAATCTTGTCAAGATGATGATGGAAGGAAAAGGCCTTGAAGTTATTGATCTGGGTGTCGATGTTCCTGCGGAGACGTTTGTTCAGGCTGCAATTGACAACAATGCAGAAATCATAGCTTGTTCAGCTCTGCTTACTACAACCATGGTCAGCATTAAGTCCATTGTTGAAAAAGCAAAAGAAATGGGCATAAGAGACAAGGTGAAAATCATGATCGGTGGAGCTCCTGTTACTCAGGACTTCTGCAATGAAGTAGGAGCTGACTGCTATCGTCCGGATGCTGCATCGGCAGCTGAAGCGGCTGTTGAATTGTTAGGCTAAAAAGTATGAAAACAATCTCATTAAGCAATCCTGATTACATATACAGAGTATTAAAAATAGATCACCATCTCTGCATGGATATTAATCATGCAAAAAAGAGAATGACAGATTTGAAAAACAAAGGCTACGGAGGTGTCGTCACAAACGTAGCCTTTGACGATTATTTGTCAAATCCTGAATACATGAATACCTTCAGCCAAGTTGTGAGGTATGCAAAGGAAATAGGTATGAGAGTCTGGATATACGATGAACTCGGCTATCCCAGCGGTACTGCAGGAGGACTTACATTAAAGGCAAATGATGAATATGAAGCGAAAGCACTATGTGCTACTATCATAAAGGTTAATTCAGGAGATGAGATTGTCATTGAAAAGGCTAAGAATCATGATTTTCTCACAGCTTATGCTTTTCCTATCAATGAAAGCAAAAAGGAATCGGATAATCAAGAGCTGCTTTCCAAGCCTGAAGATGTCTATGTGGATGCAATAATAGGGGAGAGGATCTGTCTTGACGGATATTTGGACGAGAATCATACTCTCTGCTATATACCAAATGAAACATCCCTTGTCTGTTACTTCCAAACGAAACATCTATACGAAGGAACTCATGCACAGCACAATGTGCATGCATCCAGAAGATACATTAGTGTTGCTTCTAAAGATGCAGTCAGAGAATTTATTTCAAACACATATGAAAAGTATACAAAATCAGTAGGGGATTTGTACGGCAATCATATTGAAGCCTACTTTACCGATGAACCTTCCTATATGGCAGGTTATTTGAATAAAGGGCTTTATCCACCCCGGGTGGATGATCCATATGATGATTCCATACCTCTACTTCCTGTTGTTAATTGGGATACTTTTGTGAGAGATGAGTTTTTTACCAAATATGGATATGACATTTATGATAATCTTCACTATTTGTTTGCAGGAACAAATAATAAAGCCCAAAAGATTCGATTGGATTACAATTCTTTACTGTCAGATTTGTACTATGAAGCATATTTCAAGCAAATAGGCGACTATTGTGAAAACAACAATGTACATTTTTCAGGACATTTGCTTCTTGAAGAAAACATACTGCATCATGGAATATATGAAGGAAATGTGTTTAGGCTGATTGGGAAAATGGGCATACCGGGAATAGATATGCTGACCACAATACCTGAAGAGGTGTTGAAATGGGCACAAACTCCAAAACTCATAAGTTCTTCTGCAAAATGGCATAAGAAACAACATGTTATGACAGAAGCTTCCGGACATATGCAAGGTGCAGCGAATAAGCCTATAGACCTGCAAATGATGATAGGCTCTTGCGCAACCCAGTTTGCTTTAGGTGTGGACACATTTACATCATATTACAACGACAATGTAATTACTGATGAAGAGAACCGTATTTTCAACACCTTTGTAGCAAGACTTTGCAATATGTTCGATGGTGGAAGTGAAGAGATTTCCACAGCCATATACTATCCCATTGAAAGTGTTTGGGTATCAACGAAAGGCTCAGACAATCAGCTTGACCAAAGGGAATACGGTATTGGAGCATTAAAGCTGGAAGAGAGCTGGAGAGGGATAATTTATGAGCTTCTAAACCATCAGGTTGAGTTTGATTGTTTGGATGCAAATGCTGTTACAGAATCAGGCATCACATATTCACATATTGTCGTTCCAAGAATACTAAGCATTCCAGATTTTCTATATGACAGGCTTGATAATCTAGCAAAAGATGGAGTAACAATAATATTTCATGAAACAAGTGAAATGGTAAAAGAGAAAATAGAAAAGTTATCCACAGAAAGTAATGTAATGATTGTGGATAAAATTGAAGATATTGCAAGGACTATAAAAGACAATACAAGTAAAGACATCGAGATTGACTCAAACAGAGGAGTTGTAGTAAAATCCAAGAACAATGTCAAGATTGGGTTTGACAGGGTTGTTTTTTTTGTAAACACCAATAAGGATAAGACTAATGTAACTGTGGATATAAATAAGGAATGTGAATTGAAAATTTATGATCCTTTGGAAAACACATTTGTTAATTATGACAGTCAGACCGTTAACTTCTTATTGGGAGGATATCAATCTAAAATACTTTGTATCGACTGGAAAGGGAATTAGAATTGCAAAATAGAGTAATAAAGGGAATAATCTTCGATATGGACGGGGTTTTGATTGATTCAGAACCTGTTATGTTCAAGGCGTCTGTTAAAGCTTTCAAGGAATTTGGGATAGACGCATTACCAAGCGACTTCCTGCCATATATCGGGATGGATGAGGTACATTTCTTTGGAAATGTTTCCATGAAGTATGGTTATCCTTATGATGAGAAAATAAAAGATAGGGCATACGACATTTATACGGAAATGATAGGGCATGAAAATGATGTCATGCCAAATGTTTATGAAACAGTCAGCAAACTAAAAGAAAGAGGATACAAAGTTTCAGTTGCATCTGGTGCTGCTGATATAAAAGTTGAGGCAAATATAAGAGCACTGGGATTGCCTGAAGATATTTTTGATTACATAATCACCGGTAGTAATGTAACAAAAAACAAGCCGGATCCTGACATCTTTATGAAAGCTGCAGAAGGAATGGGCTTGAATTATGAAGAATGTTTGGTTGTGGAAGACTCAATAAGCGGCATAAAGGCTTCCAATGGATGCGGAATGGTATGTGTTGGCATTACAAGTTCTCTTGATGAGGAAAAATTATTGGCTGCGGGTGCAGACCTCACAGCCAATGATCTGATTTTCTTATTGAATTTGCTTAAATAGATCAATATCCTTTGTATATCCTTACCGCATTCAGAATTGTTATTATTGAAACGCCAACATCTGCAAATACTGCAGCCCACATATTGGCAAAACCAAAAGCACCTAGCAAAAGAACAAGAATCTTTACAAACAGGGCAATCGTTATGTTCTGTTTTACAATTCTTACTGTCTTTTTTGCTATTTGAACAGCTTCTGGAATTTTGGACGGCTTGTCGTCCATAATAACTATGTCAGCAGCTTCAATAGCGCTGTCAGAGCCAAGCGCTCCCATGGCGATACCAACATCAGCTCTCATCAAAACAGGCGCATCATTCATACCATCTCCTACAAAAACAAGGGTTTTCTTTTTCCCCATCTCTGCAAGAAGTTTTTCAACAATACTCACTTTGTCTTGAGGCAGAAGAGAAGAATATACCTTCCTAATTCCTACTTCCTTTGCCACATGCACTGCGGTCCTTTCAGAGTCACCAGTCAACATGACTAGATTATGTACCCCTTCTCTTTTCAGACTTTCAACTGCACCTTTGGTATCTATTTTTATTTTGTCTGATATTACAATATATCCAAGGTAAACAGAACCTTTTGCCGCATGCACAACAGTTCCGATCTTATCCACTCTGCCGTATTTTATGCCGTGCTTTTCCATCAACTTGTCATTGCCCACAAGAATCAACTCGCCATCAAGTAAAGCTTTTATGCCGTGACCTGCAATTTCTTCGACATTTCTTACTTTTCTTGTGTCAGGTTCCTTGCCATACACTTTTATTATCGACTCAGCTATAGGATGATTCGAAAAACCTTCGGCATGTGCGCTAACTCTAAGAAGCTCTTCCTTTGTTGAGTTCCTCGGTACTATTTGTGTAACTTCAAAAGTTCCCTCGGTTAGCGTGCCAGTCTTGTCAAAGACCATCGTGTCAACCATAGCCATGTTTTCAAGGTAGTTTCCTCCTTTAACCAGTATGCCTCTTTTCGAAGCACGTCCTATGCCTCCAAAGAATCCAAGGGGAATGGATATGACAAGGGCACAAGGACAGGAAACTACTAGAAAAATGAGTGCTCTGTGTATCCAGTCTTTAAAAGAAGCATCCTGGATCAGAAGGGGAGGGAGTACTGCAAGAAAAGCAGCTGCAAATACCACCACAGGGGTATAGATTCTTGCAAAGCGAGTTATGAACTTTTCAGTTCTAGCTTTCTTTGCAGAAGCGTATTCCACCAGTTCCAATATCTTGGATGCTGTTGAATCTGTATATGGTTTTTCAACCTTTACTGTAAGAAGACCGCTAAGATTTATACAACCTGACAATACGCTGTCCCCTTTTGACACATCCTTCGGCATGGATTCTCCTGTAAGGGCACTTGCATCCAGTGATGAAGAGCCTTCAATTACAACACCATCCAAAGGTATCCTTTCACCAGGTTTTACGTATATTATATCTCCTACCTTTATATTATGAGGGTCTTTTTTTATAAGTTCACCATTAACTTCCACATTGGCGTAATCCTGCTTTATATCCACTAGATCCGATATGGACTTTCTTGATTTATCCAAGACATAATCCTGGAAGAATTCGCCCACCCTGTAAAACAGCATAACAGATACTGCCTCAGGATACTCCGCTATTGCAAAAGCACCTATGGTTGCAATACTCATAAGGAAGTTTTCATCAAAGATTTCACCGGAAAGTATATTTCTACCTGCCTTAAAAAGAATTTCATAACCTATCAACAGGTAAACGGCTATGTACGGTATAAGTTTTGCAGAATTGTCTACAGGCACAATCAAAAGAACAAACAGGCTTATTGCAGTTGCCATTATAACTGCAATGTCAATTTTCTGACGCTTTGCCATGTTAGTATACTATCCTGCAATCAGGTTCTATCTTTCTGCATACTTGTTGTGCCTTTTCTACAATTTTTTCAAACTTCCCTTCTTCAACTTCCAAAAACAACTTTTGTGCCGCAAAGCTGATGCTTGCAGATATAACTCCATCTATTTTATTTATTCTTCTTTCCATTTTATCTGCACAGGATGCACATCCCAGATTTTGCAGAGTCAGTGTCTTTCTCATAAACTTTCCTCCACTCTATTCGTTTATATGTTCCAAACCTTGTTTTATTATTGAACTTACGTGGTCGTCATCCAGAGAATAGAAAACTACTTTTCCCTCTCTTCTGTATTTCACAAGCTTTGCCTGCTTTAAAACCCTAAGCTGGTGAGAAATAGCAGACTGGCTTAGTCCTATGAGGTTTGCAATGTCACACACGCACATCTCATTTACCGACAGCAAGTAAAGTATCTTTATTCTCGTACTATCACCAAATACTTTAAACAAATCAGCCAAATCCATCAATTTGTTTTCATCAGGCAAAGCCTTTTTAGCTTTCTCTACTATGTCTTCATGTAATAGAAAACAGCTGCATGTTGGATTATCCATTTCAGCACCTCTATGTCATCTTATCATATGAACAATTGTTCATATGTAATATTATTATACACCATAATTATATTCTGTCAATGGAAAAATAGTTACGGAAATAAAAAGACCGTGTTTTCACACGGCTTTTATGCTACATATGAATTCTTTAATTATGGGATTAGAGGGCAAGTTAAATATTTTATCTGGTGAATCATCTGCAATAATTCCATCTTCAGAAACAAACAATACTCTGTCCGCCACTTCTTTTGCAAAGCCCATTTCGTGAGTCACAACAAGCATCGTCATCTTCTCTTCTGCAAGCTGCCTCATGACAGACAATACTTCGTTCTTTAAAAGAGGATCCAAGGATGAGGTAGGTTCGTCAAATAGGAGAATCTCCGGATTCATCATTAAAGCTCTTGCTATAGCAATTCTCTGCTGCTGTCCTCCTGAAAGCTGGGATGGCATGGATTCCTTTCTGTCAGCAAGGCCTACTTTTCTGAGTATTTCGTCTGCTCTTTTCTTGGCAGATGCCTCATCTTCCCGGTTTACATACTTTGGAGCATATATTAAGTTATCAAGTACTGTAAGGTGTGGAAACAGGTGAAAACTTTGAAAGACCATGCCCATTTGGGAGCATATCTTCCTGCAAGTCCTTTCATTTTCATAATGTCCGTCCCTCACCAGATATTCGCCATCAATCAGAATACTTCCTGCATCTGCTTTCTCAAGGTTAATGAGACATCGCAGCATAGTGCTTTTCCCTACACCTGAGGGACCTATTATGGCTATGGTTTCCCCTTTGTAAACATCAAAATTTATATTATTCAAAACTTTAGTTTTGCCAAAACTCTTGCTCAATCCTCTTACACTAATAACTGCACCTTCAACCATAATGTATCCCTCCTTCCTAATATGCAAACTTTTTCTCAAGGTATTCAAAAAGTTTTGTTAACAGAAACGTGGCAATCAAGTAATAAACTGCAACAACCGCATAAGCTGATATGTTTACATCCGTGTTGACTATCTTTTTTGCCAGGTTAAGTATTTCATCAATTGCTAGTACTGTGATAAGTGATGTATCCTTTACAAGAGTTATAAACTCATTTGCCACGGAGGGTAGTGTTATTCTCAGCATTTGTGGAATAACTATCCGTACATTTGTCTGTAATGTACTGAACCCAAGAACTTTTGCCGCCTCATACTGGCCTTTGCTTACACCAAGCAGACCACCTCTGAATATTTCGCAAAAATATGCAGCATAGTTTAGGATAAAAGCAACTATCGCTGCATTAAACCTGCTCAGCTGAATGGACGTTACCAATGATAGACCGTAATAAAAGAAATACAGCTGAAGTATAAGGGGGGTACCCCGCATAAGCCAGATATATCCCCCTAAAATACGCTGGATAATTTTATGACTACCGACTCTAATAAACGACAATACAAGTCCCAGCGGTACTGAAAATATTATGGTTACGAAAAATAGTCCAACAGTAAACTTCAAACCATCCGATAGCTGGCCGAAGATGCTGACCAAGTAAGAAAAATTCATTATTTATCTTTATCCTTTTCTATCATATATCTTCCTGCAACTTCATCCACTACAAGTGCGTCAATTCTACCTACCTTCAAATCATTAAATGCATCAACATTGTTCTGATATTCAATGATTTCACCAATCTTTGAATATACATCGTCAGCTTTAACAGCATTCAAAGCAGAAGAACCTTTTTGGAGGCCAATCTTCTTGCCATTTAAGTCTGCCTTTGTCTTTATATCTGAGTTCTCACCAACAATTACAATCTGTCTGTTTGCTATGTATGGTTTTACAAAATACATTGCTTCAACTCTTTCTTCGGTGATTGTCATTCCATTCCAGATACAGTCAATCTTGCCGCTCTGAAGCTCAAGTTCCTTAGAATCCCAGTCTATAGGCTGCAAAACAAGCTCCACATCCATTCTCTTTGCAACTTCTTTTGCAAGGTCAATATCATAACCCACAATATTATTCTTGTCATCTCTGAAGCCCATTGGTGGAAATGAGTCGTCAAGACCAACAATCAACTTTCCTTTATCCAATATCTTATCTAGAGAATCGTCTCCTTCAGGTGCCTGGCTTTCTTCAATAAAATCAGAATCTTTCAAATATGTATCCTTACCAAACCATTTCTTTGAGATTTCGATCAGTGTGCCGTCTTCATACATCTCATCAAGGTGCTTTTGAACCTCAAGGCCCAAGGCAATGTCTGTGTTTCTAAATCCAATGCCGTATTCTTCTTCTGCAAAATAGTCTTCAAGAACAACAAAGTTTTTCTGAATATTTGGAGTACATGCAGAAGCCAATACAATTATCAATACAGTTACAATAAGCAATGTTTTCTTCATGATTATAACAACCCTTCCACTTTAGTATGTTAATTCGCTAATTTATTAAACCAGCTTAAATAGTATATCATATTATCCAGAATTGTAAATGAGTAAAATTAAATATTTGATAAAAAGGCTATTGTATGAGATTATATATAAAAAATTACAGGAGTGATGAATTTGAAAATTGTTGTTATAGATGGTCAGGGAGGAAGAATGGGGAAAATGCTGGTGGAAAAAATAAAACCAATAGCTCTTGATCATGAAATCATGGCTATTGGTACAAACAGTATTGCCACATCCGCCATGCTCAAGGCAGGAGCGGACTACGGTGCAACCGGTGAAAACCCAATTGTTTGGAACTGCAAGGATGCGGATATAATTCTTGGACCGATTGGAATCATTATTGCCAATGCTCTCCACGGAGAAATATCTCCAAAGATGGCACAGGCAGTTGGTGAATGCAAAGCACATAAAATACTTGTTCCAGTAAACAAGTGCAATCTTAAAGTTATGGGAGTCAGTGACATGTCCCTGAGCGATTACA
>Ga0116180_1002966_pt1 | contig 13098 bp, 10 predicted proteins | sample AD_UKC073_MetaG_FD_89804 | JGI IMG/M metagenome (GOLD analysis project Ga0116180, IMG submission 89804) | Active sludge microbial communities of municipal wastewater-treating anaerobic digesters from USA - AD_UKC073_MetaG | ecosystem: Engineered > Bioreactor > Anaerobic > Digestate | place: USA...
CGCGGAAACGCGGATCGATTCGTGGGCTTTGCCGCGTCGTCGTGCGGCCGGGCCGAAAGTGTAGGGGGAACAGATGGCAACCGCGAAGCAGCCCGGCGCGACCACACGGTCGCGCGGCAAGGCCGCCGGTGAAACCGCAGGCGCGTCGACGCGCCGGAGCAGGCGGCCGGGCACGGCCTCGGCCGAGGCATCGGCGCAGTCCGCGCAGTCCGCGCCGGGCGCCGACGCGCAGTCCGACACCGCGGGCGCCGCGTCGCCGGGCGACCCGCTCGCCGCCTTCGGCGCGCTGTTCGGGGCACTGCCGCAGGTGCAGTTCCCGCCGGCCCGTCTCGCCGAACTCCAGGCCGAGTACGTGCAGCGCTGGCAGCGTCTGTTCGAGAACGCCGCCACCCACGCCGCGCCGGCGGTCGCCGACAAGCGGTTTGCGCACGAGACCTGGCACGACAACGGGCCGTTCACCTGGACGGCGGCGCTCTACATGCTGAACGCCGAGTTCCTGCAGAAGATGGCGGGCGCGCTCGAGGGTGAGCCGCAGGCGCTCGATCGCATCCGCTTCGCCACCCAGCAGTGGGTGGACATGATGTCGCCGGCGAACTTCCTCGCGACCAACCCCGAGGCGCAGCGCAAGCTGATCGAGACCAACGGCGAGAGTCTGCGCGCGGGGCTCGAGAATCTGCTGTCCGACATGCAGCGCGGCCGGATGTCGCAGACCGACGAGGAGGCGTTCGAGGTCGGGCGCAACGTGGCGACGAGCCCCGGCGCCGTGGTGTACCAGAACGACCTGATCCAGCTGATCCAGTACGCGCCGAGCACCGAACGTGTGGGGGCGCGTCCCCTGCTGATGGTGCCGCCCAGCATCAACAAGTTCTACATCATGGACCTCCAGCCGGACAACTCGCTGGTGGCGTTCGCCGCCTCCCGCGGGCATACGGTCTTCATGGTGTCGTGGCGCAACGTCGGGCCCGAGTTCGGACACCTCACCTGGGACGACTACCTGCAGCAGGGGGTGGTCGAGGCGATCCGGGTCGTGCGCGAGATCACCGGCGCCGACACGGTGAACACGCTGGGCTTCTGCGTGGGCGGCACCATCCTGGCCACGGCACTGGCCGCCCTGGCCGCGCGCGGGGAGCACCCGGCGGAGACGATGACGCTGATGACCACGCTGCTCGATTTCGCCGACCCCGGCGTGCTCGGCGTGTTCGTCGACGAGCCGTCGGTGCGGATGCGCGAGCAGGCGATCGGGCAGGGCGGCATCCTGCCCGGCAAGGATCTCGCCACGACGTTCTCGTTCCTGCGTCCCAACGACCTGGTCTGGAACTACTACGTCAACAACTACCTGAAGGGCGAGCGGCCGCCGGCGTTCGACCTGCTGTACTGGAATGCCGACAGCACCAACCTGCCGGGCCCGATGTACACCTGGTACCTGCGGCACATGTACCTGCAGAACGAGCTGCGCATCCCCGATCGGCTGACGAGCCTCGGCCAGCCGGTCGATCTGCGCCGCATCGACGTGCCCACGTTCATCTTCGGCGCGCGCGAAGACCACATCGTGCCGTGGCGCGCCGCGCACGCCAGCACCGCGCTGCTGCGTGGCGGCGATGGTGGCGTGCGCTTCGTGCTGGGGGCCAGCGGCCACATTGCCGGTGCGATCAATCCGGCGTCGAAGAACAAGCGCAGCTACTGGACGGACGGGCGCGCGGGTGTGTCCGCGGACGAATGGCTGGCGTCCGCCACCGAGCATCCCGGCAGCTGGTGGAATGCCTGGGCGGCGTGGCTGGAACCGTATCGTGGCGAACTGGTCGCGGCGCCGAGCGCGCCCGGTTCCAAGACCTATCGGGCACTCGAGTCGGCCCCCGGCAGTTACGTGAAGGCCCGGGCCGTCTGAGTCAGGTCCGTGCAAGTTGGGGACGCTAGTCTCCGCAGTTTTCAGGAGGAAGGTGAACATGGCAAAGAAGATCGCATACGTGACCGGTGGCATGGGCGGCATCGGGACCGCCATCTGCCGAAAGTTCCACGACGCCGGCTACACGGTGATCGCGGGGTGCGGGCCGACCCGCGACTTCGACAAGTGGCTGGCCGAACAGAAGGCCGACGGCTATCACTTCTCCGCTTCCGTCGGCAACGTGTCCGACTGGGACTCGACGAAGGAGGCCTTCGACAAGGTCAAGGCCGAGCACGGCAAGGTCGACATCCTGGTGAACAACGCCGGCATCACCCGCGACGGCGTGTTCCGCAAGATGTCGCTCGACGACTGGAACGCGGTCATCAGCACCAACCTGAACTCGCTGTTCAACGTCACCAAGCAGGTGATCGACGGCATGCTCGACCAGGGCTGGGGGCGCATCATCAACATCTCGTCGGTCAATGGCGAGAAGGGCCAGTTCGGTCAGACCAACTACTCGGCGGCCAAGGCCGGCATGCACGGGTTCACGATGGCGCTGGCACAGGAAGTCGCCAGCAAGGGCGTGACGGTCAACACCGTGTCGCCGGGCTACATCGCCACCGACATGGTGATGGCGGTGCGCGAGGACGTGCGCGAGAAGATCATCCAGACCATCCCGGTCAGGCGTCTCGGCCGCGCCGAGGAGATCGGCTCGATCTGCACGTGGCTCACCACGGAAGATGCGGGCTTCACCACGGGCGCCGACTTCTCCTGCAACGGCGGCCTGCACATGGGCTGATGCGCCGCGGCCGATCCACCGCGGCACCGCCGCCGACGCGCACCCTCGAGGGGGTCTGCGCCTGGCGGCGGGCACGACGACAAGACTGGAGACTCCTCTGATGGCAGCGACCTCGACCCGCCTGATCAAGAAATATCCGAATCGTCGCTTGTACGACACCCAGACCAGCGCCTACATCACCCTGGCCGACGTGAAGCAGCTCGTCCTCGAGACCGAGGACTTCAAGGTGGTGGATGCGAAGTCCAACGAAGACCTGACCCGCAGCATCCTGCTGCAGATCATCCTGGAAGAGGAAGCGGGCGGAGCGCCGCTGTTCTCGTCGGTGATGTTGTCGCAGATCATCCGGTTCTACGGCCATGCGATGCAGGGCATGATGGGCTCGTACCTCGAGAAGACGATGCAGGCGTTCGTCGAGATCCAGGCCAAGATGCAGGACCAGTCGAAGGCCTTCTACGACAACAAGGGTCTGCCGAGCCCCGAGCTGTGGGCGCAGTTCATGTCCGTGCAGACGCCCATGATCCAGACGATGATGGGCAACTACATCGAGCAGAGCAAGAACCTGTTCGTGCAGATGCAGGACCAGATGCAGCAGCAGGCGCGGTCGATGTTCCAGACGTTCCCGTTCCCGGGGGCCCCTGGTGCGCCGGGCGGCCCGGGATCACCCGGCCCCACCGGACCGGCGGACAAGAAATAGCCGACGCGCGTAAAATCACGGTTCCCGCATTCCGACCGAGCCGCCCCGTGGGGCGGCTCTTTTGCTTACGATGAGCGATTCCCCCTCCATGCGCGCCGTCCGGCGTCGTGCCCCGCAGGCGCCGAGCGCGCCCCGGGTCGGCTTCGTGTCGCTGGGCTGCCCGAAGGCGCTCGTCGACTCCGAGCGGATCATCACGCAGCTGCGCGCCGAAGGCTACGACATCGCGCCCAACTACGGCGACTCCGATCTCGTGATCGTCAACACCTGCGGCTTCATCGACGCCGCGGTGGCCGAGTCGCTCGACGCGATCGGCGAGGCGCTTGCCGAAAACGGCAAGGTGATCGTCACCGGCTGCCTCGGCGCCAAGGGCGGAGACGCGGGCGGCACGCTGGTCGAGCAGGTGCATCCCAAGGTGCTGGCCGTGACCGGTCCGCATGCCACCGACGAGGTGATGCAGCACGTGCACACGCACCTGCCCAAGCCGCACGATCCGTTCACCGATCTGGTCCCCGAAGCCGGCATCAAGCTGACGCCGCGGCACTACGCGTACCTGAAGATCTCCGAGGGCTGCAACCACCGCTGCGCGTTCTGCATCATTCCCGCGATGCGCGGCGACCTCGTCAGCCGCCCCATCGGCGAGGTGATGCGCGAAGCCGAAGCGCTGGTCAAGGGCGGGGCGAAGGAGCTGCTGGTCATCTCGCAGGACACCAGCGCCTATGGGGTCGACCTGAAGTACCGCACCGACTTCGTCGGCGGCCGGCCGGTGCGCACCCGGATGACGGAGCTCGCACGCGAGCTCGGGCAGCTCGGGGTGTGGGTGCGCCTGCACTACGTGTACCCGTATCCCAGCGTCGACGAGGTGATCCCGCTGATGGCCGAAGGGCGGATCCTGCCCTACCTGGACGTGCCGTTCCAGCATGCGCACCCGCGTATCCTCAAGCTGATGAAGCGCCCCGCGTCGGGGGAGGTGAACATCGAGCGCATCCGTGCCTGGCGCGCGCTGTGCCCCGACATCACCCTGCGCAGCACCTTCATCGCCGGATTCCCCGGCGAGACCGAGGCCGAGTTCGAATACCTGCTCGATTTCCTGCGCGAAGCGCAGCTCGACCGGGTCGGGTGCTTCGCCTATTCGCCGGTCGAAGGGGCGGCGGCCAACGCGCTGCCGGGCGCGCTTCCCGACGAGGTCCGTCAGGAGCGCCAGGCCCGCTTCATGCAGGTGCAGGCCGAGATGAGCCGCCAGCGGCTGAAGCGGTTCGTGAAGCGCACGCTCGACGTGCTGGTCGACGAGGTCCACGGCGACGACGAAGGCATGATGGTGCGCGCCGTGGGGCGCTCGTTCGCCGACGCGCCCGAGATCGACGGTCGGGTGCTGATCCGGCCGCACGCGTCGCTGCGGGTGGGCGAGATCGTGCGCGTGCGGATCACGCGCGCGGACGACCACGATCTGCACGGGTCGGTGGCGCGCTGATCAGAGCGCCGACACGTACAGCGCCACGCTGCACCCCCAGCCCACCGTCCAGACGAGGCTGCGCAGCGTGGCCCGGTCGGCCACGTACAGCACCAGGTACAGCACACGCGCCGCGATGAAGGCGAGTGCGAGGGCGTCGACGCGCGCCTGCGGCGCCTGCGCCCACAGCGCGGCGAGCGCGCCCGGTGCGAAGAACGCGAACGCCTCCCAGCTGTTGGCCTGCGCGGCGTTGGCGCGGGCGCGGAAGCCGGTCTGGCCGGCCAGCCAGGCGCGCGGATTGCGATTGTCGTAGCCGCGGAAGCCCCATTTGGACACGACGGCGGCCACGATCGGCAGTACACCTGCGGTCAGCACGCAGGCCAGGGCGATGTTCATCACGGCTCCCAGGGCGAGGAGCTTCGATTATGGCGATGCTTGGCGTTGCGTGCCGCAAAACGCCCAGGCGCCGTCCGTCGCGAATGCGTATTGTCGTGACGCTTACGCTGCGCCCGGCGTTTCGACATCCGCAATCAGGCACGACCGGCATGGCACCGGCCGCATGGCGCGGCGGTACACTCGTCCGGATGAATGCTCCTGACGCTGGTGCCCGAACCGAGGCGCCGAAGCCGCCGTCCGCACGCACGCACGCGCTGCTCGAACGGCCGATCGGCCAGACCCTGCTGCGGATGGCCGCCCCCGCGATGCTGCTGATGGTCTTCCAGACCGCAGTGGCGATCGCCGACACCCGGTTCATCGGCCAGCTCGGCACCGAGCCGCTGGCGGGACTGGCGATCGTGTTCCCGCTGGTGATGCTGATGAACATGCTGTCGGGCGGGGCCATGGGCGGCGGCATCACGTCGGCGATCGCCCGCGCGCTCGGCGCCGGCGACGCGGCCACCGCGCGTTCGGTGGTCGTGCATGCGTTCGTGATCGCCCTGACCGGCGGTGTGCTGTGCACCCTGCTGATGCTGACCGCGGGCCGCGCGATCTTCACGTTTCTCGGCGGCCGGGGGCCGGCGCTGGAACACGCGCTGGTCTACTCCAACACGGTGTTCGCGGGTTCGATGCTCGTCTGGGTGTCGAACATGTGCGGCAGCATCCTGCGTGGCACGGGGAACACCACGCTGCCGGCGGCGATCCTGATCTCGGCGGCCGTGGTGCACGTGCCGCTCGCCGCCGTGCTCGTGCCCGGTGCCCTGGGCATCCCGTCGATGGGCATGCGGGGCGCTGCGGTCGCGTACCTGTGCGCACTGGTGGTGTCCACGGTGCTCGGCGCCGTGGCCATCTTCCGGCCCGGCAGTGCGCTGCGGCCGCTGCGCAGCGACCTGGTGCTGCATGGCGCGATGTTCGGACGCCTGCTGCGCGTGGGGGGGCTGTCGATGCTCTCGGCCCTGCAGTCGATGTCGACCGCGGTGATCCTCACCGGCTTCGCGGGCCGCTACGGGACGGCGGCGCTGGCCGGGTACGGCGTGGGCGCGCGGCTCGAGCTGCTGATGATGCCGCTGGCGTTCTCGTTCGGGCAGGCGCTCGTGCCAATGGTCGGCACGGCGCTCGGCGCGGGCGACCTGAAGCGGGCCAAGCGGGCGGCCTACATGGGCGCCGGGTTCGCCGCGGCGCTGTGCGGGTCGATCGGCCTGATCGCCGCGGTGTTTCCGCAGGCCTGGACCGGCATCTTCAGCGACGACCCGGCGGTGCGCGACTACGCGGCCGTGTACCTGCACTGGGTGGCGCCGATGTATCCGGTGCTGGGGGTCGCCGTGGCGCTGTACTTCGCGTCGCAGGGCGCCGGCCGGGTGCTGTGGCCGGTGCTCGGGGCTACCGCCCGACTGGTCACCGTGATCGTCGGCGGCACCCTGCTCATCAAGTTCGGTGCGCCGTTCTGGGCGCTGTGCGTGCTGATGTCGGTTGCGGTGCTGTTCTATGCCGGCATCACGGCAGCCAGCGTGCACCGGGCGCGCTGGGTCTGAACGCCTGACGCACGCGGGGCCCGACGCGGGGCGATCGCTCCGGCGTCCGACGCCTGGGTGTCCGCACCCGGGCGCTCAGGCCCGGCGATCAGGCCCGGCGGGCACGGGCAGCGAGCGTCGTCAGCACCGCCGACGCCACCAGCACGACCGCGGCCATCACCGAAGGGGCCATGAACGACCCGGTCGCCTCCGCGAGCCGGCCGCCGGCGGCCGGCCCGGCGATCTGCCCGATGCCGAATGCCGCCGTCATCGTGCCGAGCACGCGGTTGCTGTCGCCGGTGGCGAGTTCGCGGGCGCTGCTCAGCCCCATCGCGGTGATCGCGACGATCGTGCCGCCCAGGAAGGCGGCGCCGACGAACACCCAGGCGAGGTGCGCGCCGGCGACCGCGGCCATCACCCCGATCGCCTGCATCAGGAACGCTCCGGTCATCGCATTCCATGCGCCGACACGACGCGCCACCCAGAGCCAGAGCAGGTTGGACGGGGCGGCGGCCGCGCCGACGACGAACCAGACCGCCATCTCCCAGGCTTTCCAGTCGGGTCGCGAGCGCACGATCACGACGAGGAAGGTGGCCGTGATCACATAGCCGAAGCCGAGTCCGCCGTAGGCGAGGGTGAGCAGGCGCAACGCACGCGCGCGCGCACGGGCCTGGGGGACGTCGGAGACAGCGGCGGGGCCGGACGGGTCGGTGGCGGACGCGGCAGCATCGGGGCCGGACCGGTGGGATGCGGGCACGGCGGCATCGGGACCGGACCGGTCGGCGGCGGCGGCGGCGGGCACGGCGGCATCGGGACCGGACCGGTCGGCGGCGGTGGGCTCGGCCGCCGCGGGACCCGACGCCGCGGGACCCGACGCGATGACGGGGGCTGGTGCGCGTTCGACGTCGTCCGGCAGGCGCAGGCGCAGGGCGGGCACGGCCAGCAGCAGGCTGGCCCCGCCCAGGGCGATCCAGGTGGCGCTGCCGCTGGCGTGTGCACGGCTCATCCCTTCGACGATCACCGCCGTCAGCGCGATGCCCGCGCCGACGCCGGCGTACAGCCATGCGAAGAGCTCGGGCCGCCGGCAGCGCGCCAGGACGTCGAGGATGATCGACGAGCCCTGCACCAGCACGAAGGCGCTGGCAACGCCCGCCACGGCGCGGGTCAGGCCCAGCGCCACCGGCGCGCGCAGCCCGGCCATCAGCAGCGTGGTGAGGATGGACGCTGCGATCGCCGTCGCGAACGCGATGCGTCGCCATGCGGGCGGCACCCGGGTCGCCGCGATCGCACCGATCAGGTAGCCGGCGAAGTTGGCGGCGGCGATGTCGCCGGCCGCTTCGATCGACAGGCCCGCGTCGGCGATCAGCGCCGGCAGCAGCGGTGTGTAGGCGAAGCGGCCGATGCCCATGCCGAGCGCAAGGGCCGCCATCCCAGCGACCGTGGCGCGTGCGGCGGGCGTCATGGGGCGCGCCGCGCAGGCCGCGGGATCACGGGGCGGGGGCGCTGACGGGCGCCCCCGCCGTGTCGTCGAACAGGTTCAGCAGCGCGTCCAGACCGCAGTGCTGCAGCGCGTCGGTGGTGCGTTCACGCACCACCGGCTTGGCGTGGTACGCCACCGACACGCCGGCGATTCCCATCATTTCGAGGTCGTTGGCGCCGTCGCCCACGACGATGGCCTGCGCCGGGGCACAGCCGATGCGCGCGCAGGTGGCTTCGACGGTCTCGCGCTTGACGCGGGCATCGACGATGTCGCCGACGAGGCCGCCGGTCAGCCGCCCGTCGCGCAGTTCCAGCGCGTTGGCCCGCACGAAGTCGAGGTCCAGCTGCGCGCGCAGCCGGTCGGTGAAGTAGGTGAAGCCGCCCGACACGAGCAGCACCTTCAGCCCGGCCGCGCGTGCGCGGTCGATCAGCGGCTTGGCGCCGGGCGTGATGCGCAGGCGCTCGTCGAACACGCGCTGCAACGCGTCGGCGCCCAGGCCGGCGAGCAGCGCCACGCGCCGCCGCAGGCTCTCGCAGTAGTCGGAGATCTCGCCGCGCATCGCGGCTTCGGTGATCGCGGCGACCTCGGCCTTGCGGCCGGCGAAGTCGGCGATCTCGTCGACGCATTCGATCGTGATCAGCGTCGAGTCCATGTCGAACGCGATCAGGCGGAAGTCGGACATCCGCCGTCCCGGCGGCACGGCGGCGGCATCGACGCCGAACCGCGCGCCCAGCGCGGCGGCACCGCGGCCGTCGAGCCCGGTGCCGGTCCAGCGTGCGGTCTGCATGTCGCGCTGCGCGGGCGCACGGCCGAGTTCGGCCGCGATGCCCCGGACGGCGTCGTCGCTCAGCCCGGGGTGTTGGATCACGAGATTCATGACGTGTGTCCGGATGCGGTGAAGGGAGGGGGGGCGTCGGGGGTCAGGACAGGGCCTTGAGCACTTCGCGCACCCGCTGCACGCGTTGCGTGAGGTCGGCCGACGTGACCGACAGGCGCAGACGGTCGGGCCCGGCGAGCCGGGCGTCGCGTCGGCCCTGGATGAACTTGATGATGCGTTCGGGCGGGATCGGCGGCTGCGGCATGAACTGGATGGCGATCGCCTCGCCGGCGGCGTCGATGCGCACGATGCCCAGCGGCTGCGACAGGATGCGCAGCCGGTGCGTCTCGATCAGCGCCCGCGCCGCGTCGGGCATGCGCCCGAACCGGTCGATCAGCTCCTCCTGCATGTGCTCGAGCCGCTCGAGCGTGTCGCAGTTGGCCAGGCGCTTGTACAGCGTCAGGCGTTCGTGCACGTCGCCGCAGTAGTCGGACGGCAGCAGGGCGGGGGTGTGCAGGTTGATCTCGGTGGTCGCGGACAGCGGGGCGGAGAGGTCGGGCTCGCGCCCCGCCTTCAGCGCCTTCACCGCCTCGGACAGCATCTCGCTGTAGAGGGCGAAGCCCACCTCCTGCATGTCGCCCGACTGCGAGTCGCCCAGCACCTCGCCCGCGCCGCGGATCTCGAGGTCGTGCATGGCGAGATAGAAGCCCGAGCCCAGCTCCTCCATCATCTGGATCGCGTCGAGGCGCTTGGTCGCGTCCTTGGTGATCGCGCTCTCGTCGGGGATCAGCAGGTACGCGTACGCCTGGTGATGCGAGCGCCCGACGCGGCCGCGCAGCTGGTGCAGCTGCGCCAGTCCGAACTTGTCGGCACGGTGCATCACGATCGTGTTGGCGCTCGGCACGTCGATGCCGGTCTCGATGATGGTGGTGCACAACAGCACGTTGAAGCGCTGCTGGTGGAAGTCGCGCATCACGCGCTCGAGCTCGCGCTCCGGCATCTGGCCGTGGGCGACCACGATGCGGGCCTCGGGCACCAGCGCCTCGAGCGCGCGCCGCCGGTTCTCGATCGTCTCGACCTCGTTGTGCAGGAAGTAGACCTGACCGCCGCGCTTGAGCTCGCGCAGCAGCGCCTCGCGGATCGTGCCGTCGGTCTCGCGGCGCACGAAGGTCTTGATCGCCAGACGCTTCTGGGCGCCGTCGCGATCACCGAGAAGTCGCGGATGCCCTCCATGCTCATCGCGAGCGTGCGCGGAATGGGGGTCGCCGTGAGCGTGAGCACGTCGACCTCCGCGCGCAGGTTCTTCAGCGCCTCCTTCTGGCGCACGCCGAAGCGGTGTTCCTCGTCGATGATCACCAGCCCGAGCCGCGAGAACTTCACGTCGCCCGACAGCAGCTTGTGCGTGCCGATGACGATGTCGATCCGTCCGTCGTTGAGCCCTTCGATCGCGGCCTTGATCTCCTTGGACGAACGGAAGCGCGACAGCTCGGCGATGCGCACCGGCAGGTTGGCGAAGCGGTCGGAGAAGGTCTGGAAGTGCTGTTCGGCCAGCAGCGTGGTGGGCGCCAGCACCGCCACCTGCTTGCCGTCGGCCACTGCGACGAAGGCCGCGCGCAGCGCGACTTCCGTCTTGCCGAAGCCGACGTCGCCGCAGATCAGCCGGTCCATCGGCTTGCCCGAGACCATGTCCTGCACGACGGCATGGATGGCGGCGAGCTGGTCGGGGGTCTCCTCGAAGCCGAACCCCTCGGCGAACGCCTCGTAGTCGTGTGCCTGGAAGCGGAAGCTGTGCCCCTGGCGGGCGGCGCGCCGGGCGTACAGGTTGAGCAGTTCGGCCGCCGTGTCGCGCGCCTGCTGCGCGGCCTTGCGACGCGCCTTCTCCCACTGGCCGCTGCCGAGCTGGTGCAGCGGCGCATCCTCGGGGCTGGCGCCGCTGTAGCGGCCGATCACGTGCAGCTGCGACACCGGCACGTACAGCGTGGCCTGGTTCGCATAGGTGAGGTGCAGGAACTCGGTGGGCCCGTCGCCGAGGTCCAGCGTGAGCAGCCCTTCGTAGCGGCCGATGCCGTGCTGGGTGTGCACGACGGGGTCGCCCGGCTTCAGCTCGGAGAGGTCGCGGATGATCGCGTCGACGTTGGTCTCGACCTCGCGGCGTCCGCGCGCGCCCCGGCGCACGACCCCGGCGAACAGCTCCGCTTCCGTGATGACCGCGAGGTCGGCCGCCGGCAGGACGAAGCCGTCGTGCAGCGGGCCGACGGCGATCGCCACGTCGTGACGGCCCGCCTCGAAAGCCGCCCAGCCGTCGAGCGTGGGCAGGTTGGCACCGTCGCCCGCCAGCAGCCGGTACTCGGCAAACATCTGCAGCATCGTCTCGCGCCGCCCGGGCGACTCCGCGAGGATGAGCTTGCGCTGCGGCGCCTCGAGGAGGAACTGCTCGAGGCGCGCCAGCGGCGCATCCGCACGGCGGTTCACCGACAGGTCGGGCAGGCGCTGCGCGAGCGGCGCCCGCGCACCGGCCTCGTCCGAGATCGACCAGCGTCCGAACTGCCCGGCGGCCGAGAAGAACTGCTCGGCCGTCAGGAACACCTGCGCGGGAGGCAGCAGCGGGCGCTCCGGATCGTGCGACAGGAACCGGAACCGCTGCTGCGTGTCGTCGGTGAAGCGCTGCGCCGCGCCGTGGACGTCGCCGTGCGTGAGGATCAGCGACGCCTCGGGCAGGTAGTCGAACAGCGTGGCCGTCTGGTCGAAGAACAGGGGCAGGTAGTACTCGATGCCGGCGCTGGCGATGCCGTTGCCGATGTCGCGGTACACCACCGACTTCGAGGGATCGCCTTCGAACTGCTCGCGCCAGCGCCCGCGGAACGCCGTGCGCGCGGCCTCGTCCATCGGGAACTCGCGCCCGGGCAGCAGGCGCACCCGATCGATCGGGTACAGGCTGCGCTGGGTGTCCGGATCGAAGGTCCGGATCGATTCGATCTCGTCGCCGAACAGGTCGAGCCGGTAGGGCAGTTGCGAACCCATCGGGAACAGGTCGATCAGGCCGCCGCGCACGCTGTATTCGCCCGGCTTGACCACCTGCGTGACGTGCTCGTAGCCGGCCAGCGTGAGCTGGCTGCGCAGCCGCGCCTCGTCGAGCACCTGTCCCTTGTCGAAGAAGAACGTGTGCGACGCGAGGAAGGCCGGCGGCGCCAGGCGGTGCAGCGCGGTGGTCGCCATGGCGATGACGACGTCGCAGCGCCCCTGCTGCATCGTGAACAGGGTGTCGAGCCGCTCGGAGACCAGGTCCTGGTGCGGCGAGAAGCTGTCGTACGACAGCGTCTCCCAGTCGGGCAGCAGGCGCACGTTGAGGCCGGCATCGAAGAAGCCGATCTCGGTGGCCAGGCGTTGCGCATCGGTGGCGCTCGCCGTGATGACGGCCAGCATACGGGCCGCACCGTCGGCGGCGCGCGCCTCCAGCACGGTGCGCCGCGCGAGCCGGGCGATCAGCCAGGCGTCGGACGACCCGGCGGTGCCCGGCAGCGTGAAGACGGTGCCCGGGCGGGGCGGCTTCAGGGCCGGGGCGAGCAGGTCGGTGAGCGCGGGCGGGGGCGGCGGTGCAGGCTGATTCAAGGACGATGGTCAGGCAGGCCGTCGGGCGCGTGTCGCGGCCCGGCGTGTGGAGGACCCGAGCAGCCGCATGCGGCCGAGCGGCAGGGGCTAGAATTTTAGCCGATGAGCCAGATGACGACAGGGGACGCGCCCGCACGCGTCGACGCAGACAACGCGGCCGTGCACGTCGACGACGCCTCCGCGCGATCGCCGGGCACGGCACGGCGATCGCGGTGCTGGGCGGTCGTTCCGGCGGCGGGCGTGGGGACACGGGTCGGGGCGGCCGTGCCGAAGCAGTACCTCGACCTGGCCGGTCGCAGCGTGCTCGAGTGGTCGCTGGCTCCCCTGCTGGCGGCCGACTGGATCGAACGCGTGGTGCTCGTGCTGGCGCCGGACGATGCCCGGGCCGGCGCGCTGTCGGCTCGGCATCCCCGGCTGCAGGTGC
>Ga0116180_1002969_pt1 | contig 13088 bp, 14 predicted proteins | sample AD_UKC073_MetaG_FD_89804 | JGI IMG/M metagenome (GOLD analysis project Ga0116180, IMG submission 89804) | Active sludge microbial communities of municipal wastewater-treating anaerobic digesters from USA - AD_UKC073_MetaG | ecosystem: Engineered > Bioreactor > Anaerobic > Digestate | place: USA...
CCGGCGGCAGGTCGGTACGGGAGTGGGCCTTGCCCTGGTCGATCGACTGATCAGGCGCCAGGGTGGGACAGTGATCGCCGCCCATGCCCCGGAAGGTGGAGCCGCGTTCACCATCTCCCTGCCCCGCCTTGCTGCATCGGAGGCCTCGAGGCCTGGATAGCCGGCGGCGATCACCGTCCGGCCCGAACACTCCCCGAACATTGCTGCGCCACAGTGGTGCCATGACGGAATGGACTCGTACCGCTCGCGTGCTGCGACGTGCGGGCTTCGGCGCCTCAGGCGCCGAGATCGACGCCGCTACCTCCCAAGGTCTGGACCGTTGGCTCGACACGGCGCTCGCCGATGCGCCAGAGCCCACCTACCCGACGATCACGGTCATCCCGCCGCCAGCCGACAAGGCGTCGACCGCGGAGCGGCAGAAGTACCGCCAGGCGCTCGCCGACCAGGGCCGACTGCTGCTTGAGTGGTGGCTGGGCCGGATGCTGTCGTCGCGCACCCCCGTCGCTGAACGCCTCACCTTCGGCTGGCACGACCACTGGGCCACCTCGATCTCGAAGGTCCGGTTCGCCGCGGCCATGCTCGCCCAGCAACGCACCTTCCGTCGCACCGGACTGGGCAGCTTCACGACGATGGCGAAGGCGATGGTCGTCGACCCCGCGCTGATGGTGTACCTCGACGCGCAGCAGAACACCAAGGCTGCACCCAACGAGAACCTGGCCCGCGAGCTGATGGAGCTCTTCACCCTCGGAGTCGGCGGCGGCTACACCGAGACCGACGTCAAGGAGGCTGCCCGCGCTCTCACGGGTTGGCGCATCACTGACGCTGGCGCGGTCTTCGAGCCGAAGCGCCACGACGACGGCGTCAAGAACCTCCTCGGCGTGACCGGGCGACTGGATGCAGCCAGCGCCGTCGACGCCATCCTCGCCGCACCGGCCCACCCCGGCTTCCTTGCGACGAGGTGGTGGCGGCAGCTGGCCTCCCCGGACGCCCCACCGCCCGACACACTGACGCGGCTGACGACGGCGTACGGGGCTGGGCGCGATGTGCGCGCCCTTGTTCGCGCCCTGTTGGTCGACCCCGCCTTCGATCGGGCCACAGGTTCGGTCGTGCAGAACCCGATCGAGTGGGTCGTCGGGTCGATGCGCACCCTGAAGGTCGCCACGACCGAGCAGTCCATCCGCCTTGCGCTGGGCACGCTGCGCTCCCTCGGGCAGGTCCCGCTCCAGCCGCCCAATGTGTCCGGCTGGCCTCGCGGCCAGGCATGGCTCTCGACCGCCTCAGCGCAGACGCGGGTACGGGCTGCGCAGCAGCTGGTGAAGAACGCGGACCTGACCCCGGTGGCGAACGCGAGCGCTGCCGCCCGGACCGATGCGCTTGCCCACCTGCTGGGCCTCGACCACTTCACCCAGCGAACCCTGACCGCCCTCCAGACAGCCAAGGGCAACCCCGCTGCCCTGGCGGCGATCGCCCTTGTCAGCCCCGACTACCAGGTGGTGTGAGATGCGCGCTCCGTACGACCCACGACTCCCCCTCGACGGCCTCACCCGCCGTACGTTCCTCGCCTGCTCGGGCGTGGCGGGTGCCTCGGCGGTGCTGGCCGGCGCAGCGGGTTGCACCTGGCAGGACGTCACGCGCCAAGCATCCGAGAACCCCCTCCCGGCCTCGACGCCCGTGCTGGTGATCGTAACCCTGTACGGCGGCAACGATGGCCTCAACACGGTCGTCCCGTACGACGACCCGGCCTACACAGCGGCTCGACCGGGCCTGGCCTACCGGGCCGACGAGGTGCTCCAGCTGGACGGGTCCTTCGGGCTCAACCCGGGCCTCCAGGGCTGGCACCAGCTGTGGCAGGACCAGAAGCTGGCCATCGTGCGCGGGGTCGGCTACCCGAAGCCCGACCGCAGCCACTTCGCCTCGATGGACATCTGGCAGACCGCGTCCCCCGGCACCCCGACCACCTCGGGCTGGCTGGGCCGGTGGCTCGATGCGCACAAGGACCCCGACCCGCTGCTCGCCCTCAGCATCGGCCCGACGCTACCCGTGCTCGCCGTCGGCGAGAAGCGCACCGCTGCGGCCCTGTCGATCAAGGAACCGGCCGCGTTGCCGATGGAGTCCGTGATCGCTCTGCTGGGCAAGAGCGACCCGGCAGACACCCGTGCCGCCGGCGAGGTGGCAGCGTCGTTCGCAGCTCTGGGCAGGGTGCGCGACGACGTGGTCGACCATCTCGACGAGGTCCCGCTGCATGACGAGGTGGCCGGCGACCAGTCCTTGCTCGGACAGCTGCAGGTGGTGGCGAAGTGCATCCTGCTCGGCGCCCCGGCCCGGGCCTACTCGGTGTCGCTCGGCGGGTTCGACACCCACGGCGGCGAGAAGGCCACCCAGACAGCCCAGCTCCGTACCCTCGACCAGGCCATCGCAGCGTTTCGTACGGCACTGGCTTCGTCGCCACGCGCGTCCGACGTCGTGATCATGTGCTACTCCGAGTTCGGCCGCCGGGTGAAGGGCAACGCGTCGGAAGGCACCGACCACGGTACGGCCGGAGACCTGTTCCTCATCGGTGACCGGGTGAAGCCGGGCTTCCACGGGGATGCGCCATCCCTGACGGATCTGGTCGACGGCGACCTCAAGTCGACCACCGACTTCCGGTCCGTCTACTCCGAGGTCGTCCAGAAGGTGCTCAGCGGCGACCCCACCCAGGTGATCGGCAAGGCGCCAGCGCAGTTGGGAGTGCTGCGCTGAGCCGGGTTCGCTGGGGAATCCTCAGCCGGCAGCGTTCCGCTGGGCGCGTACCCGCTCCGCCTCGGCGATGACGTCACGGTGGATGTCGCGCTCTCGCCGCAGCCACTCGGGCGGGTCGGCGAGGAGCACACCAATCTGGTCCGAGTCCAACGGCTCGGTCGCCCCACCGCGGACCAACCCCGACTTGGAGATGCCCAGCTTCTGGGCTACGACATCGCGCGGGAAGGGGCCGTTCTTGCGCAGCTCCACCAACCAAGCTGGCGGGTTGGCGCGCAACTCATCCAGCTCCGCGCGCGTGATCGGTGACTTCTGGAAGTCCTCGGGGGCCGCCGAGACCAGGATGCCCAGTTTGGCCGCGGCAGTAGCGGGCTTCATGGTTTGGCTCACCGGCGCAGCGTATCCGACGCGCTAGCCTGCGGCGGTGAGCGAATCTGGGGGTCGACGGTCTGAGGCGCTCCGGATCGGGTTCGTCGCCGGGGTCACCGTCACGAAGTGGCGAAGGATCTGGGACGACCGCTTCTCGTCACCGCTCGACGTGGTCGAGGTGGACGAGGCGCGACAGGTCGAGGCCCTACGTCAAGGCGAGGTTGAGCTCTGCTTCGTACGGTTGCCGATCGACCGCGACGGCCTCCATGCGATTCCCCTCTACGACGAGGTGGTCGTCGCGTGGGTCGCGAAGGAGCATCCAGTGGCCGCCTTTGATGAGATCACGACGAGCGACCTGACCGATGAGACGCTGCTGACCCGCTTCGATCCCGTTTCGGTTGACCGAGTCCTGGCTGGCTGCGTCTTGGTGGTGCCGATGTCGATCGCTCGCAGCGCCAGCCGGCGGGACCTCGTGCATCGCCCCATCGCCGACGCCGATCCCTCAACGGTCGCCCTGGCCTGGCGCATCGACAACGAGAACCCGCTCATCGATGAGTTCATCGGCGTCGTCCGCGGCCGTACCCCCAACAGCTCTCGCAGCGCTCGGGAACGGACCGCGAAAGGGGTCGCCCCCCAGGAACCGCCACCTCAGCAACGACGAAGCCGCACCCGCCGCACTCGGTGAACCCACCGCACGGCACGTCGCCGACGAGGCGACAGCAGCGCAGGCGATGGCCCGTGACACGTAGTGCTCAGCCTGGCGTGCTGAGCTGCTTCCGCGCTGACGCAAGAACGACCGGATCGGCGCAGCCCTTCGCGTGGCCCACGATCCGGCGACGGATCTCCAGACCCAACAGCCACGACCCGACCCGGTCAGCCACGGGAATCAAGCCAGGAAGGCTGGGTCGCGAAGGTGTACTTCCAGGTGGCGCGGGTACCCGTACCCTCGGGCTCGAAGCGCCAACCGCCGCGAACGTACGGAAGAACAAGGGGCCTTCGACCATCGTCATCCCCACCTGACGAGGCGGGGCGTAGGAGACGTATCGGGAGACCATCTGCGACCGAGGCGGCTGAACGTCTGGGTCAGGACGCCTTTGGCAGGAGACGTAGCACCACCGAGGAAGTACTGCCGGCGGATGAACGGGTCCCAGCGCAGCAGTACCGTGCCTGTCGTTCGGGAGACCGCGAAGGCGAGGTCGGGTGGGATGGGCACGAACACGTCCGCGACGACCTGAGGCATGACTCCAGGGTAGGTGCGGGGTTCACCCTGGCGCGCTGGCCGCAGCAGCGAGCGTAGGGTTCGGCTCATGAGCCAGGTGCACGAGCCGACGAACGAGCAGTTGTACGAGAACTACCCCGGCGGCTACCAGCCATCGCAGGCGGTCGCGCGACGCGACGACCACACCCTGGACGCCCGGCTTGACCGCATCGAGGACGCCCTGTCGAGCCGCGCGACCAAGCAGCCGGGCGGGCCTGCCTCTGGCCAGGCGTTGGCGCTCGCCATCATCTCCTTGCTCATGGGTGTGCCGATGACGGCGATCGCGCTCAATGCGACCGAGTCCAGCTTCGGCGGACTCATCATGCTGATCGTGGTGTGGCTCGGCATCGTCGGTGTCAACGTCGCCTTCACCTTCGGGCGGCGCCGCGCCTGACGCTCCTCCGCCGGGCTCGGCGACTGCTGCTCCTCAGCGGGTGAAGCCAAGCTCCGCCAGCCTGCCGTCGACCAGCGCCGTGAGGAGCTCATCGGGCAGGGGCCGGTCGAGTGGGAAGCGGAGCGAACCCTTCGCGTACGAGTAACCCTCAAGCTGGTCGGTCAAGGTCGCCAGCACCGAGCCCGAGTGGGGCAGGTAGGTGAGGTGGCCCTTCGACGCCGTGAAGCCCGCGATCCCCTTGCCGTTGAGCTTGAACGCGGGAGCACCGTACGAAATGGTCTCCTCAGCGTCGGGGAGGAGAGCACGGAGCCTGGTCCGGAGCCCCGCCAGGGTAGTGCGGCCCGGCTCGGGGACGGCGCCGAGGTAGTCATCGACCGATGTTGCTGGCATGTGGCCCACAGTAGGATCAGGGCTTCCTCGCCGCAGCAGCATGCTCTCGTCGTTTCCAGTGCGAGAAGCGCAAACACACGTTCTGACGCACGTACTCCGTAGTCTGAAGCCATGTTGCGGACCTTCGGCAAGTGGTGGTGGTACCCGGCGTTGATGGTCGCGGCGATGCTGATCGCTGGCATCCCCGCCTCCATGTCGCGCACCTCCGACGACACGGTCAAGGCGACCGACGACTTCATCGTGCGGTCGTTCACCGGCGATTACAGGATCGTCGCGGGCGAGGGTGGTCGTACCGACGTGCATGTCGACGAGACCTTCGTCGTGGAGTTCAAGCGCTCGTACACCAACCGCGGCATCGTGCGGCTGATCCCGCTTCGCTACCAGGGACACCGCAACACCGTGACCGACCTGGCCGTGGGCGGGTCGGTGACGACCACCGGATCGACCTCTGGTCGGACGGGTCCGCCGCCGTTCACCAGCTCCCAGCAGGATGACGTCCTGGCGATCCGGATCGGCGACGCCAGCCGCTACGCCCAGCCCAACATCCCCCAGACGTACGTGATCCGCTACACACTCGGCGACGTGGCGATGAACAGCTACGACCGAACCCGGCAGGAGATCTACCTCGACACCAACGGCACTGGCTGGAAGCAGCGCTTCGAGTCGGTGACCGCCACGCTGCATGTGCCAGCGCAGCTGGCGACCCGGCTGGACGGGGCGGCCGCCTGCTACGCCGGCGCGGAAGGGTCCCGAGCCACGTGCCAGATCACCCGTACGCCTGACGGCACCACGTTCACCGCGACCTCGACGACCCACCTTGCTCCCAAGGAGAACCTGACCTTCGCGGTTGGGTTCACCCCCGGCACCTTCCCCGTGGCCTACACCCCGGTGCCGGACTGGGCGATCTGGGCGAACGGCCGCTGGTGGGTGACGTTGATCCCTGGCCTCGGCCTGCTGGCTCTGATCGGGGCAACGCTGCAGCGGTGGTGGGTCACCCGATCACGCGACAACCGGGTGGTCGCCGTCGCGTTCCAGCCGCCGAAGGACCTCCCCGTGTTCGCTGCTGCCGACCTGATGGGCGTCCCCGAGCGGGCTCCGGCTGCCACGCTGCTGGATCTGGTCGTACGGAAGATCGCCACGATCACGTCCACAGAGAAGCCGGGCGCTCCCGCCGTCTCGCGTCAGCCTGGCAAGGAGCTCGGCTGGTGGCAACGCCGCCAGCTGCGGGCATCGATGACGGTCACGGTCAGCAAGCTGGACGAGACGATGTTCCCCGACAGCTCCGCTCGGAAGGTGGTCGCGTTCCTGTTCCCGCCGGGCAACCGTCGCCTCGATCGCCATCTCACCGCGGTCGAGGCAGCCGATGCTGCCCAGATCCGCGCCCGCTACATGAAGAAGCACGGGTGGCGGCGGGCCGCCCCCGGCAGGCCATGGTGGCTTCATCCCGCGTTCGTGGTGATGTTGTTCGTCGGCGTGATCGTCACCCTCGTCGGAGCCAGCCGACGACCGGAATGGCCGCTCGGGATCTGCCTGGCGGTGGTCGGGGTCGTCCTGCTGATCGCCGCGGTCTACCGGGTGCCATCGCAGGGCCAGCTGACCCGCAAGGGTGAGGATGCCCGCCGCGAGCTCCTCGGACTGCGCGAGTTCGTCACCATGGCCGAGGCCAACCGGATCGCTTGGTTGCAGTCAGCCGAGAGCGCTCCGCGGATCGCCACGACGGACACCGACCTTGACGCCGAGTCGATCGTGAAGCTGTACGAGCCGCTGCTCCCGTACGCCTTGATCTTCGGCGTGGAGAAGACCTGGAGCCAGGTGATCGGCGAGCATGTCCAGCAGCTGCCCGAGGGGTCTGACCTTGGTTCGGTGTTCGCGTCGGTCGGGTCAAGCCTGTCGTACGGAGACATGGTCGACATCGTGCACACCTCGCAGCCGTACCACCGCTGGACCTCGGCGGAGTCCACGTCGACCGGGGGCGCCACCTTCGACTCGATCAACGACGGTATTGCCAGCGGCTTCAACGACTTCAGCAGCGCCATCGACGACATGGCGAACAGCAGCAACGATGGCGGCGGAAGCAGCTCCGGGGGCTCGTCCTGGTCAAGCAGTTCAGGCAGCAGCTGGTCCAGTGGCGGATCGTCCGGCGGCGGGTCGTCGGGCGGTGGCATGGGCGGGGGCGGAGGCGGGGGCTGGTAGCCACTAACCTCAGCCGGTGACCACCTCCACCGAACCGATCACCGAGGGCCGTGATAGCCAGGCGATCCTGGCTGGCATCGTGTCGGCGGTTGTCGGTTTCACCGGCTCGTTCGCGGTGGTGCTGACCGGTCTGAGGGCGGTGGGAGCGTCCCCCAGCCAGGCCGCCTCCGGCCTGGCGATCGTGTCGGTGACGATGGGCCTGGGCTGCATCCTCTTCGCCTGGCGGACGCGGATGCCGATCACGATCGCGTGGTCGACCCCGGGCGCTGCGCTGCTGGCCACCTCTGCTGCGTCGTCCCACGGCTTCGGCGCCGCGGTTGGCGCGTTCATGCTGGTCGGCGTCCTGCTCGTGCTGACAGGGCTGATCCGACCCTTGGGCGACCTGGTCCGCCGGATCCCCACCCCGCTCGCCAACGCAATGCTCGCGGGAGTGATCCTGCAGATCTGCATCGCCCCGTTTCTCGCCCTGGTGAAGCAGCCGCTGGCGGTCGCCCCGGTGCTCATCGCGTGGCTGGTGCTGCTGCGGGTGGCGCGTCGGTGGGCCGTGCCTGGGGCACTCGCGGCCGCCGCCGTGGTGATGGGGATCGTGGGCACGTACGGGAAACTCGACCCGACCCACCTCCTGCCCTCGGTCGAGTGGACGCCACCAGTGCTGGACCTGGCGACCCTGATCGCAGTGGGCATCCCGCTCTACATCGTCACGATGACCAGCCAGAACATCCCGGGGATCGCGGTACTGAAGTCATTCGGGTACGAACCGGACGTCCGTCCGCCGCTGCTGTACACCGGCGCTGCCACGGTGGCCGGGGCAGGTTTCGGTGGGCATGCGATCAACCTGGCCGCGATCGCAGCCGCCCTGGCAGCCGGGCCAGAGGCGCACCCCGACCGTTCCCGCCGCTGGCTTGCTGCGCTGAGTTGCGGGGTGGTGTACGTGCTGTTCGGCCCCGCCTCAGCACTGGTTGCTGGCATCGCCGAAGCGGCTCCTGCTGGCATGCTCGCCACCGTCGCAGGGCTCGCCCTGATCGGCACCTTCGCCAACGCGGCGTCGTCAACCATGAGCGATGCGGGCCACCGTGAGGCCGCTGCCGTGACGTTCCTCGTCGCCGCGTCCGGAGTCACGGTCCTCGGTGTTGGCTCAGCGTTCTGGGCCCTTGCGCTGGGGCTGGTGCTCCACGCGGTGTTGACGCCGCGGAACTGACCCTCCGTACCGCGTCGGCGTCGAGGCCGGCTCAGCCCTTGAGGCGGAACCTCTGCTGGGCTCCCTGCTTCGTCAACCCGTACAACGCCCCGATCCGCGACCACGAGATGCCCTGCGCCCTGGCCGTACGGACGGCGTCCAGTTCAGCGTCCTCGGCGGCTTCACGGACGCGACGGATCGCATCGACGTGGTCCAACGTCTCATCGGCAACCAGGAATGCTTCCCAGGCCTCGGTCAGCTCGCGCCGCTTCTGCTTGCCCACGACAGCATCGTACGGCACCTCACTGGCACCCCACCGGCGCGCCGTCGTCAACCAAAGGTTGACTATCCGGTAAACAGATGGTTGACTAGTGTCAATGCGCGGTTGACGCGCACTCATCCTGAGGAGGCGAGAAGACCATGACCATGCTTGAGCTACTGCTCCCCAGCCGGGAGTCCGAGCTGCGGACCCAGGCCGATCTACCGGCTCCCACTGGCCGCTTCGCACGGATCCGTCGAGTGATGACCCAGTTGGGCGCTCGTTCGGCCCGCTGACGACGACACCGTCCTGGCGCTCGGACCTGACGGTCTGGGCGCCGGTTCGTCTGAACGGGTCCGAGTTCTCGGACTACCGCTGCGCCAGGTCAGCCAGCCGATCGATCGACGCGAGCAGGTGCTCTGACTGCGTCTGGCGATGCCGCGGCCAGCGCGACTCGTCGGCGACACCCGTCCAGTCGTACGTGTGGGTCACCCTGGTCTCGCTGTCACTCACGGGTTCGAGGTCCCACCGCCACAGGTGGCCCGGGGGCTCGTGGCCACGATCTGCCGGGAGCCAGCCGATCGCACGGCCCTCCTCGAACACGACCACCAGGTTGTCCTTGGTCTTTCCCTTACTCGTGCGCATGGCGAAGACCTCGCCAACTGCTCGGACACGGGTGGCGTCGAGCGCCACATCAAGGTTGTCGTTGCCGTCCCACTCGGGCTGCCGGGCGGGATCGGCGATCAGCTCGAAGATCTCGGCTGCGGGCGCGTCGACCATGCGGCTCGCGACAACGATGCGTTCGTCCTGAGTTCCGTTCTCCATGGGGAGGATGCTGCCAGACGCGGACTCTGTCCGAAAGGAGCACGTCGTGGCCGATGATGGCCACCCCTCGTGGCCGCGCTGCTCGGATCGCTTGCGCCAACTGCGACTTGCCGCTTCCAGAGTCCCCGCGAACAGCGATCAGTCGCGAGCCCACTGTTCCAACCGCGCTTCGGCTCATGCCGTCTTCACCAGTTCGATGCCGTCGAACGGACCGCCGAGTGCGTCCAGCCGGACGTTACTGGCGCTAGACGTTAAACCGGAACTCCACCACGTCGCCGTCGTGCATGACGTAGTCCTTGCCCTCCAGGCGCATCTTCCCGGCCGCTTTCGCTGCCTGTTCTGAGCCGGCGGCGACGAGGTCGTCGAAGGAGACCACCTCTGCCTTGATGAAGCCCTTCTGGAAGTCCGTGTGGATCACGCCAGCGGCTTCTGGGGCTGTGGCGCCCTTCTTGATCGTCCAGGCACGGCTCTCCTTGGGGCCGGTGGTCAGATAGCTCTGGAGGCCGAGGGTCTCGTACCCGACCCTTGCCAGCACGTCGAGGCCTGGTTCCGCGACTCCCGCGTCGGCGAGGAACTCTGCCGCTTCGGCTTCATCGAGGTCGATCAGCTCGGACTCGAACTTGGCGTCCAGGAAGACCGCCTCGGCGGGGGCGACGATCTCGCGCATCCGCTGCTTGAGCTCCTCATCGGCGAGCTCGTCGGAGTCGCAGTTGAAGACGTACAGGTACGGCTTCGCGGTCAACAGGAACAGGTCGCGCAGGAGAGCCATGTCGAGCTTCGCCGCCGACACGCCCTTGCCCGAGTTGAGCACCTCCTGGGCCGCCAGCATCGCCTGGAACTTGGGTTGGGTCTCCTTCTTGATCCGGGCTTCCTTCTCCACTCGCGGCAGCGCCCGCTCAAGTGTCTGGAGGTCGGCCAGGATCAGCTCGGTCGAGACCGTCTCGATGTCGGATGCGGGGTTGACCCGACCGTCGACGTGGGTGACGTCCGGGTCGGTGAACACCCGGGTCACCTGGCAGATCGCGTCGGCCTCGCGGATGTTGGCGAGGAAGGCGTTGCCCATCCCCTCGCCCTGGCTCGCGCCCTTCACGATGCCCGCGATGTCCACGAACGTCACGGTTGCCGGGATGATCTTCTCCGACTTGCTCATCGTGGCGAGCACGGCCAGCCGCGGGTCCGGCACACCGACCACGCCGGTGTTCGGCTCGATCGTCGCGAACGGGTAGTTCGCCGCGAGCACGTTGTTGCGCGTCAGCGCGTTGAACAGGGTCGACTTGCCCGCGTTGGGGAGTCCCACGATGCCGATCGTCAAAGCCACAATGGGCAAGCCTACGGGAATCGCGCGGGACGTCGCTCCGTACGGCTCCCCTATGCTCGCGGCCATGGACACGTACGCCCTCTACCGCAAGCTGACCTCGTACCCCGGGGGCCGTCGGCTGTTCTCCCTGCTGTACGGGTTCAAGGCGCCCTACTTCGCCTCCGTCGCACCCGATGTGCTGACGATGGCGCCCCACCATGCGGAGCTCGTCGTACGGAAGCGCCGCGCCGTCCAGAACCACATCGGTACGGTCCACGCGATCGCCATTTGCAACGGGCTCGAGGCAGCCATGGGACTGGTCGCCGAAGCCACCTGTCCCCCGAGCCGCCGCTGGATCCCCAAGGGCATGGACGTGCGCTACCTCGCGAAGTCGACCAGCGACATCCTCTGCATCGCCGACACCGACCCGGCTCAGTGGACTGACGTAGGCGACATCGCCGTACGAGTGCGCGCCGAGCGACGCGATGGTGTCGTGGTCGTGGAAGGCACGATCACGATCTACACATCCGAGCGACCCGTACGGCCATGAGCCGTCAGGACGGCATCGACCCCTCAGCAGGCTGAATGATGCCGAACAGGTTGTTGTCGGGATCGCGCAGGTAGCCGACGACTCCTACGCCCGGGATGTCACCCAGCGGAAGCGCCTCGACAGCCCCTGCGGCGATGGCGGCATCCCACGTAGCCTGAGCGTCGCCGATGCCGATCACGTTCACGTAGCTGCCGACAGGCGCATCGGCGGCTGGCGGCGGTCCCATTCTGCGGGTCAGGCCGCCAAGGATGTGGTACATGTGATCGTCGGTCTCGGGATCGGTGGTCAGGATCGACCAGTACTCCATCTCACCCAACTGCTGGAACTGCCAGCCGAACACGCTTGAGTAGAAGTCGATCAACGCCTGGGGATCGCTGGCGTGGACCTCGAAGTGGCAGACACGCGACATGGTGCTCCTCTCCTCGTGGCGTCCGCTCGGACGCCGACGAGAAGACTCTGCCGGACGGCTCCGACACTTTTCGCCGCTCTCGACAACGCGCATACTCAACCACATGCGCGAGCGGACGCTGGTGGCCATCGGAGTGGTCGCCGCGTCACTGTCCGCCCTCGCCCTCACTGTCCCAGCACCAGCCTCGGAGTCCGCGGTTCCCGCAGGAGTCGAGGTGGTCACCGTCGCCTCATCCGGAGGGCGCCCGCTGCTCGGAGCCGTACGGGACGGCAAGCCGATCCTGCTGGTCGACGGCGCCGAGGTTCCGCTGACGAGCTCCGGCGGCTATGCCGAAGGATCTCGTTGGCAGTCACTCGCTGTCGACGGTGTGCGCGTCGCCGCCGTCAGCGGTGAACGGGGCGGGGCCCACGGCAATGTCCGGTGGACCGTTTGGACCGGCACCACCGCGGGCGTCAAGGACGAACCACAACCGTTCGAGACCTTCGGGGGCTGGGGCATGGGGCAGCTGGTGGCGGTCACCTACGTCTCGGGGCGTCCGCTCGTCATCGGCAGCTGGCAGTCCGACACGGCCGGGTTCGACATCGCCGTCTGGCGCAGGGAGGACCCCGCGTCCTGGCAGCGAGCGGCGATGGATCCGGTCATGTCATCGACCCGATCCGCGCTCGTCCAACCCGCCGCCGCAACGGGGTTCGGCGATCGGCTCATCATCGTAGGGCCAGACGAACGACCTGCTCAAGAACCGGGTGGAGGCAACGGTCTGGGTCCGCGACGACGACATCTGGTCGCGATACGTCCTCCCCTCGATCGCCGATGCCACTGCGGACTCCGTCTCGTGCGATACGAACGGCTGCCTGATCGGTGGCCACACCCAGGATGTTGCTGCTGGCTGGAGCCTAGGTTGGGACGGAACCGTCGTACGACAGACCCTCCCCACAGTCCACCTCAACCCAGACACCCTGGTCATCGCCTGCCGAGGACGCGCATCGGTCCTTGTCGCGGCGGAGTCCGCCCGTACCATCCTCCTGACCGACGCCAGCGGAACCTGGCAGCTCACAGCGCCCCACCCGCCCCCGGCGGGACTGCCCGTCGCAGCAACGACGACCCCGGACGGCCTGGCCCTGGTCACCCGAGACGGCGAACGATCCAGACTCTGGACGGTTCGCGCCTGATCCGCTACCTCGCAGCCGTGTCTGCCCCGTACCGTTCCCCACGTCAGTCTTCGCTGAGCACG